>ERZ1292623.40-Hain-H51-01um-R1-40-length-137849-cov-7_pt3 | contig 110456 bp, 145 predicted proteins | sample MGYA00564398_ERZ1292623 | MGnify/ENA primary metagenome ERZ1292623 (study PRJEB36523, sample SAMEA6512633) | groundwater metagenome | collected 2019-01-07 | study: AquaDiva: Metagenomics assemblies of 32 groundwater samples
CATCGCAGGTGGCGGCCCCTGCCTTGGTGAGGATCTCGACGATCGACCAGCCGTCTTCCGAGGTGCGGATGACCTGGGTGTTCTCCCCCGGCCCCATTGTTCGAAAGTGCTCTGCGGCCTCTGGGTCCTCATTCACGCTCGTGTTCTCGGGCCCGATGGCTCGTACAAGACCTCCGTTCGCATCCGTGTGGTACACCACGCGGACCTTGCCGTCTTCGTCAACGAGCGTGTAGATGTGCCCTCCTCTGCCCCGAAGGGTGGCAAACTGCGGGCTCATGCAGATGTCGGCAGCTTCATCGCAGGTGGCGGCCCCTGCCTTGGTGAGGATCTCGACGATCGACCAGCCGTCCTCCGAGGTGCGGATGACCTGGGTGTCCTCGCTGGAGTTGTCCGTGGTGGCCTCTTTGTCCTGCGTGTCCAGTTCGAGGGCGGGCAGAGCAGGCCGGGCCAGAGGCGTCGGCCGCGCTACTGGAAGCTGCTGCGGACGCTCTGCCTCTCCAGGAAGGACCCCCTGGCGGTTGTACGGTCCGCGGGCGGGCGTTCCCCTACGGAGGCCAGGTGTGACGACGTAGTTGCCGCCCCGGGTCCGGAACATGGCGTCGAACACCCAACGCGCCTCGCTGTCATTGGAGGGGGGCCAGTTCTCACGGGCGGCCACGAGGACGACTACACCGGCAGCGTCCGTTTGGAACGTGTAGCGGTCCGTCCCCTGGGCGTCCAGGAGCGCGTAGGCGTGCCCGCCCCTCTGCTGGATGAGCGGAAACGCACCTCCTAGCTCGTGCCGCATGGCCGCACTGTGGGCCCGCGCGGCTTCCAGCGTCCGGATCTCGACCACTGTCCAGCCGCTGTCCGTCCAGGCGACGATGGAGAGGTCCTTGGTGGTAGCCGTGCGGGGCTGTGCGGAGGCACCGGCCGCGTCCACACCAAGGGCACCGACGAGGCTCGAGAGGATCGCGATCCAGCTGAAGGGATCCATGGGGGCTCCGTGATGCGACACCCTATCACGAAGGAGGTCCTTGTCCTTCCCGCGGTCGTCCCCGGCCGGCCGGCCGCTGCATTTCAACACGGAGGACACGGAGGACACGGAGGGCACGGAGCAAGACAGGAGGAAGAATTTGCAGGACTTTTTCAGAATGCAGCCTTCGCGTCTTCGTGCCTTCGCGTCTTCGTGCCTTCGCGTCTTCGTGCCTTCGCGTCTTCGTGTTCCAGCAACGCTGTCCCCACCTCCCCCCTACCACTTCTCCCACACCTGCACCTCCACCATCTCATAGTCGTGTCCCTCCATCCTCGACGGCACCCACACGCTCGCCACGAGCCGCTCCCCCTCGTGCGCCTCTTCCCTCCATCGCCGGCAGCTCTCCACCTGCCAGGCTCGCAGCCGAGCCGGGGCATCGTGCCCGAGCCGGTCGTAGGCCGCATCGCCGAGCTCCTCGTAGAGGCAGTAGAGCATCCACGGCTCGAACACGATGCGATAGCGGGCGTCCTCGAAGCTGGGCCAGTGCCGGGTCTCCGCGAGCCGGACACCGGGGAGCACGGCGCGCACCCGCTCGAGCTCCCGGGACACATGGCTCGTCGGGTCCTCGAGGTGCTCGCGCGCCCAGGTCCCGATGCTGGTCCGAGCTTCGTCGAGCTCATCTTCCAGTTCGATGACCATCTGCACGAGCGGGCGCGTCCCGGGCAGGAACGACTCCTCTCCAGGCGGCGGGTGTTCCGGGTCCCCCTGGGCGACGTAGGCCCGGAGGACCGCGGCCCAGTCCGCGGGGAGGTGGAGCTCCGTCCACCGGAGGAAGGCTTCCCAGGCCGGAGGGTCGACGGGCCAATCGACCTCTGTCCACACATCGAGGTTCGCCCGTCTCTTCCCTGGCTTCCCCAGGACGATCACGATGGGCTGTATGACCTCCATCTCCCGCTGGAACCGTAGTCTCTTCCGCAGGGCTGCCAGCTGGACGTCCCGGTCGTTCGGGCCCTGGGCCTGGCCCAGCGCGATCAAGAGGACGGCCCAGGGGAAGATCATGCCGGCCACCCGGTAGGCCCATCAGGCTTGTCCGTGAGGAGCAGCTGGTGGACGATCCTGGCGAAGCTGTCGGCTGCCTGGGCGTAGCGGAGGACGGCGCTCATCGACGGCATCGTGCCGGTCTGTTCTTTCGCGAGGTCAGCCCTGATGTCGAGGTCGGCCTGTTCGAGCAGGATGGCGGCCCTCACGAGGCGAGGGTGGAGCTTGGCTTCCACGGTCAACGGCCGGATGCATCCCCAGTAGTGCTCTATGAGCTCCGCATCGGGGATCTTGCCCATCTTTCCAGTGAGCTTCTGCACGTCGAGCTGCATCTGGTTGTAGACTTCGGCGAGGCGTTGCCAACGGGCGGCGTTCATCTTCTCTTCCTATCCCAGGACTGGGAGTGGTGGAGCGGACCGTCTTGGAACACGAAGAAACGAAGGCACAAAGGCGGCATTCTGCAGAAATCTCTGTTTTTGTCGTGCTCCGTGATCTCCGTGCTCTCCGTGATCTCCGTGTTGAAACGCAGGCCGAAGCGGCGCTGCGCATCACGGAGGCGTTCGCACAGGAACTGGCGCCGTATTCGGCCGGCCGGGCGTTCAACACGGAGATCATGGAGATCACTGAGCATTGCAAAAACAGGAGAGAGAAAGAGGTCTTCGTGTCAGAAAAGGGCCGTCTCTCCCGCCATCGTAGGCGACGAGGAGGAGGAAGGGGACGGCCAGGGCGCGCCCACCCAGTACCCCTTCTCGCCTTCGTACACGGTCTTCCCCGCCAGGAGCGCCGCGTCCTTCCGGCGGTCGTCCACGGAGGAGCGGCGGCTCGGCGGGTAGCTGGTGCCCCTGGTCTGGCTTCGTCCCGCCCAGGGGACTGCTTCTGGCTCGGCGAGGAGCCGTCTCCAGCGCGCGGGCAGTGCGCCGTAGGAGACCGACCGCTCGTCTCCCGCGAGGTAGCGGATGATGAGCGCAGTAGACCCGCGCGGCATTTCGTACTCCAGGATCGCTGCGCCGGTCTCGGGGTTCAGGGCGAGGACCATCGCGTTTCGTACTCCCTGGTTGGCGCGGACCGTGCAGAGGTCGCCGGGCCGCTTCAGTCGGTGCAGGAGCTCGACGGGCACCGTGTCGGCGACTCCGTGGCGGGTGCAGACGGCGTTCCAGCGTACGTAGTCGCCGGTCTCGGTGGCGGAGAGGTGGGCAACGTAGACGACCGCGTCCCTCTCCCATGGCCCGAACGCCGTCTTGAGCCAGGCCTGGGTGCCTACCCCGATGGTCGTCCGGCTGTTCTCGTCCATGATCCTGCCGTTGGTCTGGACGAATCCCTCCCAGTGGGCGCGTAGCCTGTCGGGAGAGGTGCCCGAGGTGAGCAGGACGTGTTCGCCGGAGGGGCCAGACATCCGGTAGCTTGGTCCATCCCTGGTGAGACGGCACTGACCGCCCGTCGTCTCGACGGTGCAGTCCTTCTGGGCCGTGGGTACGAAGAAGTAGCGGTCGAGCATGGCTACACCCCCGCCTGTTGCTTCACTGCGTCGTCCTGGCGGGTCGTGGGGAGAGGGGCGGACATGGTAGCCTCGAGAGGTGACGCTGTTGTACCTCACATAGAGTGCGCCGTCAAGTTCTTTCAGCGTATTGATTGGATGACCCCCACCTCTCCACCTCAGAGCGTCGCCCGTACCGCGCCTCGCCCCAGCACCCGGTCGGCCCGGTCGAACAATGCCTCGTCAGGGTCTACCCGGAGTTGACCCAGCGCCACTCGAAAGGGGTCCTCCACCCTTCGGACGATGGGGAGCATCCGTTCCTGCTCCGCATGGGCCTCTCGCAGGTGCGTGTAGCGCTCCCTGGCCTTCCGTTCCAGGGGACCGCCCCTGTGTTCCACCACGAGCCTGCAGAGGCCAAGTACCTCCTCCTCCTGCCAGGCTGGCAGGTTCCAGGCGCGGCGCTCCAGAGCGGTCGCGGCGAGCGCCCCTTCCGCCGCCTCTGGCAGTGGGGTTGGAAGCGTGGGTACATCGAGCACCTGGTCCGCGACGACCACGCATCGACCTGGAAACGCTCTCAGGAGCTCCAGGCAGGCCTTTCGTCTCGACTCCGGCCAGCCTCCAGGGTTCGTCAGCCTTACCACCCTGGTCCGCTCTCTTCTGAGTACACCAAGGTCCTCCATGTCCTCGAGGATGAGCTTTCCCTCGGCCCCGTCACGGTCGAGTCGTCCGCGGATGCGCACGCAGCGGCCTGGTGTGAGCAGATCTTTGCGCCGTTCGTAGAGCGCTGGGAACATCGTGGCCTCATGTAGGCTCGTCCGGTCGTGCAACGCCACGAACGTCATCCAGTGTCCGGCCCTGGTCTTCAGTCGGTGCACTTTCCCCACACACCCCAACGCCTCTATCGGCTCTCTCGCTGGAGTATCGGCCAGGGTGGAGAGGGTGACGGTCCGCAGGCTGGCCTCGATGTCCGCGTACCGGTCGAGCGGGTGCCCAGAGAGGTAGACCCCGGTGACGGCCACCTCTCGCTCCAGCTTCTCCACCGGGCTCCATGGCCTTGGTGCTTCGTTCTCTTTCTCGTCTTTGGCTTTTTCTGTCTTTGTGGACTTTACAGGTACCGTCGCGCCGAAGAGGGCTGTCTGTGCCGGAGCCTCCTTCTTCACCCGGACCGGCTTCCCTTCCGCTGCGCGCCTGGCGTCGGCTTTCAGCCGGGTCGTCATCTTTCTGTGGTCTTCCTGTCTGACTTCAATCTCTCGCAGGAGATCTTCGCGCTCCATCCCCAAGAAGTCGAGCGTGCCGGCGCACACGAGTCGGCTCCAGATGGTCTTGTTCACCACCCGATGGTCGATGTGTGGCCACAAGGCGTCCAGTGAGGCCAGAGCTCCTGGGAGGTCCTTCAGGGCCAGGAGCGAGGGAAGAGCCGCTTCTCCCACGTTCTTCAGGGCACGTAGCCCGAAGCGGATGGCTTCCTTCCCTGGGACGTCCGGGTCATCCTCCACCGTGAACCGGTCCTTGGAATATCGCAGGTCAGGCGGGAGGACGCGCAGGCCTGTGCGGCGGGCATTCATCAAGTAGACGGAGAGCTTCTCGTGATCGTCCGCCTCCCAGGTGCAGGCTGCGGCGAGAAAGGCGGCGCGGTGATGGGTCTTCAGCCAGGCGGTGCGATAGGTGATGAGGCCGTAGGCGGCGGAGTGCGCCTTGTTGAACGAGTAACTGGCGAATCCCTCGATCACGTCAAAGATGCGTGACGATGTTTCAGTGGGTACGCCGCGAGCAGTGGCTCCGGAGATGAACCGGTCTTTCTGCGCGGCCATCTCGTCGGGTTTCTTTTTTCCAATGCACCTTCGAAGAATGTCAGCTTCCGCAAGGCTGTATCCAGAAAGCTCCTGAGCGATCTTCATTGCCTGCTCTTGGAAGACGATGACCCCGAAGGTTGGTTTCAGCGTCTCCGTGACAGAAGGATGCATCTCTTCGATCGCCTGCCTTCCGTGCTTCCGTTCTACGAAGTTGTCCACCATCCCAGACTGGAGGGGTCCCGGTCGGTAGAGGGCCAATAGCGCGATGATCTCCTCGATGGTGTCTGGCTTCAGCCTTCGGATAAGCCCTTCCATCCCAGAGGATTCCACCTGGAAAACCCCAAGTACGTCTCCGTTGCAGAGGAGTTTGAAGACGGCTTGGTCGTCCAGTGGAATCTGGTCGAGGTCTGGCCGCGCTCCGGTTCGCTCCTGGACCGTGTCCAAGGCCTCCTCGATGACGTCGAGAGTCTTCAGCCCCAGGAAGTCGTACTTGATGAGGCCGAGGACGTCGACCCCGTGCATGTCCGTTCCCAGGACCTGGCGGCCGGTGTCAGCGTCGAGGTGTAGGGGCGCGTAGTGCACGAGCGGTAGGGGCGTCACCACAACGCCGGCCGCGTGTACGCCCCGCTGGCGAAGGAGGGGGTCACTCTTGGCCTTGCTCTTCGTGCCGGGTGGTGGCGGCGGGGGGTCTCCGCACAGCGCTGTCGCCAGGGTCTTCACCCGGGCCAGCACCGGGTCATTCTGGGCGCGGATAGTGAACTTCGGTTCGCTTTCGAAGGCCTCGTGGATGGTCTCCGTCTTCTCCCCGATCCAGGCGCTCCAGCGGTTTGCGTCGTCAAAGCCGACGCGTAGGACCCGGGAGACGTCCTTGAACGCGGACTTGGGACCGTAGGCGCCGAAGTTAGCGATCTGACCGACGTGGGCGTCTCCGTAGCGCTCGCGCATATGCGTGATGACTTCCTCACGGCGAGCCTTTGAGAAGTCAACGTCAACATCCGGCATTGTGCAACGTGAAACATTGAGGAAACGCTCGAAGTACAAGGTAAACTTCAATGAGTCTACTTCTGTCAAACGCATGGTCCATGCGACGATGCTCCCCGCCACGCTCCCCCTTCCCGGTCCCACCGCCACTCCAGCATCCTTCGCCCAGTTGATGAACTCGGCGACGATCAACATGTAGGCACAGAACCCCATCTCCTGGATCATCTCGACTTCGCGATCGAGGCGGTCTCGGTATGCGACCTTGTCGAGCGATGGATTTTTTTCCAGGCGGACCCTTAGCCCTTCCCTGGCGTACCAGGCGAAGTAAGCTGCAAGGAGCGGGCTCTCTTTTTCGCCCGAGGGCAGTTCCGACGGGTACGGCGGGCACCCCCTCACCCCAAACGGCTCCGGCGGCGGAAACCATCCGTACAACCACGCCCACCGGGCCTCCTCTTCGAGCTCGGCCGGCGGGTCACTCTTCGGGAAGTGGTACGTCCCCAGAGAAGGCGCCCACCGGCATCGCTCCGCCACCCTCCTGGTGGCCTCGCACGCCTCGTCTCCGAGCCGCTCGCGCATCTCGGCCTCGCTCGTGAGGTAGGCCTGGTCCGTCCGTGCTCGCTCCTCACGGTCCACGATGATCTTCCGGGCGACGGCACGGAGCACGTCGAGGTTCGGGGCCTCGTGCGGCCGCAGGTAGCGCACCGCGTTCGTCGCCACGACAGGCACCCCTTGGGTCTTCCCCAGGGCCCGCACTCGCTCGATGCGGGACTCTTCCCAGCCCAGGCCGTGATCGAACACCTCGAACGCGAGTCGTTCTCCAAAGGCTCCATGTACGGCGTCGAGCACCGCTCTCCCCTGGGGATGGAACAAGGGTCCGTGGTCCATGGGGAGGATGCAGGTGAGTCCATCCGCTCTCTCGATGAGATCCTCCAGGGTAGTTCTCGGCCTGAACCAAAGGTTCCGGATGGCGTCCGAGATCAGCGTGCAGAGGTTCTCGTAGCCACGCGCGTCCTCGACGAGGAGCAGGACGGCGCTCCCCTCGTCGAGCGGGTCTCCGTTCGGCCCGAGCTCGCGGGACATGGGCTCGAGCCAGCTGTAGGCTCCGTACAGGGGTCGCACCCCGGCCTTCTGGGCGGCCTCCATCCACTCCACCACTCCACACAGGTTTCCAGTGTCCGTGAGCGCGCAGGAGTCCATCCCGGCAGCCTTCACCGCCTTGGCGAGACCAGCCGGGGTGAAGGCGCCGTCTAGGAGGGAGTGGGAGGAGTGGGCGCGAAGGTGGGTGAAGCTCATTCTGAGCTCTGCCTCCTTCGGCACGGAGAGAGAGGGTAGCCAGGATGGCGCACCCTGAAATGAGCAATGGTGGTTCTCTTGACGCCGATCTGCCTGGCAACATCAGCGTCTGTCATCGTACCAAGGAGGTGGACGTGGTGTATGACGACGGCCACCCCACACACCGGTAGCCGACCTGCTTCCTTACGCCAGCGATGGACGGTTGCGCTTGATACGCCGCACTGCCGTGCCACCGCCGCGTCAGGGACATGTCCGAGCATGGGAGAGACGTGGAGCGGGCAATGGATGCGTTGTGCCTCGGAGAGACGCCGGGAGGTTTCCTCGTTCGGGCCAGAGGGAGAGATCCCAAGTCGCACCCGGACTTGTTGAACGGCTTGCTTCGAGACTCCGACCTCGGTCGCTACGGTGCTGTCAGGTACTGTCCCGAGCCTGGCGCGGACCTCTGCGGTGGCCCAGTTGGCGTACACACGGGGAGGAGTCATGGTGTTTCTCCTGCTGGATCAGGGATGAACAAGACGTGGGTCCGGGTGGTATCAGCGTGGAGGGCGTGGCCTGTGGAAGACCACTGTTTCGTCTTCGGTTCCATGTCGTACACCCGGATGAGCCATCCCCCTGGAACGCGCATCCGGTAGGTGTCGGTCGACTGACCTGGAATGCTGCAACCTACTGGATCCCAGATGCTCCAGTCGGGGAGGCCGTGGCGGTTCGGGCTGGACATGGGCTCTCGAAGTGGAGCCCCTCTTCTAACCCATGCTACCACCAGTAGCAAATGCCCGTCGAAAAACGCTCCCCACCGCCTCCGCCAACGCCGGCGGCACCGCGTTCCCCACCTGGGTGTACACGTCGTGCACGTTCCCCTGCCAGGGATAGTCCGGCGGAAATCCCTGCAACGTGGCCGCTTCCCTTGTCGTGAGCCGGCGCACGCCGAGCGCCAGGAACGCCGCGTCGCTCGCTCGGTCCGGGCCCATGTTCATCGTCCAGTCCGGGGCGTGAGCCCGGGTGCCCTTCTCCTCGGTGGTCATCACGGTGGGCGCCGGCCGGGTGAGCCACCGAGGTTCGGAGGCAGCTCGACCTTGACCTGGCGGGTAGACGACGCGTGGGCCTCGCGCCAACGAGGAGCCGATGGCGTCCCCCATGGTCTGGAACGGAGGCTGTCCGTGACCTCCATGGGTCATCTCGGGTGCGTGTAGGGGGAAGGGCGCTCCCCACAAGAACATGCGTCGGCGATGTTGGGGGACCCCGTAGGAGGCCGCGTCCAGGCACCACCGGCCCACGGCCGCAAATCTTTTCCGTAGTTCGGCCTCGACCGCGTCCACCTCGCAGCCTGGGCACCCGGGAGAATGGTCGACATCGTGCTTCGTATAGCCCTGCACGTTCTCGGCGCAGAAGAAGCGGGGCTGGACCATGTCCACTGCCCGGAGGGTGGCCCCCCAGCCGCTGCGGGGGTCCACTCCTCCCGCACGTTTGCCGGCGAGGCTGCCGGGCTGGCAGGGCGGGGAGGCCCAGAGGAGGTCGACGCCTCGGTACGAGGCAAGCTCAGCGAGTAGGACGTCGTCCTCTACGCCAGGGAACCCGGCCGCACGCAGGGTGGCGACCGCCGCCGGGTTCCAGTCCAGGCAGGCGCGGGCCTGAAAGCCGGCCCGCCGCAGCCCCAGCGCCGCCCCGCCGGCGCCGGCGAAGAGCTCGAGCACGGTCGGAGATGAGGCGGGGAGGTCCGCGAGCAGGGCGAGGAGCAAGGTGAGTGGGATCATCCTGAAGAAGTCTCTGTTTTCTGTTGTGCTCCGTGCTCTCCGTGATCTCCGTGTTGAAAGCTCGGCCGGCTGAAGACAGCGCCACGCATTCCTGACACGTTGGTGAGCTCTCCGGCGTTGCGCTCGGCCGGCCTGCATTTCAACACGGAGAGCACGGAGATCACGGAGCATCGCAAGAAACAGAAGAAAGAACCTGTATTCCTTCGTGTCTTCGTGTTTTCGTGTCTTTGTGCTGAAAGGAGTTCGCTCAAGACACCACCTCTCCCTCTTCCAACAGGTACTCTGTCCCGTCCTTGTCGAACTTCATGACCACCCCGTCTTTATCCTGGGTACAGGACTGGTACGACCACCGGGATCGTCTCGTAGCTCGACGCCGCGACATGGGGTTGGGCGCTGTTCCAGGAGGCCCATCTCCACCGGTATCCGCCAGGAATCCGAGAAATCTCGTAGATGCGTCCGGGCTGGAACGTGATGCTGGTGGCGAGCTTGCGCCAGATGCCTCCGATGTCCACCCATACCTCTTGGGGCCCAGGCAGGGTTCGCATTCCGGTCCACGGGTAGAGGGTCCCGATGTCGATCACCTGCTCGACGGAGAGGTGAGAGGAGACCGGGGCCACCACTGCGTGCAGGATTTCCCCCTTGTGGCTGTGCCACTCCCCTGCGGCGCCCGTCATGTCGTGCAGGGCGATGGCTCGAGCGCCGCTGGCGACCTCTTCCATCGTCTCCGGGAACGCCCGGGTCGCCTCACTGGCACGTTGCCACGACTCGGAGATGGCGCGCGGCACGTCGCGCATGTCCTCCTCGAAGCCGCCCATGCGCTCTCTGGCGACCGAGCGGGTCTCTCGGCGACGATCGACGTACAGGGCGCCGGCGAGCGCGAGGAAGGGGAGCAGGAGGAGGAACATGGGCGGAGTCTATCCCGTGGGACAAGGCTCGCGCCAGGATGGTGCGCTATGTAGAATATGCCATGTACACCGGGTCTTCTACCTCCAGCAGCCCCGTAGCGACGAACAGGTCCAGCCAGGATCGGGTGCTTTGGCCGGAGGCACGCGTCTCCCCCTGGGCGTCCTGGATCATGGCCCCCAGATGGAACCCGCCGTCCTCTGTGGGCCGAGCGTAGAGCTCGAGGAGAAGGCTCATGGGCCAGCCGCCCGGGAGATACAAGGTCCAGTCCGCGTCGTAGCTATGGGTCCTGCCCAGGTCGAAGCTCGACCCGCCCGCGCTTCCCAGCCGGTTCAGTTGGAAGAGGAGATCCTCTCCGAGACGGTTGGACAATACCGGGAAGTTCGACAGGAACCTCCATCCCTTGGCAGCCGCAGCGATGTTCTGATCCAGCGCTGTCCGCTCCCGTGCCTGCCTCATGGCATCCTCCATGGAGACACCCCGCCGAAGGCTCATGGCGAACCCAGCCTTTCCGCTGAACCTGGGCGACATCTGCAGGAACGTCTTCTGATTCTCGGCCTCCCATCGCAGGAAGTACGCCATCCTCCGGGCCGCGACCAGGTCGACGATGTCCCCGTTCCCAGGACCCTCGAGGTCGAGCACGGTGAGCTGGGTGACGCCGCTCTCCACCTCGACGGTTGCCTGGGGCACGTTCGTCGCATCCCGGTAGGAGTACACCCGTGTCCGGTCCTCCCGCACCCGGCCCAGGTGGCTCGCCACGCAGTGGTTCATGGCGATGCCCTCGTTCTCCATCCCGCGCCGTGAGAGGAGCCTCACTATGCGCCCGCCGTCGGCCCAGCGGAGCTCGTCCCGGTCCTCCTTCCCGAGGGGGGCGACCCCTCGATACCCCTTGGTCTTGTACTGTCCATGCCAGGCGGCCGCCTCACGGATGGCCTCGGGGAGGGAGAGGGAGAAGAGGTTCGGAGGACGCGCCGTCTCCACCCAGTCTGAGAGCGCATTCAGCTGAGTGGAGGCCTCGACCGTGAACGCGTGCGGGTACATCGTCGTGCCGATGAGCGCTTGCAAGAGTCGGAGCAGCACGATGTCCTCCCGGTTTCGATCCGGTTCGTCCCTGGTGTGGATTTCTTGACGAGTCTCGGGCCGGAGGCCTTCTTTCTGCCGTTGGACAGCAGCTCGTTCCCGCCGGGTGAGGCGCGACTGCAGCTCCCACAGCGTCTGGTTCGCCTGGACTTCGAGGTTCCCGTCACCGCCCAAGAAACGCACCCACTGGGCGCCATAGGGGGAATAGCCTTCGCCTTTGGAGGCCGCGAAGGGGCTCCAGTCCGGAGGTTTGTCATAGTCTCGGTCCCGGGCGTAGATCATGGCCATGCGCGGCCGGTCTCGGACGAGCCGGATGGCCTTCCGGGTATCCTGCTTGGCGTACCAGAGAGACCAGGACTCGTCGGTGGCGTCGTCGAGGAGCGTCGCCACGAGGACGCGCAAGGAGGCCAGGTCCTCTCCTTCCCCGATGCGCTCCCCTCTCACCCAGCGGACCTGGACCGGTCGCGGGTCCTCGAGGCCCCTCAGGAACGCCTGGGTGTCTGGCTTGAGCTCGCTCCCCATGGGGTGCGTCCAGCCCTCAAGGTAGTCGCGGGTGACCTCGGCACGGGTATCCGGCCGGAGCGACGTGGCAGCGAGCCATGGCAGCAGGCCGAGGAGCGGCTCGAGGCGCTCGGGCGGGGTCCCGTCCCGAGGCCGGTGGCCATCCATCCAACCCTCGCCCATCCCGTGATAGAAGATGAGAGCCCTGATGGTTCTGCTCGCCTGGGGATAGAGTGCCAGGACTCGCTGGACACGCTGCCATGCGTCCAGGGGTAGGGTGAGCGGCAGCTCCCCGAGCCGCCCCCGCAGCTCCTGCAGCCGCGCATGCCGGTGAGACGTCTCGGACGTATCGGCGAGAGCGGCGAGGAGGAGGGAGAGGAGCTCCATCTCGTGGGGCTAACCCTGGACGTTGGAAGATGGTGCGGATCGTTTGGGAACACGAAGGCACGAGGACTGCAACAGGCCTGCCTTTCTCTGCCTTCTGTCGTGCTCCGTGAACTCCGTGATCTCCGGGTTCTCCGTGTTGAAATTAGGCCGAAGCAACGCTGCTCACCCTGGGGACGCCCGCGAGCTTACAGGCATCGCTCGGCCGGCCGGGCTTTCAACACGGAGATCACGGAGGTCACGGAGGGGACGCGGAGAAAGACGGAAGGCGAATCAGGGCTCTGCCACCGGCACCAGGATGCCCGCCTCGATGAACGCGTCCAGCCAGGAGGCAGAGCTGTTCCCCAGCCACTCGCCCTCCCAGGCGTATTCCACCTGGAGGCGCACGGGGCCTCCGCCGGGAGGCTCGATGTAGAGGCGGACGAAGTCGCTGCTCCCTACATCTCCCAGGACCGGGTGGAGCGACCAGTTGCCAGCCTGGTCGCCCTGCTTCTTGGGCGGCACCTGGGTATTCCTCCGGATTTCCGCCGGGAGTCCTGGGGCCATTGTCGACGGCTTGCCGTCCAGGCTGTTCACCGCGCTCAAGCTCTCGCGCAAGAGCCGCTCGACGCCTTGGAACAGGAAGGAGGGGTCCAGGCTCCCTGCGTACCGCTGGAAGGACTCTGTCGCCGCACGCGCCGTACGCAGCGCCTGGGCCTGTTCCGCAGGGTCGACGCTCCGCCAGAACAGCACGCGTCCGAGCTTCGCGGCGAGGTGGGTCGTACAGCGCAGGTCCCTGCCATGGCGCTTGGCGTAGGCTCGCAAGAACGATCCGAGGCGCGCCGCCGCGCGACGGTCGGTGATGGTCTGGTTGTCGGGCCCCTCGATGTCGGACACCCGGAGGAAGTCTTTGGGCAGCTGTCCGGGAAGCTCGACGGTTGCCTGGGGGACGTTCTTCTCGTCCCGGTAGGAGAAGATGCGTGCCCGGCCCTGCCGTACGTCCTGAAGGTGCGATCCCACACAGTGGTTCATCGCCTCCCCCTCGTTCTCCAAACCCCGGCGGCTCTGTAACCGCACGATGGACCCGCCGTCCGGATAGGTGTGGACCACCTCGTCCTCCTTCCCGAGAGGGGCGATGCCGCGGTAGCCGGCGGTCTTGAACGTGGCGTGCCAGGTGGCGGAGGCATCGAGCGCCTCCGGGAGAGGCATCGAGAGGAGGTTGGCGGGGTGCGTGGCCTCCACCCAATCGTGTAGTACACCGAGGTGTGGCGTCACCCAGTTGGCGAACACGGTCGAGGCGTACCCTACCTTCAGCGCTTCGATGAGGAGGAAGGCGATGGCGAGGTCCTCCCAGTCGCGTGGCCTCCAGGGATAGGTGGCCGTCTTCCAGTCCTGGGTGTTCTTCCGGAGCGTGCCGAGCTGGCGTTCGAGGATGGAGGACAGGCTCGCGTTGTGGCTGAGGAACCGGTAGGTTCCGAATGGTCTCCCTGGGACCCACCCGTAGGGGAGGAAGCGTTTTCCACCCGCCGCGGCGTGCCCTGGATTCGCGTCGTCACCCCTGGCATAGCGTTGGACCATGTCCGGGGTCTCGCGGACGACCCAACCGTCTCCCTCCGCGCTCACCCACAAGGTCCAGGCGCCTTTCGTCACGGGGTCTATGGTCATGACGCGGAGGGCGCTGTTCGACATATAAAGCGAGGAATAGGAGGTACCAGGAGAAGATAACGTTGTCGTCACCAACGGGCTCGTCCACGGAAAACGAGTCAGGAAGTCACGGATTTTAAGTCCGCCGCCGTACCGATACTCACCGAACAGGCCCTCCTTGAACGCGGCCTCCTTGGTCGCCTTCTGCAGCGACGTCGCCGCCAAGAAGGGCAGGAGGTCGAGCAGGGTCTCGAAGGCGGCCTCGACCTCTTCCTGCTGGCGCTCCACCGTGAGGGTGGCATAGTCCTTCTCGGGGAGGGGGAACTGGGCCTGCCCCATGGGCAGGCGGGTGAGGTTGTCGAGGACGGGGGTGTGCCATGCCTGGCCGACGACGCGGACCAGCTCGCGCACGGCTTCGTCCGCGGCGGGGAAGGCGCGGAGGACCGCCAGGACCCGGGAGCGGGCGTCGCGGGGGACCTCCGTGGTGAGCCCCAGCCTTCCCCGCAGCTCTTGGAGCCGTGCTTTCGACGCGTCCTGGGCGTCGGCGAGAGCGGCGAGGAGGAGGGGGAGGAGCTCCATCTCGTGGGGCTAACTCGGGACGTTGGGTGAGGGCGCGGACCGTTTGGGAACACGAAGACACGAAGACACGAAGGCTGCAACATACCTGCCTTTCTCTGCCTTCTGTCGTGCTCCGTGAACTCCGTGATCTCCTCGTTCTCCGTGTTGAAATCAGGCCGAAGCAACGCTGCGCACCCTGGGGACGCCCGCGAGCTCACCGACATCGCTCGGCCGGCCGGGCTTTCAACACGGAGATCACGGAGGTCACGGAGCATCGCAGGACAGAGGATCTCCATCTCGTGGGGCTAACTTGGGACGTTTGGGGAGGGTGCGGACCGTCTGAGAACACGAAAGCACGAAGGCTGCAACATACCTGCCTTTCTCTGCCTTCTGTCGTGCTCCGTGAACTCCGTGATCTCCTCGTTCTCCGTGTTGAAATCAGGCCGAAGCAACGCTGCGCACCCTGGGGACGCCCGTGAGCTCACCGGCATCGCTCGGCCGGCCTGGCTTTCAACACGGAGATCACGGAGGTCACGGAGCATCGCAGGACAGGAGAGAGAGACTTTTTATGGCCTTTGTGCCATTCGTGCCTTCGTGTTGAAGTGGATCCACCCTGCGCGAGGAAAGCGCATGGCGTATTCGCCTCGGGCCGGATAGGGGGACCCCATGCTCTCACCGCCTGCCGTCTCGGCTCCGGATCTCTGCCATCCATGGCAGTACAACCTGGATGCCCAGACCTGGGAATGCCCGGCCTGCCTCATCTCCCGGAAGGGTGCGCCGCTCGATGGACTCTGCCCGACTCGGGTGGGGGACCAGCTGCGCATCGTGCACGAGCAGGGCCGGGCCGCGGGTCGGGTCGAGGAGCGGAGCGCGACGCTGGAGCGGGTGGCCCAGGCGTTCAACACCTGCTCGATGATGGAGCCCACGGTCTTCTTGGGCGCCAGTATGCTGCGCGGCGCACTCCTGGAGCAGACGCTCCCGGAGACGCCGTGAACCCGTTCATCTGGTCGATGCTGGCGTTGACCCCGAAGGAAGAGCCGAAGGTGGAGCCGGAGGAGGACCGTTCTGAGGACGAAGGCAAGCGGCTCTACGCCCGAGATAAACCACACATGCAAGACGTCGTGTTCGCGTTGGGCAGGGAGAACGCCTCTTCTTCTGAGATGTCCTTCGACAAGGTTCGTACCGATGCCGCCGAGCGATTCGATCTCATCTTCCAAGACCTTCCGCCCCTTTCCCCTGTTCGCCCGAATCGCGCCCAGCGCCGGAGCCGTCGATGAGCCCCCTCGTCCTCGCCAAGCAATGCCTGCGTGACCTTCTCCCCAAGACCCACGGTACCGAGCTCGACGACCTCGTCTACCGTGCCTGGTCCGCAGTGGGGGACGCCGAGAAGGAGGCAGAGACGCTCACCCGTGAGCGGGACCGACTCGCGGCCATGGTCGGGCCCGGACCTTCTTCGAAGGAGAAGTGCCACGCCCTGTTCCAGGAAGAAGCGCAAGACCTGCGCACCCGACTGGAGAAGATGGAGTCGACGGTGGCCTTCCTCCTGGTGCACGGCTCGTTCGCCTCGGCGCCGACCCCGGCGTCCCTTGTTGCGGTCCCTCATCTTGCCATGGCGTCGCCCACCCCCATGGACGTCCTCGTCCTGGAGGTCCAGGCTCAACACGCCGGCATGTGCCAGTGCGCCATCTGCCTCGGCGAGGCCTCTACCTTCGAGGTGATCGAGGAGCGGAAGCGGCTCGCCGCGACCTCCTCTACGAGCTGAAGACAGGCTTCAGCCTGGCGGCAGCACGTCCTCCATCGCCGCCAGCACCGGGTCTCCTTCCGTCGGAAACAGCGCCCACTCCAAGCGCTCCGCCGTCTCCTTCCGCCTGCCTGGCGCGAACACCGTCCAGAAGTGGTTGCGGACACTGCCCGGTGCGAGGTTCAGGGTGAGCTGCAGGGAGAAGCCCCAGGTCTGTCGACCCTGTCCTACCCCGTCCGTCCACGCGAACGACGCCGTGTAGGTGGCGTATGGCAGCTGCGGTTGGTTCTCGGTTCGCACCATGGCCTCGGGGCCTCCTGCCGCCCATCGGAAGAGCTCCGCCCACGCCCTGAAAGCAAAGATGACCTCGGCGCGAACGTCGAGGTACAGGGCAGGGTCTTCGTTTGCCACCGCCACGTCGATCGCCCCTTCCAGCGTTCGCCACAGGTCGGACGCTCCAAAGTGGAAGGAAGACCGTATCTGCTCGATGTTCTTCCGAGGCAGGTACAGGGGCAACCTCGCGTAGCGCGCCGCGTTCGTCCAGGCAGGCCCCTTCGTCCGTAGGAGAAACCCCATCACCCGGTCCCGGGCGAGTCGGGCTGTGGCCCACAAGACCGGCTCCTCGGTAGGAGACGCCAAGAACCACGTACCTACCGCTGTGTTGCGGGGCCCCTCCAGGTCGCGCAACTGGTTGGTACTGGTGTCCAACTCCCAGGTGACCCAGGGCACCCCGTCAGGCGCTCGGTAGCTGAACACGCGCACCCGCCGTTCGGCCACCGCCCTGGCATGGCTGCCGACACAGTGGCCCATGCTCTCCCCCTCGGCTTCGAGCGCCTTCCGGCTCCGGAGCTCAACGAGGACCGCTCCATCGTCGTAGCGCTGCCTGGTGATGGTGTTCGGGTCGTTCGGCACCGGGTCCCGGAAGGCGAGGGGTCCCCGCTTCCGGTTTCGCGCGGCGTCTTCGATGTGCCAGGCCTTGGCGAGGACGACCGCTTCTCCGAAGGAGAGTGGCGAGAGGTTCGGGTGCGCGCCCTCCACCCAGTCGCGCAAGGTACGGACCGTGTTGCGCAGCACTTCTGCGGGGTGGATCTGGGCGACGAGGTAGAGCCCGAAGGAGGACCCGTGGGAGCTGGCATCCGTCGGCTCCAGGCGCCAGATGTCCACGTGCGGGTGGTGGCGTAGGGGGGTGAGCGTGGCGGGAGCTACGACGAGACCCTCGTCCACCGCGAGGTACAGGACTTCGAGGATGGACGCCTCCCGAAGCCGTTGGTGGAGGACGTACTGGACGTTGCTCCCGGAGGGCAGGGTGTCCAGACGCAGTTCGTGGACGGGAAGGTTCCAGAGCTGAAACGCCTGTTCCCAGTCGAGCGCCTCGATGGGAATCCCCCGGACCATCTCCCGGCCGAGCCAGGGGAGGAGCGCCTCGAGCGGGGGGTCACGGTGCAGGGCCGATGGAAGGCCGTCTCCACCCAGATTCGCGTAGGCAGCCACGACGAATCGCAGGGCGATGCGCTCGTCTATTCCCAGCCTGTAGGTCTCGAGCGTCCACTCCATGCGCCGGCGCAGGCCAGACGGTGGGGCTTCGAACTGCCCGAGCCGGCTCTGCACCTCGCGCATCCTCCGCTGCCGTCCCGCGGCCGCTCCCTGGTCGACGACGAGGCTGGCGAGAAGGAGGGGGAGGAGGAGCATCCTGCCTCTTCTACTCCGGAGCGGGTGTGGACGCCGGGCCGCAGCAAGGGAGGGATGTCCGCATGCACGAGGAAGGGCAGGCTCATTCTGGCGCCTCCTCCTCCACCACCACGTACCGGGTCGCCTTCAATGGTCGGCCCGGCTCGACCACCAGGGAGGCCACTCCAGTCGCCTGCAGCTCCTCCTGTACCTTCCTCCCGATGGCCTCCATCTCGGGGGTGTACCAGTTCGCCCGGTCAGCGTCCTCGTGGGAGCGGAGCAGGACCGGACTGTCTCCGGCCTCCTCGATCCAGACCGCGTAGCGGGCCCTGGTGACACCGCTGACGGAGAAGGTGAGTCGGTGCAGGGCGTGCTCCATCATCCTCAGGTGGACGATCTCGATGACGCTGCGAAGCGCAAGGGTGTCCCAGGGGTACGTCGAGCGTGGAGTTACCGGCAGTTCGGTTTTCATGCCGCTGTTGCTCTCCGCCGCGTTGCTCTCCACCGTGTTGCTCTCCACCGTGTTGCTCTCCACCGTGGACGACTCCACCCTCCTCACTCGCCTCTTCGCCGGCGCTGGCTGCTCCATCTCGACCTTCTCTCCAAGTGTCTCCAGCAGGGCCGCGCGTCTCCATGCCTCGATGCTGGCCGTGTTCCAGTAGCGGGTCGTCCTTCTTCCGGACTGTCTCGTCTTTCCGGCGAGCTCGGGGTGGCGGAGGACGAGCGCCGAGATCCTGCTGTGATGACGGAGCCCGGTGGCCTCGAGCAGGTCCGACGAGGTCACCCACTGCCTGGGGTAGTCCCACTGCCAGACCCGCTCTCTCGGCTCCGCCATGACGACCGATGCCATGTGGCACTGTTCCCGGTAGAGCGCCCGGTCCATCCTCCATATGGTTGCCATGCAGGGGGGTTCACAAGAGCGCCCGATGACCATGGCGGTGTACGTGTAGAGTCTCGCCTGTTCCCGAGGGGACAGAGCGGTGCTGACCAGCATGGGGAGGGCCTCCGCCAAGGTCAGCCCAGGGTTTGCCAGGAACTGGAGGAGGAGGGGGCGCGGGAGAGGCAGTGAGGTTGACATGGTCACTCTGCGGTCTGCCGTCCCCTATACTGTTCTACCTATAGTGGCAATACGTAGAACGAAGTCAGTTCAGCCGGCGTTTGCGCTGCATCGCCTCCAGGCTGGCCTGCTCCCTCGGTCCAGCCCTTCGCTTCATGTCTTCGGTGAGCGCGGTGAAGTGTCGTGCACACACTGGATCGAGCACCGCCGCGGTGCCATGCTCGATGGGGAGATACGCTGCGGCGAGGCCCCATCCCACAGCCTCGAGCATACTGTTCAGACGGTTCACCGAGAGTCCTTCTCGTGGTGACATCCCGACGGGAACCGCGGTTCGCTCGTGGCACGCCCCCTGATCCGCCCCGCAAGAGAGGGCCAAGGTGTCTCCCAGGGGCGACTCACCAGGGGCTCGACAGAGGGGACACCGCAGGGTGGCTCCGTCCGCGGAAGGTACGCGCTCCAGGCTCCAGCCTGCACGCTCAACTCCACGGTGGACATCTTCGAAGGAGAGTCCTTCTCTCTCGCGGACGTCCAACACGAGGGGGAGCAGGGCGCGGCACCCCTCGCATCGAAGAAGGACGGGTATGGTCTTCATCTCTTCTGCGCGGCGAAGGTGACGAGAGCGGCCTGGCGTCGTTCACTCGCGCGTCGGCGCTCCCTCTGGGCAAGACTGGTCTTCACGGCGGCGAGGTCACGCTCGTCCATGAGCCTCCTCGCGGCGAGATCGAGGCTCAACTTCTCGCCTCTCTCTTCTCCTGCCACGTCGAGGCTCGCCAAGAAGACCAGCCGCTGGTGTTCCACCAGGGCCCGCTCAACCCGTATCATCGCCTCGGCGGCGTGGAAGTACTCGTCCCACGCTGCGACCTCCTGTGCGACCGCGACACGTACGCGGAGTGCAGCATCCCCCTGTGACTGCTCCTTCGTCGGACAGCCATGGTCTGCCAGGTCCATCAGGCGCCAGCCTCGCGTTGACGCGCGTGCAGCGCCGAGATGATCTTGGCGCGCGGCCCGGTTCCGTTCCGTGCCTGCTCTGCGGAGAGGAGCGCATCGAGCTGGCTGTCCACCTTGCCGCTGGCGATGGTCGACTCGATCATCCTTACCGGAGCCGAGAGCAGGACCTCGGGGGCGGGGAGCTCGATGGGCGTCTCCTCGGGAAGCGGGGTGGAGTCCATGACCTCCTGGTCCATGTCGAAGGACACGCGCCAGTTCCAGCTGCCGATAGGCACAGTGTGACCCTCCTCTTGCAGGAGCTGCAGGAACAGGGCCGCGAGGTCGTGGCTGGTCAACGCCTGTTGGACGGTGGGTTTCATCCCGGCGTGCGCCCGCCCTGCGAGCACGAGCAGGTCCACGTTGGCCTCCAGGACCGTTCGACGAGCCTGGAGCGAAGCCTCTGCCGCCGAGATGCACGCGGCACCCAGGGCTTGTCGGAGATACCCCACCGCCCAGTCCCGGATGGCCCTGGGGTTCGTCCCCACCCAGACGGTGAGGCGTTCCTGCTGATCGTTCCACACGGTGGAGAACGCTTGTTGGAGGAACTCTTCCACCGTGGCAGGGGAGAGGTTGGGGAGAGTGGTGTCGGCCATCGGTGGTAGCTCCTGGGGAGGGACGGTATCCATTTGTCGATACATGTGCAACAGATGGACCACGGAAGGCCGGGATACACTCTTCAAGAGGCTTGCGCCATGTTCGACGACGAAAGCTACGGCCGTCAGCTTCGTGAACAACCCCAGACTCTCCCCCAGGTCTACGCCGCCTGGCGCGAGGATCACCTGGGAGAACCGTTCATGTTCTTCCATCACTGGGTCGAGCGGGTGACGGGGTACGGGCTGTGCACCCTCCTCGATCAAGACGGGCAACGAAACCTCCTCCTCTCCTTCTCGACGACTGACGAGCGAGACGGGCCGTCACCGGCCGCGCTCATGGCCTTCGAGGGCTTGGAGTCCGGGCCATGAGCTTCACGCTTGAGGTGGACCCGGAGGTGCGCTCCTGGGCGCCACGAGGGGAGGCGTTGTCCCGGCTGCGTGCGGCCTACCCCTTCTCTGAGGTGACGGTCCAGCTCTGGCCCCGTCGAAAGGTGGATGCCGTCCTGGGTCGGCGCACGGCTCCCTACGCGTTCCGGGCGGTGTCAAGAGGGACCATGGCCCACGTGTTCGCGGACGAGAGCGAGACGCTGGCGTCAGTAGCCTGGCTCATCGGGCACGAGCTCGGTCACCACAAGGTCCGACACACCCCAGGCTTGAAGGAGATCCTCTCCGAGGCCGCCCCCCGAGAGCTCGATCCCGCCGACGACAAGTACCACGAGGTGGACCCAGAGGAGCGGTACGCAGACGGGCTGGTGACCGCGCTGCTCGGTGAGCGTCTCGATCGGGCGTGGTGGCGAGACCGGCTGAAGCGAGCCGGCATGTCGAGCTACGGCGCGCTCGCTGGCGCGGGGGGCTGGATGTTGGAGCATCGCTATGGATGCTGCCGGTAGCCGTTCAGGCCTCTTCCTCCACCACGACCTTCCTGCCCACCTTCACCTTCCCCTCTCTCGTGACGGTCACGTGGACAAGGTCGTGCCGGTTCATCCACTCGATGAGCATGGGGAGGAGATCTCCGTTGAAGGAAGACTCTGAGCGCCAGTGAGGGGATGGCGCTGGAATCTGGACCGGTGGAGCGGTCGTCGTGGTCGAGGAGGGCAGGTGGTCAGGATAGACCTGGGTCCTTGAGGTTGTCACCATGGCTGGCGCTGGAGTCGCGACCAGAATCGCTGACCGCTCCGCCATGCGCAGGCGCGCTCGAGCCAGCTCTCGACCGATGCTGGTGGTCCTCCGCAGCAGCGGCTTTCCCACCCTCACGCGCATGAGGTTCACCTGTTCGAGCACCTCCTGCGTGGAGGGGAGGGGGACCTGCTGGAGAGCCTCCAGGCATACGTTCAGGATCTGATACGCGCTCGTATGGGGGGCGTAGGAGCGGAGACCTGATGGCAAGTACGGGCGGTTCCTGGTCTGTCGGGGGTGCACGGCTGCGTTCCTCCTTGGCTTCGGTGTGCGGTCTTTTACCGTGGCGGTAGTCGTCCCCCACTGGAATCCTACTGCCTCTTTCAGGGGCTGTTCCCCGATACTGACGCAGGTCTCGTGGTAGGTTTCCATGTCCACCGTCACTGGCAGCTGCGCGTGTCGACGGATTCCCATCTTGCAGAATGCGGTAGATATCGTACTGCTCACGCTGTGGGCGCTCTTCACCGGGGCTCTGCCGGCCGACAGGAGCGCCTCGTTGTACGCGCCGGTGAGCGCTTCTCGACTCACGGCAGGGTCGCGGGCGAGCAGGCGGAGGAAGATGGGGAGCGGGTCTGGCGCTGGCTTTCGGGCAGGGTGAGACACGACTGGAGGCGATGGTTCGGACATGGACTCCACGGGTGGAGTCTCCCTTGGGACGAACCCAGCCTTCAACATACGTTCTCGTACTTTCTGGAGGTTCTCCACGAGGTTCACGATCGGGGGAGGAGCGCTCCTCTGCCGGCATCGTTGGACCACGAGGTCGCGGAGGGTGGAAGGAGCGTGGGCGTGGATGAGCAGACACTGCACCTCGTTCGGGACCTCGTGAGGAACGGTCCTGGCATCGTTCCAGAAGTCGTAGACCCCCATGCCGTAGTCCATGGCCATGGCAGGCCATGGGCCTTGTTCCCACTCATTCTGGGTCACCCCCACCACCACCATCTGCATGACCACGGTATCGGCATCTTCCTGGCCTCTCCTCCGGGGGAGAAGAGCGAACCCGTCCTTCTCCAGTGAGGCGCAGGTCTTCTGCCACGATCGCTGAAAGATGAATGTTCTCGGGACATAAAGGGAGGACTCCTTCTTGGGGAGGGCCTCGACGAGCCCATGGCTCACCTGGTCCTTCACCACGAGCACCCGCTTGACCGCGGGCGGTACTCCGTTCGGGTTCGGTCGGCGCTCCCAGTGCTGGACGACGTCCATCCCGAACCAATCACGAAGTCTTCCACACAAGCCATACGGGCCCTTGAAGGCGGCTTCATCCGCTCCGACGAGGAGGACCGGGGTGAGAGTTGGCATGCCGTGTCCTAACGCGCTCCACTGTGAGTGGCAAGTTCACCACCGAGGCCACGAAGATTGCGAGGTCGAGGGCAAGGCTGGGAAGATGGTCACTCGCCCATCGCGATCATGGGTCGTCCAGTTGCCAACGCCTCGATCCTGGCGTGGATGTCGGGCGCCTGGTCCTCGATCATCGACGCCAACATCTCGCCCTCCATCTCCTGTGCCATCCTCGGGTTGGCGAGAAGGGCGCGCAGTTCGTTGTACCGCTGCTCGGCACGGTCCTTGACGCGTACGGCCTCTCGGTGGATGAGGACAAGGCCAGCCACCTCGTCGGTGACGTTGCCGAGCCGGTAGTTGATCGCAAGGTTCTTTTGCAGGCCCAAGGGGCGTACGTTGCCGCTGGAGGCGGTCGCCTCGATGGTCACCACGCCGGGCAGGCCGTCGTCGCCTTCGTTCTTGCCGAACTCCCAGTAGACGATGAAGAAGATTCCGGCCTCGTCGAGCGCCTTGACCATGTGCTCGATGCTGGCGGGGACATGCGTGCTGTCGCCGTGTCCGATCATCAACCGGAATGCTGTCTCCCACGCCGCTTCGGCATCGTGTTCGGCGTCGCGCATGGTCACCCGTGCGGTCTCTACTTCTACCGTCAACACCTGGATACGACGGTGGACGGCGGCACGGATGATGTCGGGGAGAGAGATTGTGGCGTCGATGGTGAGGGCCATGAGGTTGTCCTTGATGGATGGTTGGATGTTCTACCGCTTGGTACATTCAATCGAGCTGTAGAGAGTGGGCATGTCGCTTACTGACGCGCTCCACTGTGAGTGGCAAGTTCACCACCGAGGCCACGAAGACTGCGCGGCAGAGAAGTCAGGCGAGAATGTCATGGCTTGCGTAGAGGAGCCGCGCTCCCCATGAGCGTCGGATAGGCAAGGTCCAACGGGACGGAGTCGGACTCCTGGAAGAACAGGGCCTCGGAGTGAGGGAGGGGGCCGGGTTCGTTCGGTTCTCGGACCACCCCGTATCCGAAGAAGGCGTCAACCATGACGCAGTGGCCTTCGATGGTCATTCCGCGGACCGGGGCGTCATCCGGAAGGGTACCCAGGAAGGCCTTCAAGTGGGCGATGGTCATGGGTTTTTTCTCCTCTTGCGCTGGACGCTGGACATCTACGTGTCCTTCTTCTTCGGGTGCTGCTCGACGACGGCGCCGTCTGGACCGGTGATTGTGAGGCGGTTCAACCGGGGGTGCGTCGTCCACTCGTTCTCGGTAGCGAGCTCTGACAGGGCCGCGTGCGTCATGCCTCGGACGACGATCTGTTCCGATCCCCCGAACATCAGCACGGCCGTGACCCGCATGATGTCGCCGTGTCGGAAGATGGCTTCGAGCTTGTAGGGGAAGCTCGGGTCGTCTGGAACGTTGACTCCGTGAGTATTCGCCTGAATCACCTTCACGTCTGGTGACATCTACTCCTCCCCTGGACTATGTGGCGGGGCGGGCTCGAGGGAGTGGGCGAGAATCGCGACGGACCAGGCCTCGGCCTCGGTGGGGCCGCAGAACATCGTTCCGTCGTAGTGCGTTCTCCATCGTTGGTCGTCCGGCCTCGTCAGCATCGGATGGACGAACAGATAAGGCTCGCCGTACAGCTCCCGGCAGAACGCCGCGAGGCAACCGGTCGTGGCGCCGATCGGGTCGTCGAGGCAGGGCGTAGGCGCGGTCCACCCGGCGCCGTGCTGGACGAGGTAGTTCTCGGCGAACAGGGCAGGGTCCGTGATTCGGACCATGCCGCGCCTACCGCAGTCGGCGAGCATCCCCGCGCGCCAGATCCCCGGCACCCGGGCGAGCCGTTGGGCGGGGACGCCGGAGAGGGGGTCATCGGGCATGATCGTCTCCAGGTATAGGCATTGGTACGGCATCGGCAGGCTTCTCGGTGAGGATCGCGAATGGGCCGGTATAGAGAACGGGGACGGAGCGGATCGTCACGCTTCGCCCCTGGTGCGTCGTGCGGTGACCCAGGCGCCAGACCTCACGGACACTTGGCCCCTCGACCACCACGAGGTTGCGTGACCCGTTGTTGAGGCCACCGTCGCACCATCGCTTCGCAGCCGCCCTCGCGGCGCTCTCGGTCTTGTGCCGTGTCTGCGCACCTCCAAGACGGACGGTGGGCGGTGTGGCGTCCCGGTCGACGATGACGTAGTTCGTGACGGTGAAGGGCTTGTCGGCTGGCATCTCATCTCCTGGGATAGTTTGTCAGACATTGGGAGATTTCACGGGTACGAGCGTGAGTTCTGGCTCCGCCGCGATCAGCTCGGTGCACCGCTCCTCCATGCGACGGTCCATCGCCTGCACAGCACTCCTGGGGTTGTCCCTACCGGGCCACCCCTCAGTCGCCGCGGCGTGGAACAGATCGTGGCACCGTTCCACGAAGTTGGACAGCAGCCGCATCCCGTCCTCGTCGTAATAGTAGTCCACGCCGTAGCCGGGAACGCCCGCCGGCCACGCCTCCGGCAGGCAGCGGAGGAACGCCCGGTAGATGTCGTCGCGGACGGCGGGTGGGAACGCGAACGGGCCGGCTTTGTCGTACTCGCAGGCAACGGCCATGTCGAGCTGAAGTGTCTTGGCCCAGGCGCGGACCTCGTCGGAGTGCACGGTGAGCGCGCGGGCGCGAAGACTGCGTAGCTCCAGAGCTCTCTGGTCGAAGTAGCTGCTCATGTCGGCTCCTGGGTCATGGCGCTTCTCCACCGACCTGATAGCTTCCCTTCGCGTATACGTCAAGCGTATTTGATGCCCCTTCCTTCACCGCCATGTTCCAGCCGTACCCGCACACGCTGCAGCTGCACCGGTGGTGCTCCCTGGTCTCCCGGTCTGGGCTCTCGAGGGTTCGTGCGCGGGCAGGGTCCGCAAGGGCCCAGCGGAAGGAGGCCTGGTGTCCGCACTTTGGACACGCAGGGCACTGCGTGAACGGGGCCATGGCTTCAGTGACCTTCTCCTGTGGAGACTTGAGGGGGGAGGTGGGGAGGCACAGGGAGGCTGGAGCTGGCCTCCCAGCGCCAGCACAGGCCTTTCCATCCATCGTCTTGTGCCGTCGGAGGAGTAGGACTCCATCCGCCTCTCTGGTCGCCCGGATTTGCCCACATATCGTGCACATCGCTCGGGTGTAGACCTTCCCCTTCGTGGCGGCTCCGCCAAGGGCGCCGTTCTTTCTCCGTTGCTCGAGGAGTTCGGCGTCGGTCATGGCAGTGCCGAGAAGGCCCGGGTGGCGCAGCGGTGGAGATGGCGGACGATTGCCTCGAGACGGTGAGGCGATTCTGAGAGCCCGCAGACATCCAAGAACCTCGTTCGGTCGCCGAGGGGAGGGCCCATCCGCACGCCATGCGTGAACGGATGCGTGGCAGCTCCCTTCGAGCGAGGCTCCCAGTCCGTCCATGAGAGGCCCAGCGGGGGGTGCAACCAGCCGGTCCGCCAGGGACGACCACGAGGGTGAGCCGCAACTGGGCTTCCGGGGGGATGCCCGTCCAAGACCCCGCATACCTCCACGGTCGCGCACAGCCAGTCGACAAGGGTCTGGAGGAGGGCATCGTCCGGAGGTGTGAGCTTCATCCACAAGACGGTCGAGGGCTGCTCGCCGTCGTCCGTCCAGACCCGCAGAGAGCGGTCCGCAGCCACTCCGTTCCCGTCCGGGAACCAGGGGAGCGGGGGCAGGTCCAGGGGTGCTGCGAGGCCTCCCTCCCGGGCTGCCTTCGCCACCTCGGCGGGCGTGGCCTCGCGGAAGCCCACGAGGTCGGCGACGTAGAGGATCACGGGTCCTCTGCGAGGCCGAGCGCCTCGAAGAACGCGTCTATCTCCCGAGCGGAGAGGCCTTCGGTGTTGAACCGGGCGCACACGGTGGCCTTTCCAGCGGAGCCCACGATGTCCTGGAGGGCGCTCCGAAGGGAGATCATCTCCTGACGGGAGAAGGTGTGGGCGTAGAGCTGGAAGTCCTCGAAGGCCTCCCAGGTGAGCGGGACCCATGCCTTGAGGATGCTTGCGATGGCTTCGGCGTACACCCGGATCTCGTACTGGGCATGGGCGTCCAGTCGCAGTTTGGAGAAGTGGAGCAGGTTGTGCAGGTCTTGCGTCCAAATCTTCTCGGTGTAAGTCCCGAACGGTAGATGGATGCGGGCGGTCTCCTTGGCCATCCCCTGGGCGATGAACGAACGGTACAGGGCAAAGGCGCCCTTCGTCTCTTCCCGCATCTCCATGCGACACCGGTCGGCGTCCGCCTCGTTGAACGCCTCGGCTCGGCCCTGTTTGTTCTTCTTGTCCTGGAAGCAGACCTGGTCGCGGTCTGGGAGGTAGACTTCCTCGGGAAGCTCGGAGTAGCGCCCAGAAAGCTCATTCCATTTGGCTGTTCTATGGCGCGCCCACTGACGCTCGACGAAGATGGGCAATTTTACGCCAACTTTCAAGGAGCAGCACTCGAACGGGGTCGTGTGCCGGTGCCGGAGGAGGTACCGCAGGAGTCCCCGGGTGTCCGAGGTCTTGCGGGTCCCCCTCTGGTAGCTGATGCGCGCGGCGTCCTCAATGGCGAAGTCATCTCCCATCACATCCACCAAGATCACATGCCCATAGTCCAGTACCTTGATCGGATCTTTATACTTCGTAAGAAGTTCTTCCCTATTCATGTGAACCTCCATGTCCTGTTCTGCTTGATGTCTTGAACCGTTGTCGCACCAACACAGTGGTCTACTGCGATCTTAGCCACTGTTTCTTTGGCTTGTAGCCTGGCTTTTATGTCGCGTACTGCATCTTCAGTCAGCTTTGCTCTTCCGTGTAGAGATCCACCTCTCTTTACAGGCGGCAAGGCAGGGCCGATTCCTGCCCAAGAATATCCTGTCCGCATAGAGCTTATACAGCTTTTAGTAACGCCGAGTTCCTTGGTGATGTCAACACCCCGAGCACCCATGAGGAGACGGCTTTTGATATGTATGACCTCATCGTTGGTAAAGAGAGCACGATGAGACCGGTCTCCTCGTGTAGCAGCTGCTCTTTTTGCACGAGTTTCTGCGCTTTGCTTTTTCCATTTGTGCGCATCTGACATATTCTTCCTTGCTTCTATCGAGAACACATGCCCGACATTGCTGCCTGCCACTGGTTTTATGTTGAATCCATACGCATGATCTGCTGCCTGAAAAGTGTTGATCCAGAACTGTTCGCGGTTCATGAGCATTTCGCGCGAAGTTATATCAAGTATGTTGAAACTGAACTCGGATTCACCATACTTACTCCAAGCTCGTTGCAGATGGCTTGAATGGTGTATGCCGCCGCTGAGGTCTTCATGATGTCGCTGCCATCTCTTGAATATGTTCACCGCAGATCCTACATACACTTTTCCATTGACGCGACATCTGATGGCGTAGACTCCAGATATTGGTGGGCGATGGTAAGACATGGTGATCTTCTATCAATAGCACGCAACCATGCCAACGACCCTCACGTAGCCATGGTCCAGCACACGGATCGGGTTAGGGAACGCTGCCAGGATCTCACCGCGGGTCATGGAGGCCTCTTCCACTACTGGTAGCACAGTTCCCACCCGCCGTCAACCCTGGACGGCCACCTTCCATCCGGCTACCATGCCGTCATGCCCTACGACCACCGCGCCTCTTCCATGGACCCCCTCCTCATCTCCCGCTCGGGCTCGAACCTCGTCCCTGACACGGACACCCTGCGTCGCGGGGGGACTGGCTGTGCGAACCCAGGGCTCGGCTGCTATCGCACCGAGTACGCCACGAGCGCGGCGCCGGGGTACCTCCGCCCCGGGTACGACGACGGACGGTGGTGGGCGAAGCCGGGTGGTCAGGTCCGGTGATCGCCCTCTTCTCTCTCTTCTTGGCTTTCTTGGCAGATGAGGCCAGAACACGTTCCGACTTTCCGTCTTTCTATCTTTACGACTGGAAGAACGATTTGTTCTCATTGGCGCGTGTCCCAACGGTCCTTCGGTAGTCGTCTACACGAAGGAGATGGCCCAGTAAGCCCGCTCCGCTGTTCCAGAGAAGCAGAAAACCGTCCCTACATCTCCCTTATCCGCACGATGCTCCCATCCTCCTGCATCGCTCCTGAAGCTTCGTCGCTCATGATCCACGCCAAGGCCGCGCGGACACCCTGTAGCGTCCGCTCTTCCTTCTCCAGGCACATCTCACGGTAAAAGTCCGGCCCCAAGAGCGCAGCGAGGCCATAGCCAGCCTCGAAGCTGGCGTGTGGAAGACCAGTTGCCTCGATGATGGGGTTCAGCACATCCATTACCTCGTTGATCAGGTCCTCCACATCCGGACGCAGCGTCAGGTCCAGGACGTGCGGCTCAGTGCCACCCATACGCCACCTGCCGGATGGGGTCTGCCCAGCACCGTCGACAACCTGCCGCCTGGCAGCTCTTGTCCTCCACCCACTCCCCGAGCTCTCCTCGGAGCGCCCGCGCCTTCCCGCCCTTGATCTTCGCGTCCGGAAGCGCTTCTTCGTCCCAGTGGGAGACGTACACCGGGCAAGGGTAGGAGGCCCCCGGGGTTCGCACGTCCTCTGCGCGCCCACCGCCCGGCTTCAAGAACACGGTGGTCCCAGCGTCCAGCCCGGGCACCACCGGCGCCTCGTCGCCCACGTGGAGGGCCGAGGGACGGACGATGAGGTTCGGGGCCCTGGCCTTGGCTTCTGCAAGGACCTTCACCATCGTCGGAAACATCCAGGCCCGGGTAGGGGCCCAGAAGAGCACCTTGGGCAAGGCCTTGGCCACGAGCCCCCAGGCCCGGGCATAGGCTGCCCACAGGCTCGGGCGACCGATGGTGAAGTCCCCTGAGTCGTGGATGCGGAAGAAGCCCGTCACCTCTCCGTTCTGTGGAGACAGGCGCTCTGACAGGAACTGACAGGAGTTGCTCGTCCCCGTGTCGGCTGGGAGAGGAGTCTGAAAGGCCTCCCGCAGGACCACTCGTCCGTTCTCTGAGAGAGGTACCCGGATTCTACCATCGTTCCAGGTCCCGAGCTCGCTCGACAGACGGTCGAAGGTCGCGTCACGGCTTCCGGCCATCGTGCCGAACCTCGCGTAGTCGACGATGGCGGACGTCAAGTCCGCAGCGAGCGCCTGACCGGTCGGGTCGGCCTCCAGCTTGGAGACGACCCAGTGATAGCGAGCGGCGTGGGAGATGGAGACCTCGGCCTGGAAGTAGTTCCCCTCGAGGGCGTAGCATCCGTCGCAGGTATAGGTCTTGCCAGGCTTGCGCAGCCCTTTCCCCCCTTCGGCCGCTGGGTTCGCGGCCGCGCACGTCCCACCCTCCTTCTCCGGTCCGGCCGGCAGTGAGAAGGATGGACAGGCCATCTTGGTGGTACCGGTGAACAGGCAGGTCTGCTCCTGTCCTCGTTGGGGCATGACGCGCCCCTCCCGGGTCCGGTGCCAGACTCGGACATCCCAGCGCAGGACCGGTATGTCGTGGCCATGAGGGCGCCCCTCCCAGCGCAGGCGGCCCACCCGGGTGAAGATGCTCTTGATGTCTCCTCTCCCGTAGAGCGGTCCGAGCTCGGCGCGCGGGGAGTCGTACGGCGCGCCGATGACCAGCTGGTCTTCGAACCTCGCGCGCAGCATCGTGTTGGGGGCGACCTGGGCGGGAGAGGAGCGGGTGAGGCGACGCATGGAAGTCTGACCAGGATAACCTGTGGCCATGGCCCAGGGTCCACTCGTCCACCCCTTGTCCCCATCTCCATCTTCGCCGTTGGTCGACGACTTCTATGGACGGAGGCCACGGAAGAAGGTGCCTGTCCCGCCGTCAGCCCCTCCCGAGCGCCCAGTGCCTGGGGACCGCCTCAGGATGCTGCCGGCCCTGCTCCTCGCGCTTGGCCGAGCCGGAAAAGAAGAGGCCATCGACGCGCTCGGCAAGGCGGAGCCAAGGCTGGAGGCCTCGGCGAGAGTCGCGATCGAACGAGCCCCAGCGGCGATGGTCAGGTTGGTACGGGAGAGCGTCGAGGCTGCCGTCAAGGCCCTGGAGGAGAAGCAGACCGGGGTCGAGCCATCGGAACGGGCGAGCCTCTCCGTGCTCGACCGCATGGTCCGACGGATGGCCGTCGATCCTCGGAACGCCAGGGAGGCGGCCGATGCCCTGCGTACGGTGGAAGGACTGTTGCGGGAGATGCCGGTCACGAAACGACTGACGAACGCCGCCCTGGACGTGCTCGAGGCGAAGGGATTCCTGGGTCATGACACCCTGACGCGACTCGTAGGGGCGCTGGTCGTCGTCGGGGCGTCCGGAGCGGCCAGGGTCTCGAGGTTCATCCAGGGGGGAAAGGTCCACCTCTCCTTCATGGGGCAGGACCTGGATGTGGACAAGACCGGAAGTTACGCGGTCCACCTGTCGGCCCACAATCCGGCCTGGGCGCGTCAGGCTGTCGACCTCGTCATTGCCGGCAAGGCAGACTCCTCCTGGTTCGGCCCCCCCGGGAAGGGCAGTCTCGACTCCGGTCTCCGGGCGTCTACCGTCCAGGTCCGCACTCCCATCACCGTTGGAGATCCAGCGGACATGGCTCCGCACCTGACGGTGACCCCCGGGGCCGGCTACGTCGAACAGGACGGGGAGGGCCGAGGGCGCGCCGAGCTGAGCGCCACCATCTCCCGAGCCACTCCGGGGCTGCAGGCGAGCCTCACCCCTCGGGTGGCAGTAGAGGCCACTGGCAAGGGGCTCCAGGCGGTGGAGGCTGGGGTCGTCGGGCAGGTCTCCGCGGATCTCGGCACCGGAGGTGCTGTGGTAAAGGTTGGACCGGCGCTCTCGGTCCGCAAGGAGCGCGGTGAGAAGGCAGACGTAGACGCCACCATGCAGGCCACGGTGAGGTTCGGGGCCGAGAAGGAGAGGTCAGGGGATGGGGATGCCCTGATGGGACTGGGCGCGGCTGTCGTGCTCTTCGGGCTGGGCGCGAGGGCGCTCCTCGGCAGGCCACCACGCCGACGGACCCGGTAGTCTACCGGCGCGCCACCTGGTCCTGCCTCATCAACGAGGCCCTCACCGCCTCCGTCGCTTTGCGCACCGTCTGCAGCTCGCTCCCGGGCCGGAGCTGGAGATGGCCAGGGTCCCAACCGATACCGACCCTTCCAAACGGGGAGCCTGTGGTACGGGAGAAGTCGCCACCCCAGTACAGCCCGTTTGCCTTCCCCGCCTTGCCCAAGGCGATGAAGAAGTTCCTGGCACCGGTGAAGGTCCGTGGGTTCTCCACCTCGACCTTCCTGGTCGGGTCGCTCGGGTCGGTGACCATCCTGGTGCCCCAGCTGTAGCGGGGATCCACGATGTCCACCGCCTCGGCGGAGGGTTCCCCCTCTCTACCAAGTGCGTTGTGGTAGCTGAATGAAGTCTTGGAGCGACCGCTTTCAACGAGTCCGGCCTGCCGCACTGGAGAACGCCAGGCGAAGTGGACGAAGGGATCGAATCCCTGGGAGCGCAGCGCTGCGAGCACGGTCTCCACCCTGGCTCGAAAAGTGGGGTTCAGACTCTCGAGCTTCTGCTCCAGTGACCAATCCTCTTCCCGTCCGGCGTTTGACCAGTAGCTGTGGGTGTAGGGGGTCATCGGCGTCCCGCTCCGGCGTCCATCGAGCCCTCTCGGTGGCCCACCGGAGAGGCCGCTGCCAGCGCCGCGGGGGGGAACATCACGTGAGCATCGGCGGCCCGCTGAAGGGCCCTCTCGGCGGCGTTACCCGGTCGAAGGATGGAGGTGGTGAAGAACGCGGTCAACGTGCCGACGTTCCGCTCTCCTCGGGCCCAGGCCGTCCGGAGTGGACGGCCGAAGGACCCAGCCACCTCCTCCAGGATCCTCCTGGTGTTCAAGGCTGGGTCCTCGATGTCCGCCCTGGTCATGCCCATTCCGGCGCCGGCGCAGCGGTTCAGCTGGAAGAGTCCCCCGCTGCACCCCTCGGGACGGCTGCTCTTGTCGCCCCAGATCTCGGAGTGGAGTCGGCTCTCTGCCCAGGCGCTCGCGATGGCGGCGGCCGCCATCTCCGGCCCCCATCCGGCCGCGGTGAAGAGGTGCGCGATGATGCTGGCGTTCGCCCGCTGCTCGGGGGACAGGGCCGTCGTGCTCGGAGACCTGGCCACCATCGCCAGGGGGTGTGGGGCACTGCCGTAGTGGGAGAAGATGGCCATGGAGGAAGTCTAACTGATCGGCGACAAGAGGAGGAGTCGTATCCAGCGCGGAGCTGCCTCGCGGGATAGAGCTCCCCATGGACCGCCGTCGCCTCGAGGTAGTCGAAGCAGAGCCAGCCGAGGAGCTGTCGGCGCTGCGAGGCCAGAGGCCGGCCCTGCCTCGATCAGAGAACCTCGCTCACGCATCGCCACCACGGCTCATGGCGGGGCCGCCGCCCTGGACGCCACGCGGCGGGTCCGGCCCGTTGACCCCGGCGATCTCGGCGCTGCGCCTGCCGTGGGTGATGCTCCTGCCGACCGCAATCGTGGCGACCGGGGTGTGGATGGGGACGCGCGGGAGGAGGCCGGAGGACCCGGCGGAGGCGCTGCTCAAGGCCGTCTTCGGAAAGGCTACGAGGAGGAGGAGGTGAGGGCGCCATTGTAGCAGGAACGTGCGAGGTCTCCGTGGTTGGACCAGCCGCAGTGACCACACGAGCAGACGTACTCTCGCGACGTACTCGTCGACCTCCCCACGAGCGCATGGTCGCGCGAGATGTACGGCCTGGTCCTCCCGGTGAGCTTCACCTCGTGCAAGATCTTCGGCGTTATCCCCAGCTCCACCCTGGTCCGGTCCAGGCGCTCCTTCCAGCACCGGAAGGAGATGGGCGAGCCGGTGCCGGAGCTGCGGCCCATCCCTATGTCTCCACGGAGGAAGACAGCCCGAGGGTCTCGTTGCTCACCACCTTCGCCACCGCCACCACCGACATCTGCTGCCCAGTGAACGTGAGGTCGTACAAGGTCAGGACCTCGCCTGTCTCCAATCGCTCCGTCAGGGGAGCGACGAGCTTCCCCTCGGAGTTGAGCGTGAAGGTGAGCCAGCGTTCGCGCTCGAAGAAGGGTCGGCCAGAGACTCCAACCTTGGCTGTCCAGCTCGCCGGCAGGAGGTGTTTGTCTTTGCTCTGTACCTCGACGCCGACGAGGTCGAGCACCGCGGAGAAGATCGCCGGGCTCACCCGGTCGAGGCCGTCGGTTGGGCCCACCGGTCCGTCCGGATGGTTCAAGGGGAGGAGGCAGGTACGCACCGGTGGCCTCTGTGGGTCAGAAGGACTTCTGCGACGGACAAGGCAGCAACAGGACGCCCGCCAGCGCGAAGGGGAGAGAAGCTCCAGAAAGTCCTGGTCGAACCCGGGGAGAGGAGGGGGCCGGACGCCGATCTCGTCCTGATCGACGGACAGCACGACAGCGAGGCTCTTCCTGTCCTCGTAGCCGTCGACCACATCGCCGACGAGCGGGGACTCGCCGGTACGGTAGATGCCTGGGGTTTCTCCGGGACGGGTCAGGATGAGGGGTGGGGAGATTGGCATTTCTTCTCCAGGTTGTCAGGACGCAAAGACGCAAAGTCGCAAAGGTTGCACCTTGTAGAAACTCTCTTTTGTTGTGCTCCGTGCTCTCCGTGATCTCCGTGTTGAAATCAGGCCGAAGCGGCGCTGCGCGCCACGGGAACGTTCGTGCATACGCGTGCGCCGTACCCAGCCGGCCTGGCTTTCAACACGGAGATCACGGAGATCACGGAGCATCACAGAAGACGAAACATCTGTCTTCCTTCGTGCCTTCGTATCTTCGTGCCTTCGTTTGCCTGAACAGTCCACCCAGCTTCCCACGTCCCGTGGCAAAGAAGAACGCATCAATCCTCCGGAAGGATGGGGGCCAGACCGAGTTTTTCAACGCGGGTCCGGTTCAAGATTCGAGCGGCGTCCGGCCAGTGATGCGGCTGGAGCATGAGGAAGGAGAGGAGCATGCCTCCGGCATCGACGGACCCTGGAAGTCCTTCGGCCCTGATGCTCTTGGAGGGGTCCTCTCCGATGAAGAAGGTCATGGGCCCCAGGACGGCCTCGTCTCCCAGGAGCACGTCCTTTCGCGAGACGAGTACGATGCTGGTGCTATCCTGGAGAGCCAGCTGCTTCAAGAACCAGGTCCGTTTGCGCTCCGCAGGAGGGTCCACCGTTCCCTGAAGAGGACTCACGGTGATCCAGGCCGCGTCCGACCGGAGGCCGAGCACGTGATAGGTGTCTACGCTGGGCGGAGCCACGAGGAAGAGGACCGGGTATTCCCAGAGGAAGGCATCAGGGAGTGGCATCAGGGGTCAACCTCGGGTCTCGTGGTCCTTTGACGTATACTACCGTGACGCCGTGGGCCTCCAGGTAGCGAACACCGGAGTCACCACCGGCATAGCCGTCTCGAACGCAGAGCACCTTAGCGACCCCCGCGTGGTGAAGGAGCTTGGCACACAGGAGGCAGGGCTCACTGGTGACGACGAGCCAGGTCCCAAGGGTGGGGACTCCTCGACGGGCAGCCCTGGTGAGCGCGTTCATCTCGGCGTGATGGCAGCCCACCTCGCAGCGCTCTCCGCTCGAGATCCTTGGATGAGTCATGAGCAGGGTCAGGCAATGATCGTTGGCCTCCTCCCGAGGCAGAAAGGGTGACTGCGGCGTGCCTCTTATGACGACTCGTGCTGCCCGAGGCCCTACATCAGGGTCGTCCTCGAGTTCGATGTCTATTCCAACGAGACCGTCCCTAAGGCAAAACGAACCTCCACAGAGCTCGCCTTCTCTTCCACCCATCGGAGCACCGTTGTACCCTTCACTCACGATACTGTTGTTCACCGGGTCCACGAGCAGGGCCCCGAACGTCCGACGGGTACAGGTAGAGCATGCGGCGAAGGCGAGGCAGGAGCGAATCAGGGCCTCGATGTGCTTGGGCTTCATGAAGTATGCCTATCCAGTTGCGTATGGTTCATGCCTCGCCTGCCCTTCCGTACTACTGGAATCTCCCCCGATATGCCTCGGCGCGTCGGTGTGATGGCCTGGTCCGTGGGGGTCAGGGCGAGGCAGGAAACGGGACGCATGATCTACTCCTTGTCTGCTGGTGGGATGCCCGGCGCGGCGTGAGCTATTTGTCGCCGACGAGGGCGGCGGGGTTCATGGCAGATCCGCGGGCTTCTTAATCGGCCATGCGTCCATCTGGTCGGCATGCTCACGCGCGAGGTTAGAGGCGCGCGGGTCGCCTCGGTTCGCGTCGTTGAGGTCCGCCCACGCTCGGACGGCGTCGCCGCTGGACACGTCTTGTGCGCGAATGATGAAGACGGGCTCGTCCTTCGGGATGAGGCCGGCGGGGTCCTGGATGCGGTCGTAGTCGGGACGGGCGTGTCGCATGATCTACTCCTTGTCTGCCGAGGAACCGCTCGGCGCGGGAAAGGGCCACAGCACCGGCTCGCCACCCACAACTACGGGCGGGAGGAGGAGGCCGGCGGGGGTGAGGAGGGCCACGGCATCGGCCAGTGCAGCCCGGTTGATCGCCTCGGAAGCTACGGCACCCGTCTCCATGCCGAACACCGTAACGCTCGACGAGATTGCGTGGCCTACGTACCACCCCCAGCCGACGTGGTCCTTCGGCATGTACGAAGCAATGAAGTAGTCGCGGTCGGCATCGGTGGCGGTCCACCACAGCGAACGGCCCGCGAAGTTCCGTAGCGCTGACCGTGCGTTGACTTCCCTGTGTGCCGATTCGATGGCCCGCACCTTCCGCCCCGTCACCCCTGCGAACCACGCGAGGGCGTCGGCACGAGGGCTCGACCGCTGCCAGTCGGGCAGGCGGTAGTGGTCGCAAAGGAGGTGCTGGACTTCGCGGCGGCGGGTGTCGAGGCGCACGTTGCAGGCGAGGTTGTACGCGGCGGTCTCCCCGTCGGCCCAGCAGATCACGGGGCCACGTCCGAGGCCGAGTACGGCCAGGAGGTGCGCGTCGATCCATTCGTCGCCGCGGAGCATGTTGACGAGACCGAACCAGTCGCGAAGCAGCTCGTCGGTGGCGGGGACGTAGGGCGGGGTGACCGCGACCGCGACCGCGACCCCGACCCCGACCGCGACCGCGACCCCGACCGCGACCGCGACCGCGACCGCGACCCCGACCCCGACCCCGACCACGACCCCGACCCCGACCGCGACCGCGACCGCGACCCCGACCCCGACCGCGACCCCGACCCCGACCCCGACCACGACCCCGACCGCGATCCGTCGAAGCCGGCGCGCAGCTTCGCGGCGGTCACTTCACTTCCGAGGGCAGCGCGTGCCGCCATTCGGACACGTCGATCACGCCGTCCCGCGGGACGATCACGTTGCCCGCCGGGAAGGGCTCCACCTCGTCGAGCACGCCCGTACGCAGCGCGGCGCTGAACCGGCCGGACTCGGCGATCCACGCGGCATCCGTCAGCACCAGTTCGCCCGCCGTCACGCGCACCAGCATCCCGGTGTAGTGCATCGTTACTGTTCGGACGTAGACCGCCTTCCCGACCGGGTACGGATGCTCCGGGATCCCGACCGGCGACGGTGCGGGCGACGGCGTCAGGATCCGATCGATGTCGGCGCGCAGCTCGCGCAGTTGCTTGATGTTGAGAGTTTCGAGGTCCATTGGAGGCTCCTGTCGTTTGGTGAACGTAGACTCTGGCGCGTAGGGCGAGGTTGGGGTCATCGGGGCTCCTTGGCGCACGTCCCGCACAGGAACGGAGCGGCACACCGGTTGGCGATCTCCTTGCTCACGCACTCGGCAACCTCAGCTCTGGTCCGCGGGGTGCCGTCAGCGCGCGGATCGCGGGAAGGGCAGCGAGGCCGGGGTTACTCGGCATGGGAATCGTCCTCCGATGGGATCGTGTCTTCAAGTCGGTCGTGCTGCGGCCCGACGGTGTGAACGTTGCCGTCCACCTCGCCACATACGACCGCCATCCGGAGCCCGAGGTTGTCCCCCGGGCCGATCTGGTTCACGATCCACCCTACGCAGACGACTTCCGCGCCGGGGCCGCTCTCGTGGCACGTCATCATGGGCGTGTCGCGCCGGAGCGAGGCCGTGCCGCTGGCGATGGTGCTGGAGAGGCGACGGTGCTTCTCGACGCTGTAGCCGTTGGGGATCTGGCGCGCGTCGACTCCGCGCTTCCACGGGCACTTCGCGCACTGGATGCGGGGCTCATCTGGTTCGGCCACTGGCAGGACAACTGCGTCTTCAAGGCGATGGCTCATGGCACGGTCTGCTCGGAGCGCGGGGCGCACCTGTCAACGAACCGTAACAGGGCACGGTACACCTCCGGCTCCAGGACGATGACCGTTCCGTCGGACTGGGCGCGGAGATCAAGAGTGACGACGCCGTCGTCCCAGGTCGCGTAGACACCGTCTCCCAGATACTCTTCGGTCACTGGACACTCTCCTTGATGGTCTCGTGGCAGGTCAGAGCCTCGGCCTGCCAGACGAGTAGAGTCGCCCGGCAGTAGTCCTCGGGGGTCGCGAGGAGGAGGACGAGGTCGAGGCGTGGAGAAGGCTGCGCGTCTCGATGGTCGACGCCACGATGGCGCAGGACCGCGTCGAGCGCGAGGAAGAAGGCTCGGGGCCTGGAATCGTGTCCCGGCTCCAGGACCCAGATCCGCAGGGCCATCGCCCCACCCCGGTCCGAGCTCTGCTGAGCACCGTTCCAGACCCAGCTGTAGGCCGGAAGACCTCCGCGTTCGGTCAAGAAAGAATATGGAGCAGGTACGAACCCAGGCTTCACCCTTCCGTGACCCTCGGTGAACGTGCCGCCGTCCTCCAGCGAGACGTGGCCGTTCTTCATCTCCCACCCCGGGGGCTGGAGGACCACCGCGTCGTGGCCGCCCACATAGACGGACCGCCATCGCTTCCAGCCGAAGATGGCCTCGGCGATGGCAGCATCGAGGGGCAGCGCGATGGCGAGGGCGTAGACGTCGAGCAGGGCAGGGTCGATGGTCATGGTGCATGGTCCTTGTCGGAACCTTCCTGGTCCACGATGATCAGCTGCCCCAGGCAACGGGTCTCGCACGCCACCAGGAGCTGGTCCAGGTGTGCAGACGACCAGACTCCGTGCAGCGGTTGGTCTGCGACCCTTGCCAGCCGGTCACAGCCCTCCGGTAGAGGATCCAGCCTCCATGCGAGGACCAGCGCATCCGGCCGAACCGTATCGGAGTGAGGACGTGCGAACGACCACCCGGCCGGCTTGGTCACCCGGTCAGGCTGCCCACAGGGCCAGTACCCGTCGCACTCGACGCAGTGGGGCTCCGCGTCTCGATGGTCGTGGGCGTCACAGTCCTGGCACTCTTCATGCGTCTCCCGCCACTCCGAAGTCCGGTAGGCGACGGGAGGTCTGGAGCCACAGCGGCCTTTGGCGAGGAGGCCATGGGGGTCGCCGGGAGCAGGGACAAGGAGGAGGGTGGACATCGTTTGGATACCGTATCACGGTCATGCAATAGCGTCAACCGTATTTGTCAAACTTCCAGATGGCCCGGAGTCGTTCGACTGGCTTGTCGATGATCCAGTAGACCTCGAAGTAGCGGCGCGAGTCCACCTGTCCCCCCATCGCCCACACGAACAGGTCGGCGAAGAGCGTGAGGAAGAGGTCCTCCAACGGGTGGTCCACGAGGTGTAGACCACGGTCCTCGGCCAAGGACTCAGGCCTTGTATACTGGCACTCTCCGGTATCTCCGGGCGGCCCGTACCGCCGTCACCGAGACTCCGAGCTGGTCAGCCAGGGCTCGGTCCGGCATCTCCCCCAGGAGCGCCACATAGGCGATCGCGCCTGCCTTGGCCCGGTAGGGGGGTACTCCAAGCTGCTTTCGACGACGAACAACTGCCGACTGCCAGACATCGAACGTCCTGACGATCTCCATGTCGGGGATCTTCCCGAGTAGATGGTCGTAGGGAAGCGTCTTTTGCGGTAGTCGGTAGGGTGGAACCCCGTGCTCCTTCCGCCACCGGACGACGGTGGGGAACCCGACACCGAGCTCCTTTACGAAGACGCCGTCAGGCACCTTTCCCAGGCGCTCCACCTGGTCGACAGGACAGGGACGATGCTGTGGCCGGGAAGGAACGAGCCTTTGGCGCTGGAAGACGACCCCCACCCAGGCCCGTGAGCATCCTACGCGTTCGGCTATACCCTGGTAGGAGAGGGTGGGGTCTTCGGCGTGAACCGCCAGGATGAGCGGCTGAAACGAGGAGGGTGGAGAGGTCTCGGTCGGGAACGGGACGTTGTTCCGATGGTACCAGCGTCGGACCGTTCCCTCCGAGATGTCCCACTGCCGACATAGGTCCTCCAAGGGGGTCAGCCCAAGCAGCGCAGGGTCTGGACAGACCCAGCGGTGGCCTCTGCCTCGAGTAGCCATTACAAGACCCTCCTGCGCCAGAGGACGTCACCCTTGGCGGTGACCCCGAACGGCTCCCAGCCGGCACCCGGCGATTCAGTGCATGAGCCGTCGTAGTATCCGCGAGAGTCGGTATTGTGGCCGACGATGGTCACCTCCCATTGCGCCGATTGCTGGTCGCACAGGAGCACCTCTGTGACACGACGGGCGAGGTCGCCCCATCCGTCCCGCTCGTGGTAGGCATTCAGCCCAGATGGGATCTCCAGGGGGGAGAGGTCTACGGTCATGATGTACCTCCTGCGCGCTCATTGTCGAGCCTTGCGGCCCTTCGTACGCGACCGCGGGTCGTATGGAGCCAGCGGCGCACATGCCAGGCGCTCTCTGTCTGGCTCATCCCGCAGAGAGGACGAACAGGCGGAACAACCTCGAGCATGGCCGCACTCACCCGGCGTTCACCATCAGCGATGGACCTGTCTTGTCGCTGGTCAGGGCCTGCCATGATGGTGAACACCGGCGTGATGGTCCCAGCCACCTCTTGGCCAAGCTGGACCACAACTCCCATCTCGTACCGGTGGACAGCCACTGCGGGGGCCCATGCGACTGGAATGTCAGAGTAGGGGTTCACGAGGTGCCCCTGGAGGTCCCGACTCGACGCACCAGCCACTCGGCCGGATTGGTCACGTCCACAGAGCGTACCGCGGTGACAAGGAGGGTACTGACCTTGATGGGCATCGTGTTTCCTGGTTGGTGTGCGTAACGTGTAGTCTATGAGTTGTCTACACTGACATCGTATTCTTCTACGTGCTCACTGGCCACGACCGGTGGCCGCCCTTTGTCGCGTGACGGGTCACCCGTTCACGGCAACTTTCAGATGACTGGAATGGGCCTGCCTTGCGCACGCTCCCACCGCTCGCGGGTGATGCGGATCGCCTCCTCGTCGGAACAGGAGGTCAGGTAGACCGTGTCCACGGCGTCCCACGCGATGCTGAACGCGATCCACCTCGGATCGCGGAGCTGCGCGTCGGAAGGATCCCAGCGCGACATCCCGTGCTCCGCCGCGAGGGCGTCTCGGCGGAGCTTGACGGCCAGCTTGCGGTCCAGCGCGAGGCGCATCCAGTTGGGTTCGTCGGCCCTGGGGTCCGGCGAAGGTGCTGGTGCGTGGCTCTCGACAGCATAGGAGTCGAACGGGCGCACGGCGTCGAGGGCGTGCAGGGCGGCGTGCAGCTCGGCTCCCTCCGCGCCGTAGTTGCCGGAGCCGATCAGGTAGGAGAGTGAGCGGGCGGCCCCGGCCACGCGCTCCAGGGCGTTCAGGCGGCTTCGGATCTTCATGGGGTCTCCGGTGGCATCTGGGTCTCGGTGGGGAGCGGAACGGCCTTCCCGCCGTCCCACATCGTCGGGGTGACGCCCGCGGCCAGGAGCGCGTCCACCATGCGACGAAAGCTTGGGAGCGATGGATCGGGAGGTTGAGCGCGGGTTGGCTCGAAGGGCTTGTTGAAGCAGTGTGCTGGGCCGCCGGGGAGGGTGTCCTCGTGGGCCCGGTGTGCGAAATCTGGCCCGACCTTCCACTGACCGTAGTTGCGGGCGTGCCCCGTCGATGTCTCGCGCTCGACGGCGATGGCGTAGGTGGACTTCTCGCAGTATTCGATGGGGATCTTGCGAACGTGGTCTGCCAGCTGCACGCGCCACATCATGCCGATCGGGTACTCGACACCGGGCCCCTTCGCCTCGCATGTCAGAGCGGCCTCGGACGTGCCGTAGCCCGTGTTGCAGAGCTCGCAGTAGTGGGTGATTGCGACGCGCATCTACTCGTCCTCCTGCGCGTTGCGTTCGAGGGCGATGCGCCGGGCCTTACCCTCGGTCACGCAGAGGTAGGGCTCGTCTCGGTCGTCGCTGTCGCCGTGTCGGTACTTCTCGACGACGCGGTCCGTGTTGCGATCGACGCCGCCGGACCAGCGGACGAACAACGTAACGCTGTGGGCGCCGTCGGTGGGCCTGACCCACGAGGCCGTGATGGTGTGGATCTTCGCGGGAAGAGCTACCCAGCGGTCTTCGACCTTGCGCGTCTTTCCGTGATGACAGAGCAGAGGCGCACCCCCCTTTTGACCTGGACAGGCCACCTTGACGGTGCCGCCGACCTTGCCCGTGCCGTCGCAGACCATGCAGGGGCTCTCCGAGAGGATGCACGGCTCCTTCGCAACGATCCACGCCTGCGTGTTCGGCGCGAACGTCGAGGCCATCGTGAAGGTGAACAGCACAGCGGGCGGCGCTGGCTTGTAGCTGCGCACCTCCAGCCCGCTGTCGTAGGGGTAGCGCCGGACCAGCGCGTCAGGCCACGACGCGTTGCACTCCGGGCAGCCGACGGTGCCGGCGTCCCAGGCGGTCGTGGACTCCTTCAACCCGCAGGCGCAGAAGTGGCCCTCCAAGGGGATGTCTGCGTTGTCGCTCATCGCGGCTCCCGGGTGCTAAGGGTGCGGAGGACGGCGCCGACGTCCTGCCAGATCCCGCGGGCGTAGTCGGCGAGCTCGGCTGGGGGCCAGTCCACCTCCTTCACGCGGCCCCAGCAGCCGGAATGTCCCATGCCACCGCTCTCACCCTCGTAGGTGTCCTCGGAAGGCATGATCTGTTCACACTTCTCACACAGGAACCGCTTCTCGGGCTTGATGCCGATGACGTGCAGGATCTTCTCGACGGAGAGGTAGCTGCGATGGTTAATGCGCCGCGGACCCGTGCCCCAGCCCCCCATCTGGTAGCCGTAGTCCACACCCAGGTCCGCGGGCATTGCCCATGTGTAGAGCCCCTGGAGAATGAAGGCGGCCAGGGCGTTCAGGTCGGCGACGCGGTCGCGTTTCGAGAGGTCGATCATGGGTTCTCCGACGTGGGGGTAGCTGTGGCGGCGCTGGCCTTTTCGCGGCGTTTCCGCATGATCCCTTGCAAGCGCCGGATCTCGGCGAGCAGCCACGAGACGGCAGCGGGATCGACGTCCGTCGACACACGTCGGATGTCCGATGCTGCATAGGTGCTCAGCTCGGCGTGGCGCGTACCGTCTTGAAGCGCGATTGCCCTCGCGAGGGTGAAGAACCCAGGCTGGTCCGACTCGACGAACCACACGAGTCCGACGAGGCCGGAATAGCTGCCGTCCGGCGTGCCCTCCACGCGTTGCCCCGGCCGGGGCAGCTTCGCCTGCCACTCCGCAGCCGAGGCGTAGCGAAGCCAGGGCTGATTGGTGGGCTGAACTTCTTCCTCGTTCATGTCACGACCCTCCAAACTTGGCTTGTAGACGTTCGTACGTGGCGCGCTCTGCGGCCTCCAGCTCGGTGGCCGCACGCACCTCCGCGGCATCCTTCTTCCTCGCGACCTGTTCAGCCTTGTCTGCGTACCAGCCGCGGAGCTCGGCACAGCGGGCTTCGTGCGTCGAGTCCGCGTCGAGCCACCGCGCCGGGAACGTGATCGGGTCGCCTGTTTCGTGGTTGCCTTCGCCGCAGTAGTTCTGCGTGTACACGATCACGGTCACAGGTCCGATTTCCACATGCGTGAGGGAGTCGTAGCCCTTGGTCCCGCCGAAGACCTTCTTGACGTGGTGCAGATAGTTCCACGTACTGCGCGCTTCGATCACGGCGTCACCACACTCCTTCACGATCTCCTTCGCGCGCCACTCCATGTGCTTCAGTTCGCCTTCCAGTGGCCCGATGATCGGGCAGTGCTTCGCGTCGAGCACGCGCATGTCGGCGTTGCGGTCGGCTTCGGCGACGGCGAGCGCGGCGAGCACGACTGCAGCGCGGGTCTCGGGGGGAGGAGGCGTGGTAGTTCGGGTCATCAGGGCTCCTGGATTCGCACGTTCGACTGACTACATGTAACGCGGTGTTGACGTGCTGTCTACTCTTGCCGCGTATTCTTCCGCCCACCCTTCACCCCTCACTGACCACGAGCTCCAGCGAGCAGCGGGTCATCGTCGTCTCCTGCTTCTGGCGCTTGTTCATCCGGTGCTCCTTCACCGTCCCACTCAGGAGGGCGTCCTTGCCCACCGCCGGCACGTTCGCCGAGGCCGACGCGAACCAGTTCACGAGGTTCCCTTCTGGCGTCTGCATCCGGACCAGCCTGGTGCCGAACTCTCCGCCCAGGTCATGCACCCCGAGCAGCATCACGGAGAACGGAGGGGGCGACCCCTTCTTCGCCCCGCCGAACCTGTCCCCCACCTTGCCGACGAAGAGACTCGGGAGCTCCTCTCGAGCACGCAGGCGAGCCTGCTCCTTCTCGCGCAGGACTCCGTTCACCGCGGATGCGGCGATCCCAGCCTCGCGCTCGGTAACGGTCCCGCCTGAACAGACGGCGCGCACGTTGTGGAGATAGTCGCTCTCGGTATCCACCGGGAGACCACGGGCCCAGTCGAGGGCCTCGTCGGCCAGGGCCCGGTCATCGTCCGTGGGGACAGGTGGGGCGGGGTTCGTCCTGGTCTCCGGTCCCCGCCAGGTGGTCCACTTGAAGGCCCAGTCTGCGGTGGGGAGCGTCCCGGTAGGAGAGCCAGCTTCGCGGTGCTTCGACCGGGAGAGCCACCCGTAGGACCGCAGGGCATTCGCTGCGTATACGAGCAGGTCGCGCAGGTCGAACCGGGAGGGGTCACGGCCGAACCCGCCCTCGTTCTCCTCGCAGTGGCCGCGGAGCTCCGTCACCCAGGACGCCTGGCGGAGGAGCTGCTCGGCGTCGTGACCGAGGAAGTCCCCCACGCACTGCCGTCCCACGCGCGCCATGCGGCCGTCCTCGTGCTGGAGCACGAAGGTGGAGGTGCGGGACCGGCGGGTACGGCAGTGGTCGCAGGTGGCCTTGTCGGTCCGATAGGCCACGGGGAGCGTACCGGTCCAGGTCGGGTTCGTCCGGATGATGTTCAGCGGAACGCTGCCGGTGTCCACACAGTGGTCGATGGTCGCGGCGAGCGCCCATCCCGCCAGCCTCACCTCGGGGACGTCCATGGAGAAGAGCACGAGCCGGGTGTAGCGGAGGGTGGAGCCGGTCACCGGGCAGCGGACCGGGACGTCCTCGTATCCCTCCTCGATGAGCGAAGGCGCAGACACCCCGAGCTTCTCGGCCCGACGCGCCAGGGCGGCCACCTTGGCGCGGAGGGAGGGGACGTTGCCCTCGGGGATGCGGTAGAGGTGAAGGTCGGACATCAGGGCTCCAGGTGAGAGGAGTGTAGCTGCACAGTATAGCGTCGTCAACTCGTCCAGCGTATTTATTCTTCCTCCTCTCTTCCTGTCGTGCTCCGTGAACTCCGTGATCTCCTTGATCTCCGTGTTACAAGCACCCGTCCACGACGCCGCAACCGTCCGTTCACCTCAAGGTCCTCCCCGTGCAGAACGAAGACCTGACAGGGGAGATCCTCGGAGCCGCCATCGCCGTCCACCAGGCGCTCGGCCCAGGACTCCTCGAGTCCATCTACGAGGCGTGTCTCGCCTATGAGATGGGGCGCCGTGGAATCCCCTGCAAACGTCAGGTGCCTCTCATCGTATTCTACGATGGCGTCCGCATGGGATGTGGATACCGTATGGACCTCGTCATGGACGGGAAGGTCGTCGTTGAAGTGAAGGCCTTGGAGCGCCTGCTTCCGGTGCACGAGGCACAGGTCTTGACCTACTTGAAGCTGTCCGGGTTGCCGGTAGGTCTGCTTCTGAACTTCAACGTGCCCATGATGAAGGACGGGATCCGGCGCTTCGTTCGGGACTGGCAACCCTGACGAAGACAGGTGGAGGCAAGGCAGGATCGTCGTGCCTCTCTGCTTTTCGACACAGAGATCAAGGAGATCACGGAGAGCACGGAGCACAACAGCAGAGTAAGAGAGAGGCATGCCACTCTACCGTCCCCTCGTCCCCATCCCAGAGCTCGGCCCTCACGAGGTCTGCGCCGACGATGTCCGTGGTCCGATCCTCGCCTGGAAGATGGCCGTAGAAGCTCGTGGCGGGGTGTTCCACGTGAACTCCCTCACCCGCACCGCGCTCGAGCAGCAGTCGCTCCGGGACGCCTACGTAGACTGGTTGAACGGCGGGAAGAAGGCGCCAGCCGTCGCTGCTGCCAACAAGCCGGGACGCTCGAACCACCAGGGAGGAAGGGCGGCGGACGTGAGCACGGTCGGGGCCTTTCCGAACGCCCCGAAGGACCGGCAGGTGGACCTGCTCTGGGAGACGGGGAAGCCGCTCGGCTGGACGCCGATCATCGCGGCCCCGGACGAGACGAGGAGCGAGTGTTGGCATTTCGACTTCTTCGGTGACTGGTCCGGCGTACGCGATCACCTCGGCTACGACATCGCCTGTCTCTGCTCGGCGCTCGACGTCGGCCAGGCGGGGGAGTGGCAGTCCGACGACCGGCTCTTGCAGGCGCTGTTCCTGCGCGCCGGGTTCGATGTCGGGGAACCAGACGGGGTGTTCGGGAGACGAAGCCGGAAGGCCCTGGGGATGACCGTGGGCATAGACCGGACCTCGAACGTCGATCTCCTTGCGGAGCTGTTGAGAGGGCTACCGGCGAGGACAGAGTGGGTAAAGGTCGTTTGACTCCTGTTCATCCGCGACGGGTGACGAGCTTCGCCACCGGGATCCACGGCCCGTCGAACACCACCCACGTTTCGATCGACTCTTGGCGAACCGACTCGCCGCGCACCCTCGCGAACGAGAGGGCCTCCGGCGGGACCGGGTCCTGGTAGCAGATGGCGACCGCGTCCTCGGTGGAGGCAGGGCCTCGGACGCATCCCTGGTAGAAGCGCGCGTCCTTCGTGCCGCCCGCGTCCAGCCGCATCCGAGAGGGGTCCATCTCCGAGCGTCGGACCCGTAGGACGATCAACTTGCGAAGGAGGCCAGGGTCCTCCAGGGTGAACCGGTGGTCCATGTTTCCAGCGGACCACTGGGCCCACATGGGGAGACCGCCGGCTGTCGTCCAGAACGTGCAGCCCTGGTGCGTCGTCGTGAGCCCCTTTCGCGCGATGGCCGGGAGAAAGCCAGTGTGCGTGAAGTGGTACAGGTAGGGAGCCTGCTCGACCGTCCTCCGCCAGGCGTCCTCCTTCTTTGGGCTCTCGAGCTGGGCCGCCTGGGCTCGACGCTCCTCGAAGACACGTCGCCGCGCACTTCGGAACATCTTCCACTCCCGACGCTCCAGGAGGGCGGCGCGCTCGCCTCCCTCCGCGCGGAACCTCGCCACGGCCCGCCGGGTCCGCTCGAGCAAGCGGAGCAGCTCGGGGGTCTCGGGCGCCCGGCAACGCGCCTCCCATACGCCCGCCGGCTCCCCCTGGAGGCGCGCCCGGAGGGCATCGAGCCTGGCCCTGTGCGCAGCCTCGTCTCCGGCATCGGAGACGACGCCGAGGAGGAGCGGGAGGAGGACGGTCATCGCTTCAGGTCATATCCGTACTCGATGGAAGAGGCACCTCGTGCGCAGTCACTCCATCACCGTCGGCATTCGCGCCGCCAACCTGACGTCGAGCAGCAGCTTCAGATAGGCATCGGCGGTGGTCTCATCGAATGTCTTGCACATGGGAAGAGGGTGGACCACGGCGAGTGGCTGCAGGTCCTCGGTGTGAGATACCTGGATTGGTAGTCCACAGTCAGGACATGGTCCGAAGTCCACGGTGGCATGGACCACTGCGTCCGTGAGAGGTGCCACCGTCTTTGGTCGACGCTGACGCCTCATTCCTTTCTCCCCGTCGTTGAGTTGGTGGTCTCACGGATGGTCGCGGAGCGCTCGATGACGGGACAGTCCTGGCTTGAAGCCTCAGTCTGCGCTTGAACCGCGACGGTGTAGGCCGCGATGTCCGTGGAGAGCCTCTCCAGGATCTCGTTGGTCTCGACCGCGTCTTGATGCTGACGAAGGCTGTCATTGGACGAACTGCAGGTCGCGACCGTGGCGATGAGGGCCAGGAGATAGAACACGTCGGATCTCACACGACACCATCCAGCTTGATTGTGCACGCCAAGCCTTGCTCATCGGACTGGTGACTCATCTACTCGACTTCCCGACCGCACGCAAGAGCTCGACGAGCCCGGTCTCCAGCTGCTCCGCTCGTCGCCGACATCGCTCGCGCTCCTCACGCGCTCGGTTCAGGAGGGCGAGCGCGCTACCGTGAGCCTGTCGTTCTTCCTCGAGCTCACCCTGAAGGTCCATGACCTTCTGCTGCAAGTCTCGCACCTTCACCATGTGGCGCGCCTCGAGTGCCTCGGCGATGAGCGTCGCCTGGTCACTATCTGTAGCCATGAGACCTCCAGAGTCTGCCACTCCAGGTAGCACGTATCACTTCGCTCGTCCAGCATCAGCCTTGACCGTCGGGAAGAGCACCGGCATCAACGGCTCCAGCAGTGGCGAGGGTCCAGTCTGACGATTGCTCTGGTCCCTGTCCGACCAGGTGTAGACGAGCCGATCTTTCGCCCGGGTGGTGGCCACGTACAAGAGCCGCTCCTCCTCCTCGTTCTCTTCCTCCTCGGACTGGGGGAACTCCCCCCTGGCGCAAGAGACGTACACGTTGCTCCACTCCCGGCCCTTGGCGGCGTGGACGGTGCTGATGGTGACCCTGCCAGCAGGCAGCGCGTGCTCCTCGGACGCGGTCGCCACCTCGGCCTCACAACGGGCGATGAACGAGGCCGCGGAGACGAACCCCTCGAACCGGCCCAGGATCCAGGCCGCGGTGGTGACGAGGCTGCGACGACCGTCGGCCTCGGGGCGCCCGCTCTCGTCCAGGGGTGGGACGTAGGCCTCGTTCAGGACCGCGGCCGCCTCCGGCAGGGCCTCGGTCCAGGGAAGGGCCCGCAGCCGGACCAGCGTGTCGGCGAGGTCGGCAGCACCTTTGTATCGGTCCTGGACGTTGCGGAGGGCGGAGAGGAGGGAGCCGCTCCTCTGCAGATGGGTTCGGGCCTCTTTCAGAAAAGCTGCACCGAGGTAGCGCTTGGGCAGGTTGCAGATCCGCTCCAGGGATTCAGCATCGTCGTCTTCGAGGAGCCGTGCGTAGGCGACCATCACCCGCACCTCGGGATGGCTCCAGAAGGGGACGTCACCCACCACGACCACGGGAATTCGCCTGCCTACGCACGCGGTCTCGAACATCCCCTTCTTCGCGTTCGTGCGGGTGAGGATGGCGATGTCCGAGGCACCGACACCCTCCCGGAGCTTGGCGAGGATGCTGTCGGCCACGTACGCCGCCTCGTCTGCGGGGGTGGCGAGGCCAGCCACGCCTCGGACCTCGCCGGCGTCCGTGCGCACGGCCTGGGCCGGACCGCTCGACCAGGGGCGGCCTTCGGAGAGTCGGTTCGCGGCGTCGACCACGGCAGGGACACTCCGGTAGTTGCGGGAGAGCGTATAGGTCTTCACGGGGCGTCGACCGGAAGTGCCGAGGGAAGAAGCGGCTCCTCTCCAGGTGAAGATGACCTGCCGTTCATCTTGGCAGAGAATCAAGGTCTTTCCATCGGCAAGTGTCTCAGCCAAACGAAGTTGCAACCGGTCGTTGTCCTGCGCCTCATCTACCACGACCACGTCCGGTTGCACCCACCCTGTCGTGCGCAACAGCACGTCCTGGTACGCCTCCAGGGCGTCTTGAAAGTCCCAGGCATCGAGGCCCCGCTTGACCCGCTCGTAGAGTTCCCAGGCGGCGTACAGGCCCGGAGGGCCAAGGCCTTTGGCAGCGTCGCAGGCCTCCTCCGTCCCGAACCGTACCCCTCGGCTTCGGAGCAGCGCCACGGTAGAGGCGATGTCCCTCGGCTCGTCGTCCATGCCGAGGCCAACCTGTTCGGCATCGCACCCTGGCAAGGACTTCTTCCCGCGGATCACCTGCCACCAGAGGAGCTTGGAGGCTGGTATATCGCCAGCCCGAGACCCGTCCTTCCCCTCCACGTTGCGCGTGAGGTCCCACCGTAGGGGTTCTCGACGGAGCATCGTGCCGATGGCGAGCCGGTGGTAGGTCCCGACGTGGCCGACCTTCTGGAAGAGATACGGGGGCACGACCGAGGCCAGCCTCCGATTCATCTCGTCCGCTGCCTTCCTGGTGAACGTGAGCAGGTAGAGTCTTTGGGGGGCGCAGACCTGCTCGACGAGGAGCCGCGCGGCGTAGGCGATGACGACGGAGGTCTTCCCCGACCCTGCCGCAGCCTTCCAGAGGGCGTTTCCGCCGGCGTGCGCCACGCAGGCGCGCTGGTCAGGATCGAGGCGAGCCTGGAGGGCGTGGTAGGCAGGCGGGGCTTGGTAGGGCATTTTGCTACCTATAGTGGCAAATATACCACGTCAAGTTGGCGTACACTGTGTCGATGGACCCCGACACCGCTCCCTCCACCCGTGTTGCTCCCGGCCTCAAGCACCAGCCGATGGCGCGGAAGTTCCCCGTCAGACTCACCGTGTTCATCTTCAGCGCAATCTACACGCTCATCGCCACGCCCCTGAACATCGAGACGAGCATCGTCCAGGAGGTCCTGGTACTCGCTGGAATCATGCTCGGGGTCGACACGTACAGGCCCACAGGGCAGGTTGCCGCGTAGAAGACGAGCTCGTCTACGCGGGTGAAGACAGCGGCGCCACCTGCACTCCTCGATAGACCTCCCCGTCCTTCTCCACCCTGCCCAGCGCGCACAAGTCGTCCAACACCGTCTGGATCTCTCCTTTGGACCAGAAGGTGTCGTGACGTATGTCCTCTACCGTCACCCAGCGGCCAGCATAGGTTCTGCCGACGAGTCGGCGGTGGAGGAGGTCGGCGGGAGAGCGGGGGGTCATGGGGAGCCTTGGGGGGGGAGAGCTTCGGGTGGGATCCAGGCGGCGATGGTCGGTGGGGCGCCGGGAGAGGAGGCGAAGATGGCCAGGCGCCCGCCATAACGTTCGACGAGGTAGGAGACCTGCTGGTCCCCGTCACCCGTAGGAGAGGGAGTGGAGACCTCGGTCAGGGTCCAGGTCATGGAAGCCCAGGACGGGACCAGACAGGAGTGCGGGGGAGGACGGGCCTCGAGGGGGACGTCGATCTCCGTCTTGCAGAAGAGGCAGCGCCAGCGGTTCATCCTTTTTTCTCGATGCTGTCCAGCAACGCCGTCGCTTCGTCAATCGTCCGCTTCAAATCCTCGAGGACCACGTCCAACACCGCTTTTTCTGCCTGTGGCAGCACCGCACGGATCGCCGCCTCTTCGTCTCCAGGGCAAAAATCCGCCGAGTCCACCCACTCCACGTCCTTCAGGGCCTTCGCGACCTTGTAAAGATGCGCACCGAACGCTCTCCGGAGTGGAGCTCGCTCCATCGAGAAGCGCGATGCGAGCTCCTCTACCCGGTGGTAGGAGTAGTCCCAGCTCCCTCCGCTCATGCCGACCTCCCCACCGGCCGAGCCCGGTTCCTCGTCCGGTCCTTCCACGCCTGCAGCGCCGTCCGCAGCTCCAGGACGTGTTCATTCTCCTCTCCGCCCAGCGCCTCGATCGCTCCCTGGACCGGGTCGAGCAACACCTCGATGGCCCTGGCCATGGCCTCGGCCGGGGCCCGGTAGGCAGCGAGCCCTTCAGGGAAAGCCAGCACGTCAGGGTCGTCGGTCCGGTGCTTCGGGCCGTCCGGGTCCGCGGGCTTCGGGAGCTCTGACAGGTAGTTGTTGCGCGGGTCGTCACTGTACCTGGTCGCCTGGGCGCGCTCGATGCGATCGAGCCGCTCGGCGCCCTGGGACCTCAGCCAAGACTCGGCCAAGGCGTAGAGGTCGGTCGTGTAGGCGGGGTCCCAGCCGCGGGTCTTGGTCTCATCCGCGTAGGCGCGCAAGGCCGCGATGGAGGCCGGGTCCCGGGATCCGAGGACGAACCACTCGAAGCCCGGCACGGTGCCGTCCCTGCGGAGAAGGACCGGGTACTTTCCTTCGCGGGTGGAAGGGCCGTTTCGCCAGAGACGGGCCATGGGAGCTCCAAGGGAAGACGTTGCTCAAACGCAAAGACATAGGCGCAAAGGATGAAAAAAGGAAGAAGGCCTATGAGTCCAGTCTGTGGAGGAGGATGACGTTGTCGGGGAGGGGAGACTCGACAGGGGTAGAAGGGTCCACCTGGTCCTCAGGAGAAGAGATACCGCGGTAGATACGGCAGAGGACGAGAGTGGCCTCGGGGGAGAGGCCATCTTGGTGGAGAGCTTCCAGGAAGACGTCCGAGCAACGGTTGCGCTCCTTCAGGGTCGCGATGGAGCGGCCCAAGGCGTAGATCTTCCGAGCGTGCCGGACAAGGGCGAAGCCGATTCCAGCCAGGAAGGCCAGGGCCCAGAAGAGGAGGGTGATCAAAGCGCTGGCCTCGGTTGTGGAATGGGTGACGGCCATCAGAAAGGCTCCTGAACTATCGAGCGAACCGTCACCGACAAGCCCAGGAAGATGAGCGCTGGAGTGTCGATTTGGCTCTCGAAGAAACGCGGTGGCGCAAGCACTCCTCCGTCCGTGCGCCCATACACGGGAGCCCACACGTGGCCGAGCGGGCGGTACCACGGAGAAGGGCGCCGGAATGGTCGTGCCGGTCGTTTGCACGTGATGACAACGATCACCCCTCATTCCAAGGGAAGACCGGCCGCATCACGTCGACGTGCTCCTGAGCACCTTCAAGATGAGCTTCGTACGGAGCGAGCCTCACCGGGCTCCCCACCCGTTCGCTCACCTCGTTCCACTTCTGGAGCGTGGCCTGGGAGAGGCTGATGCCGGCCCGGTGGGCGAGCAGGTCGAGATAGGTCTGGACGTCCGCCAGCTCCCTGCCAAGGTCTTCGCGCGCCTCCTCCAGGGTGCAGTCGCCCTTCTCGATAGACTTCAAGAGGCCCGCCACTTCGCCAACCTCGCCGGCGAGCGCGTTGCCCCACTGGGAGAGGAGCCAGTTGTGCCCCGGAACCTCGCCCTCTTTCGGTGGATGGAGGAGGACGCTCTTCTTGTTCCGGAACGTCGGTAGACGGGCGATGTTGGCCGCCCGGAGATCGGAGAAGAGCAGGTCATCGGATGACATGTGGTTCCTGGGCGGGTGTAGAGGCGATGGAGATGTCGTGTCCGGTCATCGGCGCCCGCCCCGTTCCCAGTCCACGAACAGGGGCTCCAAAGGAAGGTCTCGGACCGCCTGCACCGCCGCGCTGAGCGCGGTGGCGGCAATCGTAGGGAGCAGTGCCCGCTCCGGCGGCCCATCCTCCGCCAGCTTCTCGCGTGCCGTCCCGGCCGCGGTGTCCGCGCGAGAACGGACGAGCCGAGCCGCCGCTTCTCGCATCGCAAGAGCGCCAGCGTAGAAGGCTTCCTGCTCTTTGGTAGGGTTGGCCATCGTTTCCTCTACCCATGGTAGCACGTCGTCCATCGGCGCGCCAGCTCCGGACGCGATACGATGGGCCGATGTTCCTCCTCTCCCTCCTCACCCTCGGCGCGGCGGTAGCCTCGACATCCCGTCGACCGAACAGGGCGCTCGCCGCCCGGCTGGGGCTGGTCGGGCTGGGCGACCGGGAGGAGAAGGGCCCCGGCGGCGGAGTAGAGGTCATCAACCGCCCCCGCCTGGAGGTACAGGACGCGCCACCGAGGATGTACCGGGTCATCCTCTACAACGACCCGCGCATGGGAGGCGAGGTGGTGGCCGAGGCCCTCACCAGGTTCTTCCGGAAGACCCTGCCCGAGGCGATGCGCATCATGCTCACCGCGCACCAGGGCGGGCAGGCGAGCGTGGGCATCTACACGAGGGAGGTCGCCGAGACCCGTATCGAGGAGGCGACCACCTGGTCCAGGGGCCAGATGCTGGCGCTGGGGTTCCGCAACGAGATGCGGCTGGAGATGGTGCCGGAGGACCGCTGAGTTCGTCTTGGAGTGCGTCGAGAGTACGTCTTGCAGGCACCCACCGTCTCCGCTCCGTGACATCAGCCACGAACGTGTCGGTGCAGTAGCCCAAGGTCTATCTCCTCCTCCACCGCCCAGGCTCGCCAGGGCTCGAACGCCTGGAGCGCAGCGTGTATCCCCACCAGGAAGCAGAAGGGGAAAGCCTCGCGCTCACCCTCGTGGTAGGGCAGGGGCGGAGGCTCTCCTGGCAGGATGGCGCCACCCTGGCAGGCGTGAAGGGTAGCGCCCAGGTAGGTCCCGCGACCAGCGCTTCCCATCTTCCCCGGGCGACGCAAAGGAAAGAGCAAAGAGAGACCGCTCTCCCTGCATGCCTTTGATCCATCCACGGTGTATCGCTCTTGACGCTCGGCTTCTGCCACAGGCAACAGCAGTACATGGACCACCGCGTCCGCGCTCCTTGGCTCCACGACGGCACAGATGACCGGATGCCAGGGGTGAGCCTCGTAGCCGTGAGGAGGTAGCGGCCTCGCCGTGCTCACGGTCGTCTCCTCGTCCACTCCTCGGGGGTATACCACATTCTTCCCTGGGTTTCCGCCACCAGCTGGTCCACCCGCATCCCCGGTCGCACGGGGAAGAGCGCGTCGCGCTCCGCCTCGCTCATCGCCCACAAGGCCTCGTCCGTCGGCAGGGCGGACAGCCCCAGGTCCTTCACGAAGACCTCCCCCAAGAGTTGGTGCAGCTCGTATACCCGACCAGTCCGAAACGGCGCGCCGGACACGGCCTTGCCGAGGAGCAAGCCACCGGTCTCCCTGGCGTAGAGCCGGGCCAGGATGCGAGGTTCGTCCGGAGGAGAAGCCATCTACGCGAGTCCCTTCTCGCGCAGCTTCCCCAGCATCTGGAGTGTCGGGGTGAACGCGATGCGCATGGTCTCGAGCGTGATCTGGTCCCTCGCGCCGCCATCGCCCAGGAACGGGTCGTGGAAGATGGAGCGGGTCCCAAGGCCTCTGTCCATCGTGTTTTCGTTCCGGACCCAGCTCTCTCTGTGCTCGACGCAGAGCTTCATCGCCAGCACCTCTTCCGGCGGCGGGACGCTCCACAGGTACGCGTGCACGGGGACCTCATCGTCCAAGTCATAGGCCACCCGGCCCTGCCGTGCCGCCACTTCCCGCTTCCGATGAGCAAGGCGATAGGCGTGGCCGGTCCGGTGGCCGAAGGCGACGAGGGTCCCGGTCCGCTCCCAGTCCGTCCACTGCTTGGGCGTGCAGAAGGCGTGGAGCACCTCGGAGGCCAGGGACTCTGGGCAGTCCCCACGGCTCTTCGCCCCGCCGTGCGGCTTCTCGATCGTCACCGCGGTCTCGACCTTGGCCAGCGTCGTCTCGGGAATGGCGAGCGCGCCAGCGGACCCTTCATAGACCTCGACGAGCTCGTCCTTCTTGGATTCAAGCACGGTGAGCATGCCCCGATCCTTGGCTGTGATGCCTGCCAGGACTGGGCCGGTCTCGGTGATCGTAGCGCGCAGGGTGAGGACCGTGGTCCCGACCGGGCAGATACCCTCCGCGGCCGAGATCCAGCCCTTCGTGCGTGCCTCGACGAGCAGCTTCCCCAGTCGGTTCATCTCGGCCGGGGTGGGGTCGTGCACCGCGAGAAGGGAGGTACCGTCCGTGTTGGCGGAGAGGCGGAAGTCGCCGTGGGTGGAGGGGAAGAACCATCTCATGGAAGAACCTCGCTGGGAAAAAAGGAGCGACTCATGGGATCACCGTCGGTACCGGCACCACGACCCCCAGAAGCACGTCCAGTTGCCCCCGCAGCGCGTCCGCCAGGGTGTCGTTCTCCAAGGTCTTTGCCCGCACGTACGCATCCGTCAGGAGCTTCACCTGGTTCGACTTGGCCACCTGAGCCGCCATTGCCAGCCCTTCCTCCAAGAGGTGAGCGGTCATGTCCTGGGGGGCGCCGGCGCCCATGCCTTGGGTGGCGCCTATGCCATCCTCCTCGGCGAAGTTGTTGCCGAACTGCTCGTGCCGCATCCGGTCCCGTCGTCTGCCCCCGTCCGACCCTCCCGGGTCGAGCAAGCTCAACGCCTGCAGCTGGAGCGTGGCCATGTCGCTCACCACCCGCAGGGTTCTCGCCGCAGTGCCCGGCGTCATCCCGGCGAGCAGGCTCTCCAGTAGGTTCTTCGTGTACGCCGCGTGTACCTGGGCGTGGTCTTCCCCGGATAGAGGCAGGAGGTCGCGGTTCACAGGGCGCCCATGAGAGGGGAGCGTGGTGGATTCGCTTCGAGCTTCGCCCACACGTAGAAGCGCGCCCGGGACCCTGGCGCGCCGAGTGCCTGTACGGAGAGGCGTACCTCGTTCGGAGAGACGCTCGTGACAAGATCCCGAAGAGAGGGCGGCTCCTTCCAGTGGCCCTCCATCCAAGGGTCGAGCAGCTGCTCGTCTTCGGGAAGAAGGCTGATCGAGCCGCCCACGTGCATCTCCCCCAAGAGCCTGACCGGAACGGCGTCGTTGCGCTGGGCCCAGACCAGGCGCAAGCCGTACAGCTTCCAGCAGTCTGGCAGGCCCGAGAACCGGCTCGTGAGGACAACGCGCTCGCTCCGGCCTTCATCGCCGACGCGCAGAGAGATGTAGGGTACCGGGACGTCAACCCCGGTGGACCGGTACGGAGAAGGGCCTCGGGCACGAGCGAGGAGACGTCGAACGAGAACCGCCAGGGCCAACCCGCGGGTCGCTTTCTCCCGGGCCATGCGGAGCACCTCGGGTAGATCCAGGGGACCTGGGACAAACGGGTCGATCGTTCCGAACGCCACCTCCCGTGAGGGCCCACCCTCGGGGGTGAGGGGGGCGTAGACGAAGAGAGGGACGGGGTGCACGAGAGACTCCGTCGGGGGCAGAGGTGCACTCCAAGGAGAGGACGCCGAAGAAGGAGCCTTTCCACCGCCCGGCAAGAGCGGCGTCAGGTCCGCGGAGGAGAGCGCCACCTGCAAGGCCGCTACCTCCAGGAGGAGGGGGTCTTCCAGGTCCAGGGGACACGCCGCACCATCGGCGGCCAGCGTGCCTTGAAGAAGTGATAGCCTCGAGAGCGCTGTCCGTGCGGCGAACATCTCCTTCAGAGCGGTGGTGTACACGTAGCGGACGCTGGGCCCTTCAAGGGGGTCACCCAGGGTAGGGCGCTGCCTCTGCCCCCACGCGTCAAACTCCGAGAGGTCGCTCACGTGTCATCCCCAGGAAACAAGTCGTCTTCGGCCCGACCAAGCCCGTCAGCGCACGGACGCTGATGCTCTTCCAGGGCTCGCCGCTCTTCGACGAGGTCTCGGTTCGTGGCCTGCTCGACGCTGAACTTCTGCGGGAACCTCACCCTCAACTTGGCGATGTTCTGGGCAGCGAGAGCGCTCCGCTGTCGGCCGATGGCAGTCGCCCCTTCGGAGAGGTACCAGTCCGCGTCTCCAAGCTCCTCGGAGGCGTGCACCTTGTCCAACGTGCTGCCGTCGAACACCACTCCGCCCACCTCCTCGAGCAGCTCCCCGGCTTCCGTGGCGAGACCGATGGCTGCGTGGAGGAGGCCAAGCGTCTCTCCCGACAAGATCTGGGAAGGGCCGGGCTTGACTCCGACGGTAGAGATGAAGCCTTTTCCGTACCAGAGGTGCTTCTTCAGGGCGTCGAGTCGGGTTGCCCGCACGGTGATCTCCCCGATGAGCAGCTCGAGCTCACCAGCGGCCTCTGCGGATAACTCCACCTGGGTCGGACGCGAGGCGGTACACCCGGCGAGGGCCTGGTATTCGTCGAAGGACAGAAGCGGCGGCATGGAGATCCCGGAGTGCGCCTGCTACCTATGGTGGCCATCATGGAAGGGCAAGATCTTTCTGCCGGGGTCCTCCATGGGATAGTCATCCTCATGATCCCCCTGGCCACCATCACCCTCGCCCTGGTGTCAGACCTTCTCGCTCAACGCCAGACCATGGCTGGAGACCGGGAGAACATCGCGCTCGAAGCCGAGCTACGGGCTACTGCCGACGACTCCTTCGGCGCCGATGGGGACTCTCCTGTGAAGCGACTCCTCACGATGGACGTCACGCTCGTCCCTGACGACTTGCTGCTGGCAGTGCTCGTCGCTGGCGCCACCGGCGGCAAGGACCCGGTAGAGGTCTCGCGCGAGATGCTGCGGAGGGCGATGGGAGATCTTGCGTCAGTCTCCCGGCAGGACGTGCTGCACGAACAGGTGACGCCCACCGGCAAAGCAAGGCTGCTGGCGGCCCGCGAGCTCTACCGGCGAGCAATGTACCGGGAAGCGGCGGGCCAGGTCGTGAAGATGACCGGCGCGGCGGACGTGCTCCCTCTGGCAAAGGCCATGGCCGGGCTGGACGTGGAGTGGCTGGGCGCCATCTTCCTTGGGACCAGGCTCCAGGTTCTCGGGAGCCGAGTACTCTCACGAGGAGGCCAGAGCTTCACCATCCTGGACCCGTCCCAGGTCATGCGCGCCGCGCTCGGTTCGGCGGCTTATGGGGTCGTCATCGTCCACAACCATCCGAGCGGGGACCCCCTCCCCTCGGCGGAAGACCGGGAGGCGACGAAGCGCGTGGCGGACGCAGGACGGATCGTCGGAGTCAAGCTCCTCGATCACATCGTCATCGGTCGAGGGGAACAATATCGGAGCTTCGCCGAGATGGGGATCATGCCGTAACGGTCACTTCTCCGATACGACCGACTGCAAGATGATGTCAAACACCTGCTCCGTCAGCTCTCGCTCCGGTGCGTTTGCGTCCAGAGGCAGAATCGGCCATCCACAGCGATGGAGCAGGTCCATCGCCAACCGATAACCTTTCTCCTGAATCTGCAGGCGCTGCAGGGACGAGAACGCGTCTCCTTCCTGACCCTCCGGGTCTCGTTTGCGGAGACGGTCGAACGCGGCCTGGGGGGCCAGCATGTAGAAGAAGGTCCATGCCGGGACCGGGAAGGAGGCGTTCACCTGGATGACCCTGGACAGGGCCCCGTCCAGCCCCTGGTAGGCCAGCGAAGAGGGGACGTAACGGTCGCAGAGCACGATGGACCGCTGCTGTAGCGCTGGCAGGACCACCCGTCGGAGATGGTCCTGCCGGTCCGCGGCAAAGAGCAGGGCCAGCGTCAACGCATCGTCCGTCATGGACTCGGCCACCGCGCCGAACCCTTCGGTCTTCTGGCCGATCCAGCGGCGGAGCTGTGCGCCGACCGGTCCATCTGATGGCTCCCTGGTCACACACACCTCCCAGCCCCCCTCCCGGAGCTGGTCCGCTACCGCGCGGACCTGGGTGCTCTTGCCGCTACCGTCAAGACCTTCGAAGACGAAGAAGAAGGGGGTGGTGGTCATGGTATGCCGTGGTGAAAGACCGGTGGGCTGCTGGAGAAGTGGCCGTCCGACAGAGAGAAGCCGGTGACCTTGGCGACGAACAGGAGCGGGGAAGTCCAGGGGTTCAAGAAGGTGAAGTCCAGCACCTGTCCCGTCTTGATCACGAGGCGAGGGGTGAAGCCGGAAGGCGCACCTTCGAACACGTCCAGCAGGACCGGGACCATGAGCAGGTCTCGTCCGTCCACCTGGACCTGACCTACGATGGGCTCCGGGTACTGGCCGTAGCGGAGGCGCGCAAAGATCCCTGGGGCCTCCAGGTCCAGGCCTTCGGGGACGGCCTGGTAGAGAAGGCTGACGTCCCAGAAGGAAGACGGGAAGGGAAACGCGCCCTTCACGGAAACGGCGGCCCCTGGGGCCAGCACCAGGAGCGGACAGGCGAAAGACGAGCTGACGGAGGTGACTCCCCGCTCGTCCCCCATGGAGAGGACCCTCGTGGTCGTCCTGGTGAGCCACGTCCGCATCTCGGCGAAGATGGCCCTTGGTATCCCCAGTCCCGAGAGCTCCCTGCTCCTCGCCCGTGCCCTGGAGCCAACCTCCTCCGGGGACATAAATGGCGAAGCAAGGCATCGGCGAAGGAGCCGGTCAACCCGGTGGGCGCGACCAGGGGGAAGCTCGGTCTTCGCGCTCCAGGCCTCGCGGTACTGGGCTTCGACCTTTCGACGGACGCGCCTGTTCAAGACATCTGCTCGTACATCCTGTCGAAGACATGCCCCCGCACCGGATACAGGCCGCCCTGGGAGTCGCGGATGACCCAGTCACCCACCTGGGCGGTCAGCGCCCCCTCCGGGGTCGGCACCCGGAGCGCGGCGGTCGAGTGGATGACCCCGTCCTCGTCCGAGATGCGCACGAAGCACAACGCCGGCGTCCAAGACCTCTTCAAGAGCGCCAGCATGGTCTCGGTACCGTCCCAGCGGACAGCAGATACGAGCACGGGACGGGCACGGTAGAGGGGGAATGACATCGCTACTGGAGGTAGCACGATGAGGAGGGCATGGCCACCATCAGAGCACGATTTTTTTCACCGTAGCCGCCACCTCCCCGCTCCCCCTCCAGTACGGCAGCATCCAGCGCGCGACCGCGTGCCTGGTCTTCCCGTGCACCTCCTTCGTCTCCATCACCCTGGCCTCCCCTGGGTCCAGGACCCAGTACCGACGGATGTGCCCAGCGACGATGTGCCTCGCGCGTTCGGCAGTGGAGACGACTTCGGTCAGCGCCCTGGCCGTCGAAGCCGCCTTCGCCTCGTGGTGATCCAGGTGGAGCAGGGTGTAGCCGGAGGCGCTCTTGCGGTTCGCCGCGAACCGCTCCTTCTCCCGGCGGATGGCCCGGTCCTTGCCTTCGAAGGTCCGACCCGGAACGACCCTCGTCGCCACGTGATGGGTCGTCTGCCACAGGTAGATCAGGTTCATCACCAGCCTGAACATCTCGGCGGTCCCCGCCCAACCGTCATGGTAGTAGGGATCCATCGGCACTCCTGGCGCGATGTGGCAGTTCACCAGGGCATCGTCTCTGCACCAGGCGTCCTTCAGGGTCGTACTCTGTCGGCGGTCCTGTCCTACTGCCAGGAACGTGAGTCCTCGCCGCGGAACCAGCCGCAGAGATGGGTCCTCGAACATCGCCCGCTTCTCTTCGTTCGACCGGCGCTGACAGGAGCGCGGGTCGATGCCCCCAGTCTTCCGCTCCCAGACGAGGACGTCGTCCTCCATCAGGTACACGCCTTCGACGAGGTGCAGCCCGGTCTCGTCGTTGTGCAGGGAGAAGATGGGAGGCAGAGACAGGTACATCCCCGAGACCGGGACCTTCGGGAGCAGATCGAAGGTCTCCATCGGGGGCGTGGTGTGGACCAGGGCCCGGGCCAACGGCGCGTCGAGCAGGTAGAGCGGACACCCGTTCTTCGTCCATTCAGCGAGAGCGTAGATCAGCACGCCGTCCGTCGGCTGCTGGGGAATCCCTCGTTCTTTCAGGAAGACCTTGGCCTCGATCGTGCTCCCGACCTGGTGACCCGAGAGGGCTTGGGTGAGGACCGCCAACGGTCCCCCGCTGGTGACCTGCTCGGGGTGGGCCCAGGGACGGAGAGGAGGATGTGACATGGGCCGGCTCTAACGGGGGAAGCTACAAGTTGCTACCCACAGTGGCATATTACGACACTACTTGCCACCTCCAGTAGAACGAGCTACGCCTTCAGACCTTGGAGAAACTCATGTCTTCGCCCTTCCAGCTCGCCGTAGAGAGGACCGCCACCGCCACCCGCGAAGCCCTGTTGGGACGCGGGTTCTCCGCAGAGGTCGCCGACCGGTTCGTCCAAGCGGTCATGAACGAGGTCGTCTCCCCCGGGGTCGCCGCGGCTCAAGTCCAGGCCTATGGCCCGGTGCTCGAGGCGCTCGCCTACTGGGACGGGAGCGGGGAGGTCCCAGCGGTCGCCGCCGAGATGGTCGAGGAGATCGGCGAGGCGGCCGCCGGCATGGTGGAGTTCTACGGCCTCATGGCGAAGGATCCCGCTGGCTACCTCTCGGCGAAGGCCAGGGCGCTGGTAGTGTTCCAGGCGGAGGTGGAGAGCGCCGGGCTGAAGCTGCCGTGAAGCAGCAGAAACATTCTCGATTCACGATTTTCACGGGGTGACTCCCCCGTGGTCTGGAAGTGTACCCGGTCCGGATCTGGACCGTACCAAACAGTTCGTGCGCCAACAATCATCAACCAAACTGGGATGCCACCATGCTTGTACTCATGTTTCTGATGTCCATGCTCACGGCCGCGCTGGAGCCATTCGTGGAGACTGAGGTCGCCCCGCCGGCCACTCCAGTCGACGCGAAGATCTCGGTGCTCGACCTCATCCCGTCCGCAGAGGCGTCGGCCTGGGGAGACCTCGCCCAGGCAGGCCGTTGCGCCGGCATCTGGGGCACCCTCATCTATCTCGGCAACAAGGTGGCGTTCTACGACGCCTACCTCATCGAGTGCGCCACCAACCCGGACACCTCCCTGGACTGCTCGATCGAGACCATCACGGCCGCGGAGGAGCTGGCGGCCACGTACGCTGCCGCGCTGGACAGGGCCATGGCCAGGGCCCGTTCGATGGGCTGCGCATAGGGATGGTATCCGGAGACGGGCGCGCACCGTGCCCGTCTCCCCTCCTCCTCCCACTTCGACCAGGGGCGTCCAATGACCACGACCGTACCTGTTCCCAATCAGCCCAGGCCCCGTCTACGCTTGTTGCTCCTGGTCAGCGTGGGCGTAGGCGCCTTGGGGTTGTTCGTGTGCGTATACGCGAGGGAGGAGCCCATCCAGGAGACGAGAGCGCCGACCCCTGTCGCGCACCTCCGAGATCGTCAGGTCATCACGCTCTACACCCCCGCAGAGTCTCCCCAGGTCTCCCAGCCCGTCGTAGACGCGCGAGAAGAGCTGCCGTTCCTTGGCGGCTGGTCCTTTCGTGCCGTCTTCAGCGGGCGGGACGGGTACGTCTGTGACTCCTTGTTGCCACCAGCGCTCAGCGCCACACCTTCCAAGTTCACCTTCGGCCAGCTGCCCAGCGCGACCGGCTGGACGCTCGACCTGAACGTGGAAGTGCCGCCTCGCCTCGCCAATGACCGGGTGACGTTCATCGTGCCGGAAGGCACGAGGACGGCCCGGGCAGATGTCAAGGGTATAGGGACCGTGATGATGATGGCTGATTCTGACAAGATGGCGAGGTGCACGATAGTGGAAGGCGCCCAAGCTCCTGTCATCGACCTCGCGGCGCTCTCCAGGCAGCGTGCCGAGGTCATGGACGAGGCCATGGCCATCGAGGGAGTCCTCCTGGAGGACAACCCTGGACTCGGGCCGAGCATCGCGGACGAGTTTCCCTACGGGCAGGAAGACGAGCCCTGAAGTCAGTATCCCCAGCCCCACCACCGCCGAATCTTCCCTCCCGACAGCCTCTTCAGCATGCGCATGTCTTCCGAGATGTCCGTCCAGGCCGGCCAGATGTCGAGCAGCGCCGTATCCGCGGTGAGGTCGGAGATTTCTTCAAAGAGGTCGCCGACCACCACGTCCACCGGCTTCTCCACCGGCAGAAGCCCGCAGAGCTGGGGGAGGATCCAGTCGCATAGCTCCTGGTTCTCCTCGATGAGGGTCACCTTCGCGACCTTCGGCTCCGCCAGCACCTTCGCGAGCAGCCAGCCCATGCCGAGCCCACCCACCACCACGTGCTGGCCGGGCTTACCCTGGCGCACCTTCAAGAGGGCTGGCCACTGGGAGATGACCTCGGCCGGCGTCAGGCTCATCCACACCTGCCAGGAGGACGTGCTCCAACTGCCCCTGGCACCTGTACGCTCGAACAGGATGGGGAGGGCCACCGGGGCGTCGAACACCACGTCGAAGGGGCCGGCGTCGTCCTGGTTCGTCCACAGTGCGAGCGGGGTAGCCTTCGGCAGACGCCGGCGGACGAACGCGTAGGTGCCCGAAGGGGAGAGGACGCGCTGCACGTCCGTACCCCTGGCGAAGAGGATGCCGAGCGCGTCGTTGGAGACGTTCACTGGCTTCACCCCCGGAAAGAGGGGCCAGTCGGGCCAGGTGGAGGCCTGCAGGGTGAGGTCACCGAGCTCGTCGGCGTCCATGCCGGCGTCGAGCTCACCGACGAGATCGGAGTACGACATCACCTCCGAGAGCCGGTCCCGGATGCGCTCGAGGCGCTCCTCCCGAGAGGCGAACACCCAGTCCAAATCGTGAAGAGCCCCGAAGGCCGGGTGCCCCGAGAGACACGTCGGCCCCGGACAGCGGCACCAGTCCGAGAGCGGTCGCACCTTCTTCGCCGGCGACGGCAACGCAGCATCGGCGAGGAGGGCGGCTGCGAGGCTGGCGAGGGGGAGGAGCATGGTGGGGTCCTATCGTGCGAAGCGTGGGGTGGGACTCTCTCTCCTGTTTTTGCGATGCTCCGTGATCTCCGTGATCTCCGTGATCTCCGTGTTGAAATCAGGCCAAAGCGACGCCACGCACCACGGAAGCGTTGGCGAGCTCGCCGGCGCTGTACCCAGCCGGCCGGGCCTTCAACACGGAGATCACGGAGTTCACGGAGTTCACGGAGCACGACAGGGGAGAGGAGGACAACATGAAGAAGGGCTCTCTCTCCTGTTTTTGCGATGCTCCGTGATCTCCGTGATCTCCGTGTTGAAATGCAGGCCGAAGCGGCGCCATGCACCATGGAAACGTCGGCGAGCTCGCCGGCGCTGTACCCAGCCGGCCTGGCTTTCAACACGGAGTTCACGGAGTTCACGGAGTTCACGGAGTTCACGGAGCACGACAGGGGAGAGGAGGACAAGAGGAGATCACTTCAGGGTCGGGACCTTCTGACCGGCTGGCCACGCACTTCTCCGCAGGGCCAGCGCGACGAAGTCCTTCCAGGGGAGGCAGATTTCTCCCTGGGTGTAGAGGGTCGGAGGTTTCTTTGTCCAAAGGTCTTTCCATTGCTTCTCGAGGCGCGCAGTCTGACGGACATAGGCCGCAACGGAGACGATCTGGCGTTTTGCCAGGAAGTAGGCAGTAGGCGTCGGATAGAGCGCATGGTGGGCTCCCGAGGCCCAACCCAGCCGTAGGCCGCCAGAGACCTCTCCGTGGAGCCAGGCGGTCGTGAACCAAGGGGGGCCTCCGCCGATGAACCCGACGTAGGGCCGCACGAAGAAGGGGTCGGCCTCGTCCGAGATGCTGAACGAGGAGGGATCCTCATAGCCTACGTCGGAAGCGCCTTCCCGGACCAGCGTGTTCGCCCACTCCGCGCGATAGAAGGCTACGTCCTGGTGCAGCCCTGTCCAGGCCTCTTCGATCTTGGGCGTAGAGCGCCACAAGGCGTCCATCGGTCCTGGAATGTCACCGATGAAGCCCGATGATCCCTGCACCAGCGCCATCCTCAAGTCTTCTACGCGCTTCATCAGACGCGCGTCGTACGGGGCCATGGCCGCTATGAACGCAGGAATGTCCAGCATCGGCAGAGAGGAGCGCCGCGCTCGCACATACTCCTCCTCTGTCGGCCTCCCCCACGCCGTGAGCAGCATCGAGAAGGCACTCTTCCGGCTCGGCGTGGCGTTTCCCGGTCCCACGTGCTGCCGCACCGCGTATGGCTCCACGTCGGAGATCTGGGCCGTCTCCAAAGGCGTGCCCTCGGCGTTTCGCAGGGAGAGGTACACGGTCTCCTTGGGGTCGTAGCTGCCTCCGATGCAGTGCCCCATGGTCTCTCCCTCGCTCTCGAGCTGGGCTTTCGTGAGCAAGCGCTGGATCGTACCACCATCGGGGAGCTCGGCGACCACCACCCCGGGGAGGGCCACGCCCCCCATGTCGGCGGTGGTGAACTGGTGGTGCCAGGCCCAGGCCGCCGCCACCGCTTCCTCGGCCGTGAACCGGAAGAGGTCAGGGCGCTCGGCCTCCACCCAGTCCTCGAACCCCTCGTGCTGCAGGGCCGAGAGGAGCAGGGCCACCGCGTACGGGTTCACGGTGAGGGGTCGGCCCGCATGAAGGCGCTGAAGGAAGCGGGGGTCCCGGACCACAGCATTGTCCGCCACGAGAGCGTACGGGTCTTCCCCGGCCATCTCCCTCCCGGTGAACCTGGTGATCTCCCTCGCGATCCAGGGGAGGAGAGGGGCTATCGAGGCTTGCATCCCCGGGTCGGGAAGCCAGCGCTCGGGGACGGGCTTCGTCGCGTCCGCCACGTAGATGGCGTGCACCTGGCCGCGGGGGGTCTCGAAGTTATCGCCGACCTGCAAGGACTCGGAGCCCATCTCCGCGAGCAGCGTCCGCCACCAGACACCGGTGCGCGCCTCGTACAGGCGATGTTCCTGGTGCTGGTATGGCTCGACGAGGTGGAGGAACGCGTGGACCATCGTCCACTGCACGTTCGGGTCCTGATGACGCGCGAAGATCCAGCGGACCCTGGAGCGGAGGTCGCCGCCGGTCTCTTGCGGGAGCACGCCCAGACGCCCCCGGAGCTCCTGGAGGCGGGCCTGGCGTTGGACCGCCAGGACAGCGTCGGTGAGGCCGGCGAGAAGGATGGGGAGGAGGGTCATGAGCGCGGCACCCGCTGGCCCTTCGGCCACGCGCCGCGGGCGAGGGCGAGGGTGACGAAGTCCTTCCAGGGAAGGCCGGCTTCGGCCAGGGTGAAGGTCACGGAGGTGGCCTGGGCGAGGAAGGAGGAGAACCGCGTCCGAAGCTTCGCCTCCTCCTTGGCTCGCGCTTTCGCGTCCACGATGTTTCCAAGACGAATCCAGATTTCAAGGGGGTCTGTCCCAAGAGCAAGGGCACTTCCAACGAAGCCCCAGGCCGATCCCGTGAGGAGAGGCTTTCTGAAGAGCGTCGGCAAGAGGGGGGCGCCGTAGAGGATGAAGCTGTGCTCGTCTGGAGCGCCCGACCCTGCTGGGTAGCGAAACTCGGGCCGGTCCTGGAACACCGCCCACCGGACGTTCTCGATGGCCTTCCGTACCTCCAGGGCCGCAGGCCCATAGGGCGACGGCCCCGCCAGGGCCTCTTCCCGGTCCATATAGGCCAACGCCGTTCGAAGGTGGTCCAGAGGCCCATGCATTCGTGCTCGCAGGGCGTCCAGGTCCGTGACCAGCGCCGACAGTACCATGGTCGAGACGAACGTGTCTTTCGTCATGTGCTGCGCCTGGGCGATGAACGCGGCCAGCGGCGAGGTGTCTCCTGGAGACGCATTACTCGGACCCATGTGCTGTTCGACGAGCACGTTCTCCTTCCTCCAGACGAGAATCTCGAGCGTTTCCCGTGGCGCCCCAGAAGCATCCCGCCACGAGAAGTAAGGACCCGCCTTCGGGTCGTAGCTGCCCCCGATGCAGTGGCCCATGGCCTTGCCCTCGCTCTCCAGCTGGGCCTTCGTCACCAGTCGCTCAATGGTGCCACCGTCGGAGGTGCGGGCGACGACCACCCCGTGGAGGACGGGGCCTTCGTGCACCGAGAACTGCGCGTGCCAGGCAAGGTTCGCGGCCAGGGCCTCGTCCAAGGTGAAACGCATCAAGTCTGGGCGTACGGCCCCGGCCCAATCCAGGAGATCGTGAATGACCACGCCTTCCAGGAGACGGCCAATGACTGGTGGAGAGAGAAGCGCTTTGAAGCACTGGTCCCGCCGCATTTCTCGAAGCATCCAGGGAAGGAGCGATTCCACGTCGCTGTGCATTCCTGGGGGCGGCAGAAAAGACGCAGGCGGATACACCGGCGCATGGACGTAATACTTCACCAGAAAACCGGCGTCTTCTGCACTATGGTACCGGCTCCACCTCTCATGCCCTTTCTCATCGAACATCTCCGCCAACACCGTCTTCCGGGCCTCTGCCCAGGCCGACAGAAAGATCGCTTCGTACGAAGGTTCAAGGTGCATCAACGCACGAAGGAGCGTCCACTGGGCGTCCGCCGTGGAAAGCTTCGACAGTACCCAGGTCACCCGCGCCCGGAAGTCACCCCCGCCTACAGGCATGGCCTCCCCCAGCCTTCCCCGCAGCTCCTGCAGCCTCGCCCTTCGAGCCTCGACTTCGGTCACGTCGGTGAGCCCGGCCAGGGACAGGGCCAACAGCTCGATCATCCCGCCCCCTTCGGCAGACGCTGCCCAGCCGGCCACGCACCTCGCTCCCGCGCCTTCGTCACGAACCACTTCCACGCATAGGCCGCTTCGATGCGGGTGAAGGTCTGCAAGGTGATCTGGTCGCGGAAGGCGTCCCAGCCCGTGCGCAAACGGGCGCGCCGTGCCTCGGCGCCGGCCTCGTCGAGGAGCTGGTCGGCCTCGAGGTAGTACGCCAACGGGTCGGTCCATGCCTTGGGGGAGCCCCCATCGCTCCAGCCCAGGTGGGACGCAGGGTCGGCGAAGGGTCTTTGGGCAAGGATGAGCGGGTAGGGGAACGTGTTTTGTGTCCACCCCGATGCGCGGATGCTCGGCCAACGCGAAAGGACGTGACGATCGGTCGACATCGAGACATTCGACAGAAAGTTGCTCCACTTCGGCGCCCGATGGGCGTTGAACGCCGACACGAACGCCCGCGACCATGCCCTGGCCTCCTCCGTGAGCTCCATGAGCTTCACCTTGGACCGAGGAAAGGCGTCCCATTCGCTCTGGTCGACCATCGAGAAGTGCCGAAAGTTCTGACCAGAAGCGACAGCGGCCTCTCGGAGCTCCGCCATCGTCTTCTCCATCTCCTCCGTCTTCGGCCGCATCTCCTCCTGGAGCAACGCCAACGTCCCGTTCTTCACCACCATCGGCTTCCCGTCGCGGTCCGCCCAGACCTCAAAGGTGTCTTTCTGGAGCTGGCTCAGGTACGCGGACAACGGGCTCTTCAAGTCCGGGTCCCCGTCTTCCTCCGAGACGTGCTGCACCACCCGCGGGAACCGGTCCTCCCAGACGACCTCCGCGGTCTCCCGCGGCACCCCCTCCGCGTCCCGCCAGGAGAAGTAGGCCCCCTCGGTCGGGTTGTACCCGCCGATGCAGTGGCCCATGGCCTCGCCCTCGGCGGCGAGCTGGGCTTTGGTGACGAGCCGCTCGATCGTTCCTCCGCCTCTCACCGTGGCCACCATCACCCCTGGCAGCGCGACCGCTCCCGTGCGTGCCTCGGCGAACTGCCGATGCCAGTCCTCTGTCGCCCCCAGGGCATCCGCCGCGGTGAGGCGGGTGAGGTCTGGGTGGACGGCCTGGTACCAGTCCAGGAGGTTGTGATCTACGGCCCGCTTGAGATAGGGGAGCGACGGATAACGGCCAACGTCGGTCTTGGTGGAGTCGAAGCCACGGACCAGCTCCCTGGCCATCCAGGGGAGGACCGGTGCCCAGTCGCTGCGGTCGAGAGTGGCGAGGTAGGTCGGACCATCTGCCGCCCCCAAGACGTACTGCACGGTGACGTCCAGGCCTCCGTGGTCGTGCATGGTGGTCAGTGGCGGCCAGGACTGCCGAGATGTCGCGAGGTGCAGGTTCCAGAGAAAGGCCTGGAACGTCCACTGGTGGCGTGGCTCTCGCAGGAAGGTGTGACACCATCGGATGCGGCGCTCGAGCTCACTCTCCTCTTCTGGGCCCGCCCCCAGGAGCCGCCCCTTGAGCTCCTGCAGGCGCGCTCGACGAGACGCCTCCTCCGAAGCGCCGGCGAGACCCGCCAGGAGCAGCGGCACCACGATCACCTGGCGCCCCTTGGCACGCGCTGGCCCTGGGGCCAGGCTCCCCGCTCCAAGGCCAGCGCCACGAACGCGCGCCAGGGCAGGAGGCGGACATTGGGGTCTTCGAGGGGCCTGACGGGTTCCACCTGGGCCATGTACCTCGTGTAGGCGGCTTCCAGCGCCGCTTCTCTTGCCAGATACACCTCCATGGTGGTGACGCTCTCCGCAGAGACGAGCGCGTCGAGCGGGTCCTCGTGCACCCCTTGGACCGACCCGAGCCAACCGATGACGGAGGATCCAAGAGACCTTGCAAGATGGAGGTGAAGCGTCTCTCCCTCGTAGATCATCAGGAAGATGGCCGGCCATCTCGCCTCGTTGAACTGGGGGGTCAAGGAGCTGGAGTGCCGTCGGTCCCTGGTCTCGTTGAAGTGGTGGGCAAAGGACTTCGCCCAGCGGAAGGCCCCGTGTAGAACCTCCTCCAAGCGCCGGGCCGCCTCTGGGTGGGCATCCCACCGGACGTCACTCAACGTCCACAAGGGCTCGTCTCCCGGCAGGAGGCCCTGGAGGAGCCTCGTGGAGGCCACCAGCGACGCCGTGAACGGCGCCATCCGTTCTCGAAGTTCCTCAAGGTTGCGGACCACCTGGGCTTTCAGCCGGTCTCCCACGTACTCCCCTACGTCTCGTCCGCAGAGTCGGTCCATGTACGCGGCGAGAGGCCCGTCGTCGTTGGGGACGTCGTTCCCGACCCCGACGTGCTGGATGACTTCCGGGAAGAGGTCTTCCTGCTCGACCTCGGCGGTCTCTTGTGGGGCCCCGTCCGCGTTCCGCCACGAGAAGTAGGCTCCATGCTTCGGATCGTAGCTCCCACCGATGCAGTGGCCCATGGCCTCACCTTCAGCGATGAGCTGGCCCTTCGTCACGAGCCGCTCGATGGTGCCCCCGTCGGAGGTACGAGCGACGACCACCCCTGGAAGGACCTGGCCCTCCGTCTGCACGGCCACGAACTGCCGGTGCCAGGCCTCGACGGCCGCCCAGGCGGTCTCCGCGGTGAACTTGCCGAGGTCAGGATGTTCGGCCTCCACCCAGTCGAGGAGCTCAATGTCATGATGGAGCATATGCTCGAGGTAGGGGAGCATCGGGTACAGATGGACCCCTCCCCGCTCGGGCGCGAACCAGCGCACGAGCTCACGCGCCAGCCAGGGGAGAATGGGGCCGAGGTCAGACCTCCCTTCGAACACCTTGTAGGTCGGAACGACACGGGTCTCGGGGCCGAGTCGGAGACCACGGTGGAACCGCTCGTCGTAGGCGATCAGTATGTCCACGGGCTCCTCCCCGGCGACAAGCAGGACCGGCTGGTGACGAGCTGCCTGCAGCAGATGGAGGAAGGTCCACTGGTGTCGTGGCTCTCGCAGGAAGGCCAGCGACCAGCGGAGCCGCGCCTCGAACGGGCCAAGGGCCTCTGACAAGAGCCCCAGGCGGTTGCGAAGCTCCTGCAACCGAGCTCGGCGCTGGGCCTCGTCCACACCGTCCGCGAGCCCAGCCAGGAGCAACGCCAGCGCCACCGTCATCGAGCTCCCCTCGGCACATGCTGGCCCTGGGGCCAGGCCCCCCGCTCCAAGGCCAGCGCCACGAACGCTCGCCAGGGCAGGAGCGCCTCCTTGCGCGAGAACGGCAACTCTCCGACCTGCCAGACGTAGGCCTGGTACCTCTCCCGGAGATGTTGCTCGTACACGTCTTGCTCGCCCACCTCGATCACATCGCCAATCGCGTGGAAGAGGCGCAGCGGGTCCATGTCGGGGGGATGGATGTCATCCGAGAATCCGATGGTTCCGTCCCCGGATTGAACGAGGCGGAGACCGTGAGGGAGATCGGTGTCCTTCCGATAGAGCAGGACGGCTGGCCAGGAGTTCGAGCTTCTGCCCAGGACGTAGGCCTCTCCTCCCGGGAAGGCGAACACTTGAGTCTCCTGGGCAAACGCGGTCGCCCAGGCCTGGGCCTCCATGGTGACGAACCGACGAGCCCTACCGACATGGGCCTGGGTAGCCCAGCGATCATCATGGTATCCCCAGAGCTTTTCTCCAGGGAGAGTCTTCAGTAGCGCTGTAACCGACGTTTGCAGCCGCTCCGTGAACCGCGCCATCCGGTGCGCGGTCACCGCGAGGTCCGGAAGCACGATGGGGCTCCCGTTCCTCCGCCCCCACTCGGCCTCTCCTGCGCCGACGATCGAGTCCAGGTACGAGGCCAACGGGCTCTCGGTCGACCCGTCGTCGTTGTTGGGCCCCACCCGCTGGACCACCACTGGAGCATTCTGGCTCGACGTGTCCACCTCGGAGGTCTCGACCGAGACCCCCTCCGGGCCCCGATAGGAGAGGTATACGTTCTTCTTTGGGTCATAGCTCCCACCGATGCAGTGGCCCATGGTCTTGCCTTCGGCGATGAGCTGGTCCTTCGTCACGAGCCGCTCGATGGTGCCCCCGTCGGAGGTGCGGGCGACGACCACCCCGGAGAGCGCCCCCGTGACCTGGCGCACCGCGGCGAACTGGGCGTGCCATTCTCGCGTGGCGTGCAGCGCGTCGGCCGCGGTCATACGGGTGAGGTCGGGATGGACCGCCTCGAACCAGTCGAGGAGGCCGACGTTCTCAACGGCGGCGATGAGATAGGGGAGGAACGGGTAGCGGCCCATCTCCCGGTACTTCGCATCGAAACCGCGCATCAACTCGCGTGCCATCCATGGCAGAAGCGGCTCCCACGCACTCTGCTCGGCCCGCCAGGACAACGGTGGCGGGACGACCATGCCTCGTAGCTGGTCCGGAAGCACGATGGACACCTCGACCCCCAAGCCCTCTTGGTCGAAGTTCCTTGCCCGGACATTGAACGCGAAGGGACTCACCTGAATCGGACTGTCCGGCAACCGCAACACCAGGAGCAGAAACGTGTATTGATTCCCAGCTTCCCCCAAGAACGCCCAGCACCAGTCCAGCCTCTTCTCCAGCGGCGTCTTCTCTGCGTCTTCTTCTTCCTTTGCATCTTTGCTTCTTTGTGCCCCCAAGCGCCCCACGAGCTCGTACAGCCGCGCCTGCCGTTGGCCCGCCACAGCTCCGTCCACAAGCCCCGCCAGCAGGAGCCCCAGCAGCTCGATCATCGCGGCACCGGGAACGGCATCACCTGTTCGAACGCTTCTTCGTGCCGGGATTGCCCATCCGCCAGCCGGCTGTATGCCGCTTGCCGGAACCCGAGCGTCCGCACGTCCATCCAGCGCATCGCCATGTGGTAGAGCCGCCCCCGCACCACTGCTGACGCGATGGGCCCGTCGTCCGGGCCCTGCAGCTGGGCCACCTGGGCGTCCCCGCCGCCGTGGAGCAGGGGTGTCGGACGCACGTCGAACGTCGCCTGGGGGACACCCTCCGGGTCCCGGTAGGACAGGATCCAGATCCGACCTTCGCGCACCGCCGTCCAATACTGGCCCCCACCGGCGGCCATTCCCGTCTTGGGGTCGATCGGCCCCCCCACGCAGTGACCCATGCTCTCTCCTTCCTGGCGCAGCGCCTCCTTCGTCGTGAGCTGCTCGAGCGTCGCACCGTCCGGCCAGCGGAGGAGGACATCTCCGTGGACCACCGGCTTCCGGTAGAGCGCCCCACTTTGCAGGGTCAGGTGCCAGGCGATGGCGGCCTGGAAAGCCTCGGGGAGGGATACTGTGTACCGGTCGATGGTCTCGGCCGCCATCCAGTCCTGGATCATCTGCAGGTAGATAGAGAGGAAATAGTGACGGAAGTTCTCACGACGGTGGAAGAGCTGGTACAGGATGACACCAATGCGCAGGCGCTGGGCTAGGGAGTATGCCTTCTGACGCTGTTCCTCGGGCCAGCGGGCGTACCACGAAGCGCCGTCCGGCGAACGGACATGGGAAAGCATACCGTCGAGCGCCCAGAGCATACTCGTCGTCGACTGCTGCGTCCGCTGGGGGAGCACCACCTCCCCGTCCCGATATGCCTCGGGGAAGAGGAGGGTCCACTTCATGGAGACGCCGCTCTCCACGAGCCCACGATCGGAGAGGAGGCCGACGCCCCAGCGGCTCCCATCCAGCTCTACCCAGTCCACCGCCCAGGCCAACGTCAGGTCGTCCCGACGGAGCGGTCGCACCGTCGGGTCATCCAGGTACGCCCAAAGCTCGGAGGCAGGGTTCCAGCCGAGCTCCATCGGGACGAGGGCCGTTCGGGTGCGGGTAGGGGTCAAGAGGCCCAGCGCCCCTGCTGTGTCCTCCAGATCGTTCCGGCCCTTCGTGTCCAGGGCTTCCCAGGCCACCCGATTGTTCTCGAACGCCGCGAGGTCAAAAATCCGCCGGGCGGCCGCGGGGACCTCCATCTCGCCCCAGGAGAACGACCGGCGCGCCTGCAGGACCACCCAGGGGAGCCAAGACTGGATCATGTGGTTGTGTAGGCATTTCCCGGGGAGCAGGTCCGACCGCGACCCCTGGCGAGCCTTCCCGATCTCGTCCTGGACCCAAGCCACGGTGAGGTGAGCGGTGCTCGGGAAACGACAGAGGAGCGCGTAGAGGTCTTCCTCGATCGTGGGTGGTGGGCCCCTTGACGGGAACAGTCCGAGCCGGTTGCGCAGCTCAGAGAGACGCACGGAAGGGTTGGCGTCCGAGAGAGCGGCAAGGAGGAGGGGGAGGAGGGTCACCCTCGGAGCCTAACCTGGCGCCGCATCTATCGGGTCTCGCCCTTGATAAACTGCTCCCGCGTCACCCCGCGAACGACCTGTAGCATCCGCGGGTCGTCTACACCGGCGACGTCCTGCGAATCGTAGAACCGACCGTCAAGGAGGAGAACAACGTGCGAAACATCGTCGAATATTCCACGCGGCAGCATGACTCGTGCTCGCCCATGCTTGAACTTCCCCGTCTTGAGCGATGCAAGATCAACTATTTCTCCGCCGAGGCGAGACCTGGCCGCGTCGGCCCATTCTTCGCACATTCCGCAGTTCACGTCCCAGGCCGAAGGGCGATCATGGCGGAAAACTCGCTTGCCGGACACGTCATCCCACCCCCACCAACCGTCGAGATGCATCCCGTCCAGGATTTCGCGCGTCACGTCCACGAGAACCTGGCTGTGCAGTGTATCGGACATCGCTCGTGGATCCTTTCTCGTGGGCTCGGTTCCTTGCCAGAGCCGCCCTCGCAGCTCTTGCGCCCGGGCCAGGCGCTGAGCCTCCTTGGAGGCGTCCGAGAGGGCGGCGAGGAGAAGGGGGAGGAGGGTCATGGCGGAACAGCATGGCTTGGACGCAAAGACACAAATACGCAAAGACGCAAAGGATGAAAAAAGTCTGAATCTCTGTTTTTGTTGTGCTCCGTGATCTCCGTGATCTCCGTGATCTCCGTGTTGAAAACCTGGCCGAAGACAACGCCACGCACCCTGAGGACGCCCATGCCATCACCAGCGTCGTCCTCGGCCGGCCTGCGGTTCAACACGGAGGGTACGGAGTTCACGGAGGGCACGGAGCACCGCAGAAGAGAGGGAAGAGAGGGGAGAAAGGAAGAAAACAATGTCACGGGTACGGCTCGCCGAAGAGCTCGATGCCGCGGGCGAGGTCGTGCATGGCGCGGACCGCAGCCGTCTCCGAGGGGACTTTAAACCGACCTTCGGTGTCTCGTTCGTAGGCGTCCAGCCGGTGGAGGACCACCGCAAAAAACTCCTCCATCTGGTTCGCAGGGAACCGCAGCCGGGAGGGACGTGCAGCGGTCGACTCGAAGAATCCGAGGACGACCGCCGGGGTAGAAATCCAGTTCGGAAGGTATCCCTCGAAGCCAAACCAGACGGAGCGCTCGGCCCCGTCCGAGGCGCGGAAGACGACGCGACCCAGGTACGACGCACCCAAGACGGTGTCGAAACCCCACCGGCGAAGAAACTCGGCCCATGCCAGCCAAGAAGGTTGGGCCTCGAACGGAATGTCCTTCGCGCCACCCATGGACACAAAAGCGTTCTCCAGGAGGGCCCTTGTCCGCAACACCTCCAGGACCGCCTCCTCGAGGTTCGTGACCCGGAATCGGACGGAAGGAAGCACGCTACCCATGGCCTGCACCACGGCCTTCCCGTTCAAGGGCAGGCGGAAGGTGGTATCCCCGGTGAGGAAAGGGTGGGAGAGAATCCGTACGCGGACAAACAAACCCCTCGCGTTCGCCGAGAACTCCCGCCCTCGTACCTCCAGGGTCTCCACAAGGCGGCTCTGGCGGTCCAAGAGGCGCAGCTCCATCCCATCCTGGTCTCCGTTCGGGTCGTACACCCATCCCCGAGGCCCAGATCGCCCTGGGAACAGGCGCTGGAGCCAGTCTCGTGCATAGCCGTACGCGTCTTCCGTGTCCCATGCGCCGATTCCTGCGGCCTTCTCCCCTCCCAGGAGCAAGAACCCTGTCTCTCCCCAGTCGTCTTCGTCTCCCGGCGCGAGGAACGCCAACGCCCGCAACGTCGGCGCGACCAGCTCGCCTTCAGGGACCGTGTCCTCTCTCGCCTGGGTCTGGACGATGTTCACGCGACCAGCAACGTCCGTGTACACCTCGAACGTCACCCGCGGTCGCCCCTGGGGGTTGAGGAGGCTGTAGAACGCGTACGCCGGGTTCTGGAGCGAGGCGTCATAACCGCCCTGTCCAATGCAGTGGCCCATGGCGTCGCTCTCGACGTCGAGGTCTTTGGCCGTGCGGAGACGGGTGAGCGTCCAGCCGTCAGGCCAGGCGAGGGTGACTTCACGGTGTTTGGGAAGGACGATGGTGAGGTGCGCCTTCTGGGCGAGGTCGGCGTGCCAGGCCTCTGCCAACCCCAATGCCTCGTTCAGGGAGAGGGCGGAGAGGTCAGGATGCACGGAGAGGAACCAGTCCAGGACCATTCTGGTGTTCTCAGGCCGAAAATAGGGATACGGCATGTGAAGGAGGTACCGAACCAGGAGAGGGACCAACGCCCCCGCCGGAGACCGTAGGTTCTCAGGCGGAAGAAGCTCACTGGACATCTTCCACGAGAAAGAACGATGGTCAACCCACGCAGAATAGGCCGGGTCGGCCGCCCGCAGGCACATGACGAGATGAATCCATTGTTCTCCCCTTGGCAACTGCCGGAACGCCCACTCCATCCTCGCCCGCAGCCCCGGCTCCGGCGTCTGCACCGGTTGCCCAAGCCGGTTCCGCAGCTCGTGCAGACGCGCAGCGCGCGGGCCGGCGAGAGCAGCATCTCCCAAGGCAGCGAGAAGGAGGGGAAGGAATATCACGAGAGATCCACGAGGTCGTAGAAGCGGTCTCCACGCTTTCGAACCCTGGGGTCCTCCAGGGCGGACTGTGGAACAGCCTGGCTTGGACGCAAATCTGAATCTCTGTTTTTGTTGTGCTCCGTGATCTCCGTGATCTCCGTGATCTCCGTGTTGAAAACCTGGCCGAAGACAACGCCACGCACCCTGAGGACGCCCATGCCATCACCAGCGTCGTCCTCGGCCGGCCTGCGGTTCAACACGGAGGGTACGGAGTTCACGGAGGGCACGGAGCACCGCAGAAGAGAGGGAAGAGAGGAAGGAGAAGTGGAAGGAATGTCACGAGAGATCCACGAGGTCATAGAAGCGGTCTCCACGCTTTCGAACCCTGGGGTCCTCCAGGGTTGTGCTCCGTGATCTCCGTGATCTCCGTGTTGAAAACCTGGCCGAAGACAACGCCACGCACCCTGAGGACGCCCATGCCATCACCAGCGTCGTCCTCGGCCGGCCTGCGGTTCAACACGGAGGGTACGGAGTTCACGGAGGGCACGGAGCACCGCAGAAGAGAGGGAAGAGAGGAAGGAGAAGTGGAAGGAATGTCACGAGAGATCCACGAGGTCATAGAAGCGGTCTCCACGCTTTCGAACCCTGGGGTCCTCCAGGGCGGACTGGGGAAGTCCTTCGTGAAAGTCGTCCTCGAAGCGTGCCAGGAGCACCAACTTGCCGGCCATCTCCGGAATCACCTTGGAGACCCCGATACGGTACGTGTCGATGTACGTCCCCCGGTACGAGATGCCGGTTTTCTGTACCGACCCGCCGGTGTAGCGCGGGTCGCCTCGAGGGACGTCACCCGCGTCCATCCATACGTAGATCTGGCCCTCCGAGAGGCCGTGGTCGCGCACGAAGTCCTTCAGCCTGCCTACGATGCGGAGGAACCTCGCCACGTCCTCGCGCGTGAGGAGGCGCGCTCGAGCACCCTTCTGGAGCTTCTGGACCGACCGCCAGGCCCCCTCCACCGTGCCATCGTTCAGATCGGCGTAGAACCGGTACTGCGCCTCGTCAGAGGTACCGCGGACGGCAGCTTCGGTCACCGGGTGGGCCCGGAAGTCCACCCTCATCATGTAGAGCGTCGCCACACCAGAGTCCATGGAGGCCATGGCCCTGGTGTCATCCGCTGGCTCACTGTCCACCCGCTGGGCCCACTCCAGGGCCTGCTCCGGTTTGCGGAGGGCGCTCGCCCGGAGAAGCCCCAACCCCTCCGGGGTCATGTCCTCATTGTCGTGGTACGTGGCGGCGTATGCGACCGCAACCCGTGGACTCTGGGCCGCCAGGGCCCAGGTCTCCGGAGTAGGGACCCCGTCGATGTACTCCGCCCACGGCAGCGCCATGTCCGGGTAACGCCTCGCGTGTCCCCAGTAGAACTGACGACGCCGACGAACGAGGTTGACATTCTCGGTGGAGAACGGTCCCGTCAACCGCAGGATCCACTCTGGGTCCTGTGGCGACAAGATGTGGACGAAGTCCACCGACACCCGCCGGGACAGCACCTCGGGTGAGAAGAAGGCGCGCAGGAAGACGAGCACGCGCTCTCGGTACCGGGGCGCCGGCACCTGGTTCCCCCGCCCCTTCACCTCCTTGATGGCCACCTCGTTCGGCTGACCACGAGGGACCTCCACCGAGATGTCCACCACCGGTCGGCCCTCTGGGGTGCGGAGCGAGAAGATTCGCTCCAGGCCCTCCACGACGTACGCGGCGTGGATGGTGCCGATGCAGTTTCCCATGCTCCGACCCTCGGCGTCGAGCTGGTGGGTCTTCGTCAGCTCCTGCACCGTCCAACCGTCGCCGAAGTCATGGACGACCGCAGCAGGTGGGACCGCGCCTCCTTGGGTCTGCGCGAGATCCCGATGCCAGGCCATCTGGGCCTCGTTCGCGGCGTCGAAGGTAAACGCGTAGAGGTCAGCGTTCTCCCCAATCCACCAGTCACGGATGGACGGGAGAGATGGGCCGAACAACTGGATCGGTGCATGGCGCACCGCCCGCTCCCGACCGAGCCAGACCAGGAAAGGGCCCAGCGCGGACTGGGCGCGCCACGCCTGGGCGGAGATGCCGAACTCACGCTCCATCACCTCCCGCACCTCGACCTTCACCTCCCAGCCCCACATCCGCTCCACGTAGGAGAGCCGGTCCTCGAGGGTGCCTGCCGCGGCCCTCTCTGGTAGCTGGCCGAGCCTACCCAGCAGCTCTTGCAAGCGTACCCGTCGCTCTTCTGCGACGCCGGTATCGGCGACAGCGGCAGCGAAGAGCGCGAGGAGGAGCACAGGGGCCTGGGAGCACGGGAAGCCTAACTCACCGGCGCCAGCCCTCGTCCGTCTCGGCCAGGGCCGCGTCGATGGCCGCGTCCAGGTCCACGCCCTCGTCCCGCCGCCCCGAGCCGGGCAGGTACGGGGACCAGGTGCCGAGGTACGGGCTGTACGGCGAGATGTATCCACCCGAGAGCTGGGGCCGGCCGGCGCGGATGCCCCGCCAGGCGTTCTCGGAGAGCTGGACACCAGGGTTGTTGGCGCGCTCGGAGAAGCCCAGATTGTAGGCAGCCGAGAGGTAGTTCTGCATGAGGTTCGGGTTGCCCCAGCCGCTCGCCACCTGGGCGGCGTTCGTCGAGTAGACGACGGGGTTGCTGATTACGCCGGCGTTGCTCATCGAGCGAAGCGGGCCCCAGTTGTTCGGCATCGTGACCTCGGAGAAGAGGCACTGTATCCTGCTCTCCCTCCTGCCTTCCGCCGGCTCCGTGAACTCCGTGATCTCCGTGTTGAAAAGCCCGGCCGAACGAACCTCGTCCAGCTCATGGAGGACCGCACTGGCGAGAGGGGGGGCGTCCTACCGTGGAACCTCTGGTTTTGGACACGGAGATCACGGAGGTTCGGAGATCACGGAGCACAACCTGAAGAGAAGGAGAACTGCGTCCAGCTCTCTCTCCTGCCTTCTGCCGGCTCCGTGAACTCCGTGAACTCCGTGTTGAAAAGCCCGGCCGAAAGAACCTCGTCCAGCTCATGGAGGACCGCACTGGCGAGAGGGGGGGCGTCCTGCCGTGGAGCCTCTGGTTCTGGACACGGAGGTCACGGAGGTTCGGAGATCACGGAGCACAACCTGAAGAGAAGAGGACAGGTAACACCATACGTGTTACAACGCTGGAACCACCTCCTTCTCCACCCACGAGACCGCGCCCATGCCCGAGCCAAAGAGCTACCGCTTCCCCCAGGACCTCGTCGACCTCATCGAGGACTGCGTAGAGCCGAACGGGCCCTACCCCTCGCGCACGGCGTTCTTCGTCGAGGCGGCGCGGGAGAAGCTGGCCCGGCTGCGGGTCACGGAGACGCCGGCGGAGGACGGGGGACCGGACGAGGAGACACTGCGGCGACTGAACATCCGGCTCCTGCCGTTCTCCCCAGCCTTTCCCCAGGAAGACGCCGGAGGCAACCTTGTCTCCCGTCGGAAGCTCTGCCTCACCATCGGGCCTACCGGCGTGAGCCCCACCGTCCGCGTCCTGACCGACATCGACAACACCCACGTCTCCTTCCTCCACAACCTGTACGCCACCGGCCCAGGCGTGCTCCCCTATACTGGCGTTCCTGCCCCTCTCGTCCTGGTGGACGACCTGATGATGTACGGCACCCCCAACCTGCTTCCAGGGAGATGCGCCCAGTTGCTCTCGGCCTACTCCGAGCTGGAAACCCGGAACGCTCCCCGGGACGTCTACCCCTCTTCCACGGAGAACCGTCCCCACGGCTACGAGAAGACCCCTGGCCTGCAGTGGAACCCAATCTGCATCGCCCCAAACCGGACCTTCTGCGAGGTCCACGCCCAGGGGCTTCCTGGGCAGACGACGACGTTCTACCTGTTCCTGGTGGTGGAGACGCTGCGAGACGATAGCTGGAACTATCCGCAGAAGGACGGACAGGGACGCGTGATGCTTTGAGCGTTGGCCACTCCAGGTAGAGAAGGTTACGCCTCCTCATGTCCTTCCTCGACCTGGACCCCGCCTGGGCAAGAGCCTCTGGCCACCCCGCGGACGTCGTCCTCGTCCGAACCGCGGCCGGCACGCCGGCGTTGTGGGTCCAGGTCACCGGCGGGGTCCCGGTCCTCCATGACCTGCACGAGGTCGAGAGCCCTTCCGTCTCCCCGCTCGGGTCGCTCTCCCGGCTCCGAGGTGTCTCCGGACTCGCGAGCCGGGTGAAGGAGTGGCTACGACTCGTGGACCTCGCCGGGTGCCCTACCCCGAAGGCTGACATCCACCCGGAGCTGCGAGGATGACCACAAGTCCGGGCCCCTACCGGAGCGGACCCACGATCGTCCCCGCCAACCCACCGGTTCCGTCCAGCAAGGCGGCAAGGAGCTACCAGGATCATGTCCTGGACTGGTCATGTCCGGTCTGCCTTGCGAGCCCCAGGAGTCCATGCCGGGACCTGTTGTTCTGCATGACTTTTTTCCACTTCGAACGGCTTGAGCTCGGAAGGATGGATCACCTCTACGCCATGGGCTACGACCCAGAGGCGCCGTTGGTGAAAGGAAAGCTGGTGCCACTGTCGACGCACGAGATACGGTACCCGGAGACGGCGCTGACCCCAGCGACGAGGCCTGCCACCGCCAAGCGGAAGTCCGGGGCCCTCTCCGCCCCGTGGGACCCCGTCATGGTGAGCGCTGCGGCCAAGAGCGCAGGCTCCTTCGTGGCGGCGCTGCCGCCGTCTTCGGACGGAGTGTCCCTGCTCTTCGCCGCGCTCGGCGGAGCGCTCGTCGGTGCCGTGCTCGCTGCGGGCCCACGAGGAGAGCCCACTGCCGTGAAGAAGGCTCGCACGGCCCTCCAGACCCTGGAGGAAGAGGAGGGCGACCCCGAGACCCGTGCCCGTCTCAACCGAGCCAGATTGTCCCTGGTGGAGTCGGTAGAGCCACTGGCTCCGCGGCTCGCCCACGTTCTCCCCAAGAAGCTGTCCGCGCCTCAACTCCGCGCGGTATGGGCGCTGGTCACCGCCTACGGTACGGAGACCTTCCGTGTGCCTCTCCTGAAAGGACCGAGAGGCTGGAGAGCCACTCATCGGGAGGTCGAAGCCGGAGGTCTGCTTGTCCGCGTCCCAGGAAACGTGCTGAAAGGTCTGCGGACCAGAAGCGTACTGGTGGACCAGGGGAACGGGCTCTGGACAGTGAGCTTGCCTTGGATCCGAGCCGTGCGAGAACAACCTGGTGGATACCATGGCTGATCAGAACTTGGCACTTCCCTTGCTGCCAACGGACACACCCGGCCTGTTGACGGTCGTCGCTCCCTGTCGAGGTCGGGTCTCCATCCTGAACGCGCACGGTCCAGGAGAGGTCCTCGACCTACGAACGACCTGCTACAGAGCCAACCTGCTCCTTTGCGCCGGGTCGGCAGACGACTACAGCTTCGATGTCCCCGTCGGTCTTCGGGCGTATCCTGTCCTCGACCCTGGCGATTCTGTCTACCTGACCGTACGAGGAGAGGTCACCGCCGTCATCACCTTCGAGCGTTACCCATGATCTGCACGTACCATGGCTGCGTCGAGGACGCCCAACACTTCTCGGCCCTGGGTGGCTTCTGCACCACCCATTCGCCAGACCCTGGGGTAGTCCTGCTCGACGCGGCTCTGCGCCGGGCCAGCTGGAACCAGCTCTCGCCAGAGGACCAGGTGCGACTCGCGGAGACGTCCGAGGCGCAACGGGAAGACCTCGTCCGACACCTGCCGTCCTACCAGGGTCGGGCCAGGCCTTCGGAGCCAGACAACATCCGGTGGATATTGGCGCTGCGCAGGATCGCCCTGCTCTCCCGCGAGGAAACCTGCATCGACCCTGGCCACGCCACGACCGAGTCCACCGAGAACGACGTCGTGCTCTGCTCCACCTGTACCAGGGCAAAGCGCCTTGCCAGCTTCGATGCCATCACACGGAGATTGTTCCCGCCGTACGTCGGGCCTTGACCGGTGGATCAATACTGCAGGCGTGATGGGCCATATTCGTCTTCAAGGCAAGAGGCCGGTGGTCGACGAGGCATACGTCAAATGTGCATGGAACAGCGTACGTTGTCAATCGACCTCCTCCGGGTTAGCCATCCGACATGACCCCCACCGCGCTCCGCACCTGGACCGAGGCCCTCACCGCGCGTATCGCCAGGGATGGGCCGGTGCCCGTACGCTACACCCAGCGGCTCGACGACCAGGTGCTCGCCGCCGAGGGCCACGTCATGGAGGCCTTCTACTGGTCGCCCTTGGACATCAAGCTCCCCCGGGGGGTGCCGAAGGACACACTGCTGCTGCACGTGCGTACTCCACTCTGCGACGGCCCCCTGCAATGGGAGGGTCGAGACCTGTCCCGACCCAGCCCGCACGTCTTGGAGCCCATCGTGAACGACCAGGGGTCGACATGGAAGCTCGAGGTCCTGGAGCCGGAGGCGGCGCTCCGCCCCCCCTTCTCCGTGGTCCTCCTGCGCGTCCAGGACGGGGCAGTCCTCTACATGGCCACCGAGGCTGACGACACCATCCGCCTGCCTGGCGGCGAGGTCCTGCCTGAAGATGGCGACGTATGGGTGGAGCCCACCAAGACCGTTCAAACTGCGCTCCTCCGCCACCTTCGACGTGACCTGCAGTGGGCCCCTCCCGTCGACATGCTCACCGAAGTCCAGCGCGCCCCCTTCCTCGGGGAGGACGGAATCACCCGCGTGAGGGTGGTGTACACGACCACCGCACCCCTGCCAGACGACTTCTTCCTGATGCCGGTCGACACCTACCTGGGGCTCACGGTGTCGCCGGCGGAGGACGCGCAGCTCTTCCTGCACCAGGGGCTGTTCACGGTGGATGACGTCGGGGAGGAAGAAGTCGCGACACCGGTGGGATAAGGGGGAACGATGGTTCTGATCCCCCTGATCTTCGCCGGCCTCGCCGATGCCGTCCTCATGGAGGAGCGCCGGTCTCGCGCCGCCGAGCTGAAGAACCGTCTTGGTGGCTTTCCCGTGCCATCCGCGCCGAGCACCAGGGCCCGGCTCGACTGGTGGGGCCAGCGACACCCGCTCTCGGTGGCCGTCCAGGTCAGCGCCTGGCTCCGAAAGGCGGGAGTCGATGCGCTCTCCCATGTGCCGGACCCGTTTGACGGAGCCATCCCATGGCTCTTCCGAGAGGCCGCCAAGGAGCGGGCCTACGAAAAAGTCTTCGTGGGGCAGAGGGGAGGACTGGCGTTCCTGATGGGCCATGACACCGGCATCGACTGGCGGGCGCTCCGGGACTGGTATGCCACCGAGAGGCCAGACCTCATGCGCCTCGACCTGCACGAGGCCCAGACTGTGCAGGAGGACTGGCACGAAGAGCTCGCCGCGCGTGACGGTGGTGAGCTCGTTCCAGACGGGAATATCGTCCACGACCTCGGAGGAGGATGGACCGTGCAACGCCTGCGGGACAGGGGCACCATCCGGAAGGAAGGCGAGAGTATGCAGAACTGTCTGCAGCGTGGGTACTATGACGAACATATCCAAGAGAACATGCTTCAAGTCTACTCCATCCGGATGCCGTCCTCCGTCCCTGGTTTCAGCCGACCGGTGGTGACCATGGCTTTCGACGTCGAAGAAGACAGATTCGTCGAGATCAAGGGGCGCCAGAACAAGGTGCCGGCGCTGCCGTATCGTCCTAAAGTGTGGGCTTTCCTCGACAGCATCCTTGGCCCGGAAGAGCGATGGAAGGCTGGGATGGACGGGATGATGATGCTGTCTCCCGGAGACGAACATGCGGACTGGTTCCTGCCTCTGTTCCACATGGACGGCGGCAATATCATCATAGACATGTACGATGCCGGATTGAATCTGAAGTACCCACTGTCAGAACAATGGTTTCGAGACCTCGCTCGAACATCTTCGCTTCAGACCCCTGCCTCGGCCTACGCTTTCGCGGCCAACATCGACGAAGTTCCTCGAGATGACACCAGGGAGGCCGCGTCCAGAGATGGGCTGTGGGGCCTGGAGTATGCCCTCTACGTCGATGAAAAGTTCCACCCGGTGACCTACCGTGCGGTGGTCATCGGAGCTACCACCGGGCACGATCGTCATACCTCGGCCCAGTCTGCGTACAACGCCTTCCGTTACGCATGGCAAGTAATCGGGCATCACGACCAGACCCTTAGAAACATCATCGAGCCGTTCCCGGAGATCGTCACGCAGTGGGAGCACGAAGCAGAGATGTGGAAAATGATCGAAGACGTGGTCATCGAGGACGAATAGTCAAACCTCACAGAGACTTCCCTTCCTTTGGCCCACCCTTCCACAACAACGGCACCACTACCGCTCCCTCCCGCGGCACCGGCATCCGCCCCAGGGCCCGGCGCCGAGTCGCCAGCGTGGACACCGCACAGCCAAAACGTCTCGCCAGGACGGCGTCAGACAGCGTCCCGAGGAGGGGCTCGATGAGGGCCCAGTCCAGTCGACGACGCTTCGTCGTCGCCAGGCAGAGCACCTCCCGTTCGGGGAGGTGGGTCTCGAACCCTACCCGGTAGGCGTCCGGGTAGAAGACGAGGTCGTCGGGAGGCTCGAACGCGTCCAAAGAAGGGCTGTCGCCACCGGCACCATCCTCTACTCCTGCCGCTTCCAGAGTCGATACTGGCTCCGAAGCCAGCGCTACCTTCACCTCCTCCTTGGCGTCAACCTCGGACAGGACCCGATCCAGCACCCCCGAGAGCGCGCTCCAGCACCAGTCACGCAGAAATGTAGGATGTCTGCGGTCCCAGGTGAAGGGCACGTGAGCGAGCGCTCCCCCCTCTACCGCGCGACGGAGCGACCGATACCCCAACAAGGTACGCTTTCGACCAACCTCCGGTCCCCGCACCCCTGGACAACCGTCCTCGCCAGGTGGAACGACCTCCACGGCGTCGCGCAGCGACACCACCAGGAGGAGGTCGTAGCGCCAGGCGAAGGTCCCTGTGGCGGCTTCGAAGGTGGACGACACCTCGTCCAGGTCCTCGGGGACGATACCGTGGCGCTCGGACCACTCTCGAATCCTGGCGGCCGCCTGATCACCCTCCGGGGTTCCCGCCTGGTCCGCCGCCAGCCGGAGGAGATGGCGCATCGTCACCATGCGTCGGTGACGGGTGGACTCGTCGAGCATGAGCTGGCTCCGCTACCTGGAGTAGCGCAGTAGAGGTTCCCGCGCCAGTGCTCAGCGCTATACTGCTACGCTGGGTAGCATGAGCACACCGCCTCGGTTAGGTGCCCCTCGTGATCTCCCTCTCTCCCGACCAGGCGCTCGCCGAAGACGCGCTCCTCGCCGCGCTCGTTGCCGGCGAGCGGGTCCTATGCCTCACCGGCCCTGGAGGGTCCGGGAAGACGACGTTGGTCAAGAGCCTCATCCGGCGACTTCGAGAGGCCGGGTGGGGGGTGAAGCTCCTCGCCCCTACCGGAAAGGCCGCGCTCAGACTCGCGGAGGTCACCGGTGAACCAACCGCCACCATCCACTCCACCATCTATGGAAGAGTCACCGAGGGGGCTGACGGTCAACCCCTCTTCTCCGACCCGCGCGCCCCCTGTGCGGAGAAGACGGTGGTGCTCATCGACGAGGCGAGCATGGTGGACGAGGCGCTCCACCGGGAAGTCCTCCGCCAGCTGCCACGAAGCGCCGCGCTCTGCTACGTGGGAGACCGCCACCAGCTCCCGCCAATCTATGGGAGCTGGGGGCCTGACTTTGACCATCCCACCGCCATCCTCTCCGAGATCCACCGGGTGGCCAAGGAGAACCCGCTCATCGGCGTTTCTGCCGGAGTGCGCCTCGGCGGCAAGCTCCCTCACGGAGAGATCGGCACGGCCTACGCACGGAAGAGTGGAGACCTGCTCACGGTGGTCGAGGCCTACCTGGAAGAGCGCGAACAGGGTCGAGACGTCGTGGTGCTCGCCTGGACGAACGCCATCCGGCAACGATTCAACCATCATGCCCGCAAGCGGCTGGAGCGAAAGGCACCGTTCTGCCCTGGCGACCGACTGATCGTCCTTCAGAACAGCCACACGATGCGGAGGATGAACGGCGAGGTGATGGTGGTGGAACAGGCGAACCGCTGGGTTGAGCTCCCAGAGGGGCTCCGGGCCATGAACGCGCCCTTCTCCAGGATAGGGACCATGGAGGGTGAGTGCTGGTGGGTGAAGACGGCATGTAACGCGAGGTTCTGGGCCCACCCAGACCTTGTGGGTGTCGATACCAAGGACTTCCGACGGGCGATGGCCACCGGGCTGGTCAGTACGTCTGGAGCAAAGTGGCTGCACGTCGACTATGGAGAGGCACTCACGGTGCATAGATCACAAGGCAGTCAGTTTCAAACTGTGTTCTTTTTGATCGACTCCGCCACCCGCTTCCTCGCCAACAGGGATCCGGCCACCGCCAGACGGCTCACCTACACCGCCGCCACCAGGGCGATGGAGCGCCTCGTGGTCTGGGACCTATGAGCCAGCCTGCGTGTATGGGAAAGGGATGCCGCGCGCCCGGGACCGAGGAGGTCAGGACGGTGTTCGGCAGAATGTCTCTCTGTCCAGGGCACGTCAACGTCCTGCGCGAGGCTGGGGAGCCGGTCGAACGAGTCGAGAGCTTTGCGGAGACCTCCCGACGCCGGAGAGCTGTCCTCGAGACGGCACGGCAAGGCCCTCCGGTCTCCCCACTGGGCGCCACGACGGGCAGACCACCGCGGCTCATCTCGCAGGTCACCATCCGCGAGGCGGAAGAGCTCCGAGGAGAAGGGTTGGGATGGAAGGCGCTCGCCGCGAGGACCGGCATCCCGAAGGACACCCTTCGGCGAAGATTGAAGAAGGAGGGTGCTGTCCAGCCCCCCGTAGAGACCACCATGAAAGAGGCTGGAGGCACTACACCTCTTGGTCAAGCTCCTGCGACAAGCCCAGGCCTGGTCCCTGGAGAGACTGGAGAGCCCTTCCTCCCGAGCCGAGACCTCCCCCCGGAAGTCTCGACTGCCTGCCCTGCGAACGAAGTCCTGGACATCCCCCCCGAGGCCTCTTCCGCGCTCCAGCGAGGTGACGTGGCCCTTTCCGCCCTCCTGCTCCCCACCGCCGTCCTTCACTCGGCTGCCGAGGCCATGCACGACGACGAAGCCATGCTCGAGGCTTCTTCCCGCCTCGCCAGGGCCACGCGGCTCTACCGGGAGGGGGTGCTCCGACTTCAGGAAGGGCAGCGGCTCATCGAGGAAGCGAGGAAGCTCGCCAGGAACACTCAAGAACAGCTTTCTTCCTGGAGGAAGATGACAGAGACCGATGATGTTGCTACCATAGGTGGCGAGGAACCTCCATGACCAGCACCCTTCGCCCTCTCGTCATCGCGGTAGACCCCGAGAACCCTGACCATCGTGCCCTCATCGTCGGCGCTCCTCCTCATGGGGAGGCGACCTGCCCCCGCGGCACCACCATGCACCTGCTCCCCGGGCAACACCAGACCACCGAGTACACCTCTCGGGGGACGTGCAGGCCGGACTCTCGGTTCAGGATCTATTCAGAACACCTGGGCTGACGTAGAGACGTGAAACACGTTCCACGTATCGACAGGGTGCTGTCTTCAGGATAGGTGGCCTCGATGTCACGTAGACCCCAAGCCGCTGCCCCCGTGGACTCCATCAGGACGCTCCTGACGCGATTCCTGGAACAGCACCCAGGCTCCTTCCAGACCGACCTCGCCATGGTCCTCCAGGGCACCAAGCCCACGACCGACTACCAACGACGCCAGGGAGCGAGCGCGAGGCTCTCCAACGCGCTCCGTGGCGAAGAGCGGGTCAGTCGCTACCGGTGGGGAACCTGGCTCGAACGCGCCAGGCGACACGGGATCAACACGTCCGGGCTCGAGATGGAAGAGGTCGTCGATCTCGCGGAAGCTCCACCCCCTACTTGAACGCGCTCCAGATCCCCACTATTCCGCCCAGCGCTCCAAGCAGCCCGAGCGCCCAGGTGCGAGCATCGCTCCAGGACGCGCGAACCGCGAGCTCTTGCGCAGACATCTTCCGACTCTCCTCCTTGAGGACCTTGACCCGCCCATGCAAGGCCTCTGGGTCGGCCCCATAGTAGGCCCGGGTCGTATGGCGCTCTTCCTGTGACAGGTGCGCCTCCCAGAGCGTCTGGACCCGCCCTTCCAGTCGGCCCACCGCGGTCGCCGTCGAGCGAGCGAGCTCCGCCACGTCGGACATCTGGCCGACGAGTCCGTCAAGTTCACGGGGCAGGTCCCTGTTCTCGGCCATGTCCTCAGCCAGAGTTCGAGGAAGAGCGAAGAGCCGGGCTGCGCTCTTCGATGCGCGCCTTCAGGACCTCACGGTAGTGACTCTCTCGGTGCATGACCTCGTTCTCCTTCAAGGTCCTGGCGCGCATCGCCATGAGCTCCGCCCGCTTCATGATGTCCATGTCCTCCACGCTGGGCTGGTTGCGGATGACCTGACTGACCCTGAGCATGATGACGCCCGTACCCAGCATCGTCACCGCTCCGCCATAGGCAAAGATGGGGGCAAGGGGAAGAAGGGCGAAGGAGATCGCCCCCAGGGAGCTCAGGATGCCAATCCAGGGGACATGACGCCGTTCTCGGATGACCTCTCCTCGATTGGTGATGGCGGCAGCTATCGCGACGCACAGGAAGCCGAGGGAGATGAGAAACGAAGCGGGAGGAGGCATCGGAACTCCAGAGAGGAGGGGAGATGGAGCTGTCAGATGGCCACGGGCAGAGACATCATCCTGCGTAAAACGGGAGACGAGCCGTGAGCAGCTGCCTCGATCTGGAGGAGACCAAGGCGGTAAGCGGTGTTACACCCCGAGGATGTGGTTGTTCGTGCCCATGGCCTGCTACTCTCCATCGCCGGTCGAGCTGAAGCGGTACGCCGAGGCCAACGCCACCCACCACGCCGGATCGCATGGAGTCCCCGTTCGCGCCGTACAGTGCTCGAGCGACGATCATGACGGAGACGGGAGGGTGTTCTGCGTGATGCTCACCAGAGGGTTCCCCGATGACAGCAGCTACGCGGGGCTCCAGTGCGCCTACCCGCGTTGGGACCGTCACTTCACGGATTGTGTAGGGGTGGCGAGATGAAGCTCCGCGCTTGAGTGCGTTCATCGAGCTACATCCTCCGTAGTAGAACTATGCCCATCCAAGCGCCTGGGCGGTCGCGAGAACGGTGGCCGAACTCTGTTCCACACTAAGAATCTGTAGCAACTTCCAATACTTGGCGCTGTCAGCCGCGGTGTCGTTGCCGATGTGCAGCACCCCGGATGTTCCCCCGGTAGGCGTGGCGAGGCTCGCGAACGTGGTGTTGTTCACCGCGCCAGGGCCCGTCACGCTGGTGACGTTCAGCAAGGTTCCGTCTACGTACAGCCTGACGTTGACCAGCCCAGCTGCCGCCACTGAGCGGGTCACCGAGTAGAGGTGGGCGTCCCCCGTACGCAAGGCGGTGGGGAGGGTCCAGACGGCGGTGCTGTTCACCCCAGCTCCCGACTCGCTGGTGTAGGTCAAGGAGGTGGTAGAGGTGAATGCAAGCTGATAAAGTCCGTTTGACGCCTCTATCTCACTCGCCGGCACCAGATGGGAGTAGATGGAGGTGTTCACCGAGGCGTAGGCGACCACGGCGTGGATCGTGGTGGCCTGGGTGAGCAACAGGTTGGCCTTCGCCACGAGGATGGTCGTGTCGTACGCCCACTCGTGGGTGCCTATGGCGTCGATGGAGACTCCAACTTGTGATACATCCGTCGCCGGGTTCACGTAAGAGTTCCAGTCCCGGATGAGCCCTACGGTGGTGCTGTCCGGAGACAAGGTGGTCACTGACCCTGCGCTGGCAGCCAGAGACGTGTAGACCGAGTCTGGGATCATCAACCGCAACGTCCACGTGGTCGACCAGCCGGCGCCGGCGATGGTCGTGACGAAGGTCGTCTCCGTGGCGGCGCTGGTCTCCACGTTGAGGACCTGGGCAAACGCAATGTTCCACCCAGCGTTGGAGTCGTCCAACGAGAGCAGGGAGCTGGTCCCTCCAGTGGGGGTCCCTCCCGTGGCAGACCCGTTACCGGCGTCGACCATGACCACTGTCGCCGAGATGCGACCGATGGCGAGGCCGTTCACGTAACATCGGACCACCCCCCCCGCGGAGCGGGTCAAGCTGATGACGTACTGCTCTCCGTTCTGGAACCCACCAGGGAGAAACCAGTCGGCGCTCAGGTTCACTCCGGCCCCGGACTCGGCAAAGTATTGGATTGCAGCCGCGACCGGGTTCACTGCAATCTGGTACAGATAGTTCGTCGCTTCGGTTTCTCCGACGGCTGCCATCTGCAGGACCGTGAAGTTCGCTGCGACCCCCGTGGAGATCATGAGCCCAACCCGCACCGTGAGCGTCCCGCTCAACCGAAGTGCAGCGACGGTGAGGGACTGGACCACCACTGCGAGCTCGGAAAGACCGGTAGGGACGATGCCCCGCTTGTTGGCGTCGGTGTAGACCGAGGACACGAACCCGGCACAGAACGTGGTGGACGGGATGGTGCCAGCATAGTCCCTGACCGGAGGGAACGTCTCTGCGAACGCGATGAACGAAAGGGTACCGGTCTCGAGCGCCAGGGTGGCGGGCGCAAAGGTCCAGTCCTCGATGTAGACGATCGGGTTGGAAGGCTGGGTTACGGGCTGAACCGACCTCCAGTCGGCAGCGGCCCGTCGAGCCGCCCCGCAGGAACCACGAGCGGGGACCACCACCGCGACGTTTGCCACCCCTCCGTCGATGGTGTCTGCTCCGGATATCGAGAAGGTGACGATGATCGGGCTCACTGCGGTGGAGACAACATTCACCAGGTCCCCGGGGTTCACCGAGGTCGCCGGAAGCTGGATCGTGAGGGAGGCCCCGGTGAGCACCCGCCTGACCCCGGCGGCGAGGATGTAGGGCGAGGCCGGGTCCACGACCACAGCGGCCCCAAGGGCGTACCGCCATGAAGGGACACCTGCCACCTCCGCGAGGTACATGCCGTCACTGGCGGCGACAGCGAGCTCGGCGATCGTGTCCGCGTCCACCGCGTAGAACATGCCACCCGCGGTGATGGGCAGCAATCCCCACACGTTCGGGCCAATCGGGTAGGCAAGACCTGGAGCCGCGTCCGCCGCCTCCAGGGAGACGACTCCTGCGTCATAGGCGAGCGCGCCACCCGGTCCAAGTGCAGTGCCGGACGACCTCACGTCTCACCTCCCATCTCCCGGGCCACCTCGATGACGGTCCCGCCTGCCGCGGTGGTGACGAAGACACTGGCGACGGCCACGTTCCCGAGCAACGGGAAACAAGCACAATTCAGCTCTGTCCACGTGTCCTGGGGTAGCGTGAGGTACGCTGCTGCGCCGAGCGCTCCACCGTCCGTGAACCCCGGGCCCCAGCAGATCTTGGCGGGAGCTGCACGGGGGAAGAAGGAGATGAACCCGCCGCGTCCAAGGAAGACTTCGGTGAGGACGTTCGCCGCTCCGGTCGTGAAGTTGGCCATGCCAGGACGGATGGAGTCAAGGGCTTGGAAGGTGGTGACGGCCATACGCTCTTCTATACCACGGCGACGATGGCCTCCCAACCCCACGTTCCCCCCGCAGCGCGGCGTAGTCCGGCATGGTGCAGTCCGGCATGGTGCGGCGATAGCAACTACATGCCTGGTCGATAAGTACGTCTAACGTATAGACAACAAGGAGAGGACGGAGTAGTACCCCAACATGTCCACCCTCTCTCCACGTCAAGTTGAACTCCTCGCCGCCCTCCTCTCCGCGGGCGCCGGCGACGCCGAGGTGGCTCACGCGGCCATCCCCCTCTGGTGTCGCACCGGCTACACCCACGCCGCCTGCGGACTCCTCACCCGGAAGCTCATCTCGCTCAGACGCGACGAAGAGACTGGTCTTCACCTGCGGCTCACCCCGGCTGGAGAGAGGGCGGCGAGGCCCTCCCAAGCGGAGAAAGGGATAGGCAACCCGTCATGATACTGCTCGTCGCCATCGGTTCCATCGTCAGCGCCATCCTGGCCGACGCCTCCAGGGACGACGGGATCCCCCTCGACGACGACCTCCGCCTTCGCATCCTGGAGAAGGCCAGGGAGCGAGGTCTGCGCACCGGCGGCGGCTTCTGCGGGCCCACCGCCATTGCGCTCCGCAAGGTCCTGTTCGCCGGGACCGGGAGGCTCGTGTTCGCGGTGAACCGACCCCTCATGGAGATGGGCCGCCCCGTGGGCCACATAGCACTGGAGGTGGGCGGCGTCCTCTGGGACGGAGACGGCCCCATGGAGGACGAGGAGGCCCTGCGGGCCTGGGGGATGCTCGACTTCGCCGACCCAGACTGGCAGGACGCCGGGATAGACACACCCGAGGAGGCAGACGACGCCGTCCTCCTCCGTGAGGACGAGCTCTCTCGGCATCAGGCGGACGTCCTCTGGAATCACATGCTGTCCTGTCCGTCTGGGCCAGACATGGAGACCATCCTGTACCGAGCAGCGGCAGGGATGTACCGAGACTTGCGGATGGAGCGGCTCATGCAACCTGCTGAAAGCATGACCCTCTTCCACGGTACCACCCGTAGCCGCCTCCCAGGTGTCCTCCGGGCCGGCATCGTCTCCAGCGCACAGGGCCAGGGGAAGCTCCCCCTGGGAGCGCTCCTCCACGTGACCGAGGAGGACGCCCACCGGGCCGCCTGGGCCCTCGTCAGACGAGACACCGGCTGGCCAGCCGACCGGCAGGCAGAGCTCGAGACGCGGACCGGAGCTGACGCGGACGGGGAGATCGTCGTGCTCAGAGTCGCCCTACCTCCTGACCGGATGGACCGGCTCGTGGCAGCGCTCCAGAATGATGACGGCTACCGGGGAGACGCTCTCGATGGACGCAGGAGCCTTCGGGAGACCGGCGCTGCGCGCTACCAGGGGATCGTCCCGGCACGCTGGGTGGAGATACCTGCCGGGATCACCATACCTGAGCGTGGATACAAGCAGCTGGCCACCAGGGTCTTGTGGGAGGCCTCCGTCGAGGCACGTCACCCTGGCTTGCTCGAAGAGGTCCGGACTGGAGGCTCGCTCGCCAGGGCCGCGCTGAACCACGGGCTCTCCACCGAGCGCGTGAGGCAGCTCCAGTACGAAGACGGCGCCTGGACAAGACGCGATATTGCCACCAGGGGTGGAACACATTAGGAGGCAGCCATGTCTCCCCTCCCCGTGGCCACCGCCCTACCCGCCAGGATAGACGCAAAGCTGGCGACGCTCTCAACGGGGACCGCGAGGCGGTTGTCCCGCGAGCGACCCGTCTACACGCTCAGAAAGCTCCCTGCCCACCACGGAAGGATGACCGAGGTGCTGGTCCGCACCCGGAGCCCATTCTCGCTCCTCACCGTCGCCCTGGACCTGGTGAGGGAGAAGAGCGGCAGAAAGGTCCTCTACGGCCTCCAGTTTGGCGGACATCATGCGCCGGAAGACGCGTGGATGGGGTGGATATCGTGGGAAGACCCGTCCAGCCCGACAGTGACGGGTGAAGGCAACATGCCAGCCGTCGCCAACGTGCAGGCGGAAGACGATGGACCTGCGGTGCACTCCATCATGGTCACCGGAGGCACTCCAGAGGCCGTCACCATCGATCTCCTCCTGCGCGTGGACGCCCTGTGAGACGCGCCGCCTACGGTGAGACGAAGAAGCGGGCCGCCCAACGAGCCTCCATAGAAGAGCGCGCCAGGGAGCTGCCTTGGGACGCCAGAGCCGTAGTGCCCAGGCGGATGAGCCCACATGCCTTGGAGCGATACCGGGAGCAGCATCCTGCGGCCGAGATGGGACACCTCCGCGGAGGAGTCACCCAGGGGAAGGTCATCGACCCAGTCCTGGTCTGGTCCCTCACCGGACGGCGGGGAGAGGCCATGCCCACCGACTACTTCGTCCTCGCGCCGGACGGTTGGGGAGTCTTCGTGCTCTGCCGCCACCCGGACCACGAAGTCGTCAAGACCTACCTACGGTTCAGCCAGAGCCAGGCCAGCATCGCGCTCGGACTGCCGAAAGGATCCACACCGGCGCCACCCAGGCTTCCCGCCCCCGAGGCCGATGCCCCGACCGAGGAAGTCATAGCGGACACTCTCCGCGACACCGCGAGACGGGTCCTCCTGGACCTGGAAGTGGGAGACGGGGTGGCGGAGGCGGACATACGCGCCCTGGCCCAGGCCGCGCTCCGTCCTGGACGTGCCCCATGAGCACCGAGAAGGAGCGCCATGGGCGTGACGATGAGGATGGCGAGCTGGTCTTCGTCTACCGGAACCTCCACAAACACTGCTGGAGCATCCGGAGCGCGAGGACCCGCCTGGTGATCGGCCACGCCGAGACCGTGCTGCTCCAGGCCGCCTCCCCGAAGGTGAGCGAGGCCGGACGACAGAGGGTCCTGCAGGAACGACGGAAGAACGTCCATGCCGGCATCGTGGGGATGCTCCTCTCGATGGGCCCGGCGCCGGAGGGGATGGAGAGCTGGACCCGCGTCACCTACAACCCCTACGCCGGTCCGACGTTCACCTCCGGTACGATACCGGTGACCGGCCCATGGGCCCACGCCTGCCTGGGGAAGACCGGCGTATTCGTCTCGTCGGTGTAAAGTTCGCACGACGTATTGACGTCATGTCTCTACCGGGTGACACTCCTCTTGTCGCGCCCCTCTTCCCCACGCGCGACTGGAGCCACGATGCAGACCGAGTACCCCCGCCTCACCACCCACGCAGGAGACCGACTCACGCTGGAGGTGCTGTGCGACGACATCGACCACGCCGAGGTATACGTGGAAGGAAAACTGCGATGGACCTGGGCCAGGAAGGGGACCGGTAGGTTCGCCGTGTTCTTCGACCTCGTCGCGGCGCCTGGACTGCCGCTCCATCTCGATGGGAGCACCGACCGGCTGCTCGCGGCGGACGCGGTGAACGCCGCGAGACCCGACATCGGGAGCCCGGCCTGTCCATTCGCCGAGAGCCGGGCCAGGCAGGACACCCGGCTGTGGGGCGGGCCGGTGCTCGGCCGGAAGAGCGTCGTCGCCGGGACTTTCGAGTGAAGCTCACCTTCGGAGTCGACTTCTCCGCACAAGAGCTGAAGAGGTTCATCGAGGCGATGAGGCCGTGGCGCCAGTGCAAGGAGAAGGAGCAGGAATGGGTGGGAGAGGTGGTCCGGCTCCTGGAGGCCGGATTGAGGTCACTCTCCGAGGCGCAGGTAGACAGGTTGCGAGACGCGGCCCAAGCCTTGCAAGAGGCCCTCCATCCCCAGGCCATGGCCAGGGCGATGCCGAGCTGGATCGAGGCCGCACGAGTCCAGGAGGAACAAGGACAGGTGCCTTTCGTCCAGCATCCCGAGCAAGCAGTGGAGATCCTGCGAGAGATCAGGTGCGTCCAGCTGGCGGCCTTGAAGGACATGTCGGTGGAGCTCGACAAGGCGAAGAAGAAGCTGATCGCGTTCCGCATGCTGGACCAGACCTACGCGAAGAGCGGAGAGGAGTCGTGAGCCTCGACCTCGCTCTGTCCACAGTGTTCACCGTACAGCTCCGGACGGTGTTCCATCGCTGTACAGACCTGCTACGACCCACCTACCGTGACCTGGTAGAGGCCGGGGCCGTCGTGTCGACCGGCCACTGCTACGTCGCGTCGGAGGTCCTGTACCACGCGCTGGGCGGAGCGGCGGCCGGACTCGTCCCGGCCTCCCTTCGAACGAAAGAAGGTGTCCACTGGTTCCTGAAGACCCCAGGAGGAGCTGTCCTGGATCCCACCGCTGACCAGTTCAACGCGCCAGTCCCCTACGAACAGGGCCAGTCACGAGGTTTTCTCACGAAGAAGCCCAGCCTACGAGCAGTGCAGATGGCGGAACGGGCCAGATTGTCGCTGAGCGGGCGACAGGCGACGAGCTCACCGTGAAGGAATATCCGTTCCAGGTCGTACTCCGACATCCGGTACTCCAACGGGAGAAACGGCTCCCGTGCCGGGAGACCACCAGGTACATCATCGTGCTCGAGGCCGGTCACGAGACGAAGTATCGGAAGGAGGACGGCAGGAAGGCTGGCGCCTACGTCTCCGCGACCTGGACCCTGGACGTCTCCTCGTTCATCTTCGCCGCGGCTCCGGCGATGTCGCCCAAGGTGCCTCTCTACTGACGAGCGCCCGCGCAAGCGCCCACCATAAAGTCCGCCCCTATAGGTGGCAGAGCCCACTGGCCCACGATAGGCCGGTCCGCCATCCAGGACTTCCATGTCTCAACCGTCGATTGCCCAGATTCTCGCCACCGCCGCCTCCGTGTGGGGGTGGGTCCAAGCCAACGTCGACCTCGAGGAGATCGCGTACGACTTCGCCGTCCTCACCGCGGGCCAGGACCTCGACGAAGACGAGGAGAAGGCCATCCTCGTCTCGATGATCGACCAGATCATCCCCGAGGAGTCGCTCGGAGAGTGGGCCGACAAGGCGGGAGACGTGGTCTTCCCGCTCGTCGCCACGCACATCGCAAGGCTGCTCCACGCCCGCATCCGCCGACAGGAAGGCCGAGCCGCGCTCGCCCACGCCAAGGCCAACATCGCTCGCGCTCGCGCCGCCGTGGTGCGATGATGAACTGGCTCCTCCGGTACCTTGGTGTCTCAAGCCGTCGCCGCATCGGCCTCCCGGCCTGGCCCCTACCCACGATGCCGACCGCACCGGTGGTGACCACGACGCCGACCGCGCCGGTGGTGACCGCGCCGGTGGTGACCGCGCCGGTGGCGACCACGCCAACGGTGTCCACGACGCCCACGACGCCGACCGCGCCGGTGACGACCGCGCCGACCACGTCTACCACCTCCAAGCCCCTGGCCGGGACTGTACGGGTGGTGCTCGCCATGCACTCGGACGGGTTGACGAAGATGGCCACCTCCTCGGTCAGCGGATGGATAGACGCCGCGACCAACCACGCGAAGGACCTGCAGGCGCGAGGCTTCCCCGCCTCCTGGGAGTTCACCGGAAAGGAGATCGCCCTCCTGGAGGCCATGCGCCCAGGCTGGCTGGCGAGCCTCGGAGCCTACGGGGTCACCGTAGCCCCTCGTGAGCCACATGAAGGTGAAGGCACCGCCCAGGAGGCCGCAGACGCGCTCAGCAAGGCGGGAGCACCCGTCGCCTCCTACATCGGATCGTGCCTCGACGCGAGCGACTACGCGGCAGGACCGTGGCCAATCATCACCGGAGAGGGCACGCTCGGCCACACCTCCGACTCGGATTGGTCAGGGGTCCGCCGCCTCTCTCCTTCCGTCGTCCTGGTCGGCAGCGGAACCGCCGACTCGGTGGCGATCAAGCGCGGGATCGTCAAGGACACCTACAACAGCATCCGTACCTGGGCCGGCGAGGTGGTCAGGTACAACATGGGTGACCCTGCGACCGGTGCCGCCCCCTGGTTCGTCTCCCCGGCCCGACACGATGGCACCCAGGCGCCCGTACCCATCCTCGATGACGTCGATCGTCTGCTCGCCGACATCACCAAGGACGGGACCGGTGCGACGCTCATGTGGACGACGTACGACGAGCTGGTCCAGGCGTGGAAGGCAGGCGGAGAACCGGTCGAGTACACGGTCGAGAAGAGCTGACGAGCAGCCGGTCCATGCGCGAGATACTCCCCGCGTATGACCGCGCTCTTCTTCGGCAGCTGGGCCATGTTTGCCGTCCTGCTCATGGCCCACGAGCTGCGTGAAGTACTCCGATCCATGACAAAAACGGAGAACTTTCAGGCCTACGCCAGGACCGACGGACCCGGTGCCTATCGGTTGGCCCTGGCGTGCGCCTTGATCTCGGCTCCTCTGCTGACCACCTACGCCGTCGGAGACTTCCTGTGGCGCCTCATGAGGTACGGAGCCAAGAACATCAGGGCATTCCCGTGCTGGCTCCGTATGTACCGACACGTCTCCAATGGAGGTAAGCCACCCGGGAGTGCCTGGACCATTCACCGATGCCTGGGGGCCTTCCTCAGGGAAGGAGAGGTGCCGTGGTTCAGGATCAGCAGCTTCTACCTGCCGAGCCCGGACAGCAGCCTGCGCCTCGCCATTCCATGTCGAGAATGCAGTGAGACGGTTCACTATCCGCACGGGTGGTTCCACCTTGTCTCTCCGACCATGCCGAAGGAGCTGTCCCTGGAGGAGGCGATGGCAGAAAAAGGAGTCAAGCTGATATCGTCCGAAGCCATGTGCCCGAGGTGCGTGCGTGAGGCAGTGGTCGAACGAGCGGTGGTACCAGAATGGTACGTGAAGGACGATCCGGTGGAGTATCGGAGTGAAAGCGACGGGGACAGGGCTGAAACGAAGCTTGGAGAGACAGGGTGAACGTCGAAACCGTAGCGGCAGACCTGAGGGCCCATGGCGACATCATGGACCCGGCAGAGGTCTACTTTAGGATCGTTGAGGGGTGGACGTTCGGCTTCTCGGCATTGAACAAGGGAGAAAACGCATGGATATGCATCTTCTCCGCCTGCCTCTTCCCGCGCGGCCGCGGCTCCATTGAGGCCGACTGGAGCACCCTCGGGGCCATCTGTGCCGCGCTTCCGATGCCACCTGCTGCCATGGAGCAGATCCGCCAGCAGGCCGAACACGGGGACCCGAACGGAGTCATGAAGGCAGTGTGGACAGAAAAACGCTGAACAGAGAAACGTTCAGGTCTCCGACAGTCCACGCGTCAGGCTCGATACAGGCTCCGGTCAGCCCGGCACCTCAACGGTCACTTCGGCAGTAGACCCGTTGGAACCTGCGGCGCTGGCAACATCGCCACCGAAGGCGCGTTCTCCTCGCGAATATCCTGGCCAGGAAACCAACGTACACCCTCCGGCAGCTTCGTCCGCTCCTTCCAGTGCGTCTCCGTCTCCACGAACCCGCCCTCCACCAGCGCTGCGAACGGGGTCGCCGACGGCGTGAACAGGGGCCCTACCGAAGTTCCGTCCGTCCGGAACTGTCCGCGCGCCCGGGCCAGGGCCACGCCCCGGTTCACCGGCCACCACTGCAGCTCACCGGTGTCCGTGACCAAGAGCGTCAGACTCCCGCTCCCGCGCGGCGTCCGCAAGGACCAACTCGCGTCGCCGACGAACCCAGGGTAGCCAGCCGTTCGTTGATCCTCGAAGACCGCCACGAACCCTGGGCCCGACCCGAAGGCAGTCGCCTGCGCCCAGACATGGGCCCCGCTGAACAGGAGGGTGAGGAGGCCGAGGATGGACACCTCGCCCGGAGACCTCGCGCGTGCGGCAAGGCGCTCCTGGAGAAGCCGAGCCGCGTATGTCACCTCGACATTCTTTGAGAGCACCTGCTCCATCCGCTCGGGTACGACCGTGCGAATGTCCAGGGCTTCCCCTGTGGACCAGGTCGGCTGCACCTGCTGCAGCGTCGAGGGAACGACCGCGGAGAGGAACTGGAGGAGGCGGTCCCTCACGAACGGGTCCTCGATGTCCCCATCCTCAGGCCCCTGCACCTGGGCGATGCGCTGCGGCGCGAGGCTCACCTCGACCGTCGCCTGCGGGACCTCGGCCGAGTCCCGGCAGGAGAAGATGGCGAGAGCTCCGTCTCGATGCCCGCGGAAGTAGCGCCCGTCCCCGTGGGCGACCCCCGCCTCGTCCAGTTCCCCACCCACGCAGTGGCCCATGGAGGTGCCCTCGTCGGCGAACTGACGGCGCGTCCAGAGCCGGTCGATGTGCGCACCGTCCGGGAAGCGGAGGACCTCCCAGGCAGGCAGGATGGGTTGCCGGTACTGGCGGGCGCCGATGAACCGGGCGTGCCAGTTGGTCGCCGCTACCATGGCCGTGTCCAGGGTGAAGTCGGCAAGCCGAGGGTGAGCGCCCTCGTACCAGTCCCGGAGCGTGATCATCCCCTCGCTGAACTGAAACGTGGACCCCTCCGAGAAGTTCGTCCTCGCGAACTCACGGTAGACCCAGGCCAGGAACAGCTCCAAGCCGGTGCGAAAACCAGGGACCGGGAGCAGCGCCGTCTCCGTCCCGGCCGGGACCGGCAGGAACACCGATAGGTCGGTGGACGGCAGGTTCTCCTCCCAGTTGGCGCCCTGCAGCGGTACGAGCTCGTACGCGATGTTCTCGATCTCCGAGAGCACCGCGTTGGAGAGTGCACCCTCCCCGAACATCGCCCAGGCGGACCGATACGCCTCGATCATCACCGTACGCAGGTCTGGCGACTGCACCTTGGCGAGGACACCCAACCGAGAGGCGGCCTCGTTCAGCCGGCCACGCCTGGCGCGCTCCTCGACAGAGGAGGCAATGCCTGCGAGGAGGAGGGTCAGGAGGACCATCGTCAGAGCCTAACCGCTGTGGAGCCTGCCACTTGAGGACGAACCGTTCTTGAGCACGAAGACACGAGGGCACGAAGAACACGAAGGCTGCATCCTGCAAGCGCCTCTTTCTCCCTGTTGTGCTCCGTGAACTCCGTGATCTCCGTGTTGAATGCCCGGCCGAAAGCAACGCCGCGCCTTGCGGGAACGTCCTCATGCTCACCGGCGTCGCCCCGGCCGGCCTGCATTTCAACACGGAGAGCACGGAGAGCACGGAGAACACGGAGCATCACAAAGACAGGAGAAGGACCCGTCTTTCTTCGTGCCTTCGTGCCTTCGTGCCTTCGTGTAGAAGGGGGTTCACCCCGAGAAAGGTTAGTCTCCACCCGTGTCCACCATCCCTCTCCTCCTCGCCGCCCTCGCCGGCGCCGCCCTCCCCGAGGACACGAAGCGGCGCGCCCAGGAGCTGCGCGGACGGCTTGGGCTCCTGCAGGGCAAGGCTCACGACAGGACCGGGCTCTTGGGCGCCACCGACCGCATCTTCAGACAGTACGGCGAGGGCACCTACCACCTCACCCAGGTGCTGCTCCACCGCGGGGGCGCCCCTCCACTCACCGAGGAGCCCACGCCTGCCTGGGAGCGCATCGTCCCCTGGCTCGCCCGGCTCGCCCACCAGGGCCTGCGCGAGGTGCCAGACCTCACCGCGGTGGTGGACTGGTCGGGGGCCGAGCGGGTGGACCTGCTCCCGTTGTCTATGGCCTACGCCCAGCGCCAGGCCGCGCGCTGGCATCCTGCGGCGCCCGCCGATGGTGACCTCTGGAGACGCTGGACGGAGAACGTCCGGCGGGAGATGCGGACGAGCCCTACAGGTCGCATGCTGCCCGGAAGCGTCGCGCTCGAAGGAGAGAAGGGCCTCCGCATGGAGGAGCTCACGACCAAGGCCGAGCTCGAGCAGGAGGGGCGGGTGATGGGGCACTGCGTCGGGCGGTTCCCCCAGTACCTGCAGGGGATCCAACAAGGCGTGGGCCGCATCCTGTCCGTGCGGAACGAGAAGGGCTGGCCGCTCACCACGGTCGAGCTCCGGAAGAGCGGTGAGCACGGCTGGACCATCGGCCAGGAGCGCGCCCCCTACAACGGCACCCCTCCTCCCGTCGTCCAGCCCATCCTCGAGCTCCTGCACCAGTCGTTGGCGGACGAAGCCGAGAGGAAGCTCCAACAGGCGCGCAAAGAGGAGACGCCGGCGCAGAAGGCGGCCCGGGCGGGGACGCTGGTCCAGGCCTGGCCGGACGGGGCCACGCTCGTACGGCTCTCCACGCTGGACGAGCTCACCGCGGAGGCCCGGATCGCGCCTACGTCCCTCGCCCGGCAGATGTCCACGTCCAGCACCCTGCGGATGCCCGGGCAGACCCCACGGTTCATGGAGAGCCTACGGAACGCCGCGGGCTTCCCAGTGGTCCACCTGCAGGACCACACGATGGCCACGGCGATGTACAACGAGACGTTCGACTTCGTCTCGCCAGGGCCGCTCGGGCCGGAGGACGCGGAGCACGCGGTCGAGGTCCTGCTGAAGAAGCCATGGATGCACCGAAAATTCCCAGGCTGCGTAAACCCAGACCATGTCTCGGAAGACGGACGGCGCATCCTCTCCCTGTTCCGTCGCGGCACCGAGGCCTTCGATCTCCTGCTGAAGAAACCGTTGATGATCTACGCCTGGGCACTGCACATCGAGCAGGAACCCGCGAATGACACCCGAGCAGAGAGCGTCCGCCAGGCAGCCATCGAGGACGCTCAGAAGGCTGCTCAACGCGCCTACAGCTACGCCTCCCGGCTAGACCAGAAGGCGACACCGACCACGCTGGACGCGGTGCTTGTCGACCCTGGGACCGCCGGGCAGTACGCCGCGACCTTTCCCGTAGTCCTCCAGGACCACCGCATCCTCGCCCTGCTCGGTACCATGCCGTTCTCATCGAGCTTCTGCTATCTCTGGAAGAGCCCCGAGACCACCGCGGCCGTCCGAGTGCTCGCCAACCTCCCCGCGACCCGCGCGGACCTCTTGAAGAACCCCACGCTGGCCACGCGCATCGCCATCGAGATCGATCAGGAGCCACGTCCGGACACCCTGGCCGCGGTCCTTCCGATGCACGCGCTGGAGAGCAAAGGGTGGCAGGTTCCCGCGGTCAACTACTGGCTCGCCTTTCATGCGCACCCGGCCATCGAACACGCGCCCATCCTGCGCGTAGCGATTGGGCAGATGCCCTTCGCGCTCCACCGGGACGGCATCCTGTACGCGAGGGTTTTTGAGAAGTACACTGGGCCCGCCGAGGACGCCGTCATCCAGCTCCTCCGCATCGTCCGATCGCTCTACGAAGGGATGAAGTCACTGCTCACACCCGAGGAGCGCCGTCGTTTCGAAACGTGGATCGCTCGACGAGGACGAGAAGAGGAAGCCGGCCCGGACAGGTCTGGTCTCCCCGAAGACCTCCGGGCCATCCTCGAGGAGGGCTACCCAGGCATCCTCTCGGGAGAGAGCGCCGGGACCTGGGCGATAGGGGGAGACGGCTGGACCCGGCTCGAGAAGAAAGGCCTCCCCGGCGTTGTCTACCTCCCCTTGTTCGGGGAGGGGTCGACCTCGTACGGAAGTGGCTTGAAGATCCTGCCGCTCCTCGACGCGCGCATGCGCCCCTGGGTGCTCGACCGGGAGGGACTCCAGGGCTTCACCCCGTCACGGCTCCAGGCTTGGTACGAGGAGCTGCCGGCACGTCGGAAAACGAGCCTCCTCGCCCGCAGCCAGGAGGCCTACCCCGAGGCGGCTGCTCGGTTCGCCACGAATGGCAGGGCGGCCGAGATGCTCAGCGTCCTATGGATGGGGGCCTCACCACTGGACGTGTACGACCTCTTCCCTGGGCGAGCCGCAGTGGAGGTGAGCCCGAACTCCATGGCGGTCGCCGGCGTCGTGCCCTGGGAGGTGCAAGGAACGATGGGGTGGATGGTCGTCCTCGTCGCGAACCGGCCAGACGGAGTCCTCAATACGATTCCGCGGAAAGCGTTCCGGAGCCTCCTTGTCGACACACGGAGAACCCCAGGGACGCCGGAGGGAAGAATACCCAGGCCAGCCGCCCAGGGCTGGTGAAGGGATGATCATCGAGACCGCCATCCTCGCGCTGGCAGGCGCTCTCGCTGGAGATGCACGCCTGCGAAAGGCCGGGCTCCGTGACCTCGAGGCCCGTCTCCACCGACGACCCAGGCCAACCGGCACCGGTCCAGAACGCTGCGACCGGCGCCTCCCCCGGGGCACCCGACTCTTCCATGGGACGAGCGAGCCCTACCCGGCGCTCGCCCTGCGCCCAGGCGGCGACGGGTTCACCTGGTTCTCCTTCAGAGAAGGAAAGGTGTACCAAGGGTGGCGCGCGGGTCCTTGCCGAGTCGACCGTCCGGGTCCCAGACGATAAACTGGCCCCAGGCGCGGTCGAGCAGCTCGGGCAGGTCCGCGGCTCGGACGAACCGACCACTGGCGAAGAGCGCCTCCCAGAGGGTGTCCTTCGTGGGCATCGGAGACGTCCGGTCGTGCGAGGTGTCCATCCGCCAGCCCAGCCGCCAGCGGCCGCCCTTCGGCGCGCCGACCCAGGTGCTGCGCAGGGGGACCTCGCCACCCTCCCAGTGCAGGCGCGCCTCCAGGGCGAAGCCGATGTCCTGCCGTCCTCCTCGACGAGACATCGTCCAGGACCGCGCGAAGACGTTGCCCTCCACGTCCTGCGTGGTCCTCCAGTCGAGGATCCAGAGAGGGGTCGTCTGGGTCTCGTCGATGTGCACCCGGTGGAAGAGCTCGGTCTGCAGGTCATTCGACAGGTTCGAGAGCACCTCTTTGGCGAGCACGGCTCTCCCCTCCGGCGTCTCCTCGAACCAGGGCCCGAGCTGCGGAACGACCAGTCGCCGCACATAGTCCTCGCCGAAGTCCTGAACCCAGACGTTCGGATGCCGCCGTACGAACCGCGAAGGCGTGGAGCGCGTCTCCCCCCGCCAGAGGACGAACACGGGGAGAGCCTCGATCACGTCCTTCAGGTTCTCCACAGGGAGAAACCGACTCAAGAACCAGCCGAACCTGCCAACCGCCTCCGAATCCGTGACCGCTCGGTCCTCGGGGCCCTGCATCTGCTGAACGAACAGGTCGCTCAAGGACGCGTGCACCAGCTGTTGGATGGGGACGCCGTGCAGGGAGAACGGGGCGACCTCTACCGTCGCCTGGGGGACTCCCTCCGGGTTACGGTAGCTGTAGACGATGTTCTCCTGGTCTCGCGTGGCCTTCCAGTAGGAGCTGTCCCCGTTCGGGCGACCGTCGGCGCGGAGCGGCCCCCCCACGCAGTGCCCCATGGACGCCCCCTCGTCTGCGAACTGGGAACGCTCGACGAGACGATCGATGTGAGCGCCATCTGGGAACCTGACCACGACCAGCGCCGGTGGGACCGGTTGGCGGAACCCGGAAGCTGTCCGGAGGCTGTCGTGCCAGGCGTCGGTCGCGATGATGGCTTCTTCAAGAGTATAGGCGAACAGGTTCGGGTGGGTGGCGTGGAACCAGTCGAGGAGCCGCACCGCGTTGAAGACGGGGTACACCGTGCGCTTGGCCTCCCTCCCCAGCCAGGCGATGAGGGGGAGCCAGGCCGGGTCCTCGTGCGAGTCAAGAAGCAGGCGCGCCACCACCCGGCGGCGAGCTTGTTCCCCGTAGGCGCACTCCACGTACCGAACTCGTTCCTGGACCGGGGACAGGCGCGGCCCCGAGGCCTTCAAGCGCTCACCAAGCTCCTGGAGCCGACGCCTGGAAGCGGCCGCCTCGCTGGAGAGCGCGGCGAGGAGAAGAGGGAGGAGGACCACGCGCTGAACTAACCTTCTCCTGCGGAAGCCGGCCTCGACACGAAGGCACGAAGTTCGGAAGGCTACGTCCTGTAGAGATCTCTGTTTTTTGTTGTGCTCCGTGCCCTCCGTGATCTCCGTGTTGAAAGCCAGGCCGGCCGAAGCAGCGCCGCGCACCCTGGGAGCGTCGGCGAACTCAATGACGTTGGACCCAGTCGGCCAGCCTGCATTTCAACACGGAGATCACGGAGATCACGGAGCATCGCAGAGACAGGAGAGGGGCCTTTTTGCGACCTTCGTGCCTTCGTGCCTTCGTGTCAAGGAAATGGTGGAGTCACCGCCACACCTCGCCGTAGTCCAGGAGCCTGCCGTCGTTGGCGGCGTTGTCCATCCACCGCAGGTCTTCGACGCCGAAGCTCTGGAACACCGCGAGGGCTTCTTCCGAGAACGGCCGGGGTGCGTCCGTCTCCACCGCCTCCATGACCAGCCACTCGCCGGTCATGTCCGCCGCCAGGACGGGGACGAGCCACCGCCGGAGCACATCCGGGGCGTCCCGCCAGATCGCCGCCTCCGTCTCGTTCGCGGATGTGCCTCGACGCTCCAGTGGGAACTTGACCACCCAGGCCCGGTCCGAGGAGAGGAACACTGCCCGGTCGTGCCCCATGCCCAGATAGTGGAGCGTCCAGAGCTCCGCCCACTCCTCGAGGATAGAGTACGGCGTGTTAGCTTCGACGGCGTCCATCCGCTCCCGGAACGAGCGCGCGGCTGCGTCCAGGAACAGGAAGCGAAGGTTCTCCGGGCCCAAGGAGAAGCGGAAGCGCAAGGCCTGCTGCCGAGGAGCTGAAGGATCGTCCGCCTCGGAGAGGACCGCAACGAAGAGGGGGAGGAGGATCACAAGGAACCTCGAAGCGCCGCCACGAACGTCACATGCGGCGCCAGCGCGACCTCGGGAGGAAAGAGGGCCTTTCCGGGCGGAAGGTTCCAGTGGCCATCATCGTCCCAGGCGACCCAGGGGCTCGAGAGGAGCAAGGCCAGAGCGTCGGTGGTCTCGGGGAGCTGCTCCGTCGCGTTCCACGCCGTCCGGAGGAATATGTCGAGGTCGTAACGTTTCAAGTAGGAGTTCCAGGCCATCTCGACGATGAGATCGAAGGCTTCGGTAGGCTCTCCAGCCTCAGCCTCGTACGGGTCCTGCAGCGCCACCATCGTCTGGACCCAGACGCCCGACCACTGGGAATGAACCGTCCCAGCAGGATCCATCGTGAAGTGCCGATACGGATTCGTCCGGGCCATCGTAAAGGCGTTGACGAAGGCTGCGAAGAGGGAGCTGATGCGCTCCTCGATCGCTCGCCAACGCGCAGCGTTCTCCGGCGTCTCCTCCACCAGCGGACGCCTCCACCACGACAGGTCGTCCCCTTCCTTGAGCTCGGCCTGGACCTGCTCGATGGCTTCTCGCAGGGCCCCACTCTTCTCCTCGAGCATGGCCCGCTGGCCCGCATCGAGCCGAACCTGACAATCTCTCGACCATCCGGCCTCCCGCTTCAAGCCCATCGCGTCTGCCCAGGGGCCGAGGTGCTCCCGGTGGGACCGGTAGGGGGGTTGTTGTCGAGGGCCTGGGCCTGGACGATGACGAAAGGAGGCTCTTCTCCCACGCCACCCGTGAGGGCCATGCGCGAACCAAGAGGCTGCACCTCCACCGTCACCTGCGGCTCCCCCCCAGGGCTTCGCAGGGACAAAATCACGCTTCGCCCCTCCCGCACATCCGGCCAGTACCCGCCCACGCAGTGTTGAAGCTGCTCCCCCTCCTTCGCGAGCTGCTTGGGGGAGACGAGCCGGACCATCGACCAGCCGTCCGGCCAGACATAGACCGGGACGCCCCCCTTGGCAGAGGAGGGAGCCACCTCTCCGCCCGCACGAAACGTCTCGTGCCAGGCCCGAGCCGCATTGTCCGCGGCCACCGCATCGTAGCGATACAGGTCGGGGTTGGTGGCATGAGCCCAGTCGACGAGCGCCTGGAGCCTACGATGCGATACCAGCAGGCGTGGCGTCCCCGCGACGACCTCTGGACCGTTCCGGTAGAACTCCCTGGCCAACCATGGGATGACCGGGTCCCAACGGGGAGAACGTCCACCGACGAGGACCCCGTGGGCCGCCAACGTAGAGAGGATGGCGTCCCAAACGCGCTCCCCGTACCTGTGCCTGACCCACTCCAGCCTCGCGTTCGTACCGTGCTCCAGGCCTGGAATCCCCTCCCCCAACCGGCCCCTGAGCTCTTGCAGTCGCGCCTGCCTCCGCTCGGACCCATCGACGAGCGCCGCCAGGAGCAGCGGGAGCAGCACCATGAGGTCTATCGCACCGCGACGCGAGAGGTTTCCCCGGTGCGGTCAGCCACCCAGCGGACCACCTTCGCCAGGAGATCGGAGTCCGGGGTCTCCAACCAGGCTGTGATCCGGTCCGTCTCGACGTCGCCCACCTGCCTACCCATCCGGTACAACAGCACCGTCGGATACCCCTCCGGTGCCGCCGCCCCTACCGATGCCAGCGTCGATACCGCAGTGGACGGGATGTCCACGACGGACAGACTCGACCCCGCTGCCCGCGCCAGGGCCTCGAGCTTCGGTCCCAGCGTCGCGCACATCGCGCAACCCGCCTTGGTGATGACGAGTAAGACGGGCCGCATCATGCTCTCTCCCAGGACCGCCTGGGGGGCGTCCGAGGCGTAGACCACGTGGCGCACTCGGCCCAATGAGCCGTAGCCAAGCGGTGTGGAGTACCCGAGTGGACACCACCGGGCCGGCTCTCCACCCTTCGCCTGCAACAGGGGAAGCGTCCGCTCTTTTCCGCCAGGGGGGGTCCAGGTCCACACGTACCGAGGTAGCCCAGGCGCCGCGAGACGATGCGCCGCCTCGTCCAGGTCCGTGCGCCAGAAGGTGTAGACCCCCTCCAGCACCACATGCAGCGCCTGGGGAAGAGCCACCCACCTCCCCTCGTGCCAGACCCAGACCCGGTAGAGCCCCTCGGCGAGCTCCATGTTGGCAGGCCAGCGGTCCTGGTTCTGACTCGACGCCAGGGTCGCCATCCTCGACTCCTCCCGGTCGAGAGACCAGGGCTCGATCCGCACCTGCAGGCCCGAGGCCGCCGACCAGCTGCGTGTCACGACCCCGGCCAGCCCGCCAAAGCGGAACGGCCGGGAGAGGACTGGGCTCCGGTCCGCGAAGAACGCCACTCCGAGAGCGGCGGCAGAGACGAGGAAGAGCATCGTGACCTCCATCCGAGCCTATCGCTGGACGAACGGCGGCGCCCGGCTATGTTCCCAAGATGTTCCACCGCGCCCGCTGGATGCTTCGCCCCGTCGCCCGCTGCTGTCGCGGGAAGATACCCTGATCCTCGACCTCGTCCTGTTCCTGGTCGCGACCTACGGCGCGGCCTGGCTCGTGGCGAAGGCCGGGGTCACCCGCCCGCTCCGTGATGCGCTGACGAAGGTCCCCACCATCGGCACGTACCTCTCCCACCTCGTCGCGTGCATCGTCTGCACCGGGTGCTGGTGCGCGGTCGGGCTGGCCGTGCTCCTACCTCGGGTGTCCTACGTGTCCTCTGCCATCCAACCCCAGGGGCCTGTTGACTTCGCCTTCCTGGTGTTCCTGTGGGTGGGCACGGGGTGGCCGATGGCGGTGCTCTTGAAGGACGCGGAATAAGCCTGTGACCACCTCTCCCTCTTCCTGTCGTGCTCCGTGAACTCCGTGATCTCCGTGTTGAAAGCCGGGCCGAAGACAGCGCCACGTACCACGGGAACGTACATTTTCGAGCCAACGTCGCCCCAACCGACCTGAAATTCAACACGGAGAGCACGGAGAACACGGAGCATTACAGGGCCAGGAGAAGCGAGTAGAAGCTACAGGTCCGTCGCCCGCACCTTCTCCACGACTGCGTCCCAGCGCCTCTGCGCTTCCTTCAGCCACGCGAGCCCGGTGCTCGGGTCCAGGGCCTCGATCAGGCGCCCTCCGTCGGGCGTGAGCGGGCGCACGGTGACGAGCTTTCGCACGTAGGTCTCCCCGGCCTTCTGGGCGAGCATCGTCTCCGAGACGCCCACCGTGAACGACCGGACGAGCCGGTCCTCCTCGACCGGGACGAGGTCAGGGTCGTCCTCCACTTCGTACGGGCGTGGATAACGGCGGTTCACCGGGTTCTTCAAGAAGAAGATCAGGGGAATCGCCGGCAGCCCGAGCTTCTGAGCTGCGGCCGCCCGGTGCCGGCCTTCGTGGGAGAAGATGAACGGCCGGCCGAGCTCGTCGTAGCGCACCTCGAAGTAGGGGATGGGAAAGGCCGCGTCTGGAGCGGACATCTCCGCGGCGTACTTCATCACCATGGCGTCCTTCACCCCGCTGTCGCCCGGCTCCCCAGGGCCCGACGAGGCAAGCGCCAGAAACGTCGCCGGGTCGACGAACAGGTGTACGTCCGATTCCGGCTCGTAGAAGAGCAACCTGGGCCATTGAGGCGGCCGGATCGCGAACGGGGGCCGGACCACCGACGGGTCCACCCGGAACCAACCGCGGGGGACCGACCGGAGCCGGCCCAAGCGCACGACCCCGAGACGTCGCTCAAGGTCTACACGTCGGCGCTCGGCCTCGGCTTCCTCCGAGACCTCGGAGGCGGCGCCCAGGGCAAGGAGGGCAGCTACCCAGGGGAGCATGATGGAGCCATTCTTGACACGAAGACACGAAGAAGCAAAGTAACGAAGGCAACATTCTTCGGAAGTTTGTTTTTTGTCGTGCTCCGTGTCCTCC
>ERZ1292623.60-Hain-H51-01um-R1-60-length-109992-cov-34_pt1 | contig 109992 bp, 115 predicted proteins | sample MGYA00564398_ERZ1292623 | MGnify/ENA primary metagenome ERZ1292623 (study PRJEB36523, sample SAMEA6512633) | groundwater metagenome | collected 2019-01-07 | study: AquaDiva: Metagenomics assemblies of 32 groundwater samples
GTTCTGCCCTCCAAGTATTCGGGCAGGTGGCGGGACTAATGCGGACGAGGGTTTGGGGAGGAATCCTCCGCTTGCTCCGCTGTTTTCTTTTGGCGGGATTTGCTTCTTACTCATAAACCATAAACCCTTGCACCACTCTCGCTCCAATTTTAGTGAGTATTTGTCGAGAGAAAAATCGATTCATAAAACTAATGATTCGGTTACTGACACCCGCTATGACAACAGATTGTTTCCCGAGTTTTTTCAAGCCAAGTTCCACAACTTTGGCAGGTTTCATTCCTCCACTTTTTGTCCCCGCGACTTTCGAAAATTCAGTACGCGTACCTCCAGGACATAACGCCAATACATCCACGCCCCTCCCCTTCAACTCAAACCAGAGACCCTCAGAAAAATGCAGATTATACACTTTTGAGGCAGAATAATTTGTCCACAATGGCATTGGTAAAAAAGCAGAAGCGGAAGAAATATTGATTATCCCTCCTTTGCCTCTTCGTACCATTTTGTTTCCAAAGACATGGGCAAGCATGAGTGGTGCGCGACAATTCACATACAGCAAAGATAGTTCGTCCTCAATCTTGTGATCCAAGAAATTACCAGTCAAAGCAAACCCCGCATTGTTTACCAGGAGACCAATATCGAGCGGGTCTGTCACGGCTCTGATTTGTTTCAAAAAGTCAGGGTGCGATAAGTCAGTAGGAACGACTCTTGTTTCAATATCATGTTTACTCATCAATTCTTTAGCTAACGATTCCAATTTTTCTTTCCGGCGCGCAACGAGAATAAGATTTAATTTCAGACCTGCTAATTGCCAACAAAATTCTTCCCCGATTCCAGACGAAGCTCCGGTGACAAGAGCCCACGGGCCGTATTTGGCATAAAATTCTTCTGATTTCATATTTCTGATTGATCTGCGTGTAGCATTTTCATGCTAAGAGGTAACAGACCAATCAACATTAGCAACGAACCAATAACCATGAAGTTCTCGGTACCCGCCGCAGCAAGAATAAGGATATTTCCAATAATGATGAATAAAGCAGACCATCGAGGCATGATTCTGTTTTTGTAGAAACCAAAGCCGAGGACAATCATACCGACAAATACAAGGACAGATAATATTATTGATATGAATAATACTCCCTTCATTGCCGTCACTGCATTAAGTGCCAAGAGAAGGTTTGTTTGATCAATTGGCACGCCCGCAAGCGCAGGCAGTGACAAGTAGGCACCCAGCACGCCAATAAAATACACCGCGCCGATAGTGGTTAATGTCGCTCCTACGAGCGCATGCCACGGCGCTTTTTTAAATAGAATTTTTGCCAAGAATAGAGCCACTGCGATTAGTATCGGCATTGCTGTGTAGATAAAATAGTGCGGTAATAAAAAGAATCTAAAACCGTTATCTGGGCCCGTTATCGTTGCCAAAAACTCTTGTCCCGGGACTGATTTGCCTGAAGTCAAGTATGGATTAGAAAAGGTGGCTCCAAAAAAACTAGCGAAGCTATCGTAATTCAATGCCCAACCTATGATAAGTAATAAAGGCGCTATGATCAGTGAGAGACTTCCCGCGGTGTGCATAAACTTCTTCACGCTAGATGTATTTTGATTTTCCATGTTGTTTTCCATAATGTTTAATAATTATTTATTTGCTAATTTACCAATAAACTCCTTAAGTTGTTTCTCGGGTATGCTCGACAAATGTTTGGTTATTCGACCTAAAAGCACAAGCATTTGCTTTTTCTCTGATTGCGAAAACTCGGAATACAATATTCCTGTTGCTTTTGCGTAAGGAAAAACAATATTTTTGAGTGCTTTTGCTCCTTTGTTTGTTACCTCAAAGTGCCACACGCGTAAATCATCGACTCCTATCTTGCGACTAATAAATCCTTTCTTCTCAAGAATTTTAGTTTTTTGAGTAATACCCGCTAAGGTAAGATTCATACTCTTTGAAAGTTCGGTAGTTGTGTTTGAACCACCCCCTATGAGCAACAATATTTCATGCGTTTTGAAGGTTAAACCATAGGTCGCAAAAATCCTATCACCGACTTTTTCAAACAATTGCGTGGCAAGGAAAAGTTGCTTGGTTATTTGTATATCAGTATTCATATTCGTTGATAGTTAACAACATAAGTAGTATATATTATTAACTATATTTCTGTCAAGAAGCAAATCCCGCCAAAAGAAAACAGCGGAGCAAGCGGAGGATTCCTCCCCAAACCCCTCCTCCGCTTGCGACTTCCGAATTCAGAAAAGAATCAGCCGAGGTTTTGCGAAATCCTTTCCCCAAAAAATAGTTTTCGCAAACCCTCGTCCGCATTAGTCCCGCCACCTGCCCGAATACTTGGAGGGCAGAACACCAAAGAAAAATGTCCTTTCCTTTTTAGAAAAAATTGGTCGCGCGCAAATCCGAAAAGCAAGGAACATTTTTCTTTTTGGGGTTGCCGAGTGAAGCGAGGCGGTGGCGGAACGATACGAGCGTACGATTCAGTTTCAAGCCACCACGCGCTCCGCGCGTGGCACATTACCGATTTTGGAAATAGGTTCGAGCTTGGTACAATAAAGACACCATTAAGGAACTCATCGGTTTTTTCGGAAAAGATTCGAACGGGAAAGGGGTCGGGAAAACGGGAGTTTTCCCGTGGCGGAGCCCACGAACCGAAGGGTTTGTGGGAGCGAGTTGCTGTATAGCGACGAGCGACGTTCGATTTCCTCCACGGGGCACCAGTAAGGAAATTGCAATGGGTTTTGGTTTTTACAAAAATGAAAATGGGATGTAATATAAGACATTGCTCATTGTCACCCATTGAAGGAGAATAGGCCGTGGTCATACCCCCGAGAAATGTTCCAAAAGAGAAGCGTCTCCCACAACACAAGCTAACCCCAAAGGAAATCGGCGAGAGAGAAAAAATCCGCGTGCTTTTAAGACGCGGCGCAGAGTTTTTAGGAAACGAGTGGGTAAATGACCAAGGGAGAAAAAAGGCACATTTCTTGATCAAGCTCCGCCACGGAAAACACCTGTACGCCCTACGTTCCGATACTGCCTTCTATCCCAACGACAACAGCCGTTGCCATAGGAAATTGGCACCATACTAACCCTTCTTTAATGAAGGGTTTTCTTTTGGAATTTTGTCGGAAATCGTGTATACTTTTGGCCAAGTGTTGAACCTCGAAACGCCACTGGGGGAAATACAGGGAATCGCGCCTCGATTTTTGAAGTACCTGGAGCGCCTTCATATAAAAACCGTAAAAGATCTGGTCTTTCACTTCCCTTTCCGCTACGAAGATTTTTCCCAAGTTTATCCGATCAGTGAACTCGAACCCGGGCAACAAGCAACTATCCAAGGCGTCGTCGAAGACATCTCCGTTCGCCGAAGCTTTAGGAAGCACATGATCATCGTCGAAGCGGTGATTCGCGATGATTCCGACTCGATCCGCGCGGTATGGTTCAATCAGCCCTTTATCCGCAACGTCCTTCGGCCGGGACGCCTCGCGAATTTTTCTGGAAAAGTTTCCATTTCCGAAAACGAAATTTTCCTCTCAAGCCCGACCTACGAACTCATCGGTAAAAAAGAAACGGCGCATACGGGAAGACTTGTGCCGATCTATCCGGAAACGCGCGGACTTACCTCAAAAGGCATCCGCTATTTGATTCAGCCGATTTTAAAAAACATAGACCCTATTCCGGAGTGGATTCCGGAAGAGATCCTCGAAAATCACGATTTTCCTGAAATAAACGATGCCCTTAATGCCGTGCATTTCCCGAAAAATTTTGACGAAGCGGTTGAGGCGAAAAACCGTTTCGCTTTCGAAGACCTGTTCTTGCTCCAACTTTATAACGCGCGGCAAAAACTGAAACTTGCCCAAGAAAAAGCGCCTGTTATTACAACCGATATCGAGACACTCAAGGAGCTCCTACAAGCGCTCCCTTTCGAGCTCACCACATCGCAAAAAAAATCACTCTGGGAAATTATCCAAGATATCGGAAAACCGTCTCCGATGAATCGCCTTCTCCAGGGCGATGTGGGGTCCGGAAAAACCGTCGTTGCCGCACTCGCCGCGCTCGCGGGCGCCTTCAACGGCTACCAAACCGCGCTTATGGCGCCAACGGAAGTGCTCGCACGCCAACACTACGAAACGATGAAGGGATTACTCGGACATATTCACGCAGGCAATCTCACCCCGAAACTCAAAGATTTTTTCTCGTCCCGTTTTCCGATCATCGGTCTTCTTACGTCCGCGAACGCCAAGCTCTTTCTCGGAGAAGACTTGGAAAGTGAGCTGAAGAAGCCCGAGTTGAATCAAAAAATTACCTCCGGCGAGATAAAAATTCTCATTGGAACACACTCACTCATAGAAAAAACAACTGCGTTTAAAAATCTCGGCGTCATTATCATAGACGAACAGCACCGCTTCGGCGTCGCGCAACGGGCAGCTCTCTTGAACCAAAGCGCCGGACAAAAAAACACTCTCGTCCCCCACTTCCTCTCAATGTCCGCGACCCCTATTCCACGCACGTTAATGCTCACCGTATTCGGCGACCTTGATATTTCAACCATCAACGAACTCCCGAGCGGCAGAAAAAATATCGTAACAAAAATCGTCGCTCCGGAAGACAGAGAAAAGGCCTACGCGTTCATCAGAGGCGAAGTAAAGAAAGGGCGGCAGGCATTCGTCATTTGCCCGCGCATAGAACGCGAAGAAGAGGGGAAAACGTTTCGGGAATTCCAAAAATTCGAATTAAAATCCGTAAAAGAAGAATACGAAAAACTTTCTAAAAATATTTTTCCGGATCTCGCAATCGGCATGCTCCACGGACAAATGAAATCGAAGGAAAAAGAAAAGATAATGTCCGATTTTAAGAATAAGAAAATTCATATCCTCGTCTCCACCTCGGTAATAGAAGTCGGCGTGGACATCCCGAACGCGAGCGTGATGATGATCGAAGGCAGTGACCGCTTCGGTTTGGCGCAACTTTACCAATTCCGCGGGCGCGTCGGCCGAGGAGAACATCAGTCATACTGTTTGCTCTTTACCGATTCGGACGCGAAAACGACGAGCAAACGACTCAAGGCGATTATCGAAGCAAAAAACGGCTTTGAGCTTGCCGAAAAAGATTTGGAAATCCGCGGTCCCGGACAATTTTTTGGAACGGAACAAACCGGCCTCCCCGATCTCGCGATGCAGGGACTCCAAGACATGGAGCTCGTAAAACAAAGTGGAAACGAAGCCCTTCAAATTATAAAAAAAGACGCTTCACTCACGAACCACCCTTTCCTCAAGAAAAAACTTGCTGAATTCCAAAAGAAAATACACCAAGAATAGAGGCCTGAAACGAAAGGAGGTACAGTAATTAGAACCAAATAAAAACCTCTCCTTAGAGGGCGGGCTCTACCTTGGTTTAACTGGGGAATTCCGGAATGCTTAAAATATATTTTCGCAGTTCTTCAAGATGAGCCCCACGAATTGTCACATTCGGGCCACCAATATTCGGGTCTATGTTCCTGCCACATGTACTATAAGCCTGGCTAATCGCGGTCCGCACTTCGTCAAAGTGGGTGGCTTTGATTTTCGTCTGGTTGGGAACGATGAGGTTATCACTCCACGTAGAAGAAGTCATCCCCGCGTCGACGCGTCGATCGTTTGTCCACGACCTCAACTCTCTCATATGAACTTCCTTGATTTTTGTCTGGTTCGAGATGATCGGATTGTCGGTCCAGGGTATCGTGTACCCGGGAAGCGTTGAGGTACCATTGCATCGCGAGGAAATCTTCACGGTGCGATAGTCAGAACCACCACTGTCACATGCCGAAGCCGTCTGGCCTGCCATATAAAAATTATTATTATCATCAACGGCGACGCTTTTCGCGCACATGTTTCCAAAAGGATTGGTAAACAAAAGCTTTCCAAAAGAAGTGAATTTCTGAACCCACCCCGGAGAACCCGAAACGTAAGCGCCGCCGGAGATATAAACACTCCCGAATTTATCCACCGCAACGCCGGTCCCACCTGATTGTGAGGAAATTCCAAACGGCTGGGTTGATGTAGCCCAAACAGAGACTAAGGTAGACGATGAGTATTGTACGAGGCGAGCGGAGATAGACCCCGAGGAAATATCATTCTCTCCAACAGCATAGATATATCCCGAAGCGGGGTCCACGGTAATATCTCTCGGAACATCGCCGAATGGAGATCCTCCATAAACCTCCATTTCGGTAAAAACTCCGACGGAGTTCATTTTCCCTACAACCCAGTCCAGATAACTAACGTTATATTTATCCCCCGCTATGTAGGCATTTTGTAAAGCATCAACCGCAACGGCAGAAGCGCCCTCTTGGGTGTTTCCTGAATCGTACATGTAATCTCCGGTCTGTTGGGTAAGCGCGAGATTAAACTTTATAAGCCGAAAATCTTCATTACTCGCTCCACACGGGGACGGAGGCGTAAAACGCTTATATCTCCCCACCACATAAATACCCGTCGAATCAACGGCAACGCCATTGATATCATGACGACCGTCACACGCGCCTCCCCCGGTAATAGGCTTCGTCGTTGTAGCGGCAATAAGATTTAAGGAAGAATCATATTTCTTTATCGTGCCCGGCGTAATATTATTTTCTCCGCCAATCACATAGATACTATTATCGGATGGATTCAAGGCCACCGATTCCGGGAAAAAACCTGAGCTGACGCTCGCCACTACTGCTCCCGTGGAACTATATTTAACAATGTCGGTATAACCACTGTTGCCAAGCGAGTCCCATACAGAACCAACAACATATACATTGGGGTTCAGCCCTTTCTCGACGGCGATATCTCTTGCGTAATCAGAGTCTTGAAAATTACTTACCCTATCATAGACAGTTCCCAAAATTACCGCGTAAGTTACGGAAAGCCCCACGGCAAAAAACCCAACCAAGAAAATGCCGGCGAGCACGTAAAAAATTAAAATTTTCTTCCTCATTTTTTAAAGTAAAGGTTCCGGTTAATTTTTAGAAAAAGAGTTTATACATTCCGAACGGAGCCGATCGTTCGTGATAATAGTACAGGCATTCCGGTCGCCGCCGTTTAGCGCATTTTTGAAATTCCGACAATCACGCGTCAAGCTCCCGGAAAAACGGGAGCAGTCCGCGCCGCTTGGATTTTTCACGAGACCTTCAATCGCTACGCGCTCCCGGCATGGCGCGCGGCTTCCAATGTCTTCAATCGTATCGCATAGCGCTTCATCTCCTTTTTGTATTGCTTCCCGTAACCGGTATACGTCACGGCAATATATCTCTGCCCCCTGAACACTCGCGCCACCGCAAACCGCGATATCCGCTCCGGTATTTATTTTTTTCAAAAGAATCTCCGACTCGCACTGCTCAACCGAAACAAGCTTATTATCAAGACCTTTGCAGTATTTCGGATCCAGCGTCTTGAGCGCAAGTTGATACGCCACATTATTCCGACACACCGTCTCGTAATCAGTGCCGTTTACCATCACGCCCCGCACCAGAGCGCAATCTTCCATAGTTCCCTTCTCGCGAATGACGGAAACTTTCTCTTCAGTGCTTGCTCCACGGGGAAAAGTAACTCCCTTATTATTTTGATAGATAAAAAAAATGATTCCCAGCAAAATAAGCACTGATCCAATCATGAAAACAGATCGTTTAGAAAAAAAGTTCATATGGCTTTAGACGGTCGCAATACTATGGCGCGTAAACCGCGTTTAACACCCGATCGGCGCTGATCGTGCCGCTTACGTTTAGGGTATATGCCGGATTCGGCACAAAAGATGTTGAGGTGGAGATGCCCGCGACTCCTATAACCTGCAACTTCACGCTCGGAGTCGCCGTCCCGACACCGATACCCACATTTCCATTAGCATCTATAGCAAACTTGGAACCGGCAAGAAAATTCGCGTGCGTGAAAGTTCTTGCAACATTTCCGGTATCCGGATGAATAATAAAGTCCATGCGACCAGCATTTCTAAAGAGAAGAGCCGCGGCGTCATTCGCGCCAATAGCATCAACACTCCATAAATTCGTGGTTTCGTTCCATGTCGCGTTATGCGAAAAAATCGCCCGGTCAAAGGAGCTGTCGGTATCTACAATTCCCTGAACGATAGCACCACCCTGATTCGACGATGGGGCAGACGTCGATCGAATCGCGTTTGATCCTCCGGAGACATGAGTTTTTGAACGAGGAGTGGCAGTGCCTATGCCGACACTATCACTCAAAGCGGTAGTGTAAATAAATCCAAGTCCCGCGTCCCGCGTCCATCCTCCTCCGCTTAAATTCGCGGCGGTAACCTGAATGGTGCCGTCGGGAAAAACATATCCACCTGCAACTCCCGTAGTGCTTGCCGAACGGATTTGTCCCACAACAGTAAGACGTTGATCTGTACCCGATAAACTGGATGTACCTACCATAATTCCATAATTAGTTCCATCAGCTCTGATACGTCCGTTCACGACTATTCTAGCCCCGGTAGTCGTTGTCGCAACAGAAAGAAAACCCGAGACAACCGAATTGCCTTGCACGGTAAGAGCTGCCGTTGCCGTAGTGGTTGCAATGGAAAGATTACCTTTTATATACCCCCCTCCATAAGCCGCGAAGACACTGCCCGCAGGCATACTGGCTGATATGCTTGTAGTACTGATCTCAAGCGTATTGGGAAATGCAAATCGGGAGCTAGCTCCGTTGCATGACGGAATACACGAATCAAAAACACCGGCAGAACCAAGACCGGTAATATTCCCAAGAATGTTCGTAGCGGGTACGGTTCCGACAAAAATGCCGTTAATCGTTCCTTGGCCACCGGAACCATTGGTAACATCAAGATTATAAGCCCCAGGAGATGCCCCTATACCAACGTTCCCATTTGTATTAACTACGAACAGAGGCGTCGTCCCATTTGATTGCATTACTTTGAATCCGGCAGTATTCGCTCCACTTGAAACCACAAATAATTTAACGGATGAACTGGTTGTTGAAATTCCAACACTCAAATTACCGGCCGCATCCGAACCAATTGCTCCGGAACCACCAGGCGGAGCTTGAGTCGGCGCGGTAAACGCATCTGCCGAACTAGGGAAAAACGCTCTTCCGAGAAGAATCACGAGCACCGCAAAAATTCCGAGAGAAAACTTACTGTTTAAAAAATGAGACATTATTAATGAATGACGTTACAAGTTTAGTATACCACAATAAATCATCTCAGTAGCGTAGTTAATTTGCCTCACGGAGTATTTGTTACCGGAGCTCCTTCAGGCGGTTGAGTATTGCGAAGCAGACCCGGATCCGAGAAATACTTCACCACATCATTGTCTTTCGCTTTGAGTTTGGTCCAAAAAATAATTTGTTGAGGATTCAAATAAATTCTATCCATGGGTTTCCACGCCGCTTCCTTGAAAGGAACAAATCCGAGCTGGGAACGGTTTTGAGGATCAACGCCGGCTCGCACCGACCAAACATTCTCCAACCATGGCCGAGGAAACCAATGCAATTTCCCGAAATATACATCCCCCGTCGAGAGATAGACAGCGGAGTATGCAGACGGCGCGTCGTTACCATTTGTCGTGTTAAATTTATTCCCGAGCCAGAAAGCGCCGAGAACCAAAACGAGAACGACTACCACGATGATATTTTTTTTACGCATTAAAAATTAAAATTATTTTACCGGAACGACATAAAGCGATAAGACGGGTCCACTTTCTGACCCACCACATGATTTGCAATAGAAGGGAAAGATGCCCGTCTCTGTCGCCTGGAATGAGATAGTCACCACCTTGCCTTTCTGAATTTCTCTTTTGAAATTATAGTTCGGCTGATAAAAATCGTACGCCTTATCAACTGCTTTTACCTCAATGCGAATACTATCTCCCTTGTAAACAATAATTTTGCCCGCCGAAAATTTATTTTGATCCATCTCGATCATAAAAACCCTCAAATTTTCCGAAGAACCCGGGCTCGCCGGTGAAACGGTAACCGGCACCGCGACTCCCGACCCGACCTCGGAACCTTTTTCCGGTACGGCAACATTCTCCGGAACCGGTTCGGGCATTATTTTTTTCTGTGCGCTCGCCTCTCGCAGATTCGCATCTTGCGATACACTGTTTTTCTGCCACAAACCGAAACCAACCGCGCCGACAGCGACAACAATAATAACTCCTACGAAAATTTTTCTGATGTGCGAGCTTTCCATGGGTATGTGAAAAATATTAAAGAGGTATCCAAAAAAAATTGGGACCATTGGTCTCTCTAAGACATGCTTGTATCTCATCAGGTGTGCCAACTCCAGGGCTATAATACCAAAGCATTCCCGCGATACCGTTATTGCAATTAGGACGAGCTCCTGTTTTATTCAGCTTTAATCCATCGTATACCGTTACTGGTCCCTTAATTCCTTCATTTATTCCATCATTCACTTTTAATGCCCCAAAAACATGCAATGTTGCCCCTGGATTACTGGCACCCGGACCGATACCGACGTTGCCGTTGCTTAAAACATAAATGGAATTATTAATCGGACTCCATAACGCCGTCGCACTTCCCAATGGGGTACCCCCCAGCAAATTCGGAGGATACACAGCAGAATCAAACGTCGCCGCGCCCACGCGCGCGATACCCGTTTGAAGTCCCATTGAAAACTTCTGCTCCGGATTTTGACTTGCCAAGCTCATTGTGAAAGAAACACTCACTGAATCGTGTCCCGGAGGATTCGATCGCATTATAAATGAAAGACTTTCAACATTTACCGTAGGCTCCGTAAGTTTGCGTTTTACCGCTCCAACCTGACCGCACTGATAATTCGGAGTCGTACCCGCTTCTACGTATACTATTTTAAGGTTTGGGTCTAAAGAAATACACAATGTGTCAATCGCCGAAGAAGACATACGAAGCCTTAACGTTGATGTCGTAACATTCGCGGCCATATCGATCAAGCTTGAAGTCTCAACGTTTCTCTGGATTGTCTGCAACAAGAACTGGCTCTGCTGTTGAATTTCGGCAACCGCCGTCTGGCGTACCTGTACTTTCGTTACGGCAATCAAAATAGAGACGAAAATAATCGCCGCGACGCTGAAAATAGCCGCAAAAATAACGAGTTCAATAAGAGTGAGCCCCGTTAGAGAAGAATACTTACCTTTCTCTAACGGGGTGAGCCCCGACCTCCGAGAATATAATATACTTCGCATCCTTATATCTTTTATTGTATCATATTCAACTTTTGACAATTGTTCACCGATTTTCTAACGTAATGATGGATACATGGCCCTGTCGTCTAGTCTGGCCTAGGACACAGGCTTTTCAAGCCTGGTACACGGGTTCGAATCCCGTCGGGGCTACCAATACAAAATAGAGTGGCTTTTAGTCACTCTATTTTGTATTCGCTTGGCTTTAATGACGGGATCGAACAAGTGGAGGGGGTCGGGGAACCACGATTGGTTCCCCGTGTAGGAGATTATTCAGAACCGAGGGTTCTGAAAACGCAGGTCGCCTAAAGCGACCGAGTAGTGAGACTCCCGTCGGGACTACACTTAGAAAATCTTAGCGAGTTTTCTGTGAGGTTAGATTTTCAAGTGCTCCGATCGAAGCATCGGAGCTGAAAAAATAAAAAACCGAGTTCTCATACTCGGCGGTCTTCCTTTTGTCACATTTTCCTGCTATACTGACCCCCTGTTGCTATTTTCGGCAGCAGTTTTAGTCCGAAATGATCCACATATCCCTCAAAGCAGAAGAAATCTTTCATATAGGAAGCTTCCCCGTGACCAACAGCTTATTGGTCACGTTTATCGTTTCGGCGATCCTTATTACGACGGCCATAATCTACAAATCGAAACTTAAACTTCTACCGGGAAAATTACAGAACATAGGAGAAATGGTTATCGAAGAGATGCTGGATCTTATGGATTCGGTTTTGGGCTCACGCCACAAATCGGAAAAGTACCTCCCGCTTATCGCCACCATTTTCATTTTTATTGTTTTCTCAAACTGGTTTGGACTCTTGCCTATCGTAGGTTCTCTGGGCCTCAACGAGAATCACGACGGCGAACACAAGTTCACTCCCCTTCTCCGGTCGCCCGCGGCGGACTTGAACTTCACGCTCGCGCTCGCGATCATCTCCGTTGTCATGATCAACATCTTCGCGATACGCGAAATCGGATTCGCGTCGCACGGGAAAAAATTCTTCAATTTTTCGAATCCCATCAATTTTTTCATCGGCATCCTTGAATTAATCTCGGAAATTGCTAAAATTATCTCGTTCTCGTTCAGATTGTTCGGGAACGTATTCGCGGGCGAAGTGCTTCTTATTATTATCGGCTTTCTCGTGCCCTATTTCATTCCCTTGCCGTTTCTCCTCCTTGAGATTTTCGTAGGCTTCATCCAAGCCTTCGTCTTCGCTATGCTTTCACTTGTTTTTGTGGCGATCGCCACCGCGGAACACGCGCCAAGTGGTCACCAAACATAAAAAGGTCGCAGAATATACATTAAATATATAGTAACCATGGATATCGAAGTTGTTCGTCTCTGGGCCGCGATGGCAACAATTGCCATAGGCGCGATCGCGCCCGCGATCGCGATTGGCATAATTGGCTCTAAAGGCGCGGATGCGATCGGAAGAAATCCGGAAGCCGCTCCGAAAATTCAAACAGCGATGATTTTGGCGATCGCGTTCGCCGAAGCTATCGCCATCTACGCGCTCGTCGTTGCGCTCATTATTAAGTTCGTATAAGGGCTTTCTATAAGTTTTCATATGAAAACTTAATAAGAAAACCTTACCCAGCCCCACTTTTACTGATGACTTCTGAATAGGCAGAAAGAAGGTTGTCCGAGAGACTTTCTCATTTCGTGCCACGTCACAATTAAAAGTGGAGCTGGGTGCTCAGTAGTATAAACTCGCATGCAAGACTTCATAGAAAAATTAGGAATTGACTGGCGGCTTCTCACGAGCCAAGTCGTCAACTTCTTGCTCCTCTTAACCGTTCTTCGACTCTTTGCCTATAAACCGGTCCTTAAAATACTCAAGGACCGTAAAAGAAAGATTGAGGAGGGACTGGAAAAAACCGCCGAGGCGGAAACCAAACTCCATGAAGTTTCCCTTATCGCGAAGGAAAAAATAAAAGAAGCCGAAGGAGAAGCGCTCATGATACTCAAGACGACCGAAGAACGGGCGCGAGGCATGGAGTCCGAACTCATCGAGAAAGCTCACGAGAAGGAGGCGCTTATGATGAAAAACACCGAACGCGCGCTTCAAGCGAAGGAAGAAGCTGCGGAAAAAACGATACGCGAAAAAGCCGCGATACTCGTTAAAGAAGCGCTGGTCAAAACCGTAGAAATGGACCCCGAAAAGATCGACGAAGCACTCATAAAAAAAGCTCTCGGACAAATAAAATAATTCATGAAATATCCCGTAGAACTTTATGCCGAAGCGTTTAGCGAGGTCGCCTCGCGGGCACTTACCTCCGAAAAAGAAAAAACGCTCGTTAAAAACTTTATCGCCTTGATAGAAAGAAGCGGCGATATCCACCACATACAAAAAATCGTCGCCCACACGGAAAAACTTTTAAGGATAAAGACGGGGAAAAGAAAAGTGACCGTCGAAAGCGCGCGACCACTTAAGGAATCAGCGATCAAAACCCTTAAGGAATTCATCGAAAAATCAGACCTCATAGAAGAAAAAATTAATCCCAATTTGGTTGCGGGAATAAAACTTACCGTAAACGACGAAATGGAATTTGACGGATCGTTCGCGAGTAAGATAAGGGCTTTGTTTAAAAATTTAATAGGTAACTAATAAATTTTTAACTACAAAACCTTACCGAGCACATAATGGGATTTAAGAAGTAATGTATCTTAACAACCTATTTCAACCGGGAGAACTGAAAAAGCATGGGCATAGAAGTTTATGTGCTCGGTGCTCACTGTTGCAGCCAATCGGGCTGTGATACACTAACAGCCCTCTTGGGCAACACTGGCAATGGCCTACGAAATTATCGAAAAATTAAAAAAGGAGATCGAGGGATACGAAGATAAAGCCCAATGGGAAGCCGTGGGACGCGTGATTGAAGTCGGTGATGGAATCGTAAAAATTTCCGGACTCAAAAATACGTTAAGCCAAGAAGTACTCACCGTAGAAACAAAAACCGGCGAACAAAAAGTTTTGGCGCTCAGCCTCGAAGAAGAGTCCATTGGCGCGCTTGTTTTGGGCGACTATACCGGAATAAAAAGCGGCGACACGGTAAAAGGCACGGGACAAATCCTCTCTCTTGAAGTCGGCCCCGAGATCTTGGGACGCGTGATCGATCCGTTGGGAAACCCGTTGGACGGACAGGGAGCACTTTATAAAAAAGATTCAAAACCAACGCGTTACCCGCTCGAGAATAAAGCTCCTTCTGTTCTCGACCGTGAGTCGGTAAAAAAGCCGCTTCACACGGGAATCAAGGCGATCGACTCGATGATTCCGATCGGTCGCGGACAACGCGAACTTATTATCGGCGACCGGCAAACCGGAAAAACCGCCGTGGTGCTCGACACGATTATTAACCAGATAAAGGAGGGTGGCGAAGCGCCCGTTTGTATCTATGTAGCGATAGGACAAAAAGAATCAAAAACGGCAAAAATTATCGAAACACTAAAAGAGCAGAACGCATTTTCATACACCGTAGTCGTTTCCGCATCCGCTTCGGCGCCGGCGGCTCTGTGGTATCTTGCTCCTCTTACGGGATGCGCGGTCGGCGAATATTTCCGTGACCGAGGCAAAGACGCGCTCGTAATCTACGACGACCTTTCAAAACACGCGTGGGCGTATCGTCAAATCTCACTCCTCCTTCGCCGTCCACCGGGCCGCGAAGCGTATCCCGGCGATATTTTCTATCTTCATTCCCGCCTTTTGGAACGCGCCGCGAAACTTTCGAAAGAAAAGGGTGGAGGATCTTTGACCGCGCTTCCTATTATTGAAACCCAACTTGGCGACGTTACCGCTTATGTACCAACAAACGTCATCTCGATTACCGACGGGCAAATTTATCTTGAATCCGATCTTTTCTATCAAGGCATCCGTCCGGCAGTCAATGTCGGTCTTTCTGTATCCCGCGTAGGATCCGCGGCGCAAACCAAAGCGATGAAAAAAGTGGCGGGACGCCTCCGTCTCGCGCTCGCGCAATTCCGGGAACTGCAGGCATTCGTACAGTTCGCTTCCGACGTTGACGAAGGAACGAAGAAAAAAATCCACCACGGCCAAGTCATTACCGAGATCTTGAAACAATCGGATCTCGCTCCCCTCTCTTTTGAAACTCAAGTAATTTTGTTCTACGCGGTGCTTAATAACTATTTCGACGAACTGCCAATCGGAGAGGTTAAAGCGACCGAAGAAAAATATCTTGAATTTATGGAAAAATTCCACGCGGAAGATATCTTGAACCCTCTGCGTGAAAAAGGAGACCTCGAAACAGGCATCGAGGAAAAACTCAAAGCCGCGATCATTCATTTTCTCGAAAAGACAAAATAATGGAATCCCTTCAAAATATTAAACGACGTCTCAAGAGCGTCCATAACATAAACCAGATTACCAAAGCGATGGAGCTCGTCGCGGCAACCAAGATGCGCAAAAGCCAAGAGATCGCGCTCGCTTCGCGCCCCTACGCCTTGGCCGCCTTGGATCTCCTCGCCAAGCTTTCGGAAACCGAACAATCGGCCGCCTCCCCTCTTCTTCAGAAAAGAAAAGTAAAACGAACCGCGGTCGTTCTCGTAACTTCCGACAAGGGACTCGCAGGATCGTTCAATAGTTCGGTAATCCGCGCCTTCGAAAAAGTCCTGCGCGAAAAGAATACGAATATATCAAAAGAAAACGACTGCTTTGTCGCGGTGGGTCAAAAAGCGGCGATGTATCTCGAAAAAAACATCACGCTCTCGCAAAAATTCGTACGCTTCGGAGACCACGCGACCATCGAGCAAATTAAACCTCTCGCGGACCACCTTATAAACGGTTACGCAAAAAATGAGTGGGACCGTGTGTTGGTATTCTCGACACATTTTAAAACCGCTCTCCGCCAAGTTGTGCTTATGCGACAAATTCTTCCCGTGGAAATCGAATCCTTAAAAGCCACGGCAAAAGAAATCGTTCCCGAGACCGGACGTTTTTCCGAGCTCGTAAAAGAAAATGGCGTTTCATTTTTTAACGGAAAATCGGAGCTCGCTTCGGAATATCTTCTGGAGCCTTCTTCCGCGACGATCATACAAGAACTTGTTCCCCATCTCGTCTTAATGCAAATTTATCACCTGATTTTGGAAACAAACGCTTCCGAACACGCTACCCGCCGCGTCGCGATGAAGAGCGCGTCCGATAACGCGAGCGAGCTCGCTGATAATCTGACCTTGGTATACAATAAGTCGCGCCAAGCGGGCATAACGCGGGAACTGATCGAAATTACCGCGAGCGCGGAAGCGCTGGGAGCATAAACAACATCATGACCAAAGGAAGAATAGTAAAAATCATCGGACCGGTTATCGACGTAGAATTCGGAGAAAACGGCAATCCGCCAACCGGAGGACTACCGACGCTTTTGAACGCCTTAACCGTAACGCAAGGCGAAAAGAAAATAGTCTTTGAAGTCGTAAAGCACCTCGAACCCACGCGGCTCCGCGCACTCGCGCTTGAATCCACCGACGGTCTCTCGCGAGGAATGGAAGTCCATGACACGGGGCATATGATCGAAGTGCCCGTAGGTCAGGAAGTTTTGGGAAATATCTTCAATGTTCTGGGCGAACGATTAAATAGCGTGGAAAAAGGTGCAGGCGCTCCGCCAGCTGGCGGATTCAAAAAGCACTGGCCAATTCACCGTTCCGCTCCCCCACTTACCGAACAATCGACGAAAACAGAAGTTTTTGAAACGGGCATAAAAGTAATCGACCTCCTCGCGCCGTTCGTGAAAGGCGGAAAAGTTGGCCTTTTCGGTGGCGCGGGCGTCGGAAAAACCGTCTTGATCCAAGAACTTATTCGAAACGTTGCCGAGGAGTCCGGCGGCGCTTCCGTATTCGCGGGTGTCGGCGAACGAAGTCGGGAAGGAAACGATCTTTACCGTGAAATGATGGAATCCGGAGTCATTAAAAAAACCGCGCTCGTTTTCGGACAAATGAACGAAGTGCCCGGCGCCCGCGCGAGAGTCGCCCTCTCCGCGCTTACGATGGCGGAATACTTCCGTGACGAAGAACGAAAAAACGTCCTTCTTTTTATAGATAATATATTCCGCTTCTCACAGGCAGGACTTGAGGTCTCCACTCTTTTGGGGCGCATGCCCTCCGCCGTAGGATACCAACCGACTTTGGCCTCGGAGATGGGAGAGCTACAAGAACGCATTACCTCCACCACGAAGGGCTCCATTACTTCCGTGCAAGCTATTTACGTCCCCGCGGACGACATTACCGATCCCGCACCGGCGACAGCCTTCAGTCACTTGGATTCGACCATCGTACTTTCCCGAGCGTTAACCGAAATCGGAATCTACCCCGCCGTCGATCCCCTCTCCTCGAACTCCACCGCACTTAACCCCAAGATTGTCGGCGAAGAACACTATAATGTCGCGCGCGAAGTACAAAAAACACTCCAACGCTACAAAGAGCTCCAAGACATTATCGCCATCTTGGGCATCGAAGAACTGTCCGAATCGGATCGCGCTACGGTAAACCGCGCGCGAAAGATCCAGCGATTTTTATCACAACCATTCTTTGTCGCCGAAGCATTTACCGGACGAACCGGAAAATACGTAAAACGCGAAGATACGATCAAAGGATTCAAAGCAATTCTTGATGGAAAATATGACGACTACGAAGAAGACAGTTTCTACCTTAAAGGAGGGATAGAAGAGGTAAAAAGCTCAGAATAGCACCGCATGAGCGAGGAATGATATAATGCATCCATGGATAAAGAAAAAAGCATAGCTCTCAAAATAATACTCACAGTTTTTGTTGCCCAGATGGCAATGTTCGTGTTTGTGGCCGGAAGCTCTGCGACAGTAAATAGCGTGATAGGCAACATCTTCGGTATTGCGGCTTTTCTAGCTTTATGGTTAATTAACCTCTTCGGAAATCTTTATAAGACTTTTAGCCATACCGCTCTACTTTTAGATAACGCGCCTCTCCGCAATCTCGCCATAGTCTCCGTTTTGATATCCGCAGGTGAAGCAACAAGTTTCTTTTTTATATATCTTTTCATTAGAACGTGTCAAAAAGTTACCCAAATACTACGTGGGAAAAAGCCAAATATCGCATGAAACTCGCGGTTTATTCTTTAAAAAAAATTTTCTTCCAAGGCGATGCCGAAGCGGTAAATTGCAAAACCGCCTCCGGCGAGATTACGGTTCTCGACCACCATCGTCCATTAATCTCGATACTTACTTCGGGAACCATAAAAATCATTGACAACGAAAAGAAAGAACATTATATTCCAGTAGGTTCCGGATTCTTGGAGGTAAATCCGGAGAATCAAGTAAGGCTTTTGGTGAACGAGTAGTTCCAAATCCCCTTTCCTTCCTTGAGGAGAACATAGTGGATTGGAAAACACATGACTACGAACTTGTCCGTCGCGCGCGAATCGGAAATTTACGGGTTCTCGAAGATCTGGATCCTGTACACTTCCCCCAACGCGCCCCGACAATCGAGGTAGCCTGCGCCGATTGGTTGCCCCGCCACGAAATGGTAACGCATCTCGCAACTATGCGAGGCCTCGAGCGAGACGAAGATCCGCAGGTCCATCTGCTCTCCTGGCACGCCGGACCGGTGAGACTCCATTACCGTTCGACGACGAACAAGAAAGGCCAGCACCTAACCTTCACCGACGAACTCGTCGAAGCAGTCGAGCTCACGGGAATTCGCGACGTGAACTTGCATGGCCACTGGCCCTGCAAAAAGTGCTTCAAGCATGGACTGGGCGTGGAAGACGTGTGGTGCAGTATCATGACCATTCTTCCCATGCTTCAACGTGTTTTGCGCGAAGTAAAGATCAGAACACTGTTTCACGTTGATTACCAAGAGAATGAGCCCCACGGGATGAAAAACTATCGCCTGCACCCCGAGCGATGCGTGGGCATGGTTTCCCAAATCGCCTGAAATCACCTCCCCAAAAGTTCGCGGGTCTCTCATTGAACGAGAGACCCGCATTTATTTTCACCAACAATTCTTCGCCGCTTGTGACAAAACTCCAAAAAAATCATCTCGCGGAAAATCAACTGCTCAATAACTGCGATATCGTCTCGGTAGCCGGCGCGGCAAAAAATATAGCCGACCCCAAAGAAACGAGTGATCGCGAATTTATTCTCCGTCAAATCGATATTTCAAAACGCCTTCACGGTATCAATGAAGTAGTCTTAATGAACCACACCGACTGCGGCGCTTACGGCGACCGTGATGCTTTTTCTTCATCTCTTGAAGAAAAAAATCGGCACGCGGAAGATATGAAAACCGCCGGCGCAATTATCAAACAAAAACATCCGGATCTCGACATTCGTGCCGTACTCGTGAATATAGACAAAAGCGGTAAAATCGATTTTGAAGCAATCAGTTGACGTACGCGAAAAAAGTTCCTATAATATAAGTAGCATCTGATTTCGCTATTTACAAGGAGCGTGTCATGCAAAAGACTTGGTTTTTTGCCCTGAACGAAGAACGAGCGGAAGTAATGACGCTCGGAGCCGGAAAAACGTGGTACCCAAAAGTCGGGAGGTTGGTTCCGGCGAGCCAGCTTGGCCTCAAGTCAGAACACGTGCAAGGCTTCAGGGTGGCGAAAATTCTCGATGGAAAAGCGAGTGCTTTCGCGGCGCTTATGGAGGGAAAAAGATTTTTGATAGAAATGTTCGATCACGAAAGCGCGACAGCATACTGCAATGCTCTTGAAGAACTAAGCGCCGCGATAGAATGCCACAGAATGAAGGGCGTAAGCTTCTTCGCGGAATAAAAGCACCCAAGTGGTGCTTTTACTTTACCCCCACACCAGAAATGTCCGCCTGCGAAGACGGAGATGAATGATAAAAAAACACAAAGCGTAAACCAGAAAGCCATGAGTATAAACCCGTGGCGTGGGGGTTTACGGAACGCAAAAATTTCTATACTGTATCTTAAGAGCAAATATGAAAAAACTCATCTTGGCCATCGAAACATCCTGCGATGAAACTTCCCTCGCGCTCGTAGAGGCGGACGGCCCCGCGAGCGCGCCACGTTTTAAAGTTCTCGAAAACCTCATCTCATCGCAGATCGATATCCACCGGCCCTTCGGCGGCGTGGTGCCGAATCTCGCGAAACGGGAGCACCTAAGGAACTTGCCCCTTCTTCTAAAGCGGTTGATGGCAAGTTCAAAATCAAAAATCAAATATCAAATATCAAAATCGAAAAGCAATCTACTACCTACTACCTACTCGCTACCACCTATTGACATGATTGCCGTAACCGTAGGCCCTGGCCTTGAGCCGGCTCTTTGGACAGGAATTGCTTTCGCGAAAGAACTCGGTAAAGAACTTAAAATTCCCGTTCGTGGCGCAAACCATATGGAGGGGCACCTCTATAGCTTTTTGCTTTCGCAAAAAGCAAGATCAAATATCAATCCGCTCCGCCAGCTGGCGGATGGCGGACAAAAAATTTTTCCGGCGGTCGCTCTTATTGTAAGCGGCGGGCACACCATTCTCCTTCTCCTTAAAAATCTGACGACATGGAAAAAACTCGGCGAGACAAGAGACGACGCCGTGGGCGAAGCATTCGATAAGGTCGCGCGGATTCTGGGACTCCCCTATCCCGGCGGACCAGAAATCGAAAAGCTGGCTCGACACGGGAACCCTGACGCAATAAATTTTCCGCGACCGATGCTTGCCCCGTCGCGAAGCTCGTCGGGGATTTACCAAAAAAATTATGATTTTAGTTTTTCGGGATTGAAAACATCAGTACTTTATTATTTACGCGACAATCCTAAAACCAACAAGGCAAACATTGCCGCGAGTTTCCAAGAGGCGGCGATTGATGTACTTACCGCAAAAACCTTCCGTGCCGTAAACGAATTTAACGCAAGATCAATAATTCTTTGCGGAGGCGTTGCGGCAAATAAAGCTCTCCGCGCCCGACTCACGAAAGAATCCAAAAAACTTGGCGTTCACCCCCACACCAAACGAGGATCAACGTCTTCGCCACACGGTAAAAATCCTCGTTCTGGTGTGGGGGTAAAGTTCTTCGCGCCCGATTTTGAATTCAATACCGACAACGCCGCGATGATCGCCGCGGCGGCGTATATGAACTATTTACGAGGTAGAAAATACAAGCTCATCGCCAAAGGCGGCATGAACATATAGTAAATATGAAAATCACTCGTATATTTTATCGCGCTTCCCAATCTTAAGTACATAGATGGTGTTTTTTATCACGTCAAAAACAACGCGATAGTCACCAATCCGAAATCGAAATTCTCCTTCCTCATGGCCCGTAAGGTGTTCGGAAAATTTCAATGGATCTTTTTGAGAAACATAAAAACGCATCTTCTTCGCAATGCGTTTCTGAACTGCGCGCGGCAAATTTTCTAACTGTTTTGCCGCTTTATGCGTATAAAAAACCTTCATCAAATACCGAGACGCTTAAAGAGGGTTGCTTGTGGAATAAGCTTTTTCTGTTTAACCTCACTTCGGGCTTCTCGGATATCCATAAGATGTTCAATATACGCAAAAAAACCTCGGAACCGTTCATCGAGCTTCTTGAGTCGTAGATACTCGCTTTTAGGAAGTAAAACACTTCCTTTTTTGAGATCTATATTTGCCATATTTTTACTATACTCGATTCAAGAGAAAAATCAAATGCCGTGAACGCCGCGATGATAGCCACGGCAAGTTATATGAGTTTATTAAGGAAACCCCGACGCCCCAAGGGGGTCGGGGTCCCGACTGCAACGTCGGGAAAGTATAAGCTCATCGCCAGAGGAGATATAGATATCTAGGAACTATTTCGTGAATTTGAAGGTGGAGAGAATTTTTCGGAACATTGCATAATTAATATTCTTTTCGCTAGTAAGTCCATTCAACTCGAAATAAAATAACAAAGATTTATTTCCATTAATTAAGTTCGCATTAAGGCTAATACCATTTTGCGCAGACACTGGAATCTCCATATATACAATCTCTATCTCATTTGTTTGGATCCTTTCATTACTCATCTGTTTTATTTTTTCAAAATCCTGACCAGGAACTCCCTGTTTATTATGATTAATCCAGAAACTCAAACGGGTCCCTGCTGTAAAAAGAGAGCCCCCCGTTGGCATAGATACCCCATTGATCGGTGCAACCCTAATCGGCACAGACTTTTCTTGAAAATCAGGAGAGATCACTTGCAATCTAACTAATGGACTTCCCCCTATAGAATTATGGGCAGGCGGCTTCCAAGAATCAGGATATTTAAATTCAAACCCATACTGCTCGTTGCGATAGGTTTTCCAGCTAGTGGTAGATGATGGCGAGGAACCGCCCAAGGCGTCCAACTGCTTTTGCTGTTCTTGGCTTTCGGTATTCATTTTCCCCGCAACTTCTTTTGCTTTCTCTAAAGCGTCATTTCCGGTCTGGACGATTGCTTGTCGCTCTTGAAGCCCTTTCAGAAAGAAACCCCCACCGCCCAAAACCGCAATGATACCGAGAACGATGAGAATCTCAAGAAGCGCAAAACCTTGTTTGTTTTTCATGTCTTCAGTATATCAAATCGCTATACGATCTCATCTTTCTTGCTTTTGATGAATCCGCGAAAATTCTCAAGAAACTCCACCACCACTTGGAACGGCACCTCGATCAAAATATTGATAAGGACCGCGAGCGGGTTGAATTTCGCAAGCCCGGCGATAATCCACCGGCCGATTCTTATGAAAGGCAAAGCGATGAGATCAAGCAGGAATGAAGCGGTCGTTACCCGCTCCGCTTCCAAACTTAACTCCTTCGCGCGGTTGTGAATCTTCACACCCGTTGCCGCGACCATAGAGACAAAAAATACAAAAACCAAGATATTCATCGTATTGAATTGGAACATAAAAAGCAGGCGGGCAAGAAGATATAGCACGACAAGAAACGTCGCAAGATAAAGGGAACGAGCCACAAACCTCATAAGGTATCCTTTCTTCTTGGGAATATCAATCACGTATTTCCGCTCGGCGTCCCCCGCTACCGTGTTACGCGCCTCGCGAAGCACAAGCGCAAAATTCCTCTCGCCCGGCATCCGAATCGAGGCAACAATAAGCAACATGAGGAGTGGCGGGAACGCGATATTCACCGCGGTACTCGCCCATGAAAAACCTCTCGTAATATAGGTCTCGACAGGAATCTCGATCGCGAGCGCGATCGTAATCTTCGAAATGAAAAACGAAAGCACGCTTAAAAACGCCAATCGGTTGAATCGTCCCTTCTCGCGCTTATAGCGTCGGTCATAGACAAGACGCACTTCTTCCTCGAATTGCGCCGGCTCCTCCGCTAGTTGTTCGAGCTCTTTATGCCCTCCAAGCTGGTCAACCAAATCCCCGATCACATAGAACACGGTATTATAACGATTCACTAATTTGAAAAAATATGGCGCGAGCGAACTCTTCGAGAGCCGTTCGATATTTTTCTTCAAAGCGGGTAGGTCTTTCGCGATAACCTTGCACTCTTCGCTTCCCATCGTATCCCATTGAGGATACATAAATTTTAAAAGCCGATAGTGGAGCTGTTCTTCATCTGTTTTAAGAAGCGCTCTTTGGATGGCAATAAAGAGCTGAACATCAACTGCTTCTTCTTTTAAAACCGTACCACGCACCGTGAGTTTTTCCTTCACCGTGCGATACATAATATTTGCGAGCATCGTGTCGCGGCGCGGAGGGAAAAGATTTTCTTCTATCGTGTGCGCGGTTATGCCAAAAAGCCACGCGGCAACCCGATCCCGCTCCTTGCCCGATGACTTCGGAAGATGCGCAAGAAGCGTATCGTGATTTTTAAGAATGTTTTCTATCTCCACGATCTTCGCTTCGGAAACGGAATTATTTTGTAAATGTCCGGCGCGGATAATCTCTTTAATAATCGACTCCGCGACACTTCCTTCAAAATTCAAAACCATTCTCCGGCGAAGCACTCTATGGATAAAACGCTTCCGAAGAAGGTGTTCTTCACGGTAATCGACAATATTGCGTACCCGCTCGTAAAACGCCGCCAGCCGTGAGGCAATCTCGTCAACATGGATACGCGACGTGTCCTCGGTAGCCCTTACGGCATCCGAACGTATATAAGCCAAAATTTCTTCCTTGATGATTTGGGAAAGCATAGAAAACATAGAAAAAACCTACATTGTGCCCTGTAGGTCTCCTATGCTTTCTATTCTAACATTCTTCCGCCAAAGAGTCATCTTCTGACAAGAAGAGACGAGATGACCCCTATTTCTTTTTTTCCTCGTCCTTCAGCTCCAAGGCACAGGAATTAATACAAAACCGACTACCCGAAGCCGGCGTCCCGTCGGACATCTTCTGCGGTCCGTCATCGAACACATGGCCCAGATGCGCGCCACATCGTTTACAGGCAACCTCCGTGCGAGTCATACCATGACTCGAATCTTCCAACAAAACCACGTGCTCACGGTTTATCGGATCGGTAAAACTCGGCCACCCTGTTCCGGAATCGAATTTGGCATCAGATGAAAAAAGCTCGGCACCGCACGCGACACAAACATACATTCCTTTTTCGTGATTATTCCAATACTTTCCGGTAAACGCGGCTTCTGTTCCCTTCTCTCGCATAACGCGGTACTGCTCGGGAGTAAGCTTCGTTTTCCACTCCTCTTCTGTTTTCGGCATTACATCTTCAGTATTCATTATGGAAATATAGTATCACCAAAGAGAAAACAGGTAAAATTCTTGCTCACTAAAACTATTTGTAGTACCCTTATACGACTTGCTCGCGCATTATTCTTTGTATGAACACACTCTACGCAAAACTCAAAATAACAAAAAACAAGAACTCCGAAGCCGAAATCGAAGGCGAGATACCCATAGAAATTCTTGAAGAGCACACGGCGACGGTGCTTTCGCGTCTCCGCGCGGATTTCGAGCTTCCCGGTTTTCGGAGAGGCCAAGTACCGGAAGCAATGGTAAAGAAAAACGTCGGCGAGGCGTATCTTCTCGAAGAAGCCGCCGAACTGGCGCTCGACGAAGCGTACCCCGCAATAGTTCAGGAAGAAAAACTCCCCGTCCTCGGACATCCACACGTGACGATCACGAAACTCGCCTTGGGAAATCCCGTGGAATTCAAAATCCGCGTCGGCATCGTACCGGAGATACAGCTTCCCAACTATAAAAAAATCGGGAAAACCATCGGCTCAAAAACAGAACCGGTCGAGGTAACGGATAAAGATGTCGACGAGGCAATCGCCGAACTCCTGCGCCTCCGACCGAAAGATACAAATCAAAAAGAAGGCGAAGCCCCTCCGCCAGCTGGCGGACCAGAATTCACCGATGAATACGTCAAAACACTCGGCAACTTCAAAGATGTCGCGGACTTCAAAGTTCAACTCAAAGAAAATCTTCGAGAAGAAAAAAAATCGCGCGCCAAGGCGGAACGCCGCGAAGCGATAGCAAAAAAGCTTGTCGAGGAGACCAAGCTCGTCGTCCCGGAGATACTTATAGAAGAAGAGATGGAAGTAATGAAGGGGCGGCGACTCGAAGAAGTAAAGCACCTCAACCTCTCAATGGAAGACTATTTGAAGCAAATCAACAAAACCGAAGATGTACTTGTGAAAGAAGAACGCACGTACATCGAACGTCAATTTAAAACGAGATTCATCTTCGGAAAAATCGCCGAAGCCGAAAAAATTACCGCCGACCCGAAAGACATTGAGCGAGAATTGCAATATCTCGTACGGCGCTATCCGGATGCGGACATGGAATCGCTTCGCCGATACACCGAGGACGTTCTCATAAACGAAAAAGTGCTCTCGCTTTTAGAGGGCACGAATGAGAAACCACACGAACCCACGAACACAGCCGGAACGTTGTAAGAATTTTCTCAAAATCTTTCTCAATCCGATTGTCGGACGAAAAAATATGGTCAAAAATTTCTTTTCTTCCACCAACTCGGATATTCTCCCATTCTAAAGCAGAGAAGATCAAAAACCAAAAAAATCGCTATCACAAACGGCGCAACGCCGAGCAACGTGTCACTTCCCGAATGCGAGCGGCTATCGATAATAAGAAAGCCTGCGACGAGAAGTGCCGCGAGAACCAAGGTGGCAATCCATCCTTGCCAACTTGCGGGATAATACGCCGCGAACCACCTCCAAAACCGTTTCGGTCTGAACCAATAATTTTTCATAACATTCCCAATCCTATTATTGTACACTATTGACGAACCGTAGGGACACCCTCTATACTAAAAACACCATGAGAAACGCAGTCTTCAGTACGAATACTTGGTGGTACTCACTCTTTGTTCAAGGAGTGAGTTTTGCACGCTTAACATAATTCGCCGAATCTTCTTTTTGTAAGTACGCAAACCCCGCTCCTCGAGCGGGCGTTTTTTATAAAACGCGGTTGCACCTTTAAAAAGGAGATGGAAAGTGGAAACCAGAAATCTTGACTGGCAAAGAATTGAGCGGGCCATAAAACAAGAAGCGCGACGATACAACACAGAGAACAAAGTCGGCTGGGCGCTCGAAGCTACAAAGAGGGTCATAGACTTCTCCGGTCCGGCATCGTCTTCACGGGCAATGTGCGTCCGAATAGGGAAAATCCTCCTCGGAGACACACAAACCATCATAGTCCCGTCATGCCCCATGCATTATGCCTATGAGAACGACCGTTTCGCGTTCGCGGGAGTAAATCCCGGAGTCTCATTCCTCACCGAAAAGCACATCGAATTCCTCAAGAAAATCACGGGTGTACTTCCTGAAGCAAAACCAATAATCCTCATCCCCGATCAAGAGGCAAATGATCCCGATCTCCTTGGGGCAATGAAGATAAGCGCCGAAGAACTCGCGGAGGTAATGTATAAAAGTATTGAAGCGACGAAGAATGCCGTTGAACCTCTCGGGTGGCAGGCGAAGGCAATGACGGAAGCCGTTCCCGATCTTTCCGAAAGGGAAAAGCAGGCGGCGGAATGGATAAGAGAAAGCGAAGAGTTTACTCTCCGCATCAACAATGACACGATCGCTCGCCAAGCAATGTACTACGCGCTTGCCTCCGCGGGAAGACGTGCAGGAATGCCGGTCGAAGAGATGGTGCACCGCACGATACGGACTGCCGCTCAATACGTTGCCATAGGACGCTACACGGCAGAAAAGGGATACCTTGTCGTAAGTCACACGACAACCAACCTTATGTGGTATTTCCAAACCGATGCCGCGGTTCTCCACAATCCGGTCTCTATCTATCAATAAAAATATCCGGAGCGAGCATATCGCTTGCTCCGGATATTTTTTTTCGATTCACCAGAAAATACTGCACAAAAACGAGGAAAATAAAGATTACCGGTTGAAAACTATATATTCTCCTTCCGTAATAATCTCGAGCTTCCCGTCCACCACCTTGAGCGCGGTTTGATCATCGATCGCGTAGAGCGGTTCTTGTATTTCGCGCGCAAGTTTTTCTAAAAGTTCTTGGGTAACATTTGGAAAATACGGCGAGTTCAAATGAGGGCGGATATGAAAATTAACAAATCCCAATCCCCTGGTGTTTGTATATCCTTTTGCCTCATCTCCATAAAAATTTCTATCCGATTGGCTCGTAAGCAACCCAGGATTTGTCACAATGCTTCCTGCGCTGATTCCCACATATACGCGAGTTTTAAGAAGTTCAGGGAAAAATTTCTCGAGCCCCGATTTCTCCATCCAGTGCATAAGATAAAAACTATTGCCGCCGCCGAAGACAAGTACGTCTGCGTTTTCTAACCGAGGCCGCCACATCTTCTCTTCGTGCAAAGCGGCAATGTCTACAATATCAACCTCTTTAAATCCGAGATTTTTCATATCATTCAAATCATTAATAAGCCAACTCTTGTCCCCCACTTCCACATTCGCGGCTGTCGGGATAAACGCAAGATTCGCTTCGGAAAACGGCTTGCCGAGCAAATCCGCCAAGGCCTTCACCATGGACTGGTTCATTATCCCGCCGGAAGTCAAAAGAAGCTTCATGACGTTAGGCTAAATGATATCGTAATCCATTCTCTGCGCCTCGGGAGCGGTATAGAGGGGAACAATTTCGATCTCGCCTTTCTGTGGTACGCGAATCACGTCTATTACCTTTCCAAAAATGCGAAAATCTCTACGAACGATAATCGGCTTGTATTGCGGATCCGAAGAAACCGGCTTCAAGATAACCGCGTTATTCGCAAACTCGATTTTTTTGATGACCGCGAAGCTGTCGATGATCGCGACCACCAAGTCATTTTCCATCGCCGCTTCGGTTATCTCGACCAGTACATAGTCTCCCTCTTTAATGCCCGCGTCCACCATCGAATCCCCAACCGCCTTCACACTTACTACATTGTCTTTGTTTATCCCCTGAAGGAGCTCCATCGCGACGCAAATGTAATCCCCAAATCCCCGCTCCGCGAGAACATTTACATTATCGCATCCCGCCGAAGCAATGACGGGAATCGTAACGGTCACCGTTCCCGCGAGAAACGGCTCCAAAAGCCGAATCCCCCGTCGTTCATACCGCCCCCGTTCGATAAGCCCCTTGCGCTCCAAAGACTCCAAATACTGCGTTACCGCGCGCGGGGAAGAAAACTTCATAAGCTTTACCAATTCCGCAACGGTTGGAGACTCTCCTTTTTTCTCTATCAACTGCCGAAGGGATTCATAGAAACTTTTCTGCTTTTCGGTAAGTTTTTTGAAGCTCCACGACCCCACAGCCGTGGTCTCTTGAGAAACAGTCCGCAGAGCGGAACCCCGAACCGTCCCGCTCTGCGGGACTGGTACGTGGGTAAAATTTATATTCATACGATTATTATACTATATACACTATATACATCCTGTGGATAACTCCGACACTCACCCCTTGAGAGTAGAATCAGAGTCCGTCCTTGCGCCAAACTCTCCTTGCTTTATAAGCACCCTGTCACGCAAAAACCATTGACAATAATTCAATATATGCTATAATTAAAAACAGCAAAGGAGGACATTAGATGAAGAAGAAAAGGTGTGCTGATTTTGTGGTGAAGGAACAAAACGCCGTTGTCGCGGTCTACGTTGTGGCTCCGGATCTTGTCGCGGCAGAGCCGGAAGAGATGAAAGGCGTCCCCTTTATCTTCTACCGAGGAGAACCTGGGCGCTCGACACAGCGGGCCATGGTAGCACATATGGAGCACGAGAAGGGCGTCCACTACGGCACCGATGGAGATATTATCTGCATCCTTGCACACGGTTCGCAAGGACCCACGCCCAAAGAGATGGAGGAATACATTCCCACGGCATGGAACGGCACCCCGCTCGTTCCCTACTCCTTCGGAATTCACCACGGGGAAGACGAGAAGCTGGAACGGCGCGTGCGGTCGTATGAAAACTTCCGCGACTTTTTCCAGATTTTCGCGAGAGTCCGTGAGAACCGCGAGCGAGAGGAACGCCCGATTCGCTTCTTCATGAAACGTTTCTTCGCAAGCACCGTCTAAGACAAAGACACCCTCCACACTTCAAGGCCGCCCCTTTAAAAGGCGGCCTTACACTTTTTTATAATTCTATTGTTGTGCCGCCTCGCGCGCGAAAACCACCAGCTCTTCTCGATTTTCAAGAACCTCCTCCGGCACTTCATAATAATTTTTGAGAACCTGCTTTACGCTCGGGGCAAAAGGCTTCATACCGCGCTCAATGTAACGGCCGCGCGTGAAATCGGATGTTTTGAAATAAAGTTTTCCCTCGGAGATTATTCCGAAAAACTTTTTTTCCTGATAAATCCCCCACCCGCCGAACATTCTTCTCGAATGAACCTCCGGCATATCGGAGAAAAGATCATGCACCACGAAGTCATGAAATCCAGAGCCGAGTTTTTTCATAACTTCATTCAACCGCCCCCAACCAGACATTCTCGCCCATACTATTGCGGCGTATTAAAGATCGAATTCTTGCGAAAAAGAATCTTGTAGAGATTCTCTATGAAGTCCCCTCCAGCGTAACCCGCGATAAAGGAGATGCTCGGACTGAATGCGACGACAAGCACGCTCCCCGCGATATCCCTCACGGCCGCGGAAACCAAAAGTCCCACGACACCGGAAATTGCCATCATGAGAAGAAAGTACGGCGCGTTGAACCCGACGTTTTTGTAGGAGTACTGATACTTCACAAATCCGACCAATCCCCGCACCATGCCACCTCCGAACCCCGCGATCAAAAGATAAATGTAGTCCATAAGAAAATTATAGCAAAACGCCCGTTACGGGAAGCGTGGTAATATTGAGGTATGAGGAAATGGCTTGTTTTCATTGTTCTTCTTGGCCTCCTGTGGATAAGAACCGCCTTTGCCGCGCCAACCTTATCTGTAATGCCGGAGACGATCCTCCAAGGTGATCCGATGTTCGTAACCGTAGAAAATGCTCTTCCCCTCAAGGAAATTCTCTTTGACGGTAAAAATTTTCCCTTCTTTATTTACGACGGAAAACCTCGAGCGTTTATAGGAATTGATCTTCGGGAAAAGCCGGGCGACTACGAGTTAAGCGCGCGATTCGCTGACGGCGAAACACTTACGAAAATAGTTACGGTAACCGCAAGAGAAAAAATCGAGGCGCCGCTTGGCATCCCCCAGAAACTCGGCGGCGATACTCCGGCGAGCCAAAAAAATTTAGTTGATTCTCTCACTAAAGAAAATCAAAGTTTGAGCGAAATTCGAACGGGCAAAAAAGCGTTCTGGACCGCGCCCTTCCGATTTCCCGTAAAGTATCCCTTCGTCACTGACACCTACGGATATAATCGAAAAACCGGCGAGTACACTATCCCCCACAAAGGCACCGACTTCCGCGCCGAAGAAGGCACGAGAGTAAGAGCGATGAATCGAGGCGTCGTGCGCATTGCGCGCTCCTACCGCGTCTACGGAAAGACCATCGTCGTCGATCACGGATTGGGTCTTCTTACGTTCTCTATGCACCTTTCAAAAATAAAAGTGAATGAGGGCGAGCTGGTACTACCCGGTCAAGTCATAGGTTTAAGCGGAAAAACCGGATACGCGGAACAGCCACATCTTCATGTGAGCGTGAGAATAAACGGAACATCAATAGATCCGATAAAATTTCTTGATCTCTTCGCGCCGAACTCTTCGGGGCAATAATTTTATATTTTTTTAAAATGATCTCGAACTTCTCCTTCCTGTTCCATATCCGGGTTTTCTCCCTCGTAAATGTCCCCTAGCGCGATCAAAACCACCGCGCGACGGTCGCGCCATGTCAGGCTCGGGTTCCGGCGTTTTAATGGGCGGCGGTAAATTCGGAAGTTTTGAAACGGGAAGCGTCGCGCGGATAAGACGCTCAATGGCCGAAACATCTCCTCGTTCGTTCGGCCGCGCGAATGAGATCGCGTGCCCGCTCCCCCCCGCGCGTCCCGTGCGTCCGATACGGTGCACGTAATCTTCGGCGTTGTCGGGCAAGTCGTAATTCACCACAAGTTCGATATTGCTCACGTCAATGCCGCGCGCGGCGATATCGGTCGCGACAAGCACACGATACTTCCCCGTCTTAAATCCATCGAGCGCCTCGCGCCTTTGGTTCAACGAGCGATTGGAGTGAATTTCCGCGGCGGCGTGGCCCAACGCGCGAATGTGCGCCGCGATGCGCTTGACGCCGAATTTCATCTTCGCGAAAACGAGAACCGACCCGTTATATTCATACAATATCTTAGCCAATAACTGCCTCTTCGCCTCTTGCGAGACGAAAAAAACCTCCTGACTTACGTTCTTTGCCGCGGTCCCCGACCGCGCGATTTCAACGCGTACCGGAAGTTTCATGCACTTGCGGGCAATCGTTACGATATCTTCCGGCATCGTTGCCGAGAAAAGCATCGTCTGGCGTTCAGTCGGGATCACCGCGAGAATACGCCTCAGTTGGGGCGCGAATCCCATGTCGAGCATACGGTCAGCTTCATCGAGCACGAGCACCGTTACCTTTCCGAGCGTAATCGTTTTCTGTTCCAAATGGTCAATAATTCTGCCCGGCGTGCCGATTAAGACCTGCGGCTTCCGAGAGAGGCGGCGAAGCTGGTGAAAGATGGGCTCCCCGCCGATCAAGGTCGCCGTCCTTACGCCAAGCGGCGTGGCTATTTTCTCGATAGCTTCGTTTACTTGGAGCGCGAGTTCGCGCGTCGGCACTACAATAAGACCAAATCCGTTTCCCTGCGATATGCGCTGAACAAGCGGAATGCCGAATGCCAACGTCTTTCCGGTACCCGTTTGCGCGATACCCATAACGTCCTTACCCTGAACGGCAATCGGAATCGCCTGCTCTTGTATAGGAGTGGGAATCTTAAAACCTTTTTTCGCCAAAATGTCCAAAATGCCCGGCGCGATGCCGAGACCATAAAAACTCTTCTCGTTTCCAGTCATAAGAAAATTATCTTAACAGATATCGTGCAATTAGTACAGTAACTGGAGATACGCTCATAAAAAAGAGGGTGGCCATTTCTCGACACGCCATCGAACTAAATTATAAGAAGAGTACAAAGATTATCGAGTTGCCTTATATATGGCTTGGATCTCCGGAGCGGAAAGATCACGATTATAAACACATAGTTCGTCAAGTATGCCGTTTTGGGACGCCGCCCCAGCCGCATCAGACCCTATATAGTGGGGCCAAGAATAATCGGTGGGAATAGAAATGAGATCTTTTTGTTCAATAAAAGATCCATCGATATGAAGATTCACTTTCCCCCCTATCCATGTAAACGCAACATGCCCCCAAGCATTAACTGGAAATGCAGCGACAAATTGTTGATTAGCGGAAACTCCTCCGTTATTAGTTCGAAATTGAACAGCGCTAACACCGGTGAACTTAAGATGTGCCTGTATTTGGGGAGCCGAATTATTATCATCGCTATATATTGGCATAATGCCACCTCTTTTCACCCATGCAAGAATTGATGTTGTACTTGAATGAAAAAGCGAAGAAGCGTCGGGAATGGTTATATTCTGAGAGCCGAAACTAAAACTTGCCGCACTGCCCAATTTTCCAAGAATAAAAAGAGGTCCGTTAACCGTACCGTTATTCGCGAATCCCGAAGAGTCATTCGCATTGCCATCGAGCCGCCACAATCCCCGTATTCCCGAAGCGGATGCCCAAATGGCGGGATTGCCGAATTCGGCCCGACCATCGTCCGTTCCCCCGTCCTTAATCGCCACTTGTTTAAGATATTTTTCCGACTCAAGAAGAGCAACCACCGCATGCGTACCACTCGCCACGTACGCGTAGTAATAGCCGGACGACGCCGTGTTTATGTAATCCACCGGAAGCTTTGAAAAAAGTACTCCCGCCGAAAATGACCGGAAATCAATCGGAATCCATCCGCTCCCGTTGTTCTTTCTGAAATCCGCGTAGTTGCGCAGTTATAGGAATAACCCGGCGTCGGAGACGGAAGACTTGTATAACTTCCACAGACCGACGAGGAGTCATCCGGAAGGGAAAGATAAATTTTCGTTGGATCTCCAAGACTTGGTGGTGGTTTTTCTGTTGCAATAAGACTGACGGCTTTGTTAATACTTGCCAATTCCGCCAACCGATTCGAGTCTCGAACACCGCGGAGTAACTCCGCCGGACTAATGGATATAATAATGACCGTAGAAAGCGTGGCGATAATGCCGATAACAACCAAAAGCTCTATTAACGTAAACCCTCCCCGATTTTTCCTCATGAACATATTCTAACATGTTCGGAAAGGGTTTTTGTTTCTACAAAAAGAAATCAAATAGAAAATTTTGCAGATAAGAAAGACCCCGCGACACGCTCGGGGTTTTGTTTTAATCGATGACCGCTACGGCTCTCCGTGCCATAAGCGCGAAGCTATCGAAATACGGCAGAAGATCGCGTAGTGAACTTTTGTATTCCTTCCCGCCGGTTGCCGCATCAACAAAAACTTCGCGTGCCCGCGCGATCTCGCGAAGCCGTCCCCGCCAGCGCGCATCTTCGAGGGTGAGATCAAACAATTCCAACGCCCGCTCTACCGCGCCCCGAAAAAGCTCCTCGTCCTTCCCTTGCCAGTTTACAGCGCGGCTCACCTCGCTCCCGATATTCCCCATCTGTTCGGCAAGAGATAATTTCTGCCAGCCGCCTTCGGCTAATGTTTTATGAATAAAAGCCATCTTAATTCTCAATAAGTTTATTGACAATGGCAACAATCGCCTCGCGAATTTCCGGATTCTCAACACTCCGCGATCGGTTTCCATGTTGGGGCTTCAGATTAATCATGGAATCAAACTCTATCCACTCATCCTCTTTCTTTTCCTGATACAGATTGATTCCCCATGTATGCTCGCGTTTCGATTGGCACTGTTCGGTAAGCACCGTTTCTTCGTCGGCATGAAGTTCACCTCCGATTGCCATAACACCCTGCGATATATCCACTACTGCCTTTACAAAATTTCCGAATCCCGCTTGAGCAATACGAGTTAATTCTTCCCGTGTGACGGGTTCCTTGATGAGAATAATTTCCATAGCAACTACATTGTAGCAGATACCGTCTAACTATCTATTGGCCATTACCTAATCCCGCCGGAGGTTAAGAGAAGTTTCATTAGATTTTTCGAATCATTTTTTCACTTTTTTTGCATGCTTTTTGAGCCATGAGGCGACAATCGGCACGTCGAGCTTCTGCGTCACCACGCGGAGTGTGAATTCTTCTACTTGCTTATTCCCCGCCATAAATTCGTATCCATTAACAAACAAAAATCGCACTGCAGCGGCGAATGCCGTGCGTTTATTGCCATCCACAAAAACGTGATGTTTCGCGAAGGAGTCAAAATACGCAGCGGCTTTATGGAACACATCGGGATAAAGCTCCTCTCCGCCGTAACGTGCCTTGGGGCGTTCAATGGCCGAGAGAAAAAGGCCGACATCCCGTATGCCATGCGCGCCGCCAGTCTTTTCAATAATTTCGTTGTGGATCTCCAAAATATCCTCGCCAGCAAGATACCGCATGCGATGCTATTTTTTAGCAAGCGCCTCAAGTGCGGGGCGGTAACGCTCGATAAACTTCTCCGTCCAGCCGACAAGCTCCTTGTCCGATACTCGTGTAATCGGCCGAATCGAAACCACGCGTTTTTGCCTGTCTACTTTGACTATTACGCGATCGCCGATCTTCAGCCCCAACTCCTTCAAGGATTCTTTGGGAATCGTAACCGCCGCCGAGGTTCCTACTTTTAATACTTTTTGCGTCATATGTTGATTATAATCGTATTATAATGCCTGTCAAATGCCTTACTCTCTAAGTTTTAATGTCTAGACCCTAACACCTACTACCTAATTTCTAGCTAACTACCGACTTCCTACCCACCAACCCCTAATGGCTAATCCATCGGAGCATGGTTTGAAAAAAAAGCCCCAACATTCCTGTTGGGGCCTGTATCTCTAGAGGGCGTTCCCGATCATGCATCGGCAAAGGCGCAGTCATTCGAACAGTACACTGCAACATGTGCCGGAGGGATGGGGTTACCGCATCCCTGGTACTCGCATGTTCTTCCAAATGGATGATTCTTGGGAGTGAGCCATCCCCTGTCTTTGCATGCTGAGCACCCATAGCCGCCACACATGTCACACTGAACGGAATCAGCCGGGTAGTTCTTGTCTTTCGGGATATCCACGATTTCCTCCTTCCGTTAGGAAATTGACCACCCGGCATATATGCCAGCGTTCTCACGCTCCATAACCACAATGTCGTGGCCCACCTCCGGTGAAGCAGCTCCATGAAACGGCCCATTCACGACATTGAGCACGGTCAAGGTGAGGGTCATGGTATCGTCCTTCACAACCTTCTCTTTCACCCTGACTTTGATGTGAGCTCCGTCTTCACAGTAGTACCGCTCTTCTCCAACTTCGACAAGATCACCTTGAAACATTTTCTCCTCCCGCGGCAAAGCCGCTTTCATGATAAAACCCAAACGAATTGCTGCAGGTACGATGGCATATAAAATGTTATTCGTCAAGTGCTCCTATCAGTCCGCTCACAAGGACCTGGTGGAAATATTCCAGGCGGTGCTACGACACAACTCGTTGACCTCCTGACCGCAAAGACCGCCCGTGATCTCGGCATCGATCTTGCCGTAACGAGTGCAAACAAAACCAAGGGGAAACTACAGTAAGAATCTCCCCGCTCACGAAGAGGCTTATAGACAATTCATCGTCTGTAAGCCTCTTTTTATTTTCTAAAATATTTTTCCTATCCTTTAAAAACCCCAATAAAAAAAGACCGTTCTCGGTCAGCGAGCTCATATAGAGCATTGAAGGGCTACTCCTTTTCTCTCTCGTTGCGCAACCTTTGATATTCCTTGTCTGCCAGTTGAAGCGCCATGTCGAGCTGAAACGCGGTAATGGCTGATTTCGTTTTCAGGCCGCGTTCAAATCCTCTGAGCTCCCCTTCCGCCTGCGGCCACAGTTCGAGAATCTGCTCTTTAGTCCAGATCTCCTTTCTCTGCCCTTTCTTGTCTACTATTGCCATATACACTCCTCCTATGCGTGTCGATCAGTGAATTGATAAAATCTTTCTAAACCTATCCTCCCACCTTTCCTACTGCATGGCAAGCTATCAAAAAACCAAAAGACTGGAAATTTCTCTTCTCATAATAAAAAAGTGCAGACCAATGAGGCCTGCACTGTGATAATGTCGAAAGCTTCTTCAGCTTTCGAGTAGTTCGTACGTTCCCGGTTCGAAAACGTACATGTCGAGAGCGTGCGGAGAAATTTCGCGAAGTAGCACGGCTGCCTCATTTTTTCCGGCTTGTTCGAGCACCTCGATGACCTCGTCCGCGTACGCGAGGCGCGTACCCGGAGGCATATCGGCAAAACCCTCACCGAGATCTTTGCTCTCGAAGATGACCGGAATTTTCATTCCGACCAGCGCTTCGCGAATCACGAGAGGAGTTTTCTCATCGGGGTCCAGTGTAATCACGCGCACCTTCTCGTGCTTTCCTTTCATGAACGATCCGGGCATTCCGAATGGAGCAAAAACACGTCCCTCGGAACCGACGATCGCTATCGTTGGGATCATCTTATTACCTCCTTTTTATGGTAATCGTGATTTACGTAAAAAATTTCACAAGATCGGCGTAATGGCCGTGACGCTTTTTCACCACGCGCTTCAACTTCTGAAGCGCCTCCTCGTAAATCTGGCGAACACGTTCCCTGCAGAGACCATGCACGATCCCGATCTCATTCAGAGTCTGTCGCGGAACATAATCACCAAAACCCAAAAAACGTTCCACGACATCCCTTTGCCTGGCATCCAGGCAAGATAGAAGTTCCGTTACCAATCCGCGCATTTCGTTTTCTGCGCAGATATCTTCGGGAGAAGGAGTACGATGGTCACTCAAGACCATGAAAAGATCGCTCCCATTTTCCGTGTGACTCGATAAACGCGCGTTAATTGACTTCGGCTCCTGAGCTAGAATCATCAGCTGGGAAACTTTCTTTTCAGAAAGGTCCATGTCCTTCGCCACAGCAGAGTCAAGATCTTCAGCCGCAACTCCTCTCGTAAACAATTCCCCGCGGCGGCGACTGATCTTATTAACCTGCTCTGCAATCTTCGACGGAAGACGAATGGTACGTTTTTGTTCGTTCATTCCTTCCAATATCCTTCTGCGGATCCAAGGAAAGGCGTGTGTGGAGAACTTGTTGTTGTAGCGATAATCATATCGCTCGACCGCGTCGACAAGACCGATGTTGCCGTCCTGTAGGATATCGGCAGAACTATAGACCTCGTCACCGTAGTAACTCCTCGCCACCTTGAATACCAGCCCGATATTCGCATGATACAAGAGCGAATACGCGCTCATATAGCGCGCCCGCTCCAAATCCGCTTCATGCGCGAGCTCCCTCAATACTCTGCCCCGTTTTTTCTTGGCGTATTCCGTGAGTTTTCCGCAAAGATGCCAGATCTCTTCAAAACCGAACACTTTCGACTTGCGAGACTTCTCCCGGTCTTCGGGCATCACGAAAGCGCGGCAATCCTCGGGCAAGCGTCGGACCATGGCCTTGAGCGCTTCTCTTGCCTCTGCCATGTCGCGGCCCAGCTCTTTCTCTTTTTCTTCGGTCAACAATCCCCGATCCTTGGATTTACCTCTGTCTTTGGGAAATTGCTGTTCTGCTTCGAAAAAGATTTCGGCTATCGGCTTTGGATTCACGTCATCTCTCCTATCGTTTGTAATTCGTTAAATATTCTATCGAATATTCGGTTGTCAAAAACCAAGTGCTCAAATGAACAGCCGGTAAAACTTTTCATACTTTACCACGATAAACTATTTTTGGCAATAGCTCGCATAATACCAGCCATTTTTTATTCTTTCGACATTTTTTCGCACAAAAAAAGGGCCTGGCGGAAGCCAAGCCCAGTATTGGTGTTGAGAAACCGACGAATGAGCGCTAGAGAAGACCGCGCTCCTTCATGAGATCGTAGGTGATGCGTTCGTTCGAGTCGATCGGCGGGGATTCGTAGAGAGAGTCTGATGCCTCGTCATTGACGTCGGCCGCGATTGCAGCTCTCCTCGGCTCGGCAGCGCGCTCGTAGGCTGCACGAAGCTCGCCATTCGAGAGTACCGCGAGTTCCTTCTTGCGCTTCCGGTACCAAGCTTCTGCCTGAAAGCCCTCGGGGGAAGGAACACCAGATGTCGCTGATGACCTCCCTAAGCGGCTTCTCCGCTTCAAGAAGCTCCGAGATCTCACCGTCGGTCAGCGCGGCATACTTCTTGAGAAGCAATGAAAACAGCTCGCGGATCTTCTCTTCGCTCAACGTCTCAGTTGTCAAGGCTTTTTCCTCCTCTGCAATGAAATGGAATGAAAAAATATCTATCCATGTTTTACATCAGGAAGCATTGGGAAGTCAAGCCGATGTACTCGTCTCATACAAAAAATTGACAGAATGGCGCATATACCCTATGAATTAACATAGCATCTATTGAAAGGAGAGGTGCGCAGAAATCCTAATGGAGGGAGGTGATACACAATGACTGGTCCCAAGGACGACGATTCGTGCGACAAGGGTGATTCCACCCAAACCGTCGGCGAGTATGTCTCGAATCCCGCAAGTGCCTTCGATGGGCTCTTCAGTGGCGGATCAAGCTCCGACGATTCGGAGTGCGAGGAAGACGAGTAGTTCCATCTAACCCGAACCAGACAACCTGAAATCGCTCAGCGCCACGCACTGGAACGTCAACCGCAACACGCTCTGCGGCAATCCAACCGCACCATCTTTCAATAACTATTTTCCCTCGTGGTGATTACACCCACGAGGCAATGCCCCGCTCACGATTTTTTGTGCAGCGGGGTTTGTGTTTTTAAAGTAACTATAAAGAACAGCGCGGCCACTTTGGTCACGCTTCAATTTTACAAAATAGAGATACACCTTGCGGAATACGGAAAAACCGTATAGAATCACAAGGTATTTTCACATTCACTATGGAAGAAAACCAAGAACTCACCAAACAGGAACGTCGGCTCTTACGGCAAGACGAAAAGGAAGCCGCCCGCGAAAAAACAAAGCGAGCACGCCTCATGAAACGCCTCACCCTTTGGACGCTTCTTTTTTTGGGCATCGGCGGAGCTATGTTCGGCCTCGTGCGCATGAGCGGCGAAGGAACCGGCCAAACCGCGACGCTTCTTAATACCATCTCCGCGACCAGCTGGGTCAAGGGAAACGCGGAGGCAAAGGTAACCCTTATTGAATACAGCGACTTCCAATGTCCCGCCTGCGGAACATATTACCCTATCGTAAAAAAATTATTGGAAGATTATGGCGATCGCATCCGCTTCGTTTATCGCCACTTCCCTTTGCGCCAGATACACAAAAATGCCGACATCGCCGCTCAAGCTGCGGAGGCAGCCGGAGTTCAGGGAAAGTTCTGGGAGATGCATAATGCAATCTTCGAACATCAGCGCGACTGGTCGGAATCCTCGGACGCCAAAAAAATGTTTATTGAATATGCGACGACAATCGGTCTTGACGAAGATCAATTCTTGAAAGACTTAGGGAACAAAACAGCGAAAGAAAAAATTGACGAAGACCTCCAAAGCGGCCTCTCAGCCGGAGTGAACGCTACACCAAGCTTTTTCTTAAACGGTCAAAAAATGCCCCAGCCGAAAGGCCTTGACGACTTCAAACGACAACTTGATGCCGCCCTCCTCATCGCCAATTCCTAAGTGGATTCTCTTCGGCCTGCTCGGCTTCGCGCTTTTTGGATTTGCTGACGCCGCATACCTCACCGCGGAGCATTATATCGGAGCGATTCCTCCATGCTCAATCGTAAAGGGATGTGAACAGGTACTCACGAGTTCTTATGCCACGATAGCGGGTTTCCCTACCGCTCTCTTCGGCACACTTTTTTATCTTGCCGCGTTTCTTCTCGTCATTATGTACAAAGAAACAGGCAATATAAAATTTTTTAATATCCTCTTCGCGTTCTCCTTCGCCGCGTTCCTTGCTTCGCTTGGATTCGTCTATATACAACTTTTTGTCTTGAAGGCGATCTGCCTCTACTGCATGGGATCGGCAGTAACCTCAACGCTTATTTTTCTTTTCGCATCCGTGGCAATTTGGAAAAGCCGTGCGAAAAACCTATCAATTATAGCGTAGTAAAACGGCACCACAGTATTTTCGGAAAAAACTATTTTAAAAAAGAAGCCATGTCCCAAAAAAAAGACATGGCTATGTATAGAAAAACCTTACACGTGGTTAGGCTACGGCAGCTCTCTGCAAGGAAAAGTCAGAGGAAACAGGAAAGACATACTCGCGGTGAACGGGAACCGGCACAGCGAGGATCGTAATCGTAAGATCATACAACCCGTCCGCATTGAGAAGTCGCTTCTCGACAATCCGCCGCGCCGCCATACGCGCCGCCTGTTCCGTGGAAGCGTCAACCGCATCGTTCCGCCAGATAATTCCTGAGCGCTTGCCATGAGGTCCACAGAGATACGAAACGGTTGCCGTACAAAGAAACGTCATAGCTCCCCCAAGGATAAGGTGATTCGTGAATTCGTACTGTATCAAAAAAAGAAGCGGTTTGCAATTATCCCAAACCAAAAAAACGAGTTTGCCCCTAGGTGGTCACTGAAAATTTTTTAAAAACTACGTGAACTTTTTCTTATTTCGCCGGAGGCAAAAAAATAAAGGTCATCTGCATATGGCTATTCAAGCCGAAGTCCCCGGGAATCGCTCCGTGCGCTACGCCGTCGCTCTGATACATAAGCGCGATAAGTGACACTGTTGTCTTTGTACTCAATTCGAGAGGAGTCGTACTTATCACAACCGAACCGTTACCACTCTTATCCGATTTGAATGAATTTTGCGAACCGTCGCCTGCGCCGCAAGGTTTATCGGAAACATTCACATTCGGAGGAAATGTAAGCCGCGAACACCAAAGGGTATATGTTGCATTCGGCACAAGCTTGGAAAACGAGAGTTTTAATTCCGCGGTATTTCCCGAAACAATGTACGTCCCGCCTCCCGTTGCCGCGGACCACTGCTTCAGCGTCAAACCGAGAGACTTGCCTTTCGCGAATGGTCCTACGGGATTCGTTCCTATCTTGAAGATATCATGCGGAACGGCGGTAGCTGCGACATAGAGCATCTTTGCCTGCGTCGTTGTTTTTTTCGCTTCGGCGCCCTCAATGCGGATCACCTTTGTCTTATCCGTAGGATGTTCAACAAAAACATCCTGTTCGGGAAGCCCCATCGCGATATAACCCAAAAACTTCACGTCGGTACTCAAAGCTTTCGCCTCTTTCCAAGAATTAACCGAAGATTCGTCGGTGAGTGAGGGACCCATACGTATAAGAGGAAAAAGAACCGCGGCAAGAACAGCCAAAGCGATAATGAAGATGATCAATACGATAGTTTTTTTATTCATTGATAAATTATTATATAAGACCTTATGTAATTCAGTATAGCAAATCCGAGAACAATTTCTACCTACGCACTACGCAAATAAAAAAACGCCGTGCCACCGGGGAAAACAGATCCCCTATGACACGGCTAATGTTTAGTGAGTGAAAGCGCTCTCGATGTCAACGCAGAAATCAAACACTGTTGCGGGACTTGCGCAGGCAACGAGGGTCGCAAGAACCACTAGGAGGTCAACCTCGGCTTTGAGCGAAATATTAACCTTGCAATTGTTCTGAGCACACTCCCCCATCCACGAGTCGAGGATATTTCGCGCTCGATTGCAATGCTCCGGGCCCAACGTAACGACTTCTCCGCGATGGCGGATGCGGCTCATCCGATTGACAAGCTGAGCCATAATGCGAAGCAAGGCGCGCTCGGCATTCTCCTCTATGGCGACATGGTAGTGCTTCGTCCTGCACGCGGTAAGCCATCCCCTGAAACGCTTCTCCGCTTTTCCCAAATCTTCGCTTGTAAAGATCACCGACACCTCCTCCCTCTTAAAACATGCTAAATTATTTCTACCATAGATTCCGCATGTGTCAAGACAATCGTAAAAATATCCTTCTGCGTTATACTCATAGAAACAAAAGTCGAAAAAATAAAAAACAATCATGGTAAAAGTTCTTAGTGTTGATCATATAAAAATTTCCGTAAGCGATTACAAAAAATCGAAGGCGTTCTACACGCGCCTTATGAAGCTTTTGGGATTTAAGCGCTTCATGGAGGGGAAAAATTATATCGGCTGGAAAAATCAGGCGACGAGATTTTTCATCGCGCAAGCGAACTCAAAGTACAAAAAGGCGCGTTTTCACGAGGGAATGATCGGGTACCATCACGTATCCTTCACCGTGCGAAACCGAAAAGACGTAGACGCGGTAGGCGCGTTTTTGAAACGGAACAAAGTGGAAATCATCGATCCCCCGATGGAGCACTACGGCGGTCCGATGTACGCCACGTTCTTTCGCGATCCGGACGGCATGAAAATTGAGGTGATGTACTGGGGAAAGTAAAAAACAAGGCTCGGTGAGGAGCCTTGGAATATGGTGCATAGAAGACAAATCACTCTTCGAACGCGACGGTGATGTCGGAGTCTTCCCTGCCAGGCGAGTGAAAATCGAAGACATGGAAAAAACGCAGAACATCGCCTGATTCGAGCGAACAGTGGGTACCGATGTGTTCTTCTACGCCATTCCAACCGATGGCAAAGATCGCACCGTTCCGCACGAGGCACGTCTCCATCCCGAGGGAGATTCTCCAGATTTTACCCGCACGCCAGAGATCACCTACATGCCAACTGCCGAGTTTCACAGGAACCTTCCCCTTCGTGATTCTTTCAACCGCAAGAAGTGGTTTGCCACCGAGCATGAGAACGAGCGGCTGGTTCAGCACCGATGGAGCTTCGATATCCTCCCGAACACGCCTGAACAATTTCAGCATTACAACCTCCTCATAAAATTGAATTGTGCTTGCTATTCGCATTAAAAACGAAAACCCACCGAAAAGCAAGGAGAAGCTTCAATTTATCAGGAAATGGCGCTAAAATTAACTCAATGCCAGAAACTCTCGAACCCCATTACGACCACCTGAAGACCGAAGAAAAAATCTACCGACTCTGGGAAGGGTCGGGGTACTTTTCACCGGACAAACTTCCGTCAAAGAAAACCGCAAAGCCGTTTACGGTCATGATGCCCCCGCCGAACGCGAACGGCTCACTCCATATCGGACATGCGGTGGGCATCACTCTTCAAGACGTTATGGCGCGCTTCGCGCGTATGCGCGGGAAAAAGACTCTTTGGCTTCCCGGCGCCGATCATGCCGGATTTGAAACACAGGTTGTATTCGATAAAAAACTCGAGAAGGAAGGACGCAACTCCGACGCGTTGCACGGTCGGAGCTCCGACACCGAAGGTCGTCGGAGCCGCTTCACGATGAGCCGCGAAGAATTATGGAAAGAAATTTGGGACTTTACGCAGACAAATAAAAAAGTGATGGAAAACCAGCTCCGCAAGCTTGGCGCTTCCTGCGACTGGTCCCGCGAGAAATTCACGCTCGATCCGGACATCATAAAAACCGTCTACGAAACATTCGAGAGGCTCTACAAGGACGGACTCGCCTATCGTGACCTCCGCGTCGTGAATTGGTGCCCTAAACATCGCACGGCTCTTTCGGACTTGGAGGTAAAATATATTGAACGCGAAGATCCCCTCTATTACATAAAATATGGACCACTCACGCTCGCGACCGTCCGACCCGAAACAAAATTCGGGGACACCGCGCTCGCGGTAAATCCGAAAGACAAGCGGTATCAAAAATATATTGGGAAAGTTATCGAAGCGCGGGGTATTTTGGGACCTTTGAAATTCAAGGTGATTGCAGACGACGCGATAGACCCAAAGTTCGGCACGGGAGTGGTCAAGGTAACTCCCGCGCACGACCCTCTGGACTTTGAGATTTGGCAACGACACAAGAACGAAATCTCGGGACCAAAAGTTATCATAGACGAATCCGGCCGCTTAACCGGCGAGGTTGGCGAATTCAAAGGGCTCAAAGTTTCCGAGGCGCGACAAAAAGTTTCGGAAGCAATGGAAAAAATTGGCATCTTGGAAAAAACGGATTCGCACTACAAACACCAAGTGGCAACGTGCTACAAGTGCGGAAATATATTAGAACCGCTTCCTAAGCCGCAGTGGTTCATTCGGATGACGGAGAAACCGAGACAAGTATCAAGTGACAAGCGTCAAGCTTCAGGAAAGTCGCTTCGCGACCTCGGAATTGATGCTGTAAAGAGCGGAAAAATAAAGATTTATCCGAAAAGAACCGAGAAGGTATATATGCACTGGCTCAAGAATATCCGCGACTGGAACATCTCGCGGCAGATCGTCTGGGGCATCCGGATTCCGGCGTGGTTTAGAGAAATATCAAATATCAAAGATCAAAGATCAAAGATATGGGACTTGAAAATTTACGATGGAAGGAAAACGTTTGAGGCACTAAAGAACGGTAAAAAACGCGTTGAGACTCGCGCCGGGAAACCCCAAGGAGCAGAAAAAGACTGGCGAAGTTTTAAGATAGGAGATGTAATTAACTTTTCGCTTGTTGAAGAGGGAACGGAACGCATTTTGTCTAACGAAGTTATTACGAAAGAAATAGTTTCTATTCACCATTTCCGAACGATTGACGAGTTACTATCAAAATTTGATGTAAATGAAATCCATCCCTATCATCCGACCGAATATCGCAGCTGGTGGGAAAGCCGTCCTATCTTTAAAAAACGTATAAAAAAATATGGCATCTGGGCATTTGAACTCCAAGACGTCAATGAAAAAACTCAAGAAATATATGTCGGCATAGCTCCTCCTTCCGGCGAGGGTTGGGTTCAAGACCCCGACGTCTTCGACACGTGGTTCTCTTCGGGCCAGTGGCCGTTTGCTACTCTTCTTGCGAACAAGAAGGGTGACACGAGACATGTGACACGAGACATGAGAAGAAAATCAGATTTTGAGGAATTCTATCCAACCGACGTGATGGCAACCGGCTACGATATCCTCTTCTTTTGGGTGGCGCGAATGGTGATGCTCGGCCTTTACCGCACCGACAAAGTCCCCTTTAAAAACGTCTATTTGCACGGGCTTGTGCGCGACAAGGACCGGCAGAAAATGTCCAAATCAAAAGGGAACGTCGTGGATCCTTTGGGCGTTGCCGAAATGTATGGCGCAGACGCCCTACGAATGGCGCTTGTGGTCGGAAACACGCCCGGAAACGACATCGCAATATCCGAAGACAAGATTCGCGGTTATCGAAATTTTGCGACCAAAATCTGGAATGCAAGCCGGTTTGTGCTCATGAATCGGCCAAGCAAAATGCCAAAAATCATAAAACTCTCCGCCGAAGACAAAAAAAACATCGCAGGAGTGATAAAAGCGAAAGCGGCCGTCGCGAAATATATCGAGAAATTTGAATTTCATCTCGCCGCGGAAAAGGCGTACCACTATTTTTGGCACACGTTCGCGGATAAGATCATCGAAAGCTACAAGCCGCGGCTTCGAGGAGAAGAATTTTTTGCTTCTGGCGCGGCTATGAGGCCGAGCGGGCATGGTTTGCCGCAAAGCGGCGAGAGCGAGGCCGAATCGCCAGTGAACATCCACGCTAGGGATGTGAACGGTAGCCAAAAACAAAAAATTCTTGCCGACCAGCTTGCCGCTTATCATACCCTTGAAACAATCCTTCTCGAATCCTTGAAGATGCTCCACCCCTTTATGCCATTCGTAAGCGAAGAAATCTATGGGAAGCTCAACCCCGGGAAACTCCTCATTATCGAGAAGTGGTAATGCGGAATTGGTATAATGAATAAGCGATGAATATATTTACGCTTGTTCTTGCTTTTCTTCCGGGGTTCGCCTGGTTGTTTTTTTATCTCCAAGAAGACCTTCACCCCGAACCGAAACGGCTCATTCTTAAAACATTTATTCTGGGCGGCATATTTGCACTTATAGCCCTCGTCACTGAACTACTCTTCGACTGTGGCGCAAACCAATTTCAAAACTGCCTTACCCAAAAAACGGACATTCGAAACGTCATTCTCCCTTCGCTTATTATTTTTTCATTGATAGAAGAATTTTTTAAATTCGGCGCCGCGTATTTTTCGATACACAAAGATCCCGCTTTTAACGAGCCGGTAGATGCAATGATATACGCGATTGTTGCCGCTTTGGGATTCGCGACTGTGGAAAACTTAGGCGCGTTAAGTCTTGGGAACGGCGCCCAAACAGGACTTTTAAGTAACGCACTAGAGATTGCCTCGCTCCGTTTCGTGGGCGCGACACTGCTTCATTCCTTAACATCGGGCATCATCGGCTACTACTGGGCGGTGAGTATTCGCGACTTTGGAGAAAAACGGTTTATTGTTATGGGTATCGCCATCGCGACCGGTTTGCACGCTTTCTTCAACTACCTTATAATAAATTACTGGAACGGGTTTTATCCGATTCTCCTCGTCGTCATTATAGGATTTTTCGTGTTGAACGACTTCGAAAATCTCAAACGCAAAAAAATTTAAAAAGGTCAAAGTAACTATATTAATTTATTATGGAAAACTCGGAAGAAACATTTTTTGAAAAATTAGCCGACGAACGCCTGAATCCGAACCACGAAGATTATTTTAAGGTAGAACTCGCGAAAGCCGGTGGTAACGTCGTAAGTGAACCGAAAGTTAAGGCGCAGAGCAAGGCAGAGCAAGAAATCGAAAGCGAAGTAGAGGGACAGCTTACTGTTGACGTCTACCAAACGCCAAACGAAATTATCGTGGAATCGGCGGTGGCCGGCGTGGAACCGGAGAACATCGACATCAATGTCACGAACGACTCCATCGCCATAAAAGGCAAGCGTCATCGCGAGAAACAAGTTAAGGAAGAAGATTATTTCTACCAGGAATGCTACTGGGGAAAATTTTCCCGCTCGGTAATACTCCCCCAAGAAGTAGACGCGGAAAACTCCTACGCCAGCTTCAAAAACGGGATTCTGGCGGTCCATATGCCAAAGCTAAATCGGCAAAAAACGAAAAAACTAAAAGTGAAGCTCGAATAGAGGTGCCTCAAAAAACGAATTGCAAAACAATTCGTTTTTTGTTATCATAAGAGCCATTATGCGACAATGTAAAATCTGCGGGAAAGGTTCGATTATCCGAGGCAAACGCCGACTCCTGCGCGGACACTACAATCCGACATCCCAGTCAAGAAAATATCCCAACCTCCAGTGGGTTAAAATTAACGGCGTGCGAAAAATGGCTTGCACGGCGTGTATAAAAAACCGTGCTAAGAAAGCTTAGCGATTCCCTGTTTCTTTTTATAATCAAAAATACTCAAGGTTTTGACGGGCTGTAGCCCCGACGCGCTAATTTTCATAGAATAATGAGGTCGGGGTCCCAACCTTGGCGTCGGGATATACCGGTAGTACCCCAGTAGCAGAGCAAAGTTCGCTACGGGGCAGGCGCACTATTGGCCAAACACCAAATCGAGCACATTACAATCGGGGTGTAGTATAGTGGTAGTACGCAAGGCTGGGGGTCTTGTAGTGGGAGTTCGATTCTCCCCACCCCGACTAATACAACAGGTGCTCGATTGGTAGCGGGGTAAAGGTGCATGCCAGCCCAGTAGCGATCCGCCGGTTGGCGGATTTGTTACTGGGGTAGACCGGGTTCTCCGCCAGCTGGCGGACCGGCAGCCCGACCAGCTTCAGTTTTCACTTCCCGAGAACCGCGGTCCGTCCGCTCCTGCGGCGGCCACCCGTTGCCTCCAACGGCTCCTTTGAATACCAAGCTCACAACGCCTCCGAGAGCTTCTTGGGAAGCAAAAACTTACGCGACTAAACCAATAGAGAGTCGAAATTATCCTTAAAATAAGCCAATTTTTGTTGAACGCTTTTTAGCTCGGTTTCCATATTTTGGACAAAAGTTCGCGATGATTCGAAGCCATTTTATAGATGCCCCATAGGGCTTTTTATTTTGCGGCAAGCACTTGACTTGTGACAGGAAATAAACTATAATATGAATAGGATTTATCGAACCTTGAAAACCTAGACTGGAGGTGATCACGTGAAGCGAACTAAGACTCTGCTTCGAGTGTTGTTGTCCCTTCTCATCTTAGAGTCCGCGTTCGCAATTCACGAATACGGTCATCTAAGAGAGTTCCAGAAACGAGGCGTCCCTGTTAAAGAGTTTTCTCTGGGGATTGGTCCTCGACTGTATCAATACCAAACCGATTCTTCGCTCACTATAAGTTTCCGGCTCATACCGATAATGGCGTATGTAGCACCAACGGAAGAGGGCGGAAACTTATTCAGGAAGCAAGGAACGCTTTGGGACAAAGTCGCTGTTGACGCAGCGGGAGTACGGAATAACTTCTTGGTTGGTTTGGCCATCGTGTTTTTTATGCAGGTTCTTGGTTGGAAAAAAGGAAATCTATCCATAAAGGAACTCACAGGAACAGCGGCGGTTACGCCTTTCAAGATTTTACTCCGCTTCATCGCGTTTCTCGTCGGCTGTGTAACATGGGGTCGCGTCAACCTGGCGGAGAGGTTTCTTCTTTCCACAGGGGGCATTGATCCGCCTAAACCGCTCAAGTCGTTCATCCTTTGGAACTTGACGCTTGGTTTTCTCAACCTTGCACCAATTCCTCCCCTTGACGGCGGTCACGTACTAGAAGCTATCCTGTTCTCGATAGGAGCTAACATCCACATACCAGAGATTCCGAAATTCGTGGGTGTCATCCTGTTTGCGGCATACTACGCGACTGCTGGCAATCAGGATATGCGCGTACTCGAGGTTGAGGTAAAAAAGAAATCTACTACTGTGTTCAACGTGAGTAAAAAAAGAAGCGAGTCGAGAGAGACGATTAGTCGTCGAGAAGAAGTCGAAACGCAGATTGCTTTTTGTCCTCTCATCTCGGCTCGAACCAACAACGTTCTCAATCGCGCCGGCATCTATACAATTGCCGACTTACGGAAATTCACCGCGGCACAGTTACTAGAAATCAAAGGTTTCGGTCCAAAATCTCTTGCGGAAGTTGAGACGCTTCTGTCTCAAAGAGATTTGCACCTAAAGCCGTAAGTACGATCATCCGAGTCCATTAGTTCAAAGGTATGTATAGAGAAATCTATACATACCTTTTTTCTTTTTAAAATATCGAAGAACCCGGACTCTGCATTTATTCAAAATCTAAACCAAACTAAAAATCGCCACGAGAAATGGCGATCTTTGGGATCTCGCTCAGATATCCCGGAAGTAAATCCAGGTGGGTGGGCTCAATCACGATCCCAAGGGACCGGATAATTCGCCCTCCCAATTAAAATTATTTGATCCGAAATCTGAGGCGAGATCCCTTTTATGATACGAACTATCGAAAACTTGTGCAAATCCTACATCGTTATAGAAACCCTTCGAAATTGAAAGAGTTTCCTTGTGAATACAACAATTGAACCCCCCACAAAATCATTGAATAAATCCCCCATCGTATCGGCAAGTCCCTGTTGGGCGTACGCGAAAGGATGCTTTCCGGCGATGAAGACATCGAAGAGATACTCATAAAATTCCCAAAACACGCCGACAAGCATTACGAATCCAAGCGTAAGACACACTACCATCAGAAATTGTTTTCTTGAACCGGCAGATGACGAAAATATTTTCCAATAATCTTCCGCGATATAGAAAAAAAGAAGCGCTACCCAAGCACCTCCAAAAAGATGCAAGGGAATATCATACCACCACACCGAAACGTAAAGTCCTTCAAAAACACCTATAAGATGCGCGAGGATGATAAGTAACCAACTTGCAATGACAACACGAAACTTTGTGTTTACACGAAGGATCATAGGATAATAGTAACTCTCATCATCTCGCCCAGTAAGGCGCGATTTTTACTCTTTAAGACAAAAATCTATCGCTTCGCCCATTTTGGGTCGCGACTCTCGTCGCTCTTTAAAACCCATCGGTTTTAATATTTCCCTGCCTGACGGCCGGCAGGCGCAACGGGAAAACTCCCGTTTTCCCGACCCTTTTCCCACCACAGTTGTGGCCAAACTAACGTTTGGCCCACTGTGGTGCCCTGCGGGCTTTTTTCAAACCATATTTCTTTCTTTCTACCATACGGGAATCCCGAGTCAAAAAACCAAGCTGACGGAGTCGCTTTTTAAATTCCGGTTCAACAATGGTAAGCGCTCGCGCAAGCCCGTGGCGTACCGCCTCGGCTTGAGCCATTACTCCTCCACCGCGAACTTGAGCGCTTACAGAAAATTTACCCTCGAGCTTTAGATCATCAATCGGTTGACGCGCAACATTGGACAATCTTCCCAAGGGAAAATAATCCTTTAAGGATTTCTCATTGACCACGAAATGGCTTCCGCCCGGTGTAATACGCACTCGCGCGACCGCGGTCTTTCGACCTCCCACCGCCTCAACATAACGACCGCCTGCCGTTTTGTGCTCTTTGTCCGCCAGCTGGCGGATTGAACTTTTTTCTTCCGATTGTTTTTTTACCATAGTGGGGTTGTATTATTCCTTCGTGCTATTCACGAACACCAGTTTCTTTAAACGACGCTGATTCAAAAAATTCTTCGGCAACATACGGCGCACGCTTTCCCGAAGCACACGCTTTGGATCCTTGGCAAACGCTTCCTCAAAACGGCGGGTCTTCAAATGCCCCATGTAACCGGTATGTCTATGATACAACTTTTCGGTAAATTTCCGCCCCGAAACCGTAATCTCTCCCACATTCGTGACAATAACTCTATCGATTCCAACTTCTTTGGGATCATAATGGGGGCTCTTCTTCCCCTGAAGAATATGGGCAATCTCGGTAGCCAAGCGCCCAAGTCTTTTATTTTTTGCATCAATGAGGTAATCCATGATTAACGGACAAATTCAATAACGGCGAGAGATGCGCCGCTTCTTTTTTGGGCTTTCATAGTCTTTATTATCCTTAAATATCCGCCATTCCGATCTTTGTAGCGAGGAGCTATCTCTTCATAAAGTTTATGTACCACCGTGGCGTTGTGAAGGCGCGCAAGTAACAATCGGCGACTTGCTAATGTTTGCTTCTTCGCATGCGTCACAAGACATTCCACGATAGGACGTATGGCTTTGGCGCGAGATTCGGTCGTTTCAATGCGCTCGGCCCGAATCAAATCGGATGCCAAGTTTCGTAAAAACGATCTGCGTCTCCCTGACGTTCTGTGAAATTTTTTTCCTTTCTTTGCGTGACGCATGCCAGTGTTGTCTAAATATTCAAGCTACCGTGTGGCGAAGAACATTGAGCCACAACAGTGAGCATCCAGCCCCACTTTTGAGAGAGGCGGTAAATCGACGTTTTAATTATAATGGCAGAAATTTTCATTGTTTTTATTTATCTACGATAACATAAAAAAGTGGGGCTGGGTAAGGTTTTGTTCATAAATTTCTTCAAAATTTATACAAAGCCCTTATTTTTTCTTTTTTTTCTTGGGAGCAGCGCCTTCTTCCTTCGGGGATTCTTCAAACGCCTCAACCGTAACAACGCCTACCTTCTCAAAGTGATCCTTTAAGATATTCGCCGCTTTATGAAGCGCCGCCGAAGGACTCACGGTACCATCCGTCTCGATATCCAATCGTAAACGGTTGTAATCAGTCCGTTCGCCAACGCGCATATTTTCTACTACATAATTTACCTTGGTTACCGGCGAAAAATGCGCGTCAATCGCGATTGCGCCAATGCCAAGCTTTTCGTTCGTGCGCGTTTCAACTGAGGCATATCCTAATCCTCTCTCAACAACGATTTCAACATCAAACTCGGCATTTTTTGCCGTTAACGTCGCAAGTACTACCTCCGGATTTATCACTTCAACCTCGGCATCTGTCTTTATGTGACCCGCCGTAACAACCTGAATTCCCTTGACCTTCAAAGTTAATATCTTTGGCTCGTCCGTATGCATACGAAAACGTATCGCTTTAAAATTCAAACTTACTTCAACCATGTCCTCTTTTATCCCTTCGGACGTGGCAAATTCGTGCGGTACCCCCTTGATCTTTAGTTGGGTAACCGCAGCCCCGGGGAGCGAGGAAAGAAGCGTCCTGCGGAGGGAATTTCCAAGGGTCAATCCATATCCCGCATATAAGCCATCAACTTCAAACACGCCATGTTTCGCATCCTGCGAAACGGTTTTAATATTTACTGTTGAACTTAAATGTGTGTATTCCATAAATGTAGTATTTTTTTAATAAGCATTTCTTCCCCTTTGAGCGCTCGACATTCTAACCGTCTCGCGGAATAAGGAAAGAATGAAAGTGTTCCTTATGATATCTAAAAAAGACAAAGAAGTAAAGGGTTATTTTGAGAATGATTCGACCAGCAAATTGACGTTAAAGGGCAGTGCGACATTGTCGGGAAGCGACAAAACTCGACCTTCCATTTTGTCTTTGTCCACAGAAAGCCATGCTGGTCCGTCATAATTCTTAAGACGCTCGGGCAACATTTTTACCGCGCCGAGATTTTTTGATTCCGGGCGGAATGACATAACATCCTTCACGCGCACCAAAAAGCCCGGCGAACGCGTGCGCTTTCCGTTCACGAGTACATGACCATGCACGATGAGCTGATGTGCCGCCGATCGAGACGGAGCAAATCCTATGCGGAAAAGTACGTTATCTAAACGACGCTCAAGGAGTTCGATAAGTCGAGCGGATGTTGAGCCGGAATACTCGGCTGCTTTTTTAAAAATATTCCGAAGTTCCTTCTCGTCAACGCCATAGCTTACTTTAAATTTCTGCTTTTCTTTAAGCTGTTGACCGTATTCGGAAAGAGCTTTTCTCTGACGCTTGTGTCCGTGCACACCGGGGCGATATGGCTTTCGAACCAACGCGCACTTCGGCGAATTACAACGATCCCCCTTAATCTGGAGATGCTCACCAAGTGAACGCTCTTTTTTTTCTTTTGCGCGAATCATTGTATGTAGTTAAACTCTTCGTACTTTTCGAGGCCGAGGACCGTTATGCGGAATCGGAGTAACATCTTTAATAGAAAGCACGTTAAACCCGTGATTAATAATGGATCGAATGGCGGCATCACGCCCGCTACCGACGCCACTTACGATAATATCGACATCAATCGGGCCACTCGCTTTAATCCGCTCGGCAATCGCGGCAATGATCTTAGAAGAAGCGAACGGTGTTGCTTTTTTTGGACCGGAAAATCCCAATGATCCCGCCGATGCCCACGTAACCAAATTTCCCGTCATATCGGTAACACTCACCAAGGTATTGTTATACGATGCTTTAATATAAATCCTTCCATTCTGAATTTTCTTCCCTTTCTTCGAAACGCTCAAGGGAACTTCCTGCGCGACACTCGAGGATTTTTCCTTTACCACAACATCGGATTTTTTTTCGGCAACTTTTTTCTTTCCCATGTTATTTCAATTCTGTTTTACGTTTTCCGCTACCGGCCGTTTTTCTCACATTCCCTCGCACAGTACGCGAGTTCGTTTTTGTGCGCTGTCCACGAACAGGAAGACGCCGCATATGACGAGTGCCGCGATATACCTGTAATTCTTTGAGTCGCTGGATATTACGGCGAATAACCTGGCGCAAAGCACCTTCAACTTGAAAATTTTTTTCGAGATGATTTTGAATTTTATTTACTTCTTCCGCGGTCAACGCCTGCGCTCGTTTATTCCCGTCAACCTTGACCGAATCCAAAACGCGGCGACTTAAAGAAATGCCAACACCGTACAAATACGTCAGCGCGACTTCTGTTCTTTTATTATCGGGAATGTTTACACCAAGAATACGCATGCCAATTTTATACGATGCGAAGCGAGTAGCTAAAATTGAGCACCCAGCTCCACTTTTTATGAAGGCGCTCGAACGACCCTTTTGTGGTAATGGCGGAAATTTTCATGGTGTTATTGGATGGTGTCATGGTAAAAAGTGGGGCTGGGTAAGGTTTTGTTCATAAATTTCTTCGAAATTTATACAAAGCCCAGCTCCAGTTTTATACAGATATAGTTTTCAGGATATATTACCATAAGGATGTAAGTTAGATGTTTCTTATATTCAACTCTTTTTGCAAAACTGGGGCTGGGCAAAGCCCTTATCCTTGCCGTTGTTTATGTTTCAGTGTTTTGCAAACGACATAAAGACGACCGCGCCGTTTTACGATTTTACAATGTTGGCAAATTTTTTTTATGGAACTTCGGACTTTCATATATTACAACCTTCGAACGATTCTCCCGCGACGGCGATCCGGACCCAACTCCACAAGCACCCGATCTCCCGGCAAAACTCGGATATAATGTAATTTAAGCTTTCCGGCGAGATGCGCCAATACCTCTTCTCCCGCGGCAAGCCGAACGCGAAATGTAAGAGCCGGTAGTGCCTCTTCGACAAACCCCTCTTCTCTTTGAGGAAGCGGTTTATGCGGAGTGTTCATGAAAACATGAGAAGAACAGCGCCGTTCGCCCTCGAGGAGGTTTTGAAAAAGATGGAATAATTGGTTACAGAAAACACGTTGTGAATTAAAAAAAGCCGCGGAAAACCAGCTAAAAAAGTATAAGGGATGGGCGCACCAAAGTCAACGGGCATCATTTCACCTCTTATTGCACGGTAACGCTTATCCGCTTTGGGTCCATGGGAGCCCGGAGGAGCCACGTTGGCCAAAAAAGAACCTTGGCTTCTTTAAGTTCCGTGAGTTTGGCGAGTAATGAGCGAATATCACTCATCTTCTTGCCGGTAATGTTTGTCGTGAAGTCATTAACATTAAGTACTGGGGCCAATACTCCTTTTGTATCTACAGAAAAACGTAATTCCCCTTTTTCGAAGTTAAGAACGATTTCCCTATAGTCAAAATCCAATGAACGAAACTGATGAGCCGGATATTTGTCATTACTCAACGATTCAAATACGCGACGGAGGTCTTCCTCATGAAAACCGACGGCTCGAAGCGCGGCTTCTCCATACACCACAAAGTTTCCCTTTTCATCTACGTTCTTATTAGGCGAAAGTGTAGTGATTTTAAACTCGCGGGCGCCTTCGAGAATCATAAAATCTTTGGGAAGTTTGTTTAAAATATCGGTTTGGAAAGTTCCCTTGAGAACCGTATTAATCTTCTCTTTTGCTTTTGCGATATCAAGATCGGTAACCGTCGGACGCTCGCCGAGAAAACCTCCCGTGGCGGGCTCTTTCATCGTCGCATAAAATCCTTCATACTTCGGAGATCCTTTGAGCCCGGGAATCGTGAGACGCTCCGCTGGCTGAACGTTATAGCTCGGACCGGGCGCGTCGGCGGTTACTAATGCTTCAATACTTGAAGAAGCTAATTTTCCATTTTGTTTTGTAGCGCCGGGAATAATCACCCCTGTATTCAATCGAAATATTTTACCGTCAGGGGTCATAAAACGCGTGGTCGCGACAAGTGATTGCGGGTCAGTTCCAAATTCATTAACAATCACGATTCGCACGGCCGCTTTCTGTGAAACGCTTTTCTTGACTCCCGTCGCGGGGAAGGGTTCAGCAATCGTACGTTTCTGACTAAAAACCTCCGCGGGAATCGTCGAGGATTGCGCGCTTGCCGCGCTTACTGTTTTTGAAGCCGTAATACTTTGAGTGGATTCCCATGGAGTCGTCTTAAATACAACCGTTACCTGCACACTGCCAAAAAACTTTGCTACAACCCATACACCGATTAGCCCAAGGACAATTATGCCGAAAAATCCCAGAACGATCGGCCGACGGAAGAATGGCTTTTTCCCCTCTTCGTGAACATCCGCCGAAGGTAGTATCGCCGAAGAATGATACTCGGGGCGATCGATCCTCTCAGGAGCCACATTCGCTTCGTGGCTATAAAAAGTCTGCGGATTGTACAATCGAGGTTTTTCTTCCTTGGGGAGCTCCACTTCAACTGTTTCGATTATTTCTTTTGGCTTCACTTTTTTTCCTTTCTTCGCAATGCTTTTTTCTTTAAGCGCGGCGGCAAATTCGTTCGGGGCCCCGCTTGCGACAATATCCGATACTGCTCGTTCGGACCCGCTTCGGCGAAACAAAGGATGGATCGCCTCAATATCTGCCGCTTGCGAGAACGCGAGAATTTCTTCATCAACCGATTCAATAAGAATACTTTTCCCCGCGGCGGCGGCTTCGCGTTTTATAAGATGGAAGTTACTCATCGATTCTTTGACGAGCGCGGCGCGAGGAATAACAATAACGACCTCTTCTTCCGCGGCCTTGATTATTTTCTCAATGATCGAAGCAATTTCTTCCGTTTTATCAATAAATAATTTGATCATAGGTATACCTTATGCATGCACCGCGCCAAGCCAATGAAGCCGCCGGCGAAGCCAGTGGTTTACTTGGCTATCACTCTTATCCTTATCATAATAGAATTCGACGAAAGGCGCGAGTCTTCCAAAAAGCTCGTTCTGAGGAAAAGACCGCCCCTTTTCGTCAAAACGGAATCCAAGCTTGGTCATAAGAAGCTCGAGAGGCGGGGCATCAACATGAATGCCTTCGCGACGTTGAGGCAAAGGAAATGGGAAAGGCTCATCGCTATGGAGAAAAATAACTCCTTTCCCCGATTTCCATCTCTTTAAATGCCCAAAAAGCCCCTTAACGGCCGGCTGTATCATGCGGGAAACCACGTTCTCCGTAACGGAAGAAAGTTGTTTTTCGCGATACCGATTATATATTAACCTCGCAACCGCCTCGCTTATCCCCCATTCCGAACGAATCGCGTCGGTAAAAGACGTTGCCGACCATGCAAACTCCTTTTGTAAAAAGGCGTAACCTATCGGGGCTTGTGTAATTGTCGCAAAGAAAGAGCGCGCGGAGCGAAGGGCGGCAAACGAAACCGGAGCGTCGTGCACCCTCAAAAGAGCGGCGAACTCAGACCTCGTACTATCCGTAATATAACAATCTTTTTTTTCGTCGAAAACAGGCCGAAGTTCTTCGTAAAGAGGACGTGCCACAAAGGTAAGTTCGATCATCCCCTGTACCGCCCGCGCGCGAAAACCGAGCGGATCGATCACGGCGTGGCCATCAATACGAAAGTGTTGAACGCGGCTCCCGACAAGCACGGCGTCCGTTTCACCGCACTCCAAAGAACGACTCGCGCTTTCGCGATACTGATTAAAGAGCTGGCTTACGGTTTTCCCTAAAAAGTTTTCAAGCTCCGCGGATTCAACCGGACTCCCCACGCTTCCCCGCTTCATAGTAAAAGGAATGCGCGCGGTGAACGCAAGCGCGGGATCGAGAGAAACGATTGTGCGCCACCGACTCCGCGTCCGAAAAAATGCCGCGGCGTTCCTCGCTGAAAAAAAATCAGCGAGGCAGATCGTATTCCACGATTTGAGAAACCGCAATGTTTTATCCTCGTACAGCGCGAGAAGTAATCCTCGAACCGCGCGAGGAGTGACCTCAAGAAGAAAGAACTTTTCCTTTGGTTTTCTAAACGGAGAAAATTGCACGTATCCTAATTCTATCACAAACACGGATTATCCATGCCGAATATCACCATGCACAAAAGCATAAATTATTTATATATTTTCGTTATAACCAAACAAAGAAAAAAGTTAATTCGGCAGAATAGCCACCCCGAGAATCGAAGAAATTGCTGAACCGCTGAATGTCCACGACATTTGTGTCGTGGGGCCATTTTTCGTACTTCCACCACCCTTCGCGTTTGTGGCGGCATCAGACCACCGCGACACTTGCCCGGAACCCGGTGATACCACGGAAACGCCCGAAACAACTACATCTTGTACGACCTCACCTGCATTGCTGGTAATACTAAGTATTAGCGAGGTGCCACCACCGGTTGAAGCCTGAAAAAGTCCCCCAAGCGGAGTGGTTTGATTAACTCCACTCCATGACGTGGCGCCAGTCACAATAGACACAGCAGTCGACGCGGTAAATACAATATCATTCGTACCAACAACGGGGTTCACGAGATACCACAGCTCAACGCGATGATTGCCCGCATCATTTCTAAAACCTTTCTTCGTAAGAGGAACCCCTCCATACGTCATTGAGGTCACGGGGCTCCCAACGCTCGACATTGAAACCCCAACCATCAGAAGACGGTTGGTCCCATTTGAAATAGTATGTTGCCACGTAAGACTGGTCGCATCTATTGTTGTTTTCGCCGAGCTCGTCGTATCAAATACTATCCCGGCAACCGGAGCATTCACGGTAAATCCGCCGGGAAGCATGCCGGGCGATCCTCCGGAATTTGTCACCACCACATCCCACGCGCCGGTTGCAGATCCCGCAAGGTTAAAGGACCCTCCGTTTATTGTCGTACCGTTCGCGACAGTAAACCCGGAACCGATAATATCAGTCTGGCCGGTTTTCGAAAGCTTTACACTCGCTCCGGATTGGAAATTAGAGCCGGTAATGGTCGTGATACTTACCGTTCCGTTATTTGTTCCGATTGATGGAATAATCGTTGAAACAGTCGGTGTAGGAATGGTCACCGTAGACGACGGCCGCAACGATGTCGTAACAATCGTGAGATCAGTACCCGTTTCAAACACTCCGTCAAGAATACCTCCATCTTGTTTTACGATATCAATATATTTCTGAGATTCCATAGCGGCGGTAAATTCAAAAGAACCGCAGGTATAGGTGTAATAGAATCCTGACGCAAAGGTGTTCACCGGATCAAGCGGCAACTTCGTAAGAGGAGGCTGGACATTAATAGCCGATTGCCTTAGATCAACGGGAATCCAACCGGTACTGTCAACGTTCGCAGCCACGCTTTGAGGAACACGTACGATAGTCCACCCCGAAGGCGGTGTCGGTGTTGTCTCGCCATTATCCGAAGGAACCGAAACGAATAATCTTTTATTTGCCGGCACGTCATTGATACACGAATCAGTCTCGGCGCCAGTCGGAGGAGTGGGGTAACTTGGACCATCCAAATCCAAAGTGCCCCCTTGCGCCGTAATAATCGAGAATGCCCTTGCAAGCGTCTTTACGTCATACAGGCGGGTGCTGTCCCGCGCCTGGCGCAAAAGCTCCGCGGGATTCAAGGTCAAGATCACTACAACGGAGAGCACCGCGACAATGCCGATGACCACCAAAAGCTCGATCAACGTGAACCCTTTCATATTTTTCTTAAAAAAGTTTTGGCTGATAGATTTTTTCTTTTTCATGTTTTTCATAAGGATTACTTCGCTGCGTTATAAATCGCGGATACTTCGGCGGCGGTAAGGGCTCGGTTATATACGCGGAGCTCGTCAAATGTCGCATTGACTACCGGATTACCTCCGGAGATACGGTCTCCGATACTATACCCAAGGTTTGTTTCGGGAACTATGCTCGTTATTGATGTCGTACTAAAAACCAATCCGCCGTTATTGTACAAACTCGTCGTCTGACCATTCCAAACGACTGCAACATGCGTCCATAACGGGGAAACAGCACCGAGCCCCGTTAGGGCTTTGTAGGAAGCAGAGTTGTGATAATACTGGACATTATCCGAATCGGTTCCAAACGCAAATCCGTGCTCGTTAAACGGAAGTGTCGAATAGTAATCACCGTAAATAAATCCGGCGGCAGAAGTTCGAACAACCCATAAACTCATACTTATGGAACTCGACGCGTAAAGAGATGGGCTGTTTGCAATTTGCGCGGCACACGACACTCCGCAACTCGCACCATTGAACCTCGCCGCGCCGCCGACTTTTCCCGTAACCCATGTCCACGTTGGCGTAGCCAAGAAAGCATGGTTGCTGTTCCCCGAAGTATCGGCAATCGTACTTCCGCTTCCGTCGTCAAACTTCCAATAACCGACCAGTCCCGTCGCTTGCGTCCATAAATTCACGCTGTTTCCGACTTCAAAACGGGTGGGATCGGTGCCCCCGTCGCCTGCCGAAGATAACTTAATAAATTTTGACGACTCAAGAAGCGCCGAGGCGATCACAAAACGCCCGTCGGCAACATAGCTGTAATAATATCCCGAAGTGGTGCTGTTTATCGGATCGATCGGTAGCGCGGAAAGCGGCGATCCAGCCGAAAAGGTTTTGAAATTTATCGGCACCCACCCCGTACCATTAACACTCTGCAACGTTGAGGACGCGGTGCAGTGATATTTCCATCCCGGAGGAAGTGTCGAGGGTGACGGACCAACCCCAGTGCAATCGGTCCCCGCGGTCGTCGTGGCATTCGGATCAGCAATCGAAATATACACCGTCTGACTCAAGCCTAACGACTGCTCCACACCATAGATTCCCAAGGCCTTACCCAAACTATTCATCTGCGCGAGGCGTTTCGTATCGCGCGTTTGGCGAAAAAGTTCAACGGGATCCAACACTAAAATAATGGCTACGGAGAGTACCGCGATAACGCCGATTACAATTAAAAGCTCAATCAGGGTAAACCCCGTTAGAGAATGATGATTTTCTTTATTTTTCCGAAAGTATCGGGGTCTATCCCAGTACTCCAACTTCTCTAACGGGGTAAATCCCCTTTTTCGATTCCCCATGCCTCGCAAAGACAAAAATTGCATAAATAGTATATTCATTATACAATCTCGCAGAAATGTGGCAATGCGGACTTATGCCCTACTGAGCAGAGCCGTACACCGACTAAACTTCGACGCTCGAAAGAGCACGATTATAAACCCCTCATTCGTCTATTCTACCAAATCAGGGAAAAACTATCCCCCGAATCCGCCGTGTTCCCGCGCCAACTGCCTCTTCTTTAACAATTTTAAATTCTTGAATCTCTGAAGTTCGATTCACATGCGGCCCGCCGCAGAATTCCTTGCTCCACGCGTTTTGTATGTCTTTACCGATAAAATAAACATTTACCTGATCGGGATACTTCTCCTTGAAAAAGAAGAGTGCTCCCGTTTTCTCGGCTTCCGATTTCGGCAGTACTACTTTTTGCATCGGCAAATCTTCCTTTATTTTTTGATTTACGATTTCCTCCACTTTTTTGATCTCCTCGGGCGTGAGCTTTCGCGGGAATGTAAAATCGAACCTTGTCCGTTCCACCGTAATGTCAGACCCCATCTGGCGCACCTCCGGCCCTAAGACTTCGCGGAGTGCCTGCTGGAGCATATGCGTTGCGGTATGAAGTCGAGTTACTTTTTTTAACTCCTCCTCGTTCGCGGCCTTCAACTCTCCCGTATCCAACAGAAGTCCATGCCCGCCAAATTTTTTCTCCTGTCCCGCGCGGGAGATTTCTTGATGCTTTTTGAATTCTTCGTCAAAGTCTTCACGATTTAAGTTTTTTGCTTTTTCACCTCCCAATTCCTTAACTACTTCATAAGGTAATCCGTAGCTTTGAAAAAGACTAAATGCCGATTGCGTATCAACCGATTCCATTTTTTTAAGTTCGCGAAGGCCATTATCCAATGTTTTCTGAAATTTCGTACTCTCCGCGTCAAACTCCTGAACCACAACTTCCGCATCAAGTTCGGAATAAAAATCTCCGTAGTGCTTCACCACTGAACGAATAAGTTCTTGGATGTGCGCTCCGGGATTCAAATGCGCCTGCACAATAATCCGCCGCATAAGGCGGCGGAGAATATATCCCGCTTCTTTATTCGACGGACGCACCCCATCCGAAATTAAAAAAACAATCCCCCGCGCGTGATCCACGAAGATTCGCCGGCTCCGCTCCGAAAGTCCGGGCGGCAAAAATTCCATACACGGAGAAAACAAATCCGTCTCGAAAATATTATTTTTTTTCTGCACCACCATCGCAAGCCGCTCCAAGCCCATACCTGTATCAATTCCGGGCGCTTCTAATTCTTCCAAACGTTTATCGGGATGCATATAAAATTCGTTAAAAACAATATTCCAAATTTCGATTGACTTACCCTGCGCGTTCTTTACGTAAATTTCCGTGGTCCGCCCGCACGGCCCCTCGCTTCCCGTCGGTCCCCAAAAATTATCCTCGCGCCCCATCTTTTGAATATTCGTAACCCCAAGAGATTTCCAAATTTCTTCCGAAGATGTCCAGAGTCCTTCCGATCCGGTATCTGCGGGCACATCGGAATCACCCTTAAAAACGCTTACATAGTCGATCGTAAGCCCCATCTCTTTTGCAATAAACTCATACCCATACTGGATAGCCTCTTTTTTAAAATAGCTTGCCCCGACCTTCCCCGAAGCGTCGGGGCCACCGAACGAAAAATTCCCTAACATCTCAAAAAACGTAAGGTGCGACTCGTCCCCTACTTCATCAATGTCGGATGTTCGAAACGACTTCTGAACCGAAGTGGTGTTTTTGCTCCCAAAATCCTTCATCGGATCAGCTTTCCCCGTAAAGTACGGCTTAAACTGTTGCATTCCGGCGGTCGTCAATAAGACCGACGGATCATCGGGTATGAGCGAACTCGACGGGACGATGGTATGGCCCCGTTCTTTAAAATATTCCAAGAATTTGCGGCGGATTTCAGCTGAATTCATCTTGATTATTCTAGTTTAAAATCGGCATTTATTAAAGCTTCTATTGCCTTTTTTACTTTAAACCCCTTGCAATGCCCGAGAACACCGAAATACGACTGTACCGATTGCTCGAATGAATCTTTAGTAAGCGCACCGCGCACTATTTCTAATTTACTCTCTCTTATTTTCTTTAAAATTCTTCTTCTGGTTCTTGTACGCACGATTCGATAGTGCGGCAATATAACGTAACCAAGAAAATCTATGCCCTGCGAATATTTCCGCAGAAAAATCTTTTGCGGATGCAGCGCGAGCAAAAGCGAATCCCGAAGAAAATCGGTCAATGGCGATACAAGCCGTTTAAGATGGCTCTTGTCGTGGCTTACAATAATAAAATCATCGCAATAACGAACATAGTGTTTTTCCTTGAGTGTGTGTTTCACAAATTGATCTAATTCATTCAGATAAATATTGGCAAAAAGCTGGCTCGTTACATTTCCGAGCGGCAGTCCTTTGTCGTCTGACTTCTCAAAACTTTTTATAATGCGGCGAATAAGCCATCGTGCGCCGTCATCGTCAACCTTTCTATCTATCAATTCTAAAAGAATATTATGATCAATGGAGTCAAAAAACTTTCTAACGTCGCATTTCAAAGCAAAACAATGCGCCGCATAATTTTTGCTCACCTTTCGTAGAAACTGCTCGAGCCGTGTAACTCCCCGATGGGTACCCTTATGCATGCGACAGGAATACGAATCAAAAATAAAACTTCTATCAAAAACAGGGTATAATACTCTAAATATTGCCTGGTGCACCACTCGGTCGCGCACTACGGCCTTATGAATATGGCGCAGTTTCGGATCGCGGACATAAAATGCGTGATAGGAGTGGTGCGTGTACGTCCGATTCCGTAACTCTTCGTGAAGTTGGAAAAGATTGTCTTCCAAGTTAAATTCAAACTCTTGGACATCGGTTTTCCTTCTCTTTCCGCGCCGAAATTCGCGCCACGCCGAAAATAAATTTTCGAGACATATAATTTTTTCAAAAATAGTATTTCCATGAACCCCCCCCCGACGGAATAACGGTGCCGCTTGTGCATAAGATTGGTGAATTGTATAAAACGCTTTATCTCTTAGGTAAAAAAATTCCGAAACGCGATCACTTCGGCATTCATCTGAAAATCGAACAGCTTTGTCTCGATATACTCGAGCTTTCAATCTCGGCGGCATTAGAAATCAAGGAAAAGAAATCGTTTTTGCTCTCTAACGCGCGGATCAAAAATGAGGTACTCAAGCGACTTCTGCGCAACGCCCGAGAACTTTCAATTATCCATGAAAGACAATATATCAATATTGAAAAAGAATTGATAGAAATATCAAAAATGATAAACGGCTGGCTGAAGTTTTTAAATAACAAAGAGGGTGCATGACCCTCTTTGGCGAAACTTCTGCACGGACGCGGATATTGTCGTTCCGATTGTCGGGATTGTACCAGTTGACGTTCAGGTTGTCGTCGTTCCAGTTCACGTTCGGCACGTTGTCATTCGGATTCCGCGAACCTGTGTATTATCTGATTCCATCCGAATCACTGGCATTCTTTGGAAAAAATGCCTGCGTGTCCGATCTTGATCGGCATCGTTTTGGGGCATCGCACTTAGCAAACCCCCACTAGAACCAGATAAGCAGTTCCCTTGAAATATTGGCAAACCGTTATCAAGCACTGAGTTGTATATATGCCGACCGGTTGTATTAGCCAATTTTATTTTAACCTAAAGTGTGAAGTAAAAAAATGGGTTCGGCATAGCCGAACCCAAAGGTTTCAAGTTGCAAGATACAAGCGTTAGGGAACCACTGGACGGACGCGGATACCGTCGCTCCGACTGTCGGGATCGCCCCAGCCGACGCTCAGGTCGCCGCCGCGCCAGTCCACGCCCGGCACGCAGGCACCCGGACCCCGCGAACCCGTGCAGAGCGTGATGTTCTTCAGGTCGAGGTGTTTCCCCGTCTCCATGAAGTACTTCAGTTCATAGAGGAGCCGCTCGGGGAGTGTGATGCCTACGACACCCCGTGCTTTCGTGTTGTTTGCCGAGAGGTTCTTCAGCTCCTCGTCGGCCTCGACACGGTCGCGCACCCAGATTGCGTAGTCGTGGTCCGGCTCGCGGTCGGATTTGATCTGGTCCAAGTCCTCCGTGTACCGCCACGCCGGGAAGAGCTCTTTGCACTTTGCGAAGAGCCGGTTCGGGGTCATGCCCGCGAGAACCACGATGAGGCGGTCGAAGCCGTCCTTGTGCGTTGGAATCGCAAGACTGTCGACGAGGCTCGAGAAGTCCTTCTCGATGCCGAAGATGTCCCGGTAGAACTCCTGCCAGGGATCCAAGAGAAGGAGCTCGGGCACGGGATAAAAGCCACTCACTTCACGGAGAATCTCCGAGACTTTCCTGGCCCACACGCGCTTCCTTCGAACGAGTTTCTGCATCTCGGCGAAACTCATGTCGGGAATCGCTTGGATCAAAGCCGCACTCACTTCCTTGAACTGGCCTTGTGTTGCCGGACGGACAGTTTCATGCCTATGCATGAGCAGTTCCTCCTTGTTTCTTGTTAAAGGCGCAAATCCACCATGGATTCGCTTCTGTTCTTATTATAGCATGCTTTATGCAGTTTTGTCAAATCACCTCATATTATTCCAATAACCGGCGGGTTTCATTTTGCGACGACCATAAGTGACTTCCCCCACAACTTACTGCAGATCTCCTTTTGGGTAACCATAAGTGAAGGCGAAAAAGAAATAAACGAGCGCCGTGTAGATTTTTTGAAAATAAATTTGATGGTCGGAGGCACGACGGGTACCGTCAAATTTACTCAAAAAATCAAACAAAGCGAGCAATATTTCTCTCGCCGTAACGGGTTACCCAAAAGGAGATCAAAGATTCTCGAATCCCTCGAGCGCCTCCGCGCTCCGATGCTCCCGAATCCTCTCCAAAGCCTTCGCTTCGATCTGCCGGATACGCTCGCGGGTTACGCCGAAGACTTTTCCCACTTCTTCCAAGGTATGGGTCACGCCATCTTCAAGCCCAAACCGCATCGTAAGAATTTTCCGTTCGCGTTCGGTAAGATCGGCTAAAATATTTTGTATCAAATCACGCACCAAAGCACGCGCCGCAAGCTGTGAAGGCGTCGCGTTTTTTTCGTCGGCGATAAAATCCGAAAGCGTGGAATCCTCCTCGTCTCCCACCGGCGCTTCAATAGAAAGAACTTCCTGGGAGATCTTCTGGATCTGGCGCACCTTTTCGATCTTCATTTTCATCTCCACCGAAATTTCCTCCGGAAGCGGTTCTCGCCCCAATTCCTGTATCAATTGGCGGCGCACCTGCGTATATTTCGAAATCGTCTCCACCATATGAACCGGAATGCGGATTGTCCGCGAAAAATCCGCGAGGGCACGGGTAATCGCCTGACGTATCCACCATGTGGCGTACGTTGAAAATTTAAAACCCCTTCGGTAGTCGAACTTCTCGACCGCCCGTGAGAGACCGATATTTCCCTCTTGGATAAGATCAAGAATACTCAAATTCGGCGTGCGGTTAATGTAACGCTTCGCAATGGAAACAACGAGGCGTAAATTAGCCTTCATAAGTTTCTGCCGCGCCTCCTCGTCGCTTTTTTCGGCGCGCTTCGCGAGCTCCCGCTCTTCGTCTTTCGTAAGAAGCGCCGTCCGGCCGATTTCTTTCAAATAAACCTGCACCGCGTCCGGAAGGTCGCCGTCAAAATTCAAAGCTCCCTCAAGCTCCGCCTGGCTTATCTCGTCTTCTTTCGGAATCTCGATAAGTCCGCTTGTTTCGATAACTTTGATATTCGCCTTTTCGAGCCGATTATAAATCTCCTCGAGGAACTGAACGTCTTCCTCTATCTTCGGAAAATAATACAAAATCTCGCTATCCGTCACAAAACCGCGTGGGCGTCCCTTTTCGATCAGTTCGGCAAGCGCGTCTTCGTTGATCGCGAGATGGCTCTTCGCTTTTTGCGTCTTATCTTTTTTTATCTTCTTTTTTACTTCTTTCCGATGAGACGCTTTTTTTACCAGAGTTTTTTTACGGGCATGCAGCCCTTTTTTTAAAGAGATTTTTTTCTTCATAAAAAACGTGAAATATTATGACTGCTTATTGAATTCCTGGAGCGCGAGGAGGATCGAAGCTTCGTCCCCTTGCGCCTCGGCTTTTTTTACCGCAGCGGTAAGTTCTTGCCGTTTTCCTTTCGCATGCTCCTCGGCCAAAAATTTTTTTACATCGGCAATCTCGTCGTCTTTGACTTCGCCCGCGCGAAGCAGGATAAGATTCATCAAACCGTCAACTTCTTTATCCTCGCTTGATTGTATTCCCTTTCGAAGGAGGGCGAGGATCTCCCGATATTCCTCCATAAGGTAAGGAACCGAGTCCTCGATGATCGAGAAGTCATTGCGCGCAATGCACGACGCAAGAAGAAATTGACAGAGAAGCTCCGCGCGAGAAAATACTCTTTTCTCTTCGTTTTCTGTTTCTTTTGCGGCTTCCCGAGAAATAACGCTCGGAGAAACAATCGCCGTGAGCTTATCGGTTTCTTCGTGTAACGTGCGCTCATCGATACCAAGACGATCCGCGAACTCTTTTATCCACGCGCCCTGCATTACCGGGCTCGTGATATTTTTTATTTTTCCCAAAACTACCCTAAGGTTCCTCGTAAACCCCGTCTGCCGATGAAGTTCGTGCGGGGGGAGATTGGTAAAATCCTTGAGGTATCGCTCAAAGTAAAATTCGGGAGCCGGTCGAGCTTCGGCAAACGCTTTTTTGAAAGCGGCCAGATTGTTTTGAATTGCTTCGGCCGGGTCCTTGGCACTGCCAAGGGCTACTACCCTTACATTAAAGTCATTTTTTTCCGCTAAGTCAATTGCCCGCTCTCCCGCCGCGAGTCCAGCCTCGTCGTTATCGAAACTCAAGACCATCTGATCGGTAAGCCTGCGGAGCGTTCGAAGGTGGTCTTCGGTCAACGCCGTTCCCGAACTTGCCACGCCATTTTTCACTCCCACCTGATAACTCATCAAAAAATCCATTTGGCCCTCAACCAAAAACACCGAACCCGTTTCGCGGATTGAATTTTTGCTCCGCCAGAAACCGTAGAGGAGCTTCGATTTGTTAAAAATCGGCGTTTCGGGGCTGTTCACATACTTGGCAAAAGCCAACCCTGAGCCTGTCGAAGGATTCCCCATCTTCCCGTCATCAAACTGCGGCAAGACTCGCCCCGTAAACCCCACGACTTTCCCAAGGTGATTATGGATCGGAAACATAATCCGCCCGCGAAAACGATCGAGCTGAAGCCCCCGCTCGCTCTTAAACGCCATGCCCGCGCGCACGATATCGTCGGGATAAAAATTGCGCTCAATAAGATAGAGATTCAGCGCATCGGATTGATCCGGCGCCCAGCCAATCTCGAATTCTTCGATCGTTTCCTTGCTCAATCCCCGCTCCGCGAGATATTTTTTTGCCGCGTCGGAACGTTCAAGTTCTTTCCGAAAAAAGTTTTTCGCTTCGTTGTTTATCTCGTAGAGCAATCCAGAATATTTGTAATCGGGTGAATTCGCGTACTTCAACTCTATGCCCGCCTTCTCCGCGAGCATCTTTAAGGCGTCACCGAACTCCACGTTCTCGTATCGCATCAAGAATGCGAAAGCATCGCCCCCCAGCGCGCACCCGAAACAGTGCCAACTCTGCCGGTCGGGCGAGATCATAAACGAGGGCGTCTTTTCGTGATGAAAGGGACAGAGCGCCTTAAAATTCTTTCCGGCCGGTTGTAGCGTTAAATAGCCTTTTAGAAATTCAACGATATCGAGCTTTTCTTTTATGAGTTCAACGTTCGAACCGGCCATAATGTAAAGATTCTATGCTAAAAAGACAACGCAGGCAAAATTGACAAAACCACGAATCCGAAGGACTATAACAATCAGCACACGAAGAAAAACGGGCAAAAAAACCAGTAAAACATTCAGAGGCAGAAAAGGAGGAGAGCGTGGAGAAAAAGGATATCTATTGGACAAAACCTTTACCGGTCGGAAAAGGACCGCGAACAATCAGGGAATTCGTCATGGGGTTGGATCACGGTCCCGGAAGCCAGCCCATCATCCTCGAATGCGCCGACATGAGCGATCCCCATGAACAGATGGATCCGAAGATACCCATCCGACTCACGAGCGTTGCCCTCCTTGCGAAAGGAAAAGATCACCTCGATTTCACAGGGTGGATTCCCGGAGATACAGCCCACGGAGAGGCGGAGGTGTCCCAACTCGTGCAGGGACAGTTCTCCCCCTCAACACAACGCGGCAAGCTTTTTCTGGGACGTACCGCGCTCAAATTCGATGAGGAGAACATCGATGACGACATCGACTTCGTGATGAGTAATATCCGAGATGCCAAGAAGTAACCATCCTTCACACAAAAAAGCCCTGCATCATTACGTGGGGCTTTTTCATTTCCCAAAAGTAAAAAATCACGATAGAATCTAAATAGTAATGAATACGATTCTTACGGTAAAAAATCTTACGGTTCAATTCGACGGCGAACCTGTCATCGAAGACGTAAATTTTGAGCTGAACGAAGGAGAAAATCTAACCGTCATCGGACCGAACGGTTCCGGAAAAACCGTGCTTTTGAAAGCGCTCATGAACACGATCCCTTCGCGCGGGGAAATTACCTGGGCGCCGAATGTCCGCCTTGGCTACGTTCCCCAAAAAATTGAGGTGGACAAACATCTTCCCTTGAACGCGAAATCACTCTTTGCCGCGAAGGCAAAAATTTTGAAAACTTCAATCAAGGACATAACTACCGTCGCAAAAACGATGGGGCTCTCACCCGATATTCTCGAAACGCCCATCGGCCACCTCTCGGGCGGACAATTTCAGAAATGCCTTATCACCTTCGCGTTAATCGGCAAACCGAACGTACTCCTTTTCGACGAACCAACGTCAAGCATCGACCGCCCACGCGAAGAGCAAATCTATGAAACGCTTCACCGCTTACAAGATGAACTTGGTCTGACCCTGATTCTTGTCTCGCACGATTTAAGCTTGGTCTACCGCTACGCGACAAAGGTTCTCTGTCTCAATAAATACGGCCTCTGCTTCGGCGTCCCCTCGGAAGTTCTCACGACGAAAGTTCTTGAAGAACTCTATGGAGCTCCCCACCGTTACTATCACCACCTCCACGAGCATAACGGCCATGAACATTAACGAAATTTATTTCTTGATACTCGCGCTCATAAGCGCGGTTGCCACCGGACTCGTGGGCAGTTTTGCCCTCATGAAGCGGATGACCCTCGCGGGCGACGCCTTCTCGCATGTTGCCCTTCCCGGTCTGGGACTTGGCATTCTCTTCGGAATAAATCCGCTCTTGGGCGGTGCCGCGACGCTCGTTCTCGGCGCGCTCATCGTCTGGCACCTCGAAAAAAGGAGCGGGCTCGCGACGGAAACGACGATTGGTGTCGTATTTTCCGCGTCCCTCGCGATCGGCGCGCTGATTACGCCGAGTGAAGATCTTATTGAGGCACTTTTTGGCAACTTCGCGCCCCTTTCGTTGGAACATTTTTTGATCGGCCTTACGGCGTCTTTCCTTATTATTCTTTTTATTTTGAAATTCAAAGATCAACTGGTAATCGCGCTCTTTTCGCCCGAGCTTGCCTCGTCAAGCGGAATAAATTTAAGCCGCCTGAATCTCCTGTATCTTCTTATTTTTACGCTCACGATTATTCTCGGCCTCCGTTTCTTGGGCGCGCTCCTCGTGGGATCGCTCATTATTATTCCCGCCGCCGCGAGCCGCCAGCTCACCCACCAGTTAAACAGCTTCCTTATCACCTCGTCGCTGTTAAGCGCCGCATCGGTCGCTATCGGAATTTTTATCTCTCGCTCTTATGCCGTTGCCTTTAGCCCCGCCGTAGTAAGCGTAAGCGCCGTAATCTTCGCAGCAAGTTTATTGAAGAAGAAAAGGTAAACGAAGCTTTGCCCATAAAAATTTTAGAAAAACTGACTTCACTTTACTTATGGAGGGGGATACGAGAATCGAACTCGCGTCTCAACCTTGGGAAGGTCACGTACTACCACTGTACTAATCCCCCGTTATTCAACTATTTTTTTGTTTGGTGCGAGATTGCGATTTGTCTAAAAATTCTACGCGCGCTTGAATTTTTAGACAAATCGAGAAGAAGGTTCCGCCTACTGGCGGATACTGCCACTGTACTACTCTCGCAAAATGAACGGGATTGCGTTTTGTAACTTCGCTCCGCCTCAGACAAAACGGGAAGAAGGTCGCGTTCTGCCACTGAACCATACCCGCCTGCGCTCGCCGTAGCGAGCTTTGGTGAACAAACCCGCTTGATTGCAAGGGCAAGAAGCTTCTTGATGGTATTCTACTTACTTTTAATTAAAGGCACAAACACAAATCCGGCATACTCTTTCTTTATAAACACATCATCAGCGTGCTTGTCAAAGGTAAAAATACTCTTTCCGATAGGAGCAACGATGCGGCCGCCGACTTCGAGTTGCTTCTTCCACGCAAGGGGAATACCTTTTGGGGAAGACGCGGCGGCAATAATCTTATTAAACTTGCCCGGGGAAAGCATCTCGGGTGGAACTCCCTGTGTCGCGTCACCGAGAAGAACTTCCACGATCCCACGCCCGATAAAACCGTACTTCTCGATATTTTCTTCGGCTATTGCTTTAAGTTCGGGAACGATTTCCAATCCAAAAACCTTCGCGTGAATTACTTCCTGATCCGTCGATGAAGGATTTTTACTAACCATATAAGCAAGAAGGGATGTTTGCCAACCGGATCCCACGCCGACATCAAGCACTTTCTCGTCCGGCCGCGGATCCAAAAGCTCAAGCATAAACGCGACCGTGAGGGGCTGGGAAATCGTCTGCCCAAACCCGATCGGCAATGCTTTGTTATCATAGGCGCGATTTTCGAGCTCACGCGGAACAAAATCTTTCCGATCGATCGCGTTCAACGCTTCAGTGAGAAGCGGAGATTTTAAATACCCGTCCCGAATTAATTCTTGGATAAGCGCTTCTTTCGTCATTGCTTTCGCTCCTCCTTCGGATCACGAAGTTTTACTTGTCCCTCTTCCCAAATAAAATCTCCCGAGAAAATCTTTACTGTGCTTTCTTTCCTCGCGGCCGTGAGCCACTCATCAATTTTTTCTCCTCGCAGAATAAGCCGAGCAGTCAAAAGATCCTTTTCCGCCTGTGGGATAAGTATTCCTCGCTTAAAATCTTCGAAGTCTAATCCATAAAGCGTTTCCGCACCGCGTTGAAATTCTAAATCATCGTTAAATCGGTCAATTTTACCGGCCAAAAGTCGATCGAACTCTTTGCCCAATTCCTGCCGCGCCGCTTTTCCAATTACCATAGTATCCACCAATTGATTAAGAACGGAAAGCTGAAGATTCATCACGGTTATATCGGTATTCTCCGAAAAAAGAGCCGGCTTATACGCCTTTATGTTCGTATAATACGAAAAATTCGCGCGATAATCTTTTCTAAATTGACGGCTGGTAATAAATGATCCGTTCACGGACCCTATCGGATAATATCCGGCGGAAAAAATAAAAAACGAGAGAAGCCCCAAAGAAATCATACCCAAGAAAATTCCGAAAAAACGATAATCCTTCATATACGGCGAAAGCCCTATGGATTCGTTGAGGTCGCGGTCGATGAGCCCGCGTAAGGCACGGTGATAATTAATTTTTCTCCCGGTTTGCGATAGTTGAAACGCTCCCGAATTGCCTTTTCGAGATTCGCCGGTTGGCTATAGTACCGAAGATCCGATTTAAGCTTAGCTTCGTCACTCTCCGCTTTTTGTAGTTCCTTCTCCATACTTTGCAATTCTTGCCGCACTTCATTGCGGCGCGTGAACGAAGAATAAATCTGCGCTCCAATGAGTGCCGAGAAAAGAAGAATACCGATAACGCCTATGACGCGCATATGCCCTTAGGATAACGTGCGAAAAACGGAAAAGCAAAAACGATACAATGGCGTAATACAAAACCAAGTTCTTTCTGCGCGGCTATGAAGCCGAACGGGTATGGTGTCCCGCCTCGTATGTCCTTCGACACCGGGCGTCCACGTGCTCCGGCGGCACATGGCGCCCTACGCTCTCGGTATTCGGAATTCCTACGGAATACCGAGCTCCGAATGCCTCCGAGAGTTGTCTCAAGACATACGAGGCGGGACGAGAGAGGCCGAATGCCAATGAGAACTCACGCCGGGAGTTCGAGTGGTAGCAGAAAGAACTGGGTTTTTCAAACAACCTCACTCAATGCTACTTTTTCAGTATTGCCCGAAACACCTCAACGGGAAGGTTTACACGCGCGGTTTCCTTAAGGCGTTCTTTCCCTCGCTTCTGTTTTTTCCATAATTTCATCTTTCGGCTACGATCTCCCCCATAGAGGTATCCGGTAACATCCTTGCGAAGCGCCGCGATCGTCTCGCGCGCGATAATTTTTCCTCCGGTTCTCGCTTGAATGGCTTGGGTGAATTGTTGTTTCGGCAAAAGTTCTTTTAACTTTTCCGCCGTTGTCCTCGCCTCCCGCTCTATGTCCTTACGCGGGACCACTCGCGTGAGCGCCTCCACGACATCCCCCGCGATAAGAATCTCAAGCTTTTGAACCTCGGCAAGCGATTCACCGTCAAGTTCGTAGTTAAAAGAAGCGTACCCCGCCGTAATGGACTTCAGGTAGTCGTCGAAATCGCGCAAGAGTTCCGCAAGCGGCATGCGCGCGACCATAAGAACATTTTCACCTAAATTTTTTATATCAATCACCTCAAAACTAAAAAGGGTTTTCGCTCCGACCACCTGATTCACGTAGGATGACGGCGTTAAAATTTCGAGCTTAATGATCGGTTGGAATACCTGATCTGGATGCTCCGGAAAATCTTTTGCCTGTTTTACCGTATACTCCCGTCCCCCGTCTTTCACGCGATACGCAACCGAAGGAAAGCTCGTAATAAAGTCGAGGCCGAATTCGTCACGAAGACGACTCGCGGTAATTTCAAAGTGGAGCTGCCCCAAGAAACCGATTTTTAGTCCACGCCCGAGCGCTTCGTTCGACTCCGGCTCAACGTCAAGCGCGGGATCGCTCAAGCGAAGTTTCGAAAGCGAAGAGAGAAGAACTTCGAATTCGGTATCGCCGTCGGGATAAAAAGAAATAAACACAACAGGAGCCGGATCTCGATACCCCGTAAGAGATGCCGTTGTAGAATCCTTCGCGACCGTATCCCCGATCTTCACCAAATCGGTTTCCTTAAGACCCGTTGCGATATACCCGATTTCCCCCGCAGAGAGACTGGGAATTGTTTTGAGTTGCGGCATAAAACTGCCGACTTCTTTTATTTTGAATCGCGTGTGGCTCGCGCGCAGATACACCTCCTCACCCGCGCGAAGAGAACCGCTAAAAAGACGTACGAACGCGATAATGCCTTTATGTTCATCGTAAAGAGAATCAAAGATAAGCGCTGTCGTCTCTTTTTTTGAACCCGTGGGTGCGGGCACGTCGCGAATTACCGCGCGAAGAAGTTCCGTGACGCCGCTCCCTGTTTTCGCTGATACTTTGAAAATTTCCTCCGTCGTAACGTCTAAAAGTTCCGCGACCGACTCAATAACTTTTTGAAGATTCGGAAGGAGAAGATCTATTTTATTGACGGCGCCGATAATCTTAAGACCTGCCTTCCGCGCGGAACGGAGATTAGAAAGGGTTTGCGCCTGAATTCCCTTCGCTCCGTCAACCAAAAGAATCGCGCCCTCAACGGCCGCCAAAGCCCGAGAAACTTCATAGGAAAAATCCGAATGTCCGGGCGTATCGATAAGATTCAACATATACGGCTCCCCGTCCTGCACATACGACATCCGAACAGGAGCCATCTTAATCGTAATCCCCCGCTCGCGCTCGAGTTCGAGCTGATCCAGATACTGCGGCCGCATCCGCCGCGCTTCAACCGTACCGGTCACCTCCAAAAGCCGGTCCGCAAGCGTGGACTTACCGTGGTCAATGTGGGCGATTATTACGAAGTTACGGATATTCTTAGTGTTTTCCATATTTAAAAAATTGCCCACATTGATCGGGAAAGGGGTCGGGAAAACGGGAGTTTTCCCGTATAGGAAAGTTGCTGAAAACCGAGAGGTTGTCAGGGAGCGAGTTGCTGTATAGCGACTCGCGACGGTCGATATGCGCAATAATAACAAAATTCCGGATATTTTCAGCCGTTTTTTCGTTCATAAGTACGCCTAACTATATCCGAATGCTTCATTATTGGCCAATCCGTTAACCAACGGATAAATTCTATCCTCGAATCTTCTCCAACGTTAAATCAAGAATGACACGCCCATCCGGATCATCCGACGAGTACTCAAACGTCGGCAATCCATTTTCCTGCCAGCGAAATCCATAGGGCGCGTTAATTTCAAACATATAAGTGCTTTGCACTCCGGGCTGTTTATCGAATACGAAACGATATGCTTGGCCCGCCTTCGGCGACGCGAGAAGCTTGTAGGTATAGTCGAAAACCGCATCACGCTTCTCTCCAAGTGGGACCTTCATCCACGTCGCGAAAACGCTCCGATCATACTCCTCAAAAAGACGCACCGCGGGATAGTTCAAGTGAGCTCTCCCGGTCGCCTCCACGCGCGCAACTGCTTCATCAACCGCATATTGTTCTTTCGCATACTGCGCCCGCGGAATAATCTTTTTTTCTACACCGCCGCTCGCATTGGTAAGCTTCGCGGTTGGTGGAGCGAATATTTTAAGATACGCGACATGCGGCGCTCGATGCCAAGCATCGACGCTTTTTTTACCTTGATGTTCTTTGCTCACCACTAAGTGATTATTCACCGTCCCATCGTCTTCTATTTGGCTCTGGAGAAACACTTTTTGTTTCACGTAAAGATCTGTTTTTTCTCCTCCGATATTCGACGTCACTACGGCAAGGTAGTCACCCATGGAATCCTTGGGAATCGAATAGATACTTCCGGTCCAATTATAATAGTTGAAAAATCTTTGAAAATTTTGATCTTTAAAGTAAAAAACAAGATCCTTCTTATCAAGCCATGTGCGGAAAAGAGAGAAAAGCTTGTCCTGGTCGTCTTCGCTTATGCGCGATAGCTTCTCGAGAAGTAAGAGCGTTACTTTTTTGAGAATTACTTTCGGTTCGGATGACCCCGCGCCGCGCTTCTCTTGTATAATCCTTTGGAGCTCTTGGAGAAAATTGTCCTTGGTGAGCGTCGTACGGTATTCGGGAATCTCTATTGGACCGGAGAGCGCGAGAATATCCTGGGCTACCCTTCCCGAAATCCCCGCCGCGCCGTCGAAGCGTATCGTATCCCCATATAATTTAGATGCTTCCAAGAACGAAAGAACCTTTGAAGCCGAATCTGAAAAATCAAAAAACCAATTGGCATCGGCAGCCCGCCAACGGGTCACGAGCGCCTGAAGCGGTTCGGGCGGAACAACTTTGAGATCCAAAAGACGGTCGGCGTCGCTGATGTCATGCACTTCGATATTTTCTATATTGCCGTTCCTTATCGAAAGATCGGCGTAGCTTCCGATAAATCCTCCGCTTGGGCGCATCTCGGAAGGATTCTCAAAAAATACGGCGAAATGCCGCGGAGCATCGGAAGATTTGAGCCACCCCGTGAATGCTCCAAGAAAATCATGGAATCGCTTTATCTCGACCTGAAACGGAAGATATTCATCAAACGCGACTGGGAGAACTCCTTTGAATTTCCCCGCCGTCGCGGAAAGATCGGACGTTTCTTTTAATATCGCTCCTAACGCGCCCTGCGCCTTTTCAAGATGGCCGATAAATTCGCCGCCTTGCTGCTTGAAAAGAAAATCCTTCGAGCTTTTTTTCGCCGCTTCGAGTTCTTGACCCAAGAGAAGCGCCTGGCCCCCTAAACTTTGGAATGCCGCAAATGTCTTCCCTCCCTCCTGAATTAACGGCACAAAATTACCCACCAGCGTGCGTAAATCCGAAAACAAGGACTCATTTCCTGTGTTTGTGTTTTTTCTTACTTCAGAAGAACCCCTGGCTCCCTCTCCCGCGTCCGTCTGCCCCAAAAAATCAAGGCGCGAAACCGCAGATTGGAACTGTTCAAAACTTACCGAAGCGGAGTTCAAAAGCTTGCGTTCGGAATGATAAAAAAAAGTAGCGGCAACTGCGCCGCCTACGATAAGCACAAGGGTAATCGCAAGCGCCATTTCCCCGAGCCGCCGATTCTTTCGCGGGGCATGATCCATGGCATATCCTCGTAGCACGGTTTTCGTCGTTTCCGGTTTTGAAAAAATGCCCGGAGCTTTTGTCGAATCAATTGGTGGCTCATCGAAGACAGCTTCTTCGATCGGCACTTCGGACACAACGTGATGCGGATGCCGAACGTCGGAAATATGGCGTGAAATATTTTTTCTGGAAACGTGTTTCATCGCTTCAATTATTGTACCACCCGAACGAACCTCGCGAAAGCCGCGTGCGGCGGCCAAAATAAAAATTACTTATAATATGTCCGATGAGGAACTCGAAAATCCACGTATTCAAGTTTTTGAAACTCACCCTCCCTCTTCAACGCTTGAACCACTTCACGGCTCTCATCGGCAGGAAATCGCAGAGAAAAATAGAGTGTCGGACCGTCGTAGGTAGCAATCTCAATCTCTTCTTTGTCCAGATCTTTAAGCATAATGTTTTTAATCGCCACACCGCTGGCCTTCATCGTCGGGAATAAAGAAAAAAGCGCCGGAAGCATTCGCTCAGGGAGCACCGGAGAAAGGAGCGGGAGCGGATCATGCGAGTAGTCATGCACAACCGTAAGCAGGCTTCCTTCAGCTTCAAATGTTTTCTCAAAAATTATTCCCTCATCGTCAAACCAAAAACATTCAACGGGGCTCTCTTTATTAAAACACCAAACACCGAGGGGCAAACGCTCTTCAACGTATACCGCGAGCGTGTCATCCCAGTATTTTTTCTGAAGCGTAACGCGCTTGAGTTGGGGAATAAATTTCAAATCTTTTTCCTCCAGCACGTTCGGCCACGCGAGAAAATTCTCAATCGGTAGCCACCCACGGCCGTTTTTGAGCATCGTTCCCCGCAAAAGGTCAATAACTTGCGCGTCGGAGGTGCGTCGATCGAACGATACTTCTCCCGCGCGTAATGCGTTCGGAATAATCGCAATGGTGCTAAATCTTAAAAAAGGAGCCCGGAAGAGAAACCACGCACTCACGAGGAGAACGGCAAAAACGACTCCTATGAGCACTCCAATCCGAACATAGCGCCGTCGGCGTTCCTTTTTTTCTTGAACGTCAAAAATATAGTTTCCGACATCAGACATGTCATTAGTTTACCTCGTTAGATCCCAAAAGCTCCAGTCTTCAAAACGGAACACGGGGTCAGAAAAAAGACCGCTCGTAAAAAACTCGGCATCATAGAACTCACACCACAATCCGTTCCATAAGCGGATTAAGACGGGTCAGAAATTCATAGTGCGTCGTACCCGACTGCGCGGCGATCCCCTCCGCCGTTATCTCTGCCCCCCTGTCGCGCCCGATTAGGGTTGCACGATCTCCGATACGACATCCGATCCCCGTAACATCAAGAACTATGAGGTCCATAGAAACTCTCCCTAATACCTTCGCGCGCCGGCCATTTACAAGGGCAAAACCGATGCCCGAAAGCGATCGAGGAAATCCGTGCCAATAACCGATGGGTAGAATAGCCATTTTTGTGGGGCGCGTGACACGTTCCGTCAGGTCATACCCGACATAATCCCCTACCTTGAGATTTTTTATCTCTCCAATAAGCGCGTGCCAGCTTAAAACCGGAGACAAGGCATAACGCTTACCCGGAGCGAAAAGCGACTGCGTTTCGAGCTCTTTTGAAGGATACAAGCCGTACATTCCGATGCCGACTCTCACCGCGTCTTCATGATAGCGCTTATCAATCATCATGCCGCCCGTTGCCGCGCAATGTTTTATAAGAGAACGAAAGCCGGATGCTTCGAACATCTTGATCGCTTTTCTAAATTTTCGAAATTGTTCTTCGGTATACGTTGGATAATTAATATCCTTCGCGGACGCAAAGTGAGTAAAAAGACCGCGAAGCTCCGGACGCGCCTTTTGGACGGCGCGTATGACCTTGGGAATTTCTTCGATATAAAACCCCTGCCGATGCATTCCCGTGTCCACCTTCACGTGAAAAAGCGGCGGATGCTTGAGGCGCGCGAGTTCTTGTAGCGCGTTAAAATTCGAAACGCTTACCGTCACGTTCGCCTCTCTCGCTTCCCCTAAAAGCGCGGGCAAGGTATGCCCCAACACAAGAAGCGGTTTTTTTATTCCTACGCGCCGAAGCGCCAACGCCTCTACGAGACTATCAACGCAAAACCCGTCAATGCCGAATCCCTGGAGCAACGAGCTCCACGCAAAAAGTCCGTGCCCATACGCGTTTGATTTTACTACCGCCCAAAGTTTTACACGGGGAGCGATGAATGAACGGAAAACATTATAATTTTTTCTTGCCGCTTGGGCATTCAACTCCACCCACGTGCGCACGCCCGCCAATTTTTTTTTCTTCAAAACGGCGGAAGACGAGTTACCCAATGATCTCTTGACCGACATATCGTTGCAACACCGCGGGAACCCTAATGCTCCCTTCTTTGGTTTGATAGTTCTCAAAAATCGCGATGAGTACGCGGCCGATGGCAAACGCGGTGCCATTTAACATATGAAGATAATCAGTTTTCCCTTCGCTATTACAATATTTCGCATTGATGCCCCGTGCTTGAAAATCGGCGGTATTGGAGCATGAGTGTGTCTCCCGATATTTCCCCCATCCTGAGCCTGTCGAATGGGCCTGCCCCGGCATCCACGCTTCGATATCGTATTGCCGCGCGTCGGTCCAACCCATATCCCCAGTGCAAATTTCAAGAACACGATAAGGAAGCTTTAACTTATCCATTAACTTTTCTTGAAGCGAAAGAAAAAACTCGTGCTCTTTTTCGGAGTCTTCGGGCTTCACGAATGAGAACATCTCAACCTTATCGAACTGGTGAACACGCAAAATTCCCTTGGTATCTTTTCCATAACTTCCCGCCTCGCGCCTAAAACACGTAGAAAACGAGACATAACGCTTCGGGAGATCCTTTTCTAAGAGAACATCATTAAAGTGGAGAGGACCAACGGTATGCTCAGAACTTCCTACGAGATAAAGATCATCCTTCTCGAAATAATACCGCTCCTCTTTCTGGTCGCCCGCGAGCCGTCCCATGCCACGATACACCTCCGGACGGATCATAACCGGCGGCACAATCGGAATAAATCCTTCAGGAAGAAGAGTTTCAAACGCGAGTTGTATCAGCGCGAATTCCAAAAGCACCGCTTGATTTTTAAGATATCCGAATCTGCTTCCCGAAACTTCCGCCGCTTTCGCGGTGTCTACCAAATCGAACTTCTCCGAAAGCGCCATATAATCCTCCACGGGAAATTGAAAAGGAGATACATCACCCACTTCGCGAAGCACTTTGTTCTCCGATTCGTCTTTCCCTTGCGGAACATCACGAAACGGAAGATTGGGCAGACGATCCAAAATTTCGTCGCGTTCTTTTTCTAAGTTTTTCAGTTCAGCTTCTTTGTCTTGAACCTCGGATTTGAGCTTCTTCCCTTTTTCGATATCCCGCGCCTCGCTCGCTTTTTTCTGTTCGCTCCGCATCGCTTCAATTTCCTGCGTAAGCTCTCGCCACGCGGAGTCCACGCCCAAGAACTGGTCTACCAGTTTCGGATCAACGCCCTTCTTTTCTATACCACGTTTCACGAGGTCAGGATTTTCGCGGATGAGCTTTATGTCGAGCATTTTATAGTAAGTATATCGAACTATGTTATTTATGATACCACCCTTGAAACAACGGGTGAAGTAGCGTAGATTTCTGGGTAGTTCCTACTTTAAAGGAGGTTCAATATGACGTTCTATGCTGGGCTGTTTTTAGTGGTTGGAATTCTCCTCGCGACTCTTGGGATTATTCTCAATGAGCCATCCCAAGACAAGATTTCGGCGGAAAGAAAAGAAAAAACGGCGAAAATAGGATTTGCACTCGCGATTTTGGGATTAGTTATCATCACGGTCGCAATCCTAACTCTCCTTTGGATTCTACCCTGAGATTACGTGTTCTAATCGGAAACTCGACAACGAGGAGGTTCTGATGGATAGAGTTCTTGCTTACGGTGGAGTCTTGTTGATGATACTCGCGCTCATTATTATGTGGCGCTCCCTACATTCCTCTCGAATAACTACACGAAGCGTCGTGGCAGTCTGCGCACTCGGAGGAGTGGCATGCGTCGGCTTAATCGCCGGGCATACGATGACGTACGCAACGATTCATCAAACTCCCCCTAAGGAGGTGGCTCTCGAAAAAACCAAGGGATGCTGTCTCATCTGCAACTGCGGCCTACAGCTCCAAGCGTGTTGCGACGGATGTAAGCACCTGAAACCCATCCCCGACCCTTCAAAAAAAGAGTCGAGAATAGCGCAAACCGCCCGCTCTCTCTGCAAAAACTGTTGCGATTACAAACGGAAAAGCGAAGAAAAAAAGCCGTAAGAACGCGCTATGTATTGCAAAATCCAGAATAAAAAGGCTCCGCATCATAACGGAGCCGTTTCTTTTCAAAAAACATCCAATGGCGTAAAATAGTAAGCATGGATTCAAATATAAAAAATATCCGCCACTCACTCGCGCACCTGCTCGCCATGGCAGTCCTCAAAAAATTCCCCAAGGCAAAATTGGCAATCGGCCCGACCATAGAGAACGGGTTTTATTATGACTTTGAACTTCCGCGAACGCTCACGCCCGACGATCTTAAAGAATTCGAAAGAACGATGCGCGAGCTCATAAAAGCGCATCTTAATTTTAGCGGAGAAAAACTGACGGCGGTGGCGGCGAAAAAGATATTCAAAGATCAGCCGTTCAAATTGGAGCTGATAAAAGAATTTTCAAAGGACAAACAACAACTCACCCTCTATAAAACCGGGGATATATTCCAAGACCTCTGCCGCGGCGGACATGTAAAGAACACAAAAGAAATAAACCCCGAAGCATTCATGCTCACAAAAATCGCGGGCGCCTACTGGAGAGGCGACGAAAAAAATCCCCAGCTCCAGCGTATCTACGGCTTGGCATTCGAAACGAAAGAAGAACTTGAGGCTCACCTCACGATGCTTGCGGAGGCGGAAAAACGCGACCATAGGAAACTCGGCAAAGCGCTGAAACTTTTTACCATCATCGATGAGATAGGCCCCGGTTTGCCTCTTTTCTATCCAAAGGGAGCAATCTTAAGGCGCCTCTTGGAAGATTTCATTACCGAAACACAAGAAGCAAAAGGTTATGTGCCGATTTGGATTCCTCACATCACCAGAGGTGAACTGTACAAAATTTCCGGCCATCTTGATAAATTTGACGCGCTCTATCCCCCCATGAAACTGAAAGGAGAGACCGATTATTATTTGAAGCCGATGAATTGCCCCCATTTCATGATGCTTTATAAAAGCGAACTGCGCTCGTATCGGGATCTCCCGATCCGATGGACCGCAACCACGACGAATTATCGCTATGAAAAAAGCGGGGAGCTTTCCGGACTTACGCGTGTCCGCGCGTTAACCCAAGACGACTGTCATGTATTTTGTAGAACCGATCAAATCGAAGAGGAAATTAAACTCATGCTTGATATGATACATGATGCCTACAAAGCATTTGGGCTTACCGACTTCCGTGTTCGCATATCAACGCACGACCCGGAGGAAAAAGAAAAATATATCGGCGAACCCAAAACGTGGAAAATTTCAGAAGCGGTTCTCACTTCATTAGTTAAATCTCGCGGATGGAACTATGAGATCGGCGTTGGGGAAGCCGCATTTTATGGACCGAAACTCGATTTCATTTTTAAAGACGTTCTCGGGAGAGAATGGCAATTATCCACGATTCAACTTGATATGAATCTTCCGACAAGATTTGGGCTCCACTACGCGTCCCAAGGAGACTCCGAAAATACAAAAGCGGCTTTAGCCGAGCCTGTCGTTATTCACCGAGCCATCCTCGGGTCAACGGAACGTTTTCTTGGTATTCTTATCGAACATTACGCGGGCGCATTTCCGTTGTGGCTCGCGCCGATTCAAGCAACAGTACTCCCCGTAAGCGAAAAGTTTTCTTCCTATGGAGAAAAAGTTTCGAAAGAACTCCGCGAGTCGGGAGTACGCGTAACACTCGACGACGCGAACGAAACCCTGGGCAAACGTATCCGTGAGTCGGAACTCCAAAAAATCCCCTACGTGTTAGTCGTCGGTGAAAAAGAAGAAACAAACGGAACTATAAACATCCGCCACTACCGGCGCGGGCAAGAGGGCGAAATCGGCATTCATAGCCTCGTAGAAAAAATAAAAGAGGAGATAGAAAAGAAAACAATTTAAAAAGCCCGAACTATTTCTCGCTCGGGCTTGTGATACTTTGCTCGCCCTTTTTGGGGCAACACCGCGGGCACATCTCAACAACCGGATTGCTTCGCTCCTGCCACCGCCGTGGCGCAATACTAAATTTGTACTTTTCCTGTCGCCCGGTAAACACGAGCTTCTTGCCGTTACAAGTCGGACAGAGACTTTCTTTGTTCTCTTGCTTATCCGCAGGCATCAACACTCCTCCTCAGTAATTTCTTTCGTGCTAAGCCCATAGTACCATAAACAAGAACGCAATAATCCAGAATAAGTAAGGGCTCCTATAAATAGGAGCCCCGTATCGGACGCAAGGAAGCGGATTCTAGGGATTCAGCCTCGAGACTCTTTCATGAGCTCGATAGCCTCCTCCCGCGTGACGAAGTAGAGCACCCCATTCACGACGAAAAGCATTTTCACCGAAATCCACCTCCTCTCGCTTTTTCAGGTTACTTGCTACCTTTAATTATACCACACAAACAACTAAAATGTCAAGTAACTCGCAAACCCCAAAAATCCTCGTGATTCTGGGTCCTACGGCGAGTGGGAAATCCAAACTTGCGGTAGAACTGGCAAAGCAATACAACGGCGAAATAATCTCCGCGGATTCCCGACAGGTGTATAGGGGGCTGGATATAGGCTCAGGGAAAGTGCCCCGCGACAATTTAAAGATCAAAGATCAAAGATCAAAATTACAAAGCAAAATTAAAAATAATGGGGAAGGTTATTTTCATGGGGGCATTAAGCACCATCTACTTGATGTCGCAAGCCCTAAGTGGACCTTCACCGTGACGCAATATCAGAAACTGGCGAGAGCGGCGATCAATAAAATTTTAAAGAAAGGAAAAACGCCCATCATTGTCGGAGGCACGGGATTTTATATTGACGCGGTGCTCCATGGCTGGGAACTCCCCGCGGTAAAACCGAATCTGATATTGCGCAAAAAACTTGAGAAGCTCTCTCCGGAAAAATTATTTGCGGAACTTAAAAGGCGCGACCCTCGCCGCGCTCGAACGATTGACCGGCACAACAAGCGCCGGCTCATCCGCGCGCTCGAAATCATAACGGCGACAAAAAATCCCGTGCCGCCGCTTGCGGAAAGAAATTCTTACTCCAATGTTCTTGAGAACATTGGAGTAAGAACCGGCAAGAATATTTTAAAAATCGGCATACGGCTTCCCGATGAGGAACTCAAAAAACGCATCCACAATCGCCTTCTCGGCTGGCTTCGAGAGGGGCTTCTTGGGGAAATTAAAAAACTCCGCGCGGAAGGAGTAAGCTGGAAACGGCTGGACGGTTTCGGATTAGAGTATCGGCAGGCAAGCCGATATCTGCGTCACCTTATTACAAAAACAGAGATGATCGAAAAATCGGAAACCGAAATCCGACGCTACGCCAAGCGGCAAATGACATGGTGGAAACGCGACAAAGAAATCGCGTGGCTCAAAAATGAAAAAGAAATCTTTCAAGCAGTGCGGCGATTTGTTGCTTTATCGTGAAACTATTGCCGTGTCGCAGAAGCCCGAGATACGACGCGACAGTTTCGGGTGCAGGGTGCGCGACGATTCTCTTCATCATCCCTTGAGACTTCAAATGAACTCAGTCGAAGTTATACTCTTGGGATTGTATCGAATTCGGAATCTGTAATTCCTTAACTTCTTGCACCAAGTAGCAACAGTATAAAGCGCATAACACCGCGCACCGAAAACAGACATGTCCGCTCTCGTTCCGGCAAATGCCATCGCAGAATTCGACCGCACACAACCGTAGCCGTATACGCAACGTCTACTATCCGTAATCATGGTATCACAATATGCAAAAGGCTCCGACGACATGATGTCGAAGGAGCCTTTTTGTGAAAGAGTCCAAGTGACTAAGGTTCAAATCAAAAACCAAAGTCACAAGACCCAAAGTTGCTACTTGCCCGCCTTAGGCGGGCTTACTGGAGATCGCCAGACGCCCGCGCCGATCCAAGTGAGTGCCGAGCCAGTACCAACGCAGGTACCACTGCGTGCTGCCCTGAGAGAGGCATGGGACGAACCGGTAGCCGTTCTCGTTCACCACGACCAGTCCAGAGAAGTCGATGTAGATCTTCCCGAGAAGAGCCATAAAGTCCGGGAATTCGTCTTGGTGCTCCACGAGCCAGACGGCCTGCTGATAGCCCAGACAGAGATCGAGCTTCGAGGCGATACGGCACTCGTACTCGGTGCCGTTTATCCTGTTCTCGTCGGGACGCAGGACGGTCGCGAGTGCGAGCGTAGTCACTTCGATCGGCGAAGTGTCCCGCTCGATGGACTTGATCCACGAAAACTTCGCCTGGAGTTCCCAGAGTGTCGGCCGCGGGAGTGCGGGAATTTGGAGCGTGAGTTCGTCCGTCTCGCGGAAGAAATCGCCGATCTGCATCCGGAAGCCGTTCCGGACAAAAGCAGTGAATTCGCTTCCCGCACGCTTGGCCTCACTAATACCCACCTGAACCTGCTCGACTGTGAGCGAGTCCCAATCGGCATTCTCGCCGAGTTTGGCAAGAAGCGAGAGACATTGCTTCGCGGAAATCTTGCTCATCACGTCCTCCTGTGCCGCGGGGATTTAAACACGTCGCATTATGCGAGCGTTTGGTCCTCTCGTTTCGCCGCAGCGCTTAACGCATATGAACGCCCTAAGCGCTGCGGCAAATTCGCAAGTAGATTAATTTATAAAAGTGCTATTATCAGTGATAATTTTAGCACTATTTATACTATTTTGTCAACCCCCACACCAAACGAGTTCAAGTGGCCAGAGATTTCTTGATGCGCCCGAGGAGCTGCTTCATCGCTTTAGCTCTTAGCTTCAAATTATGTTCCCTGTGCCTCGCATCCTCTTCTACTGCATATGCCTCCGCGTACACCAGTTTGAAGGGCCTACGGTATTTGGTGGATATTACAAATCCGGAGTTATGTTCTTTTATTCTCTTTGCAAGATTTCCGGTAAAACCAATATAAAATCTGCCATCTTTCAAGCTTTTCAAAATATATACCGAGAACATAACTCAAGAACTCGTTATGGTGTGGGGGTCAAATGTTTCAAAAAAAGCTCCTTCAAAACCTCGGGGCTCCCCCGCCCCTTCAATTTTGCCATTGCCTTTCCAATCAGAAACTGCACGCTCGCTTCCTTCCCTTTTTTATAATCGGCAACCGCCGCCGGATTGTCCGCGATGATTTCTCTTACGGTCGTTTCGAGTTCGCTCGAATCAGAAACGGTATGAAGACCTTCGTTCTCAAGAATCTCTTCCGGATCGGAACCGTCGTCAAACATCTTCCGCAAAATATCTTTTGCCTGCCGGCTCATAATTTTCCCGTCCGCGATCAAATCCACAAGATGCGCAAGATGCTCGGGAGTGACTTTTACGGCCGAGAACGGGGTTCCCGTTTCGTTCACAAGCCCCAAGAGGTCGCTCGTTAAATAATTAAAAAGCAGATCGCGCGGTTTTTTGTCTATCCGCGAAGTATTTTTTTCATCCCGCGCGGCAAGTTCGCTCGCGGCCGCCTCAAAAAAATCGGAGAGTTTTTTGTCTTCCACCAAGAGCGCCGCCTGCTCCTCCGAAAGAGCGTATTCCTTCCCCAAGCGGACAAATTTTGCCGCCGGCAATTCGGGCATCTTGTTTTTCAAATGCCAAAGGTCGAAGCTTTTTGTTTCAAACGGCGGCAGATCCGGCTCGGGAAAATAACGATAATCGTGCGCCTCTTCTTTTGAACGCTGGCTGACGGTAATTTTTTTCACATCATCCCAGCCTCGAGTTTCCTGTTTTACCTTTTCGCCCCTCTTTAATACGCCCTCCTGCCGCTTTAACTCGTACTCAATGGCATCGTGTACGGCCCTGAACGAGTTAATATTCTTTACCTCTACCTTTGTCCCCCATTTCCAATTACCCTTAAACCATTTACCCAAACTTACGTTCGCCTCAACGCGCATCTGACCCCTGTCCATATCCGCGTCGGAAGCCCCCAGATAACGCAAAATGAGCTGGAGGTTTTTCGCGAATTCCACCGCTTCATCCGAAGTTTTAAAATCCGGATCGGTAACAAGCTCCATGAGCGGTAACCCCGCGCGATTGTAATCAACCAGCGTCCCCGTCTCCGAATGTTGTAAACGTCCGGCATCTTCCTCTAGATGCACGCGGGTTACTTTAATCGTCGTGCCGGCTTTCCTTAATGCCATCGTTCCGCCCGCAACGATTGGTTCGTCAAATTGCGAGATTTGATATCCCTTGGGCAAGTCGGGATAAAAATAATTTTTGCGGTCAAATTTTGTAACGGCCGCGATCTTCCCGCCCAATGCGAGGCCAACTTTTATGGTTGCCTCTACTGCCTGTTTATTGATAACCGGCAATGTTCCGGGGTGCCCGAGACAAACGGGGCAAACATTCACGTTCGGACGCTTCTCGTCCGGATCATTCAAGGAATCACAAAACATCTTGGTTTTGGTCTTAAGTTCCGCGTGTATTTCTAACCCAATGGTAGGAACGTACTTACTCATGAGCGTGCCTGCCCGCCGCAGTTTTAACGAAGACGGGTATTTCAAGGCCTATCGTCGGAATATATTTCATATAGAGTTATGATAGAAGAAAAAAGCCTACGGGAAAAGCGCAATGGTCTTTGTTTTGATCTCGTTGAACACTTTGAGAATCGGCTGATCGCCATCCACGATGTGCATATTCACAAACTTCTCCGGCAATTTTTGATAGGTTTCCCATACTTTCTTCAACACTTCCAATTTCTCAAAAAGTTTGATGTCCCCCTTGCGCGCGTAAATCCGTTCTATGCAACGTTCCGGCAAAACTTCAAGAATAAACGTAAGATCGGGAGTTGGGAATTCGGCGTTCAAGCCGATAAGCCAATCCAAATCGCACCCGGTCGCACCAAACGCAAGAGACGAAAAAAAATAGCGATCGGAAATCACTATCTTCCCGTCTTTGAGCGCGGGCAGAATTAACGTATCGAGATGCGTTCTGCGGTCCTCCGTGAAAAGCTCCTGAAGTTCCTGCGGAGAGCGCGTCTCCTCGTGCGCAAGAATCTTCTTGATGATCATCCCTGCGTTGCTTTCTTCGGTAGGCTCTTTCGTAAAAACAACTTCCTTCTCTTGGGATTTAAAAAACTTCGCCAAAAGCTCCGCTTGGGTCGTTTTTCCGGATCCGTCGAGACCCTCGAACACAATAAATTTTCCGGGACGTGTATTGTTTTCCATAGCTAAAACAGCTCTTGCTCATTGTAGCAGAAGCCCTTTCCGAAAAAAAATGAAATTCGATCCTATCCTTCAATCGTAATTCCCACTCTTCGTCGTGAGTCGCTTCCGCCAACTGGCGGACAGCAACTCACTCCCTGAGAACCCTCGGTTCTCAGCTACTCTCCTATACGGGAGGAACCTCATACTTTCCTCCCGACCCCTCCTTCGGAAGCATGGAAATCACTCAACTGTGATTCCCATGCTCCTCGCTGTGCCTTCAATAATCTTCTCCGCGGCTTCAATGCTGTTCGCGTTCAAGTCAACCAATTTTTTCTCCGCAATCTTCCGGATATCGGCTTTGGTAACTTTTCCTATCTTATTTTTAAGCGGATTCGCCGAACCTTTTGCGATGCCTGCCGCTTTTTTGAGCATATCGGACGCGGGAGGCGTTTTAAGCTTAAACGTAAAACTCCGGTCTTCAAAAATCGTTATTTCCGCAGGCACCACATCACCCGTCATTTCTTTCGTGGCCTCGTTAAACTGCTTGCAGAAATCCATAATATTGATGCCGTGGGGCCCGAGCGCGGTGCCAACCGGAGGAGCCGGATTTGCTTTTCCGGCATCAAGTTGAATTTTGAGAATTGTCTTTATTTTTTTTGCCATGCCAATGTTGTTTAAATTTATGAGCTCAATGCGAAGTAAATTTTACTACAACATTGAGCACCGAGCACATAAGAAACTTATGTGCTCGGTCAGATTACGGTAGTGAAAAATTCTAATACATATATTTGAATTTTTCAACCGAATCAGACCTTTTTTACTTGTAATGAATCGAGCTCTACAGCCGTATCTCGGCCGAATACGGGAACCAATACTTTAACCTTTCCCTTCTCCTCGTCAACCTCGGACACTTTCGCGTCGTAATCCTTGAAGGGGCCGTCGGTAATCTTTACGAGATCGCCGACCGCAAGATCAATAGTCATCTTTCCCTCATCCCGATCCGTGCGCGCGAGAAGCGACTCCACCTCTTCCTTGGAAAGCGGCGTCGGCTTTGTGCTGTCGGCTCCCACAAAACCGGTGACGCGTGGAGTGTTGCGCACTACATACCAGGAATCGTCCGTCATCGCCATCTCAACAAGCACATAGCCCGGATATGTTTTTTCTTCAACGGTATGCCGCCGACCGCCTTTGATTCTTACGATTTTTTCCTTCGGCACCACCACGTTGAAAATTTTGTCTCCCATAGAGAGGGACTCAACGCGTTGTTTTAGATAGCGCGCGACGGCTTCTTCGTAGCCGGAATAGGTGTGAACCGCGTACCACTGCCGTTCCTCTTTTTGATTCTGCGTGCTACTCGATGGTTTTTCGTGTTCCATAAAATTTATGAGATAAGAGCTTCAAGCGCTTCAAGAAAAATATAATCGAACGCGCCCAAAAATACCGCGAGAATCAACGAAAGTCCGACAACCACCGCCGTAAGATACATCGCCTCTTGTCGGGTCGGCCAATTCACATGCCGCCACTCTTGGCGCGCTTCCTCCAGAAAATTCTTTATTTTTTTTATCATACGTCTCTCTTAATTTAAAAAGCCCCCCATTGGGTACTTTTTCTTACAGCCCTATCTTACCAAAACATGAGTCCGCTGTCCAGCAGTGTAGGGCGATACAGGAACAACCCAAAACCAGAGCTCAAATGCACCACCCCAAAACCTATATGTCCAAATTCTTGACTCCCGAAGCGTGTGCCTGAATAAACTGGCGACGGGGCGCCACTTCATCCCCCATGAGGATATCAAAGAGACGATCGGCTTCGAGTGCGTCGTCCACCACCACGCGCTTTAAAAGCCTACGCGCGGGATCCATTGTAGTCTCCCATAATTGTGACGGATTCATCTCGCCCAATCCTTTGTATCGTTGGATATTTGGATTTACCCCTTTGAGACCTTTTACTATCTTTTCCTTATCCACGTCGGTGTACGCGTAATGAACCTCTTTGCCGGACTGAATCCGATAAAGCGGAGGTTGGGCAATATAAAGGTACCCACTCTCAATAATTTTCGGGAAATAGCGGTAGAAGAGAGTTAAAAGAAGCGTTCGGATGTGCGCGCCGTCCACGTCCGCATCGCTCATCAAAACAATCTTGTGATAACGGATGTTCTCGATATTGAACTCGTCGGCAATCGCGGTCCCGATCGCAATGACAAGCGTTCTAATTTCTTGATTCGCAAGCATCTTGTCGAGCCGGGCTTTTTCAACATTTAAAGGTTTCCCCCGCAAGGGCAGAATCGCCTGGGTCATCCGGTCTCTTCCTTGTTTTGCCGAACCGCCTGCCGAATCACCCTCCACGATAAAAAGTTCCGAATCGGCGGGGCTCCGCGAACTGCAGTCGGCAAGCTTTCCCGGAAGCGTCAGTCCTCCGAAGACACCCTTCCGAAGTACCGTATCTTTCGCGGCTTTTGCCGCCTTCCTTGCCTTCGCGGCAAGAAGAACTTTTTCAATTACCCGCCGCCCTTCTTGCGGCCGCTTCTCAAAAAATTCTTTGAGCGCTTCGTTTACCACGCTCTCCACCGCGGTGCGCGCTTCAGTGTTGCCGAGACGAGCCTTCGTTTGCCCCTCGAACTGCGGTTCACGGATCTTTACGGAAACAACGACCACCAATCCCTCGCGCACGTCATCACTTGTGATATTCTCGTCCTTTTCTTTGAGGTATCCTTCGGCGCGCGCGTAGGTGTTCAACGTCCGCGTGAGCGCGGAACGAAACCCCGTCAAATGCATGCCGCCGTCCGGCGTGTAAATATTGTTCGCGAAACTTAACTCTTTTGTTTCAAAATCCTGCAGATAGGTAAACGCAGTCTCAACTTCTACATTCTCGCTGTTTTTGTTGACGTAAAAAATTTCTTCCTGAAGAGATTTCTCTCCATGACTTAAATATTTAATGAATGATAAAATTCCGCCTTCAAAATAAAATCCGTGAAAATGCGGCGGCGCTTTACGACGATCGAAAAAGTTGATCCGTACGCCTTTGGTAAGATACGCCTGTTGGCGCAAGTGATCGAAGATACGCTTCGCGTCGAACTCGATCTTCGAAAACACAGTACTGTCGGGAATAAACGTAACCTTCGTGCCGATGCGGTCGGTACTCCCGATCTTTTTTACCTTCGCCTCCGGAGCGCCTCGCTTATACTCCTGCATATAAACGCTTCCTCCGCGATACACTTGCACCTCGAGCCACTCGGAGAGCGCGTTCACGACGGAAACACCCACGCCGTGAAGTCCTCCGGCAACTTTGTATGATTCTCCACCGAATTTTCCTCCCGCGTGAAGCGTGGTAAGCACCGTCTCCAGGGCGGACTTCTTTGTTTGTGGATGGATGTCAACCGGAATGCCGCGTCCATCATCGGTTACGATAACTTTATTGCCGGGCAACAATTCAACGGTGATTACCTTGGCGTACCCCGCCATCGCTTCGTCAATGGAGTTGTCCACGACTTCCCAGACAAGGTGGTGTAACCCATCCGGTCCCGTTGAACCGATATACATTCCCGGCCGCTTTCTTACCGGTTCAAGCCCTTCAAGAACATAAATATCCTTCGCTTCGTACGAAGGCTCACGGGAAACTTCGGCTTCTGGGATTGTTTTTGGTTTTTCTTCTTTTTGTTTTTTAGGCATTTTTGATACTCAAAAAAATAGCTCTGTCTAACGGTTGATTTCCCGCAGGAGAGCAAACTTGCCACTAGGCGAGCACGCCAGATAACGTATTTATCTTATCACAAAAAAAGCCACTTTGAAATGGCCTTTTTCCATTGAAAATAGCGGGTAAAATTACCGCACCACACATCTGAACCCTGTCTTCTCGTCAGCCGTACCCACAGGAGTAATGCGCAAAGCCAAACGTCCTGATTTTTCTTCACCTTGGAAACTACCACCCCGCAAGTATCCATAAGGACCACCTCCCGTATCAACCGTAAGATAGTCGGCATGGAGTGTTGGGCTTACGGCGGTCGTAAGGGGTAAACCTGTTGTTTCATCCACGGTACCGATATAATCCGATGAAACAAATGGGAGAGAATTTATAGTTCCCAAAGTCCATTCGGGAAGATTCCCGATCATGTCATAAGCACCAAAGAGAGAGCGGCAGAGAGATGCGGTACCGCTCTTGATGAAACCCCCGTTGAACCAAATAGTAGGGGTACTTGTACTTGTCTGAAACGTAGCACCAAGAGGAGAGCGGCCAAATCCTGTTTCTGGATCATTCCATGCCATACAGGGTTCGTTGCGGTAACCGGGATCACTGTCATAGGGGTCAGGTGTGCCGATAGAAGCTAAATACCACTCGGCTTCAGTGGGAAGACGCTTGCCGTTTGTGACACAAGCCGCTTGTGCCTGTGCTTGAAAACGATTGATTGAGGGATTCTGGTTTGGGCGGGAAACTGCTCGTCCTGAAGGAAGAATGCTCGCTTCATACTTATCAACACAGAACGCGCCCGGAGAAGGCACCCAAACCATTCCTTCGGGACAAAGACCGCCAGAGTCGGGAATGATGGTTAATAAACTTCCTACTTCATAGAGACCGTTGTCCCCGCCGTCGTTCAAGGGAGGAGTTTGTTTCACGAGTGTGGGAGCAGAAGGTGCGACAACGGCGGCTCCGGTACAACTTCCCGTCGTAATCTGACAACCTGCATTACACGTAAGATTGCCTCCGGAAAAACCAAAGTTGCTACACGAAGCAGTTCCGAAGTCCGCACTATCACACTGTTCACTGACTTGGTTCTTCACGCCATCGCCGCATGAAGGACCGCCTCCCAAAGAAAGCGTCATCGCGTTCGAGGTTCCCGACTGCGAAACATTGGGAGGTGTCGCTCCGTCTTCGGCAGTCACATAGTAATAGTAGGTCGTGTTCGAAGTGAGCGCGGTATCGGTGGCGTTGCGAGGGGAAGTAATAGAAACTGTCGCGAATTGAAGGAAGGGACCGAGAGTTGATGTGGAGCGAAAAACTTTATAGCGTTGGACTCCGGTTGTTGGAAAACCAAGAAGATCATGACTTGGATCCCATGAGATAGATATGGTGGAAGTAGTAATGTTGGTCAACAAGGGATCACCGGGATTAGAAGGTGGGGTAACATCATTATTCTGGACGGTAACCGAAGACAAAGCCGCAGCAGTATTCCCCGCCGCATCCCGCGCGACTGCGGAAATCGTATACGTGCCATCAGAAGCAGCCGTTGAATCCCATGTTGGAAGTTCATAAGGAAAGACGGTATCCTCCACTCCGAGATTCGCGCCGTCAAGTTTGAACTGGACTCCGAAGACTCCTACGAGATCCGAGGCGCTCGCGGAAACAGTAACGGCGTTCCCGGAAACAACAGCGCCAGGCGACGGGAGGATCATGGAGACCGAGGGTGGAGTGGTGTCCACCACACAACTTCCCGTTCCAATATCGGCAACAACCGCCGCGATCGCCGTGTCGTCAACGGCGTCGCGCGGAAGAGCGCCCACGGTATCGAGGAGCGGATTGCATCCCAAAGGCTTACGAAGTTCCGCCGTAGTGTTTTCCGTAATTGCGGGAGCGGAACCTATCGGAGAAGCGGCTGTTCCTATCGTGTTGATATTCGCCTGGGGTGCATCATTTCCATTTACATAAACGGAACCAACACCGGTATCCATCCATAACGATTGACTCGGACTTAATGTAGAAGAATAAACATTTTTTACCAAATTTCCGCGCGCTTGATAACGCAATCGCGTTCCAAATCCCCCGCTTCCCCAGCTATGTACAATATTATTTCTAAAATCAAATGTCGGCTTATTAAGCGTCACTCCCGTTGTGTCCCCCAAGATTGAAGGGTTGCGTTCAAAATTCTTCGTAAGTACATTGTGATGCACCGTCACGCGATCGGGAATATCTCCGGTTCCAGGACCGGAAATATTCATAGCTTCGGGACTCGGATCAGTGATACCCTTCGCGTCATAAATAATGGAATTCGATATAGTAACATCACTCACCGATCCATACGTTACTATGGAATCATCACTATGCTGAGAAAGAGACACGTGGTCAATCCAAATATTGCCGCATGCCGCCGTCCCGGCTTGCGCTCCGCAATACACTTGTATGCCGGGAGCATTTTCGATAGGAGGACCGGTGAGATTGCGTACACGCAGGTGCCGAACTATCACATTATTTGATCCACGAATTTCAAACTCAGGAGTGCCTGACGTTATGCTATTGCCGGATCCGTTTATGGTAATCCCAGGTGAAGGTGCGGTTGAGCCATCAATAGTCACGTTACTCTTGCCTGATAAACTTAATTTCCCTGAAGTAAGATTGATTGTCCCGCCTGTCGAGAAATAAATACGCGCGCCGCTTGCCCCGACACCGCTCAATGCCGATCGCAAACTTCCCGCGCCGGAATCATTGAGATTAGTGACACAAATAATCGACTGACCCGCTCCTCCCGTTGTTCCCGAACCGAAACCTTCCGGATTTCCCGAAGCCGGCGTATTGCCGCACGAACTCGCCGCTGGCGTTCCCGATGCCTGCGCGGAATTGCCCGAAGTATTTAATGCCGCATCATAAGCGTTCACGACATAATAATATGTAGTCCCCGTTGTAAGACCTGTGTTTGAATAATTACTAAGCGTCGTGCTCGCGATTCCGGTATAGGGACCGCCCGAGACCGTGGAACGATAGACACTGTAACCGGTAACGCCAACGACATCGGTACTGTCGGGCCAATCGAGATCGAGTTGTGTTCCGGATATGGGAGTAACCGAGATAGTTCCGGGAATGGAAGGCGGCGTGGTGTCGCCACCGCCACCATTATTCACCGTTACGTTCACTGCGACCGATGTCTGCATGTTAGCGTTCGGCGATGCATCAGTCGCAACCGCAGTTAGGACATATGGTCCGTCCGATACGAGAGTAGTATTCCAACTCACGCCATAGGGAGATGTCGTATCAACGCCGAGACTCGTAAGCCCTCGGAAAAATTCCACTTGCTGGATGCCACTTGCATCCGATGCGGTCGCGGAAACGGGAACGCTTGCCCCCAAAACAGTCGCTCCACTCGCCGGAGCAGTTACGGAAACAGTCGGAGCGATAGTATCACCACCCGCTCCGGCGGAATACGTAATGGCGAGGGATGGATGAAACGAAACACTTGGCTCCTCGCTTGATCCCATTGCTTTATTGCTATCAGAAAGCGCTTCGCTGTTATTTTTCAAAAGCAATCCTTGGTTTGTCCACGTGCCTCCAAACCAATTTTGCACCGCAGTCGTAATATCTAACGTTGCCGTAACGGGGCTCGCGGCGGAGCAAGTCCCAATACCCGCCGTTGAGGCCAGTGCGGTTGTCGCGGCATCGGTAGAAGCACTCGCTCCTGCGGAACCCCACGAAGAACCGGTGTCAAAAAGATTCCACGTCGCCGTATTTTCCACCCATGTGCGAAGCGAACGATAAGCCGAAACAACATAACTCGTCGAACCGTTTGAAGAAAGACATTTGAGCGTAAGTTGTGCTTGAGTAATCGTATCCCCAGAGAAAATTCCGGCATTTGAAAAATCAAAACGAATCAATCCTCGCAACCTTCTCCCTGATCCGCCAAAATTCCCAATACGCATCTTATCGTCAGTCCCATAATTATTACCAACACTTTCTTCTCTCATTTCTGTGTCATACGTTCCCGTATACCCATCTCGACCCTGCTGAAGCGTTACGGTTGCCGACCCCAAAGTTGCCAAAGGAACAATATTGCTGTCCGCGCTCTCATTTCCGGAATAATCGCGCGCGCTTACCACATACTCATAACTCGTATTCAAAAATGCCGTAATATCGGTACTCGATGGAGAAGCGCTCATCGTACTTGACGCAAGGACGACAATAGAGCTAAACGCTCCCGCGCCAGTTCGACGCTTGAGGACATATTCCCTAAGACCGCTCGCCACATCCGTACTAACGGTCCACACAAGCCGAGGCTTGCCTAAAATCAATGATCCCGAAAGGGTCGGTATCGAAGGCGGAGTGACATCAAATATTCCAACATTAAGAGTTGCCGTATCGCTTCCGGTACGTCCGGTATTGTCGGTTGCGGTGAGTGTGAGCATATACGTCCCCTGCGTCGAACAGTTCACGGTTGCCGTTCTCGTGGTTTGCCCGGAACTATAACCTCCTGGAGTTAAGGTGCAACTGCCCGGAGGAATACTCCATACCATATTACTTACACTTCCATCGTCTTGGGCAATGCCGTTAAAAACAGCATTTGCACCTGTCTGGCCATTTTGATCAACTCCTGCGTTCGAAACCGGATCCTCATTAACAGAAGCACCCCCAACGCTAAATCGGTAATAGTGATCGCTCCAAGCGCCATTGAGCGTAGGAAAGCTGGCAAGTTCACTTTTAAATCTCACTCGTGCGTAATAATTGCCGGACGGCAATGTTACGGTAGATTGACAAGTCGTTGCGCTGCTGGAGTTGGGAGGACCTGAATCGTAGAGAGGAATACCTATCCCTTGGCTATCGAATGTATTCGTATTATCTATTTGACATTGAAATCCTGGTTGGGTTGAAAAACCGAACGGAGAATCTATATTAATATTGGCCAGATTATTATTCCCCCAATCAAGTGTCGGTTGCGAACTTGCCGTATTTTCGCGAAGTTCAAAGTCATATGGCCACGACCCTGCGCCAACCTCATATGCTCCAATATCGGATCTCGAACCACCCCCTAGAGGAATGGAAAGATCTGGGGCTCCGGCATTAATAAGACGGCTGCCTGCGTTGGGTACATAGGTGGTCGTATTAAAATCGATGGTATTCGTTTGATAGTTAGTTGCTCCCGGCGTTGATGTTGCAACCGTTACACAAGATTGACCACCATATGCCGTTGAATTGTAAAAAGCGTTATATTCAATCCGATAGTTTACTGGGCAGCTCGTACTGACGATGCCTTCACTGTTAGCCTGGTTAAATCCTACAAAAAGATTATTGCGGACACTGGCATATCGAGTGTATGAGTCAAAACGGATTCCTTCCCCCTCATCTGGGGCTCCCGTGTAATCAAAGACATTATTTTCTATGATTGCCGACGGAGGAGGCTTGCCAGCGTCCGTAGCACGTATCCCTAAAAATTTCCTCGTTCCCGGAGCCCACATCTGAGGAACCTGGAGAACATTGTAGCGGAAAATACTTCCCCCGGAATTGTAAAATTGAACGCACCCCTCATCGGATTGGCAGGTCATATTGGTAATTTTGTTAAACTCAACTGTTGTCCCCGTTCCGAATCTGCCGAAAGCTAGTACGTCTTTTGCGGTAATATTTCTTACGACATTATTAGCCCCGAGCGCAACGACAACACATCCTTGCCCCCTCGTACCTCCATTCAAATCATTGTCAATTACTATATCCTCAATAAGCGTACGATTGTCTCCAAGATAAGCGCTTCCTTCCCAATTTCCAGCCGTAATAACGAATGCAGTACAAGCTAATGACGTAGGGGGAAAATTGATCGAATGAACTTCAATATCTCGTATAACAAGTCGAGCCGTATACCCGTTATATGACGCATGAGCTCCCCCAAAAATTCCAAATTGTGTTCCCGTCTTTAGGGAAAAATGCCGAAAAATAAAATGTGTCTTAAGGTTTGTTCCGCTTGAACCATCTATATAAATTGCACTTGTACCCGCAGAACCATCAATAATAATGCTCGAACGCGGCGCGGTGGAAAGCCCCTCTATAATAATAGGACTGGCAGCCGTGCCATTCGCAGAGGTCTGCGCGGGCGTGATTTGCACCGATTCCGCGTACGTTCCCGGATAGATAATGATGCGGTCTCCCGCGCCCGTGAGCTTATTGACCGCCTGCTGAATAGTGCAGAGCGGTGCCGAGGGCAATGTTCCCGCATTAGACGCCAAACACCCCGCTCCCGCGGCATTATTTACATAGTAAGTCGTGTTCGTTGCCTGCGTCTGCGGCGCAAAAAAAATCAAACCGGCAAGCGCCATAAAAGTACCTACGGGTATAAGCAACGACAATTTCACTCGTGCGGAAAGTGAATTCATATTCTTTTGATTACTCAATATAGTATAGCAAATAAAAACTGCCGCGTTGAGAACGGCAGTGTATGGTGTGGGTGAGCGACAGCAACCTCTTGGCAAGTTCATCCAAGTCCATCACCCTCGGTATCATAAGCCGAGTGGAGCGGCCGCTCACCGCTTCGGGGAACGCTACAGATCGTGCAGACGAATATGCATTGCCTGCCTCCTCATGTAATGAAAAACCCGAAACGATAACTTCCTACAGTTTAAACCCCGATACAAAATAAACAACCGTTGAGGTGTGCATATCTTTTGGCTCAAAACCAAGAGAATGTTCTATAATAATGAAGAGAGTACAAGAGAAATATCTGTTTTCTCTTTGTTTTTGCCATGAAGAAAGACCTCATTAAAAAAACCATCGAGCGAGCGCAAGGGGAGAAGGCGGGATATGAATACTATCCAATCACTCTTTGCGAGTATAAACAAAAATTCGCGCCTCTTTCTTTGGCACAGAACAAAGAAGAAAACTCCGTTCAAAAGAAAACTTCCTATGTATATTTCTATCCTCTTCTCCGCTCGAGCATCACAATTGTAGTTTCATTCTTGCTTGTCGCAACCGCCGCCCGCGCCGGCTCACTCACCCCTTCATCCTCCCCTGCCGCCTCAAGTTACACCCTAGGTGACGTCTATGCGCGGCTTACGACGAACGCGACGACATCCGCGGGAAATCATGTCTTTGCTCCCTCGGCTTCGCCAACAAGTACGTTGTATGACTTGACCACGATATTCAATACGATACCCACGATCGATGCCACGAAGGTTGCTTCGGGCACCTCGTATCTGGGGATCGCGGGAACGTATACGACATCGAACCTCACGACCTCCTCGGTCGCGACGGGAACCATATTCGGTGTGGGACTTACGGGGACCTTGTTCGGGAGCGTAAGCTCCTCTCAAGTCTGTAGTACGGCAACGTACGCGGGAACCTTGAGTCCGGGAAGTTCGACGATTGCGGTGGGAAACACGATCTGCGGGACAGCGGGTGGATTATTAGAAAATCTTTGGAACGGAACGTTCAGCACCTTTACGGGGGGGTCGCAAGCGAATGGCGGAGCGGACGACTACAACAATGGTGGCGCCGCCACTTCAACCCGCTACTCGAAGTCATGGACAGCATGCAGCGCGGGCAATAGCTACTGCGGAACGGGACTTGCTTCGGCGGATGCCAAAGACGATTCCACAGGACTCATCTGGAGCTTGCCTTGCAACGGAGCAGGATGCGATTCTTTCTCCGATTCATCTCCTATGACGTATGCGTGGTCATCGAGTACGACGAACGGAAACAACTTCTCTACCGTGCAGAATGCGACCTCCACCGCGGCGGGGTTATGTACGAACGGCGACCATGCGGAGTCGGGGTGGTTCCTGCCTCATCAGAAGCAGCTTATGCAGGCGTATATTGACGGATCGTATGACAATCTCGAGACAATCGGCGCAGGCACGCAGAGATTCTTTTGGTCCGGAATGACATGGTCCCAGGGAACCTCAAACGCGCTTAGATTCAATCTTTATACCGGAGAACCAGAACGCGCCGCCAAAACCACCGGATCGGCAAATGTTCGTTGCGTGCGCTAACCTCGTATAATGAAAAAACATATTCTTCTAAAACAAAAAAAAGCGCGCCGGGCAAAAAAAACTTTCTATCGGAAAGAATCGTTGACGCTCGATGAGTACAAAGCACAATTCATCCGTCACTCCATAAACAACGCGGAAAATTACTTTGAAAGAGAAGATACACGCTCGCCTCTTTTGACAAAAAAGAGCTTCACCAAAAAACTTACTCATTCGACGATTACGATCGTAATTTCTATTTTCATTGTCGCAACCGCCGCCCGCGCCGGCTCACTCACCCCTTCATCCTCCCCTGCCGCCTCAAGTTACACCCTAGGTGACGTCTATGCGCGGCTTACGACGAACGCGACGACATCCGCGGGAAATCATGTCTTTGCTCCCTCGGCTTCGCCAACAAGTACGTTGTATGACTTGACCACGATATTCAATACGATACCCACGATCGATGCCACGAAGGTTGCTTCGGGCACCTCGTATCTGGGGATCGCGGGAACGTATACGACATCGAACCTCACGACCTCCTCGGTCGCGACGGGAACCATATTCGGTGTGGGACTTACGGGGACCTTGTTCGGGAGCGTAAGCTCCTCTCAAGTCTGTAGTACGGCAACGTACGCGGGAACCTTGAGTCCGGGAAGTTCGACGATTGCGGTGGGAAACACGATCTGCGGGACAGCGGGTGGATTATTAGAAAATCTTTGGAACGGAACGTTCAGCACCTTTACGGGGGGGTCGCAAGCGAATGGCGGAGCGGACGACTACAACAATGGTGGCGCCGCCACTTCAACCCGCTACTCGAAGTCATGGACAGCATGCAGCGCGGGCAATAGCTACTGCGGAACGGGACTTGCTTCGGCGGATGCCAAAGACGATTCCACAGGACTCATCTGGAGCTTGCCTTGCAACGGAGCAGGATGCGATTCTTTCTCCGATTCATCTCCTATGACGTATGCGTGGTCATCGAGTACGACGAACGGAAACAACTTCTCTACCGTGCAGAATGCGACCTCCACCGCGGCGGGGTTATGTACGAACGGCGACCACGCGGAGTCGGGGTGGTTCCTGCCGCATCAGAAGCAAATACTCCAGGCATATGTCGATGGAACGTATGGCAATCTTATCGCAACAGGCAGTAATCTTGACTACTGGACCGCGACAACATGGTCTCGAGGATCCACATCGGCACATATCATGAATCTTTCAGCAGGCGGGTTCGGCGCGGGCGGAGCCATACTACTTAAAACCACCGGAGCGGTGGATGTCCGGTGCGTACGCTGATGAAAAATAACTTTCAAAAACTCATTGGTTTCTTGCTCATCGTGATCGTGGGTTTTTTTTCCGCGCTCGGCGTAAACGCCTCAACGACGAACGGCACGATCGACTCGACGAATAAATACGCGTGGGGAGAAAACGTCGGATGGATTAACTTTGGAACAAGCGAGGGAAGCGTCGCGATAACCGACACGGCACTCACCGGTTACGCATGGAGCGAAAATACCGGATGGATAAGCCTTAACTGCTCGAACACCTCGAGTTGCGGGACGGTAAGTTACGCGATTGCAAACGACTCGGAAGGAAATTTGACCGGTTACGCCTGGAGCGAAAATACGGGATGGATACAATTCAACCCCACTGGCGGCGGCGTTACGGTTAATTCCTCCGGAAATTTTTCGGGCTACGCGTGGGGAGAAAACGTCGGATGGATTATCTTCAACTGCTCGACGACAAGTTCATGCGCCACGGTTGACTATAAGGTATCAACCGACTGGAGACCGTCTTCGAGCCGTAGCAGCGGATCAACTACTCCATCACCTTCGCCAGTCCAAGTTCCTCCAACGGGCGGCGGATTTCTCCCTCCGGTCTTTCCAACTACACAAACCCCGCAACCTCCAACTCCAACAACCACCGAGGTAATCCCAACGACACCCCCTCCCCCGCCACCTCTTGCGGAACGCATCCCGAACATATTAAAACCTTTCGTCCCGGGATTTCTGAAACCCAAACCTCCTCCGCCAGCTGGCGGACCGCCGCCACAACAAATTCCCGTGGAACCGCTTGTCCCGAAACAGACACCCCTCGCCTTCCAAAGACGCTGGGAGCTTTTATCTACAAAACAAATCAAAGAGTTCGTGCTTGCTCCGCTCCCCAAGAGTATCCGCATCTTAGCCGAAAAATTTCCTGCGCTCCAACAGACACTCTCCGCGGTGGGCGTCAAAAAAATAACGGATGTCGAAAAACTGCAGAGCACAAAACTCTCCCTTCCGAATATCCCCGAGCTAAAGGGCACGCCGATCTCCCGCCTCTCCGTTGCCGCGAAACAAAAACTTCCCACCGAGATCGTATTCGTAAAAACCGGAGGCGAGCTTATAGACGTGAATGTCGCCCTGGGAGTGAACGACAAAGGACGAGCCGAAGAAAGAATACGTACCATTAGCGGGAAACCCCTAAATCTTTCCGTAAAACCGGACCAGAAAGTAAAAAGCATCCGCGGGTTTATTGTCTTCAAGAAAAAAACGCCGCGTCCGACATCATTTGAAATCCCGCTCGAAACTTTGGGCGCGTCGTTCCTCTTTGTGCGCCCGGTATTCGCGGAACCCTTAAAAACCCCCATTGAAGTCGAAGAAAAACTCGTACTCCAGCAATTTGAATATACCGACCCCGACGGCGACGGCATCTACACGGCAAACATCGATGCCCCGCTCGTAGAGGGCGAATACGAAATAATTACGGTCATCAATTACGAAGATCCTGACGTCGGCGCGAAAGAGATCCGCCTCACGACCGTGGTTGATCCCGAAGGATACGTCTTCGAAAAGATCGGCAACAAAGAAACCCGCATCCCCGATACCGTAGTGACGCTCTACGCCTTGGACAAAAGCACCGACCAGTACGGCGTCTGGGCGGCAAAAGAATTCCAGCAGGAAAATCCGCAAACAACGGATGTCACCGGGCGGTACTCCTTTCTTGTTCCCGAAGGGATGTACTACCTCCGCGCCGAGGCTCCCGGATATCGCCTCTACCAAGGCACCCCGTTCGAAGTAAAGGAAGATATCGGGGTCCATACGAACATCGAACTCGCCTCAACCTTTTCTTGGCTTCGTATCCTCGACTGGAAATCCCTGGTGCTTATCCTCATTATCCTGCTTTTGTTCTACAACTTCTATCGTGATAAAATAAGAACCAAGAATATCCAATAATATGAAGGCGTCAAAAGCAATCATCTTCGCTGGGCTCATCATCCTCCTCCTTGCCGCGCTCTACTTCGCGATGCAGTACAAAACAGCCGAGAGCGACCTCCGTACGCTTCAGGCAAATTTTGAAGCGCAGAAAACAAACGAAAACGTCATTATCTTTCTTAGGGCATTCATCGAAAAGGTGCTGAAAGCCGAGAAGGAAGTCGATTTTGAAACACGTCTGAATCTCGAAAACCAAGTCCGCGCCCTCAAGGACCCGACAATCCTCGCCCAATGGGAACGCTTCACGGGGAGTAAAACCGAAGCGGAAGCACAGAGCAACGTAAAAGAACTCTTGGAACTTCTCGCAAGTAAGATCGAGGTAAAATAATAAGAAGAGTATAGAAAAACCCCCGCCACTGCGGGGGTTTTTCTATACAAGAAAGAATTTTATGTTCGCTCACGAAACGATCCGGAGCGCACTCCATGCGCGTACTCCCCGAAGGGAATTCCGTAGATCTTCCCCCAGAGGTCTACATTCACCTTGTCAGCTTCGTTAATTTTTACCGTTACATACTGGTGCGGGGAAACAAACCATATTGCCGTCCACCGAAAAAATATTTCTTCGTCTTTAAATAACCCGCTCTTGACCAGTAAAATTTTCAACAAATAATTCAGATTTGTACAGTGCAGAAATCCCCGCCGATTCCAAAACAAGAGAAGATCAGAGGAAAAAAGTTCGGTAAGATGTGTATAGGTTTTGAAGCGATGTCCGTGATACCGTTCGGAGAGAATATCATACGCCCTCCGTAAACACTCCATTTTGGTTTTGGATTCCTTCAAGGCGTCAACTACGTCCTGCATATCTCGTGGGATAGCGACGGGAACTTTTCTGTTCGAAAACGCCTGTGGTAAAAATCTCATTTTTTCTTTCCGCGTGATCCCGTAAAAAAGAAAAACACGCCACTATAGACAGAAAATAAAATCACAAAGGGAAAAATATTATTCGCGCTCGTGAGGGTAATGCCCGGGAAAAAGAGGTCAAGATCCAAAATGTTGAAGTGGTTTAAGATCGCAAGATCGCCGTTTTTCGCGTAATACGCAAGCAGAATAAAAATATGGGTCAATCCCGAGAGGAGAACAAGCTTCAAAAAAGCGTCGAGATAGCGGTTACGGACAAATCGATGCGTGAGCATGGGTTATGGTTTCAATTCAAATATTACTACCTCTCTTCTACTCTAGAGCCCCAAGAATTGCAAGCCGAATCTTCTCATTTAAGATTTCATCCTTGGGTCTTTCTTTTGTGGGTGTATAATTCTTACCCCATTGCTCATCGATAAATTTTGTACCTTCAAAAATTCTCTCGTCTTTATATCGGGGAATAAAGTGGAAATGAAGGTGTGGCATGACATTCCCGAGCTGGGCATAATTCCACCAATCTGGTTGCCAAAGCTTAGTGAGAGTAGTCTGATATGCTTTTATTATTTCTAAAAGTTCGAGATATTCTTCCCGAGCGAGATCACTGATATTTTCTTTATATGTGTTTAGATAGCAGATTGTACGTCCCAAATAGTACTGATCATAGTTAAGAATCAGTGTCCAATATTTGAACTTTTTTATATCGAAAGAATGATCAGTAAAATATTCCATGCCCTCATAGTAACATAGGCCTGATTCAATGTGGGCTCTCTCATACACAAAACTCTACCAGAACCAAGAAAAAAGTTTAGGCCCTTAGGTCGCCGACTCGCCTCAAGCGAGTCGCTCCTCGATAAAAAATGTTGTCTGCGAAGGCGGAAAGCATGCCCCGTAGTGAACGCGAAGCGTTCTACTACCGGGGGACGATTTTCCTTCGACTTCGCTCAGGATAGTGAGCCTGTCGAACCACAAGTTTTTCCCTGCCCTGAGCGAAGTCGAAGGGTTTGGCGGATAGCTCAAGACAAACTATTTGGTAGGCTTTTCAATAGCCGCCATTTCAAGCAAAACATTAGGTTCGTCTCCAACAACCCACGCATTATGTCCTGGCTCAATTACTGCAAAGTCACCAGGTGTCAACTCCACTTCTGTGCCGTCATTCATCACTACTTTTTGTCTTCCCGAGATAATGTACTTCAGGTGGCGCTTCTGGCAACTATCGGTTTTGGCAACGGGTTTTACGTGCTCTGACCATTTCCAGCCAGGCTGAAGTGTTTCCCGCAACAGAGTAACGCCGGCAACAGTCACAGTTTCGATTTTCCCTTTCTCAAACGGCGTTGTTGTTTGGTCCGGGGAATTTAGACTTTTTGTTTCTATGGATTTCATATTTTTCACCTCCTTTCTTAAATTTATAAATTGTTCGACCTTTTTATGATAGCAAAATTATTTCTTTCTATCAAGAAAAGCCCGCTTCTGGCCTTGACTTCATTCAAAACGGCTGGCGAGCCCGCGTACTTGTCCGCCGAAGATTTAGCGTAGGTGGAGCGGGCGAGCCAATGACTTCATTTCCTAACTGGCGGTGGCGATGTCCCGAAGTTGGAACCTAAAACGGCTTATAGACGACTCACTTTCTGGACTCTTGACCCTATTATAAAGAATTTGAGACACATGCACAAAAAGCATCCAGAATGGTTTGAAGTACCAAAACCAAAGTCAGATAAGGGAAGAAATGTGGTTGATTATTCGATTAAATAACTCAAATATCCTCTCCGTTTAATTTTTCAATGTCGTATTGCAATATGGATGAGCAATCTGTCCATTTTCAACCGCCCCTTTCCCCCCATCTTGTTTTCTGATCTTGTGATCTATTGTGATTGAATTTGTATGAATATAACCATTGCAGATTTTACACTTAGGGGCTGAAGAGAGGGCATCTTTTATATATATTGCAGATTTTCTATCAGTGGTAAATTCATCAGAAGTAATTTCTATTGAGTCGCTTAGTAAAGATAAGTATTTATACTTATCTATTTTTAAAAGAGACTCAATAACTTGCTCAGATGATTTATTTTTCTTAAGCTCATTTATTATGGCAAAATAAAAATCCTTAATGTGGGGGTAACTATTGGTAGCACTTCTATATCTTCTAAATATTTGTTGGATTAAGTAATCATATCTTGGTAAAAAATCCTCAAATGATGGACGCACTGAAATAAAATCTCTAAAAGAATTCTTTTTCTCAAGTTCCATAACAAAAGCTAACGTCGCGTAAAAAGATGCAACTTTGTGTCTTCCATCAAGAGAGTAAAAATATATTATAGGATGAAGACCTAGGGAAGAGGCATGGATACTGTTAATTCTCCAAGCAATTTTCCGTGCTTTTTCAAGAAATTTTATAGTTTCATCTCCCGTAGTATCATCTCCCAACGTTTCTTTAAAATTAGGGCTGATCTCATTCGTAATGTTTACAAAATCTAGAATTAGAGAAAGTGCTTGTGCTGAATAAACTTTTCCTGCTATGGGAATATCTAAAGTTTTGAGCGGAGTTCGCAATGGCGGAGCAAATAAAATAGAATTTATCTCGGTGGCCAAAGTTTGTATTTTTTCTTGTTTCTCCTCTGGGAAACTTGACCAATATTTATGACCCTTACCGCTTCTAATAATTGCCCTGGCAGCTATACAATTTGGTTTCTTTCTTGATTCCAACAGAGTAAGTTCTGTGGGATTAATTGGGGCGGCCTGACGGTTAATTTTGAAGAACGAAACCTCGGCCTTGTCCGCGCCACCCTCTACCCACTGAAGTTTTATTGCTAGAGCACTTAGATTCTTTGCCCTTGGAATAATTCCTGGACTAACTTTATCAGGATTAGTTAAAGCTAGCTTAAAATCTTGATAGGATCCTATTTTTTTCCTAATATATGCCCTAGCTTTTTCAGCTGTAGAAATTTGGTCTTCTGAAATAATTCCGTCGTAGAACTTTTTGGAAATTGTACCATCTCCATAATCATCATTAATCCATGACACTAATGAACTAAGTCTATGAGATCCATCAATTACAAAAAGATATCCGGAAAGACTCTTCCAAAGAATAACTGCTGGTATGAGATCTCCATCAAGAAAACTCTCCAGAAATTCTGCAATTTTTTTACCGTCCCATTCACTTGTTTCGCGTTGAAAATCAGGCTTTCTTAAATTAGGAAAAGTAAATGAATCTAACACCAAATCACCTATAGAAATTGTGTCTTTCTTAGTAGCGGCACTTACCGTATCCTGAACCTCAAAATCTTCTCTCTGAATTAATGCATCAAGATTTATTTTAGCCATAGTAATTTCAAATATTAAAGTTTGCCCTCATCTAAACCAGTAGGGGGTTCAATCCCTAGAAATTCTCGATAAATCCTATCTTTATATTCCTTGCCAATCTCATTGACGGCCTCGATAAATGCCTTATATGTTCCAAGTCCGCCAATCTTTTCCCAGAATTCATCGCCAATCAAAACAACTTTATCATTTTTCATATCAAACCATCGTGCGGGGAATGCCCAAGAGTAATTTTCTCGTTTTCCAAATGGGTTATACGGGAGTGCATAATAAGCCCCATCAATTTGCAACGGTTCCATACTATAAAGCTTGAGCATTTTTTCCTTACTTACTTTCGTTTGATCGCTGTTAGGTAGTGGTGCTTTCAACTCAAAAGCATATTTCCTTTTATTTTTCTTATCTTCCGCATATACATCGGTAATAACTGTAACGGGAATAAGTTTCGTGCTTTTGCCTTCCAAAATATATTTCAATTCGTTATCCCAATCTGGCCTGATACGTTTCTTGCCTATTTCTCCGTGTTCAAGATTATTCAGTACCTCTTGAATTCTGCGTAGTCGTTCAGCATTTACCTTTCCTGTTATTGTCCGCCCCTTCTCGCCAAAGCCAAGCCCTTTATTCGCCGCCACTATGGCTAATTTTTCCCAAACACCGCCGAATGGCGTAACGAAACGTCGTTCAAAGTGAGAACCCTTAAATATCTCGTCAGGCACTAAAGCAGCGTAAAGTGGCTTTTTGGCTTTGTGTTCCTCTTTGACAAAAGGGTCTTCAACCAAAACCGTATTCATAACCCTATCCATCATTGCCTTAATGACGGATTGAATTGCTTCTTTCATTTCTTGTTTTTGTGTCATATCTTTTGCCATATTAAAATACTTTCATAAAATGCACCTTCGCGCCTTCCGGTCCGGCGATTAACATGACGCTCAACGCGTCCGATTTCCTTAAACCCTGCATCCTCGGCTTTATAAAGTCCATATTTATCATGCACAACAATAAGAGCCAAACCTTTCGGAGTCATAAATTTGCGAGTATGAAGCAAAACATCATTTATTCCTTTTATATAATCTTGTTTCGCTTGTTGTGATTGGCCATTCTTCGCTGGGCCAATTTCTCGTTTCTCATTATTTTTTAGTCCAAGCAATTCGTAGGCGTATTTATGTTGCTCATGGTAATCAATAAGACCGATGTACGGAGGAGAAGTAAAAACCATATCAATTCCCATTGGTAATTCAACCTCTCGCGAATCTGCGTGGTTTACAATAACTTTTGCCTTTGTCTTAATTTTAGAAAATTCTTTGACGCGATCTAATGTATCAATCGTATAGCGCGACAAGAATTTATATGCTTCTTCAACTGGTTGGCAAGTTCGCTGGTGCTTATAGCATTGATAGGGTTTTATCTGTGGTTCTTTCGGAAAATCCAAATCATAGTGCGTAACGAGACGAGCGGAACGCGCCGAACGAGATAATACAATTCTTAATAAATCTTGGTATGTGTAATCTTTAATGAGGCGGGAATAACACAAAAGTTCCTTTTGTGTGTTCGGCGCAAACCATTTCTGTATATATTCGTTTTTCGTTGAGAAAAGTTTATTTACTTTTTCGTCTTTGGAAAATTTATTTTTATAGGCATCGAGACGCTTCAAAATATCGCAAATCTCTTTTTCGAGAAGCGGGACATCGTAGTCGGCAGTCTTAACTTTCGAGAGTAAAACATTAAAAATCGAAATGTCCGTGCCAATAGAATCTATACCGAGTGCATTTGCCTCTACTAAAGTCGTACCACTTCCCGTAAACGGATCATAAACAAGTTTCGGTTTATATTTTCGCAAAAATATTTCTACAAGTTGTGGAATAAATTTTCCAAGGTACGGATGTAAACGATGAACATGTTTTGTCCGCTGGTATTCCGGCAAATCATTTTCACGCCAATTCAAATTTAGTGTATCAAGCTGGGTTTCTGGTTTTACACTCGCAAAATCGGTCAGTGGTTGCTGATTATACTGTTTTGCTATTTTTTGGGCGATTGTATTGTCGTACATATACTTATATTAGCACCGAAGGATAAAATAATCCTAAAATGCTTTATTTTGCTTGAGTTCGAACTTGGACTTCTGGCGGTGATGTATTAGCCTTTGCGCGAACCCACTTCGCACGCGCGTGGCGCGTGCGATTAGTCGTCAAAATCCTGCGGATTTTGTCCGAAATACATTCGAACTTCGTCCAATACAC
>ERZ1292623.62-Hain-H51-01um-R1-62-length-107897-cov-26_pt1 | contig 107897 bp, 105 predicted proteins | sample MGYA00564398_ERZ1292623 | MGnify/ENA primary metagenome ERZ1292623 (study PRJEB36523, sample SAMEA6512633) | groundwater metagenome | collected 2019-01-07 | study: AquaDiva: Metagenomics assemblies of 32 groundwater samples
CCCATTTTAGCTACTGGCTTGTTAGTGAGTGTCCTACTATATTCCGTACTCTCCGGAAATATTGGCACTGGTTCAGGCTTTACAACTGGTGCAATAAATTTATTAACCGGAACAGAAACTCCAGGATTTTCATCAAATGTTTCCACGGGTTCAATAAATATTAATGTTGGTACACCCACTGGTACAGGTACCGCCGGCGCAATAAATATTGGTTCAACAGGTAAAGCAAATACAATACAAATTGGGAATACTTCTGGTGCCGTAGCTCAGACTATTAATATTGGAAATAATTCTACTGCAAGTTCAACAAATACATTAAATATTGGTTCTACAATTGGTACTAGTGCAACAAATATTCAAGCGGGAAGTTCCGGAATTGCTTTAGGAACAAATACCACGATTTCCGGTAATCTTTTACCCGAAGCAGCCGGAACACGAGATTTAGGATCTTCTTTACTTGAATTTGATGAACTTTATCTTGCTGATGATAGTGGGTTAGTACTTGGCCTGGATCAAGATGCTACACTGGCATACGATGAAGCTACAGATAACAGGGTTGAACTTACCGGCACGGGTGCAGACCTGTTTATCGAAGATAGACTAAGTCTGGGTGTAGATGCCAAAAATCTCAGTGACGATGGAGTAGCTAATGATTCGAATACCCCAATATCGGCTTACATGAAAGTTAGTATAGATGAAACAGCTGACATAACTATACCGGACCTTGTTTTAACAGAAGGCAGCGCCAAAGAAGGCGACATATTGGTTATAGTAAATGATGAAAATGATGGCTCGCACGACACCTTTACCATCACAAATTCGGCCGGGTTGGTGCAATTACCTGGTGCGCTAATTACACTTGGTCCAAACGACAGCGTTACTCTTATATATACCGATGATCGCTGGGTTACACTCTCTGTATCAGACAACCTTTAGCGTATACTAGAAATAATGAAAACTAGGGCGATAGCTATTTTTGTTTTAAGCATAGCAGTAGTTAGCACAGGGGCGTATATTATTTTACGACTCAACCCTAATAGAAGTAATAACCCAACCGACTCCACCATACATCAAAGTTTCACAGACAATAAGCAAGGTATTAGCTTTGACTACTCCTCAACACTTAAACAAATTGAACTTAATGGTGATGATTTGAAAGATAACTTCGTTTTCAGGGCTGAAAATATTTATAACACAGATCCACCTATTTTAATTTCAGTTCGCTATGAAAATGGTTTAAAAGCAGCTTCTACCGTTACAAAGCAAAGCAAAATTGAGCTTGTGATGCAAAACCTTAGAAAGGCCTACCCAAAACGTTTTCCGAGCTTTGAAGAAGTTAGTTCCAATAAAACAGAGATAGATTCTAAAACAGCTCAAGAGGTCGTATTTACATATACCTCCAATAGCATAAATAGTAAGCAGAGGTTGCTGATTATAGATAAAAACGAAGACACAGTAATATATGTTTCGATGCAGTCAAAGAATTCGGATTACGACAAACTTGATTCAGAGATTTTTACGCCAATAACAAACAGTATCAAAATTAAGTAGACCAAATACTACTGGCTATTTAGTACCAGTAAAATAAAGACATTATTTAACAAACTTAAGTTATCCACAAACAGGGGTAAATTTGGTTATTTTACCCTTGCGTGCGCGCGCGTATAGGGCGTACACTGTTAGTGATCTGGACAAAACAAAAAAGTCTCGCAAGATCAAAATAAAAACCAAAATAAAAAGCGGAAAAAATTATAGTGCTATCACTGGGCAAAAAGCCAGATATTGTGCGACGCTTGTCGCCAAGAGTTAAAGTGATACGAAACCTCAGTCGTACGGGGCTGGGGTTAATTTTGGTCTTAATTAGCCTAGGTGTATTTTCTTATACGCGCGCGGGCGTGTACACGCACACACGTGGGGTGGCAAGTGCAGCTACCAGCAGTACAATGAACTTCCAGGCCCGACTATTAAACTCCTCGGGCAACACTGTTAGTGACGGTAGTTATAGCATTGAGTTTAAGTTGTTTAACGCCTCGAGCTCATCAGGTTCTAGCCAGGGTAGTTGCGTGGGCGACGCAAACTGTGTTTGGACCGAAACGCGTACCGGCGCCAATACAGTCACGGTTACGAATGGTTATTTTAGCGTTAATCTAGGGAGCGTAACTGCATTTGGTGCAATTAGTTGGGATCAAGAACACTGGCTGACTATGAACATTGGCGGTATTGGTGGTCCAACTTGGGACGGCGAGATGACTCCACGAATTAAACTGACAGCTGTGCCTTATGCTTTTCGAGCTGGGTCAGTTCAAGGTGTAGCTGGAGCATTCACTGCAGATGACTTGCTTCAAAAAGCGCCAGTGTCGGTTCAATCTTTGTCTTCGGCGAATGCTGGACTAAGGTTTAATCAAACCGGGGCTGGCGGGTTGATTCAATTACAAGGCGATGGAACAGATGTGTTTACGGTGACTAAAACGGGGGCGGCCGTGCTGGCTGGGGCCAGCTTAACAATTGGAGGTACCACACAGTCTGGTGCCTTGATTTTGAATGACGGCTCGAGCAATACCGGCACGCTACAGTTGGCAGCATTAGGTCAAAACACCGTGTTTACAATACCCGACCCCGGTGGTGGAGCGGCAACATTTTGTCTAAACTCTGGCAATTGTGCTGGATTTGGCGATATTAGCAATGGTGGCAATAGTTTTGGTGGGGTAATTAACATCGGTACCAACGATGCATTCGATCTCAATCTCGAAACAAGTGGCTTAACTAGGTTAACACTTCAGTCTGATGGCGATTTGGCAGTTGATACAAACACTTTATTCGTTGATGCGGCAAATAACAGGGTTGGAATCGGTACAATTACTCCCACCAATGATTTAAGTTTTGGATCGGGTTCGAATAGATTAATTTTTATTGAAAATCAAACTACATTAAACACCAACGGAAATAATCTAACTGTCGCTGCAGCCCAAGGAAACGGTATCAGTAACGGTGGCGCATTAAATTTGTTTGGCGGAAATAGCGACACAGTTGGTGTAGGAGGGCTGGTTACGATAAAGGGCGGTACAGGTGGATCGACATCTGGCACTGGCGGTGGGGTTAATATTTACGGAGGTGACACCTCTGGCAGCACGGGCGGTTCGATTAATATTGCTGCCGGAAACGGAGCCGGAATCGTGCCCATCGGTGGAGATTTATCTATAAACGCTGGAGCTGCAAATGGTATCATTGGTGCAGGTTTAACCCTTACAGGTACTACAATTTTTGGTGGATCTTCTGCGCCAGGCGATGCAACTTTGTTTGCAGGTAACGGTTACACAACCGTTTTTGGAGGTGGATTAGTTTCAATTTCTGCAGGAAACGGTGGCACAACAACCAATGGCGGAAATACGCAAATTTCTGCAGGAAACGGTGGTAGTACTTCCGGAAACGGTGGTCTTGTAGTTATTTCTGGTGGTAATGGTGTTGCAGGTAACAGCACTGGTGGTGGTATAAATATAAACGCTGGTACAGCTGTTGGGGTTGCTGCGGGTGGGGCGGTTTCAGTTTATGGAGGAATCGGCGATACTGGTGGATCCGTGTTTATTGATAGTGGTGGATTTACTAGTACAAGGGGATCAATTGATATTGGTTCTACAAATGCCGGATCAATCATTATCGGTGGTGGTTCTGCCGGACTCACAATTAATTCAACCAATTTCGACATTTCATCAGGTGGCGCGGTTAGCGGAATAACATCCTATACTCAAGCATCTGGAAATTTTGTAATTAACGGGGTGGGTACGTTTGATACGGGTACCGGTTTGGTAGGCCTTAACGGCAATACTTCGATTGCCAGCGGAAAAACTTTTGCTGTAGCAGGTGTGAGCACAATTGCTCCAACCGGTAGTGGTGAAGTGGCGCTTACTATAACTGGCACGACTGGTGGTACTGCCGCCAATGCTTTGGTTGTAAATCAGTCAGGCCAAGCATCTAACTTGGTACTTTCCAATACCGGCGCAACCAGTAGTTCGCTGATAAATATATCTCACAGCACCTCTGCATATACCGGTACGGGCTTACTGGTTAACATTGCAAACGGTTCGGGTAGTTTTGCAAGCGGAAATTTTGCTGACTTTCAAATAAACGGTGCAAGCAGATTCAGGATCGATAACACCGGAGCTTTAGAAATTAGATCTGGGTCAACTGCCGGCCTTGTAGTTAAAGACGCAGCAGGTACAAATAGATTACTAACTGTAAACGTCAGTGGGAATATAGTATTTATTGGAAATAGTGCTACAGATGGCACAGGAGTAATATTTGTCTTTGATAACAAAAATACCGATGGTGATCCAGCTGGGCAGGAAGGTGCCGAATATTACAATTCTGCTAGGGGTACGTTCCGCTGTTATGAGAATTCCCGAGGCTGGACCGACTGTCTTGGTAGTCCAAGACCAAATACAAGACGCGTAACTGACTTAATGTACCCTGGTACTGGTACGGTATTTAGTTTAACTGGTGATGTTTCAACAGCCGGTACGGCACCCACATCAATAGTTGCTACCGCTACCGAACCGGCAAAGTTAAACTATGCTACTGGCGCAACTTCTGGAAATGTAAATCATCATAGTGGTAACCCAAATTACAGCACAACTTCTGCGATTAGCTATCAATCGTATATATCTTTACCCGCAACTACTACTGTCAGACATTGGGCTGGCATAACAAACCAAACTGCTGCCACAATGGCGGGTTCTGCTAATCCTGCCGGTAGATATGCCGCATTTAGATACGATACCGGTGCCGGAGATGCCAATTGGAAATGTGTAACCAAAGATAATGTAACTCAAAACGTGGTTGATAGTGGTATCGCTATTGCTACAACTGGATTCAGACTAGAAATAATTCTTACTACAGCAATTGCAACTTTCAAAATTAATGGAGTAGAAGTGTGTAATACCGCGGCCAACTTACCAGGTGCTGGCGTGCTATTTAGATATACTAATACGGTTACAACTTTAGCTGCAGTTGCCAGAAATATGCGAGTGGCCTGGGTTAATATAGAAAGTTATTGATTGTGAAAATATATAATTTTTCCGTGAAAAAGATGTTAAGATATCAATATAAATCTTGGGGTACTAAAAAGTGACAAATGCGATAGCTATATTAAACCAAAAAGGTGGTGTGGGTAAAACTACCACAGCAATTAATGCGGCTGCTTATTTAGCCCGAGAAGGCAAAAGTGTACTAGTAATCGACAGCGACCCGCAAGGGAACGCAACCAGTGGCCTGGGTATTGATAAGCAAAATAACGATATGGCTGGTTTGTACGAAATCCTTTCGGGTAAAATGACCATCGATAAAGCTATAACCGAATCTTCGGTAGAGCATGTATTTGTTATCCCAGCTAGTCAATCATTAGCGGCACTGGAGACAGAAATTGCTAATACACAAAATAGAGAACATCAACTTAGCAGGATATTGGCCGGATTAGAATACGATTATATATTAATTGATTGTCCACCGGCATTGGGGCTTTTGACCATAAACGCCTTATGTGCAGCTGACTACTTACTAATTCCCGTACAGGCCGAATATTATGCACTAGAAGGTTTGGGGCAACTGCTAGATATATTCCAACGTGTTAAACATGGATTAAATACTAGGTTGCAGCTTTTAGGTTTAGTGTTGACCATGTACGATAAACGTAATAGTTTGGCCGACCAAGTCCATGATGAACTAAAAAAACATTTTGGTGCACAAGTTTTTAAAACAATTATCCCACGCAATGTAAGACTAGCCGAGGCACCAAGTTACGGCAAAAGTATCGCCCAACATGACAAATGGAGTAAAGGGGCAAGAGCTTATAAACAACTGACAAAAGAAATTATGACAAAAATTGGAGATAAAAAATGAAGGGCCTAGGCAAAGGATTAGATAGTTTAATTCCACAAAATTTTGACCAGCAACTTTTATTGGACGAACACGAACGAATACATAAGTTGTTCATTAAAGATATATTTGCCAATACGGATCAACCTCGTAAAAGATTTGATAATCAGGCCCTTGAAGAGTTAGCTGAATCAATTAAAAGACATGGAGTTTTGCAGCCAATTATTGTTTCACCATTGAACACAAAAGAATATAGAATTGTGGCTGGTGAAAGACGTTGGCGTGCGGCACAAATTTCTGGGCTGGAAACAATTCCGGCAATTGTTCGAAAACAAGCAGAAATTCAACAGCTCGAAATTGCTTTGATAGAAAATGTGCAAAGAGTAGATTTGTCGCCAATTGAACAAGCGATTACAATTGAAAAACTTCACCAACAATTCAATATTTCATACGATGAAATTGCCAAACGATTAGGAAAAGCTACAACTACCGTGCACAATATTGTGCGACTTCTCCAGTTACCCAAATCTGCGTTGTTAGCACTTGAACAAGAAAAAATTAGCGAGGGACACGCCAGGAGTATTTTGGCGTTAAAAAATGATGATAGTGGCCAAGAATTATTATTAAAAAATATAATTGAAAAAGGTTGGTCTGTTCGTCAGGCTGAGCAGTTTGCGAGAGTTAAAAAAACAAATAGTGCACCAGTTGCAAATCAAAAAACCGCTTACGAAAATATTTATACTAAAAAATTAGCCCAAAGACTTGGCACTAAGGTTACATTACGCCCTATGGCTTCGGGAGGCAGGCTGGAAATTCACTACAAAGACGAAGCTCAGCTAAATGAGTTTTTATCTAAGCTCTAGTTAAAAAGATTCGGCTTTATTAAGCGGAAATATTCTGAAGGCTAATTTTCCGACAATATCATCGACGTTAATTGGTCCGAAATTACGCGAATCTAGTGAATTCAACCGATTATCACCGGCAACGAATACTTCGTTTTCGCCAACTGTAAAATCGGCCGACCCAGGAGTTGAAGTAGCAATTCCTGAGTGTGGGTCTACAATGCTTGGGTCAAATCCGTTAGGATATTCTGCATTATAAATAGTCATTTTGCCGTCTTTTACTACAACTTGCTCACCGGGCAGCCCCAACACTCTTTTAATAAGTTGCTTTTCACCCGAACCATCAAAATCCAGCGCACCGTGTTTGATAAATATAATGATGTCACCACGTTTTGGTACAAAACTTTTACCAGTAATTCTGGCTATAGTTCTGGGAATTTTGTTAACAATTAAGCGGTCTTGATTTTGTAAGGTCGTTTCCATACTTGGGCCGTCAACTTCATATGACTGAAAAACAAAGGCAATTAACACTAAAGCAATCAGCGGTGCCGCCAGTAAAATTAATATTGTCGTTACAACACCTCGCCAACCTTCCTGATTCGGTGTTGTATCGCCAATTTTGGCACTTGTTGCTACATCGGGCGTCATATCTTTGCGCCGAGACGGTGGAATAATATTCGTTAGCATCTTCTGGTTCAATACTATATAGAAAATAAAGCAGGCTGTACATGGTTTGCCCGATTTCACTTAAAACGTTATACTACATGCTACCGTATTCATGGACAATTTTCGTCAATTTCGTTCACCAAAACCAAAAGGTAAAAACACCGGATTTGTTGACGGCATTATAAATAATCAGCCAAATATTGGAAGACATCCTTTGAATGGTAGAACTTCAATGCCAAGCAGTGGGAATATTGGTGATTTTAGCCAACAAGATGGTTTTCACCCTATGCAGCAAGATGTTATTCAGAGCAATATGCTTGGTAGGCAGCCCCAGCGAACAGCAAACGGAACAATAGCTTTGGATATGCCAGAAGATTTACACAAAAAAAGGCGATTTAGTCGTAAAAATCGCATTAAAAATCCTCGCAGCAAAAAGAAAAAAATACTGATATCAATTAGTATAATTTTACTGGTGGTTTTAACTATTGCCGGGTTTTTATTTGCCAAAGGCTACATCAAGTTACATAAAGTATTTCAGGGCGGTAGTAGCGGAGCGCCGGCACTCGATGGTAATGTCAATCCCACCAAGCTTAAGGGTGAGGGAGATGGACGAGTTAATATATTGCTGCTTGGTAAGGGTGGTGAAGGCCACACAGGAGCAGATTTAACAGATACCCTATTGATTGCTAGTATTGATCCCGTCCACAAAGAGGCAGCACTACTTAGTATTCCGCGTGATTTGTATGTCAAAACACCCAGTAGCGGATCGATGAAAATAAATAGTGTTTATGCTATCGAAAAGAGTAAAATACTTAATCAAAGAAAAACGTCAGACCAAGCAAAAAGGGCCGAGCAAGCCGGGTTGTCGGCGGTTGAAGCGCGAATATCAGAAGTAACTGGACTACCGATTCATTACCACGTATTAGTGGACTTTGAAGGATTCCGTAAGGCAATTGATACGGTCGGTGGAATTGATATTCAGGTAAAAACGGCACTTTATGAAGTTCAGTGGTTAGAAGATCAGCACCGTAATTTTGTATTGAATGTTAAACCAGGTATAGAACATTTTGACGGCGTAAGAGCTTTAGCTTATGCTCGGTCTCGCCAAGTTAGTCCACGCGGAGATTTTGATCGAGCTGAACGTCAACGGGCCATCCTAGTTTCCTTAAAAGATAAAATTTTTACCGCAGGTACGTACAGTAATCCTCTTAAGATTTCACAACTGCTTGATGCGTTCGGTGACCATGTGCAAACTAATGTCACCATTGATGAAATGAGGGCAATGTACAACATCGGTAAAGATGTTACGGCCGATAAAATTGCCTCGGTTGGGTTGGCCGATCCGCCAAATAACTATGTAAAGACCGACAACATTAACGGGCTTTCGGTAGTCGTGCCAAGAGCTGGTTTATACGATTATTCCGAAATTCAAAATTACTTAAGAAATTCCTTGCGTGACGGCTTCTTACGTAAAGAGGACGCCAAAATCATGGTTTTTAACGGTACAGCCATACCTGGACTGGCTGGCAAGAAAGCCACAGAATTAAGATCGTTTGGGTACACCGTAACGCAAGTTGCTGATGCGCCAACCAAAAACTACCCCTCAACGGTTCTTATAGACTTAACTAAAGGATCAAAAAAATACACTAAGCGCTATTTGGAACAGAGATTATCAACGACAGCAATTTCGACGGTACCTGACCCTAGTATTACGACAACCGGTGCCGATTTTGTTATAATAATTGGGCAAAATGAGAGCACTGGCAATTAAACTAAAGCCGGCATTCGGCTTTTCACATTTTATACACATTATACTTACACTGCTGTTACCTGGCTTGGTTTATGTGTTTATCAGAATGTCTTTTTATCAATTAGCTATCGCCTTGATTATTTTAAGCAAGTGGCGCATGTTTGCCGTCAAACCTCGATACTGGCCAGCAAACATTCGTGCAAACGCGGTTGATCTTTCGGTGGGGATATCAACCGTACTATTTATGTCGCTAACTGCAGTTGCTAGTTGGCAAATTGTTTGGGCCATTTTGTACGCAGGATGGCTACTATTTATAAAACCCAAATCGGGGTTGTTTATGGTAACATTGCAGGCTGTAATCGGTCAATTGTTAGGCTTGGTTTCATTGTTTTTAGCACTGGGAGAATCACCAACATTTGTGCTAACACTAGGTGCTTGGTCGGTTTGTTATCTTTCGGCCAGGCATTTTTTAACCAGCTTTGATGAAGAACATGCTTCACTATTTGCTCACACTTGGGGTTATTTTGCAGCTGCACTAACATGGGTATTAAGTCATTGGTTGCTTTTTTACGGCGGATTTTTAGCTCAGCCGGCCCTACTTCTTAGTGTAATAGGTTTTAGTTTGGCTGCGCTTTATTACTTAGATGAGACAGATCGACTTTCGTCTGGACTACGAAGACAATTTGTTTTTGTAATGGTAGCAATAGTAATGGTTGTCATGGTTTTCTCAGATTGGGGTGATAAAGTAGTTTAGAATTTGGGGGTTAAAAGTGTATAGCATATTAAATAAATTAGAAAAATCTCAAAATACGGTTAAATCAAACAGCCCAAGTAGGCTAAAGAATACCAAACAGTTTCGTAATATATTTGTGTTGATTTTAATTTGCTTTTTTGCTGGGTTTTTTGGTGGATGGCTTGGGTCACAGACTCAAAATTTTGGACTTGGGAGTGTAAATAACGGAAGTTCTAATGCACAAAAAATAGTATTAAAAGAAAGTGAAGTCATTAGCGAAATAGCCAAACAAGTTGGGCCTAGCGTAGTTTCGGTAAATGTTACTAGTGAATCGAGCAGGGCGGATAGTTTTTTTGGTTTTAGATCTCCAGCCCAGCAACAGAGTGCTGGCACCGGATTTATTTTAACCAAAGAAGGCGTTGTAGTAACGAATCGTCATGTGGTTCCTAGGGGAGCAACCACTGTATCAGTTACTTTATCTGATGGAACAGAATTAACAGACGTAGAAGTAATAGGTCGAACTAATGATAATGATCCGCTTGATGTTGCATTTTTACGAATAAAAGACACTAAGAATAAAGAACTAAAACCAGTCACTATTGGTGACTCTGCTAAAATGCAAGTCGGTGACAAAGTTATAGCTATCGGCAATGCCTTAGGGCAATTTCAAAATACTGTTACATCTGGAATAATTTCGGGTTACGGTAGAAGTATCGAGGCAGCTGGTGATGGTAATACGGTCGAGACACTGCAAAACCTGTTCCAAACCGACACAGCAATCAATCAAGGAAATTCAGGTGGACCATTAGTTAATATTAACGGCGAAGTAATCGGAATAAACACTGCTGTAGCTGGAGGCGCCGAAAACATTGGTTTCGCTATACCGGTAAATGACATTCAGGGCCTAATTAAGAGCGTGCTAAGCAAAGGCAAACTAGAACGCCCATATTTAGGTGTTAGATACGTCACATTAACTGATGACTATGCTTACCAATTCAACCTAGAAATTAAACGGGGTGCATACCTAGCGCCTAGCCGTAATGGTGCTGCTATTATAGCTGGCAGTCCAGCAGAAAAGGCTGGGTTAAAAGAAAAAGACATCATCACTAAAATTGATAATCAACCGATCGATGAAAATAACAGCTTAATTTCGTTAATAGGTAAAAAATCGGTAGGCGACAGTGTAGAGCTTACGGTAATTCGTGATGGCAAAGAACAAAAAATAAAAGCAATTCTCGAAACCGCCCCTTCTCAATAAAATAACTAAATACTTTCAAAAACTTGTATAAAATCTTCGACTTGCCGTAGAGAAAAACCGGCATTTTGGGCAATTTTTGTAATTACCTTATGTTGGGGTGGCAGGCTCTCAGTTATTACATATCTTACTCCTTTAAATTGTACCGCAAGCAGACGGGTTGCAATTTGATGAAAGAGTTGTCGATATATATCTAGGCCATCTGGGCCGCCAAAGATGGCTAATTTTGGTTCGTACATAGCAGCTTGGTTGATAGTGTGGTTGTCGGGCACATAGGGCAAGTTTGCAATTACGATAGTACTATGTAGGAAGTAGGAAGTAGGGACAGGATCAAGTAGGTTGCCTTGGCAAAAGATAATATCTGCTGCATTTTTTTTGGCATTTTGTCGAGCGATTGTTAGTGCAGATTTTGAAATCTCGGTTGCGATAACTTTCAGTTGAGGCAATTCTAGTTTTGTGGTGATCGCTAAACACCCAGAGCCTGTCCCCACATCAATCACGGTTAGACGGCGTTTTTTGATATCGTTTCCTTTATCATGTTTCCTGTCTCCATTTTTACTTTCTACGTTTAACTTACTACTTTCAACTAGATCAGCCAAAAGGGTGATCATGGTTTCGCTTTCGGGTCGCGGTTGTAGCGTATCGGCTGAAACTATATACTCACGCCCATAAAACTCACTTTTACCTCTTATATATGCAAAGGGTTCATGTTTGGCTCGTCGTTTTATTTGATAATTAAGTTTCTTTACCTTAGGGATAGATATTTCGAATTCAGGATGCGCAAGCAGCCAGGCACGATCTTTGCCTGTTGCGTCCTCGAGCATCACTAAACACTCTAGCCGTGCTGTAGATATATCTGAAGCACGTAACATTTTTATACTACTAGTTAGCCAATTGCTAGCTTTCATTCGAAAGGAGTTGGTGTTCGGCTGACAGAAGTTTTTCTATAACGTCGTCGATGTCGCCATTCATGGCGCCGGGAATATTGGAACGAGAGTAGCCAATGCGGTGGTCGGTAATGCGGTCTTGCGGAAAGTTGTAGGTGCGGATTTTTTCGCTTCGGTCACCACTTCCGATGAGTTTTTTGCGGGCATCGCTTAGCTGTTTTTGTTCTTCTTCTATTTTGTTTTGCAGCAGGCGTGAGCGCAAAACCCCCATGGCTTTTTCTTTGTTTTTTATTTGCGACTTTTCGTCTTGGCAGGTAACAACCAGGCCAGTTGGAAGGTGGGTAATACGCACCGCTGAATCGGTTGTATTTACACTTTGGCCACCATGACCGCTGCTGCGATACACGTCAATTCGCAGATCACTCGGGTTTATATCAACATCGGTTTCTTCGGCTTCGGGTAACACCGAAACGGTGACAGTACTGGTATGAATACGGCCTTGGCTTTCTGTTGCTGGAACGCGTTGCACACGGTGAACGCCGGCTTCGAATTTGAGGTTTTTGTAGGCTTCTTCGCCCCGCGCGGCAAAAATAACTTCTTTGAACCCGCCAACTTCGTTGGGGCTTTCGCTAATAAGTTCCGTTTTGTAGCCATGAGTTTCGCACCAGCGAATGTACATGCGGTATAGTTCACCGGCAAATAGGCTGGATTCGTCGCCACCGGCGGCTCCTCGAATTTCGACGATTACATCACGGTCGTCGTTGGGGTCTTTGGGTGTTAGCAGGTTTGTGAGTAGTGCGTTGTTGTCATCAAGTTGAGTATTGATGGCGTCGATTTCTGTAGCTGCTAGGCCGGCCATCTGTTGGTCGCTGGAGCCAGCCAGTTCACGCGCTTCTGTTAGTTGCGATTGAAGAGTGGCAATTTTGTCGAAATGGTCAATAATTTCTTCTAATTCTTTTAGGCGTTTTGCTAACTTAGGATATTCTTTTGAACTAAAAATAGCAGAGTCTTGCAATATTCTTTGTAGCTGCACTAATTCTTGGTGAAATTTATCTTCTTTTTGATCCATATGTCACTGATTATAAAAATAAAACCACCAAATCACTAATGATTGGCAACAATAATTTATCCGAAGTTAACTGTTGGCAGCGGTATAAGCGCCAATTTGTTGAGTCTCGTCGATTTTTGGTGTTTTGACTCGGTTTTTACTTGCAGATTTTTTCATCGCTTCGGCTCTGGCTGCAGCTGCTTCTCGGCGGGCTTTAAACTTGTCAACCCGACCCTCTACATCGACAAGTTTTTCCTGACCAGTGTAAAAAGGGTGGCTTGCACTTGAAATGTGAACTTTTACCAATGGGTAGTCAACGCCGTCCAACGAAATTGTTTCGTCGGTTGCAACGGTAGACTTTGTTAAAAATGTAGTGTTGTCATTTAAGTCTTGAAACACTACAGGACGATAATTCTTAGCATGGATATCTTTCTTCATAATACGACAAGATTATACACACTTTGTTTACTTCGGTCAATACACTTGTACTTGCTAGTGTAATCTGGTATTATTAACGAGCATTCATTAAAGCAGGTCGGAAGTTATCCTCTGCAGCATCACCCATGTAGGGACGCTCGCAGCCTCTGGAACCAAAGAATAAGGATAAAAGGAGTGATACTAAATGTCGGTTGAAGTCGATATCAAAAAATTATTAGAAGCAGGGGCACACTTTGGCCATAAGACCAGCCGTTGGCACCCTAAAATGGCACAGTATATTCACAGTAAGCGCGGAGGAAGCCACATAATCGACCTTACTAAAACTGTCGATGCCCTGAGCGAAGCTTTAGAATTTATTATCAAGACGGTTAGCAGCGGCAAGCAAATTTTACTAGTAAGTACCAAAAAACAAGCTCAAGATATGGTTCAAAGTTTGGCACAGACAACAAACATGCCATATGTTACCGAACGTTGGCTTGGTGGTATGTTAACAAACCGCAACACAATTGGCGGTCGCGTTAAATACTTAAAAGATTTAGAAGCACGTATGGAAAGTGGCCAGATAGCTGCTAAATACAGCAAGCTGGAAGCGCAAAGGTTCCAAGAGGAAATTGATGCCATGAACGTCATGTACGGCGGTATAAAAGAGCTACAGGCCAAACCTGGCGCAATGGTTGTACTTGACGTAGTTCACGACATAAACGCTGTACGCGAAGCCAAAAAACTTGGCATTCCAATAATTGCATTAGTGGACACCAATGCCGATCCTACCGATATTACATACCCGATTCCGTGTAATGACGATGCTATCAGGACCCTTCAACTTATTGTTGATTATTTGAAATCAGCTATTGTAACTGGTCAATCAAAGCAAAAGTTAGTTGATGACCAAAAACCAAAAACGCCGGACGAAGCTGAAAAACCCGTTGAAGTTGAAAAGGAGGATAAATAAGGTGGCTCTAGACATCAAGGAGATTAAAAGACTAAAAGAGCTAACTGGCGTAGGGTTAACGGATGCAAAAGCTGCACTAGAAGAAGCCAATGGGAATTTCGATAAAGCTCTTGAAGCGATGTGCAAAAAAGGCCTGACCAAGGCCGAAAGGCGAAGTGAACGCGAGGCCCGCAGCGGTGTTGTAGGCAGTTACAATCACGATGGCCGGATTGGCGTGCTAGTAGAAGTTAACTGCGAGACCGATTTTGTAGCTCGCAACGAAGTTTTTACTCATTTCGTTAAGGATATTGCCATGCACATTGCTGCTAGCAATCCTGAATTTGTTAGTGTTGATAGCGTACCTGACGAAGCAAAAAAAGCTGCTCGTACTGAGTTTACCGAAAAAGCTAAAGCCGAAGGCAAGGCAGACAAAATGCTCGATAACATTGTTGAAGGTATGCTAAAGAAGCACTTTGCTGAACGTTGCCTGTTGGAGCAGCCGTTCGTAAAGAATCCCGATCTATCGGTCGGAGACTACGTTAAAGAGCATATAGCCAAACTTGGTGAAAATATTGTAGTTAGTCGCTTCAGTAGAATAGCTCTTGGTGAAATTATATAAAATTTTTTGGATAAATCATGTTAAAGAGTGAATTTGAACCATGTGATAAGTGTCCGATCGTTAAGTTGATCGCTGATGATAATCTTGTAATTGGCAATAGTGCTATAGAATCAGTTATAAGATGGAATAATGGCGAAATTGGGCCGACACAACCGTTATCTTTTTCGTCTGAAGCGTCTGCTTGTGCGGTGGCATGCATACGGATATGTTTCAGTAATGAAACAGTGTTTACGGACAAAAACTTGTTAGGTGACTACTACTAAGAAACTACGTTTAGCCTTATACTAAAAGTGATATTTAACGAGGGGAAAATATGTCGCAACAGCAAGCCGTAGACACTGCAAAATTAAAGTTTACAAACGCAACTGACCATTTGCAAGAGGAACTAAAGAAACTGCGAACTGGCCGAGCGCACCCCAGCATGTTGGAAGGTGTTATGGCAGAAGCGTACGGCACACCAATGCCCTTAATACAACTTGCAACTATTACTACGCCCGAATCTCAGCTGATTCAAATTAGTCCCTTTGATCCAAATAACATCGAATCAATAACTTCAGCAATTAGGAATAATCAGTCGCTTGGGTTGAATCCAACAGATGACGGCCGTGTAATCCGCGTACCAATACCACCACTTACCGAGGAACGGCGCCGAGAAATTGGCAAACAGGTAGGTGTAAAGCTAGAGGAGTGTATGATTAGCATGCGAAACGTCAGACACGAAGCCATGGATGCAATAGATAAAGCCAAGAAAGATAAACTAGTAGGCGAAGATGAAGCCAAAAGATTAACTCAACAAGTTGACGAAATTATGAATACCTCTAAATCCGAAGCTGAAAATATCGCCAAAACCAAAGAATCCGAGATAGTTAGTCTATAATCAATAATGGTAATTCAAGGTGTGAACACTATATTTGCAAAACAATTTGATGCACCTGATACACCTAGAACACAATCTGATAAACGTTTATATAACCCGTTAGTTGTGTTATAAATTAAATTTTTTGATACATCATCTATGTTTTTGTGAGTATATAAGTTAGTTCCACTATTTAATTTAGCAATCCACGCCTGTCTACCGGCTCTTCCTGTTTTGTATAAGTCGAGCTGTTGCACGGGATTTACTACTACGGTATCAGTAACGTTAGCTGCCACCAATACTTTAGCTGCCGTAACTTGACCCTTTTGTTTTGGACTAACAGCCGCTAGTTCATCTTTACATGACTGATTATCGAAATTAGTTCCGGTCGAACAAAATACTGCGACTGCTGCATTTTTTACACTACTAGGCAATAAGCCTGGCAAATCCAATGGACCTCCATGAGACACAGCGCAAACTACATCAGAATTATTAGCTGCAGTCATTAGGGCTAATTGAGCTCCAGCTGAAGTCCCTAGGACACATTTTTTTGCTAATGGTTTCCAGGCTTTAATTCTTGAATATGTTTGAAGAACTGAGCTCAAAGCGCCTTTCGATGGATGATAATCGATGTTAATTGTCTGCCATCCGATATCACTCCAATTTTTAGCTTCATTTCTGGGCAAAGGCTGAATGGCATGGACCGGCGAATCTCCAGCAATCCAGCCCCCTCCATGCACGACCATCATTATTCCCTTTGGTGCTGTGTTCAAGAAGGTTCCAGATGGATAATTTATTTCGTAGTAAGGTTGGCTATTTGCAGCGGATTGTGTATTTATATGGTCATATCTTAAAACATATGCAATCACACCTTTTGGCGAAGCATAATCATAGGGCGTTTTTACACCTGTCCCGTATGATATGTATGTATTATTTAAAGACAGTGAACTTTTGATACTTTCCAGAGTTGTAGTAAGCATATGCGATGCTGGACCGGGTGTATTTGTACCGCTGGTATTTATCTGTTTATAAAGTTGATACAGCGGAATGGATCCCGGGGTTTGCTCCATAAATCCATAACCTAGAATATTGGACTCTGTTCCGGCTGACGGGTTGATACCACAACCTTTGTAGTCTTTCCATTTTGTTGTACCAATTAATGAAGCCCTTTCTGTAGCACTTGAAGTTATCGTGTGAATGGATTGCGAAGTGTTTTCTAAGCAGTAAATAGGAATAGTTCCCGGAATTTGTCTGTCGTATACCCAAGATTTATTATCATCTATACTGTAATCTGCCCAATTAACTTGTTGTTCCACCCATGCGTTACTCGCCACTAGGTAGTCAACTACAGGCTTTGAAGTTGTGGTAATTTGATCAGAAGTACCAACTACATTGTTCAGTCGATAGACTTTTATTAGCTTAGGTGTACTACTTGCTTCTACTTGTCTTACTTTTGCTCTTTGACCAAGATAAGAAGCTACAGTAAGAAAAATACCAAGAATAATTAAACTAGAAACAATTTGCTTAAATGTTAGAGGAAATATTGAAAATTTTAATTTTTTGCTTCTAGATTTTTTTTTGGGGTTCAACTTTTTTATATTTTTCGATGACTTAACTATAGATTTTTTCATACTTTTATTATGCTTATGTATTTTATTATTGCAATAGCAAAAAAAGTTATTAATTATTTAAATTAATCAACAGTAAAGTACTTAATAAGTCATGGAGTGAATACTACATTTGAATTACAATTTGTTGACCCAGTAACTCCCAATACGCAATCTACTAATTTTTTTTGTAACCCATTGTTCGTATCGTGAATGAGGTTTTTCGATACTGAGTCAATATTTTTATGCGTGTATAACAATGTGCCGGTGTTTAGCCGTGCTGTCCAATTTTGTCTACCGACTCGGGCTTGGTTAAATGAATCTAGCTGTTGAACTGGATCTGAAACAATTGAATCAAATTTATTTGCAGCAATTAAAATCCGAGCATTGATATTTGAGGCAATTCGAGCCGGACTAACACTTGCGAGCTGATCTAAGCAGCCTTGGTCGTCAAGATCTGTACCGGGAGTACAAAAGACCATAGCTGCGGCGTTTTTAACTGAACCTGCCTGTAATGTTGGTAAATCCAATGGTCCGCCGTGTGAAATTACACATTTAATATCCGAATTAGATGCTGCTGTCAACATAGACAATTGAGCCCCAGCTGATGACCCCCAAATGCATTTTGAGAGCTGAGGTCTCCAGTATTTAATTTTTGAATATGTGGATTTTACAGAATCTAGAGCTTTTCTTCCGGGATGATAGTCAATATTAATTGTTTGCCAACCTTGATTATTCCACCATATTGCTTCATTTCTCATTAACGGTTGCAATACTAATCCAGGATTATCTCCATTAACCCAACCGCCACCATGAACTAAAATCATTAATCCTTTTGGGTATTTATTTATAAATTCTCCAGAGGGATATCCAATTTCATAGTATGGTTGATCGATATTACTCGAACTTGTATCAACATGCTCATACCTTAATAAGTATCCAATATTACCGGAAGGTGCTTGTAAATTATAAGGAGTCTTGATACCGCTTCCGTAAAACTGATAACCGTAGTTTGCTACTAAACTATCTGCTGTAGACTTGATCATTGTAGTAATTACTATTGACGAATCATTAGGAACATTAGAGCCAGAATTGTAAGAAGGTTTGTACAACTGATATATTGCACCCGCGCCAGGGGATTTTTCTCTGAAAGAATAGCCTAAAATGCTTGTTTCGTTACCGTATATATCGGTTCCGCAGCCAATGAAATTTATCCAATTAGGATTGGACAGTAATGAATTTCGTTGGTTTAGATCAGATGTTATGAAATGTATAGACTGGGATGAGTTGTATAAGCAATAAAGTGGTAATGTTCCAGGGATGATTCTGTCATATACCCACGATTTATTGTCGTTTATTGATGTATCAGACCAGTTTATTTGTTGTTCAACCCAACTATTTGTTGCAACTAATTGATCGGCTTTGTTCCTAGATGTTGTTAATAATTGATCGTTTTTTCCTGAAACATTATTTAGTCTAAATACTTTATTTAATTTCGGGTTTGAGCTAGCTGTTGCGATTTGTGGACTTATACTGTTAAAAATTGCTAAAATTAACGATAGATTAATCAAAGTGACAAATAGCTTATTTTTTATATACATAACAAGTCTTTCAAATCAATTTTCAATGTAAATATACAATAAAAATACAAAAGAATCAAATTTTTTAAAGATGTTATAATTACTTCCACATGTTACAAAGTTTACCGAATCACGTTGGAATAATTTTAGACGGCAATCGTCGCTGGGCAAAAGCTCGTAATCTACCCACACTGGAAGGGCACAGAATTGGGGCTGAAAACTTTAAAAAAATTGTTCACTTAGCATTTGACAGAGGTGTAGCTTGCTTATCGGCGTTCATATTTTCTACAGAAAATTGGTCGCGAACTGACGAGGAAGTTGGCTATTTAATGAATCTAGTAGTAAAAGCCTTTGAAGAATATCTTGAGGAATTTCACGAACGCGGTATAAAAATTGTCATTTTGGGAAGGCGTCAAGGTATTCGTAAAAAAGTCTCGGAAGTTATTAAACGAACTGAAGAGCAGACTAAAAATAATTCAAACGGTACCTTAGCGCTTTGTTTTAACTATGGGGGCGAACAAGAGTTAGTTGATGCTGTCGATTTAATACGGAATAAAAATGATAATAAAATTACAATACAGGACATACGACAAAATTTATATCACCCCGAAGTCCCGAATTTAGATTTGATGATTCGCACCTCAGGAGAAAAACGTACTAGCGGATTTATGTTAGCGCGTGCAGCGTACGCTGAATTATATTTTTCTGATAAACTTTGGCCAGATTTTAATGAACAAGATTTAGATATCGCGCTTACCGACTATAGAAGTCGCGTACGGCGCTTCGGAGAATAAAAAATGTCACTATTACTTATATTGGGCATTATACTTTTTATAGGATTGGTTATTGTACATGAATTAGGACACTTTTTGGTTGCTAGAAGATACGGTGTCGAGGTAGAAGAATTCGGATTAGGTTTTCCGCCTAAAGCAAAGTCGCTGGGGTTCAAAAACGGAACAGAGTACACGCTTAATTGGTTACCTCTCGGTGGTTTTGTACGCCTGAAGGGTGAACATGACTCCGCAAAAGGAAAGGGCGCATATGGTTCTGCCAGTTTACCAAATAAGATGAAAATCATGGTTGCTGGAGTTGCGATGAACCTTTTAACGGCATTTTTTATACTGACTGCCTTGTCGTGGATAGGTACCCCTCAACTTGTTGAAAATCAATTTAATGTACAAGGTGATAGTAGGGTGGTACGAAGAGACGTTTTAGTTGCATATGTAGAGCCAGATTCTCCAGCCGAAATAGCCGGGTTAAAAATACGTGATCAACTTACAAGTATAGGTACGGTTGAGCAAGGTCAATCTACGATCCAAAGCCAGGAACAATTGCCGGATATAACAAAAAAATATGCTGGAAAGACAGTTATTGTGCAATTTAGGCGACAAGGAATAAAAGAATTACAAAAAACTGAGTTAACTCTACTAAGCCAAGGTGAAATAGACACAAGTAATAGCCAAAAAGGCTATCTTGGTATAGCCCCTAACGAATACGTTTTAAAAAGAAGTACTTGGTCCGCCCCAATAAATGCAATTGGTACAATTGGCCAATTTACTAGTTTAACACTAAAGGGGCTGGGCAAGGCCTTATCAAGTCTGGTTTCGGGAAATGCCAGTCAAGCATCCGAGCAGGTGGCTGGACCGGTAGGTATTTTTGTTCTGATTAGTGACGGAACTGGCCTCGGTATTGAATTCATCTTAATGATTATTGCAATTATTTCACTCACTTTAGCGATTATGAATGTGTTACCAATACCAGCACTAGATGGTGGAAGGTTATTTGTAACATTAATTTTTCGAGTGATTAAAAAACCGCTCAAGGTTGGGGTAGAAGACCGAATTCACGGCACTGGTTTTGCCATACTAATGTTGTTATTTGTTGTAATAACTTTTGTAGATATTCGGCGCTTTTGGTAATAAAATGGTTCAACTTGACTGGCCAAAAATCCTAAAACCTACTCCTGTAAGTAACCTTTTGGCAGTTATTGTACAAATTCTTAGCGCGTTTTTTATTTATTTATCATCACAATTTTTTGGACTTTTATTGTTCTCGGCGTATTTGATGCTAAGTGAAGGCTCTTTAGCTAATTTTGAAACCTTAGCAAATTCAATTTATGGGCAATTTACCATAAGTCTAATGATAAACGGCCTTGTGCTAGCAGAGTTGCGGTTGGCACTAAAATGGACGAGATTACGCTTTAATGACATTGGCTGGCGTGCACCTACATTTCGGGATGCATGGTTGGCAGCAGCCGGATTTACGGTTTATTTTCTAATCTATATTTTTATATATGATTTTGTTAATAAATATATTTCACAGGTAGACGTAGGCCAAAAGCAACAAATTGGCTTTGAATCGGCCAGTCAAACCAGTGAACTTGCTTTAGTTTTTGTGAGTTTGGTAATTCTACCGCCAATAATTGAAGAACTACTTTTCAGGGGATATTTATATGGTGGTTTGAGGTTCATTGGAAAAATTAAAGCAGCAGTTATTGTAAGTATTTTGTTTGCGGCTGCTCATTTGCAATTGGGCAGCGGCGCACCGCCACTATGGATTGCGGCAATAGATACAGGTTTGTTGTCACTTTTTTTGGTATATCTTAGGGAAAAATCGGGTGGAATAATGGCCCCAATAGGACTACACATGATCAAGAATTGCCTTGTGTTTGTGTCAATATTTATTGTCACTTAAAAACAATCAATAAGATGTTACAATTAGCAATATGCGAATATCAACAGCTTTTATCAAAACACTTAAAAATGTACCGAGTGACGAAGTTGCTACAAATGCTCAGCTGCTGATAAAGGCAGGTTTTATTCACAAAGAAATGGCGGGTGTTTACTCATATTTAACTTTAGGTATTCGGGTTTTAGAAAAAATTAAAAAAATTGTCCGCGAAGAAATGAACGCATTAGGTGGTAATGAGATAATCATGACCAGTTTACAGAGAAAAGAGTTATGGGAAAAAACCGATCGCTGGGACGACCAAAAAGTAGACGTTTGGTTTAAATCCGAACTAAAAAATGGTACACCAGTTGGTTTTGGATGGTCACACGAAGAACCGATTACCGACATGATGCGTCACTATGTAAATAGTTATCGCGACTTGCCGATTTATGTGTATCAATTTCAGACCAAGCTCCGAAATGAACTTAGAGCAAAAAGCGGTATTATGCGCGGTCGTGAGTTTGTAATGAAAGATATGTATTCGTATACAACAATCGAAAAACTACACCAAAAATTTTACGACCAAACTATTGATGCCTACCACAAGGTATTTCAACGGGTTGGAATTGGCGAACAAACATATCTTACCTTTGCTTCTGGGGGTGCCTTCACGCAGTTTAGTCACGAGTTTCAGACAATCTGTGAGGCCGGTGAAGATACAGTTTTTATTCATAAGAAAAAGAAATTGGCCATTAATCAAGAAGTCTTAACGGACGAAGTTATGAAGCAACTTGGTGTTTCACGCGATGAACTACAAGAAGCCAAGACCGCTGAAGTTGGTAATATATTTTCCTTCGGTGAAACCAAAGCCAAGCAACTTGGCTTGCAATATATAGACGAACAAGGTAATCATCAACCGGTAATTTTGGGATCATATGGAATTGGCATAACTAGGTTAATGGGTGTGATAGCTGAAATGTACCACGATGACAAAGGTCTCATTTGGCCCGATGCCGTGGCACCAGCCAAAGTTTATTTAGTCAGTCTCGGCAGCGATAAGCCTGTCCTGGACGAAGCAAACAAACTTTACGAAGAGCTTAACAATTTGGGAATAGAAGTAATTTATGACGATCGTGACGGGCGGCCAGGTGAGAAATTTGCCGACTGCGACCTCATGGGTATTCCCTATAGGTTGGTTGTAAGCACAAAAACTTTAAAAGACACCAAATATGAGATAAAAAGGCGCAACGAACTCGACTCAATGCTAGTTAACAAAGACGAATTAATAAAAGTGCTGGACACTACCAAATAGGTTGCTATAATATTCCCGTTCAGAGAGACCAAAACCGACTAAAACGTTATTTTTGATAATTAAAGGATAAATCACAATGAAAAAGCAGTTCCATCTGACTAAACAGGGTATTGAGGAATTAAAAAAAGAGCTTAAAACTCTGATTGTTCAACGCAGGCCAATTGCTCAGCGCATCAAGGATGCTCGTGAATTTGGTGATTTAGCCGAAAATGCCGAGTATAGTTCGGCCCGTCAAGAACAGGAAAAGCTGGAAATGCGTATTAGCGAGATCGAAAATATTTTGCTTAATGTAGAAGTTATCTCAAAACCAAAGGGTGACAACAAAATACAGTTGGGTTCAACTATTCAACTCAAAAATGATGACGGTAAGATCAAAGAATTTCAAGTAGTAGGCACAGTTGAAGCAGACCCCCTAAACGGCAAGATTAGTGATGAATCACCAATCGGCAAAGCATTACTTGGCAAAAAACTCGGTGAAATAGTCGAAATTAAAACTCCTGCCGAAACGGCCGAATACAAAATTACCGAAATCGGCTAGATTTCACCAAAAACCACTACCTTGGTTAGTAGAAATCCTATATCCTATATATTATGGCTACACTTAAAGATTATCGTGACGAACGATTACGCAAACTTGACCAGCTAAAAAAACTCGGCATAAACCCATATCCAGCAAATACCAGCCGCACCCACTCTTGCTGCGAAATTAACGAAAAATTTAGCGATTTAGAAGGCCAGCCCGCAACGGTGGTCGGGCGGATTAAGGGAATCCGAAAATTCGGTAAGATTGCTTTTATTGTCTGCGCTGATGCCAGCAGCCAACTGCAGTTATTTTTTCGTGAAGGCGGCATTAGCCAGCCCGATCACTCTAACAGTGAACTAGCTATGGAACATTTGCCACTACTTGATACTGGTGATTTTATTGAAGCATCAGGAATTGTAATTAAGACGCAAACTGGTGAGATTTCGTTAGAAGTAAATAATTTAAGATTATTGACAAAATCTTTACGCCCGTTGCCAAGTACTGTTGATGGATTTACAAATAAAGAAGAGCGTTTCCGTCGTCGATACATCGACACGAATGTTAATAAAGATGTGTATGAACGCTATATTCGCCGTAGTAAATTTTGGCAGGCAACGCGCGACTTTTTAAACGAACGAGAGTTTAATGAGATAAACACTCCTGTACTGGAACATACCACCGGAGGTGCAGACGCTAATCCGTTCGTAACACATATGGATGCACTAGACGAGGATTTTTATTTGCGCATAAGCCATGAATTACCTCTTAAACGGTTGGTTGGTGGTGGATACGAAAAAGTTTATGACATTGGCCCTCGGTTTAGAAACGAAAATTACACTGAGGAACATTTGCCAGAGCACATTGCCATGGAGTGGTATTGGGCGTACGCCAACTGGCAAGATGGTATGAAGCTCATGGAAGAACTATTTTCATATGTACTTGGAAAAACATTTGGTTCACAGAAGTTCAAGGTGCGAGATTTTGAGGTAGATTTTTCAAAACCATGGGCAAAGCTAGATTATCAACAAGTAATTCGTGACGAATATGGCATTGATGTGTTTGAATGCACGCTTGAGCAAGTACAAAAAGCTCTGCATGACCATAAATTAGAAGTTGAAAAATCTGATAACTTGGCAAGGGGAATCGACAAACTTTGGAAGCGAATCCGTGCCAGCCATGCCGGCCCTTCTTGGCTAATTAATACCCCACTATTTATCAGCCCGTTAGCGAAATCAAACCCTAATGATCCTAATACAGTCCAGCGATTCCAAGCTGTTGTTGCCGGCAGCGAGATATGTAATGGTTACTCAGAGTTGAACGATCCAATAGATCAACTAAATCGTTTTACCGAACAGCAAAATATGAGAGATGCCGGTGACGCTGAAGCACAAATGCTTGATATAGACTTTGTAGAAATGTTGGAGTACGGTATGCCACCTACGTGTGGATTGGGCTTTTCGGAAAGGGTTTTTTGGATATTTGAGGGCGTTACTGCCCGCGAAGGTGTTCCATTCCCGCATCTCCGACGTGAAGTTGACCAAGTCACCAAATCCATCTACCCTGATCTACGTCTTGAGTCGTAATACCATAATAGGTATACTAACTGATTATGATTGAGGTAAATAACGTAACCAAAGTTTATGGTAAAAAGCAAAATACCTTTATGGCCTTGGATAACGTTAATTTTCAGTTAAGCGAAGGCAGCACAGCAGCAATTATAGGCAAGAGCGGTTCTGGTAAAAGTACACTAATGCATGTTATGAGTGGACTTGATCACCCTACATCCGGCAGTATTGTTATGCAAGGCAAAGAACTTCACGAATTAAAATCCAAAGCTATGGATGCGTTTCGTGCGCGTGAAATGAGCTTTATATTTCAAGCTTTTTTTGTAGAACCCAATCAAACTGTGTATCAAAATGTTTTATTGCCACTCGAAATTGCCAACACTCCGCGCCGAAAGCGTAAAAAAATGGTACTAGAAGCTTTAAAAGCAGTTGATTTAACTGACAAGATTGACAGCAATGCTAATAATCTTTCTGGTGGTCAAAAGCAACGTCTAGCAATTGCTAGATCAATCGTAAATAAACCTAAATTAATTTTTGCTGATGAGCCAACCGGTAATTTAGATAGTTCAACCGGAGATATGATCATTGATTTATTATTTTACCTAAATAAAACTTTGGGCTGTACATTAGTTGTCGTGACACATGATGAAGAACTTGCCAGCAGATGCCAAACCCAGATTCGCCTTAAAGACGGACGCATTGAAAGCATATCTGAAAAAAGAATTCGAGCCAAAGTAAGCCCTAAAAAGGCTAAAAATAAATGAGTATCTCGGATATTATAAGGCGTTCTGGTCGAAGCTTAAAAAATGCTAAAGCGCGGACAATTCTTACGGCTATGGCAATCGCTGTTGGTACGTTTGCATTAACACTAACGCTTGCTGCTAGTAATGGCGCGCAAGGGTTTGTAGATGAAATAATTAGTGAAAATTTTGACCCTGCAGAGCTAATTGTTGCAAATGACAATGCTGTTTTTGGAAGGGGTGATACAACTAAACCCAAAGAATATAATCAAGATTTCAGTGGTGCACTCAGCCAAGCTGGAGCTCCGATCCAAATCGAATACATAAATGACGAACAAATCGAACAGATTAAAACTGTAACAGGTGTGAATGAAATTCGTGAAGGAATAGACCTTAACTTAGAGTATTTAACCCGTACTGGGCAAAAAAAATATATTGGCACCGTTAGCGTTTTTAATCCATTTCAGAAACCAGATATATTAGCAGGTGAAATACCAAAAAAATTAACTGATGCAAAGGTACTTTTGCCAGAAGCTTTCTTGGAGCCGCTTGGGTTTAAGAGTGCAGTCGAAGCTGTCGGTAAGCAAATAGTGTTGGCGGTTCGGAAACCTGCCGATCCCGATCAAATCAGGAAGATACTTCAAAAAGGTGTATTGATTGATCAAGCCGAACTTGACAAAGCCAGCCAATCTCAGGTTAGTGAGGAAGTATTTACAATATCCGCAATTCTAAAAAAACCTACAACCTCTCAACCGGGCACTGAACTGTATAGCTTTATAGGAATCGATGACGCCAAGCGCATAAATGATTTGGCAACAAAAAATACCGACATTTTCAGAAAGTATCAATACGTTTTCGTAAACGTAAAAGATGGCGATGACCAAACTGTTCTTAAAGGTGTACAAGATAAATTAAAAGACATGGGATTCGTCTCGCAAAGCGCCAAAGACACCCAGGAATTTTTATTTAGGATAATTGGTATATTGCAAGGAATTGTAGCTGCATTCGGTATGATTGCAGTAATTGCATCGGTTTTTGGAATAGTAAACACCATGTACATTAGTGTATTGCAACGGACTCGCGAAATTGGTTTGATGAAAGCACTTGGCATGCGCAGTCGTGACATTAGTAGGTTATTTAGGTTTGAGGCAGCCTGGATAGGTTTTTTGGGCGGGGCAATTGGATCACTTTTGGCGCTTCTGGTCGGCTCGGCTTTAAACCCTTGGATCACAAAGCAGTTAGATTTAGGCGAAGACAAGCTCCTGGTTTTTAAACCTACGCAGATAATAATACTAATTGTATTATTGATGATCGTGGCAACTTTGGCAGGGCTTTTGCCAGCACGCAAAGCTGCCAAGCTTGACCCAATCGAAGCGCTCCGAACCGAGTAGACAACTGGAGTAAAATTAACCAAAGGAGTATAGTAAAAATAATGAAAAAGTTGGTTTTGTTTATAATAATACTGACAGCTGCATCAAGCGGATATTTTATTTACTCGTCTATAAAAAATAATTCAGAATATCCAGGCTCAGCTATCTCTAGCCCGACTATAAAATCTGAAAGTAAATATGCAAATCAGGGTTATGAAAAAATTCCAGATAGTTTATATAGTAATACAAGTATTACCTCATTAGATTTGTCCAATAACAATATAGGATCTTTACCATCAGAAGTCGGTAAGCTAAGCAGACTGACCAGCTTGGATGTTAGTAATAATAGATTAAAAAGTTTACCTGCCGAGATTGGTAAAATGACTCAACTAACACTACTGAACGCAAGCCAAAATGAAATGACCGACTTAATCGCTGAAATTGGCAAATTAAAACAGCTAGAAACATTGAATCTAAGTAATAATTCGTTAACCGATTTACCAGACGAACTATTACAGCTAACTAATCTGAAAACATTAGACTTATCTAACAACCCAATTAATCCAGACGAGATTATTAAACTAAAGTCTAATCTTTCATCAGCAAACATTATCAACTAACGATCTAATTTATTGATGTGATTAACACTATAACTCGCTATTCAACAGGTGTGCTATAGTGTTGCCATGGCTAACAAGAAGACAACATCTACCAAAAAGTCAAAAGTAAAATCTACCGGAGTTAGTAAAAAATCATCAACTAAAATAGCAGATTCAAAAGTTACTTCAATTAACAAAAGTTTTAAATTGAAAGGTAGCACATACATCGAACAAACTAGAATGCTACAAATATTGAGCATTCCGATTTATATAGGTACCGCAATTGCAGCTTGGTTTATGATGGCAAGCACTACATTTCCACTAACTTTGTCACACCGGACTAAAAACATTCTGGCTAGTCAAAACAGCACAGTATTTTCGCCTGCATTTCATGTGATATATGATATTCAGTTACGTTATTGCATAATAGCAACGTTAATAATTTTAGCCTTATTTGCAGCGGCGTCAGCGTTAAAAATGCCGAAAGAATACGCTCAAGCTGTAGCAAAAAAAGTAAATCCTTGGCGATGGATAACGATAGGTATAACCGGTGCAATCTTTGTTAATATAGTTAGTTTGCTAAATGGGCTTAGTGACATTGCAGCAATTAAATTCAGTAGTTTTATTGTGTTTTTAGCCGCGATTGTTGCCTGGCAAGTCGAAAGACAACACGTAGTTGGCGGTAAAGCCCCAAAAATTACGGGTCAACTTAGCATATTATTGGCATTTCTACCGTGGGTAACGATACTCGGCGCGATGTTCGGAACTTATTTTTACGGATTGGTTAGATCACCATGGTATGTTTATGCAGGATCAGCAGTATTCTTAATTGCAACATTTGATGTAATTTTAAATAGTATTATGTATTTTAAGGCTAAGAAAAATTGGAAAAACTATTCATTCATAGATCGTAATGCTCAGTTGACTGTTTTTTTCGCCGTAATTGTGCTGAGCGTAATACTAATTAGTGGCTTGCCAAAATAGATTAAAAAGGTGGTAGGGCGGTGAAATTACATCGCTTTTATGTGGCAAATAAGTTTGATCTAAAACATAATTTTTGGATTCATGATTCGGCCTTGGTTCATCAGATAAGCAGAGTGCTTAGGCTTCGTATAGGTGAGGATATAGTTCTGTTCGACGGGCAGAACACTGACAGGTTATATAAAATAAAAGATGCCAACCCCCTTGAAGTACATGTCGAATTAGTCACTGAATTTGAGCGAAAAGTACCAAAAAAAGATATTTACCTATTATGGTCATTGCTTAAAAAAGATAAAAACGATTGGGTAATTCAAAAATGCACCGAACTTGGGGTGAGTCATTTTATTCCAATGTTGAGCGAGCGCACCGAGAAAATCGGTTTCGATGTCGAGAGAGCAGTGAAGATAACAATAGAAGCGGCCGAACAGTGTGGTCGTAGCGATATACCTACTGTTCATGAACCCCTAAAACTTTCGTCGGCTCTTGAAAAATTTGCTCACAGTGTTCAACTTTTTATATGCGAGCAAGATTCAGACAATCCTGATGCTAAGTTCGACTCAAAAAAACCTCTAGGGGCAGTGATTGGCCCGGAAGGTGGCTGGAGCGATACCGAGAAGCAGTTATTCATAGATCAAAAACTTCAACATCTGAATTTGCACGATTTCACCTTGCGCGCCGAAACCGCCTGCGTCGCAGCCGTCGCAAAGCTCCTCTAATAGTCGTCTGGATTATAAAAAAGTTTATGTTCGGTAAACACGAGGTTGTCTTGGCTGCAATATTCGAATGTTTCACGCATACCTTGGAATACTTTTTTCTGTGCATCAATCTCGGCAATGGTGAGCCATGCGTTTTTGCCACCCTCTATCTCTTCAGTTAAGATACCACGAAAGTTAGTTGCCTTAATCAACAAAAATAGCTTATCCTCGAGCATTTCACCGTTGTCTTCGCGGTAATCCATTTTGTGATATAGCCCTCGGTATTCCAGATCGGCCCCTAGGCCCGTTTCTTCTTTTAGTTCACGCTGTGCGGCTTCGGTAATTGTTTCGCTCCAGCGCATTTTTCCACCGATGCGCGCCCAATAACCGCAATACGGGTTTTTTAGCCGTTGTTGTACCAAGAACTCTAACTCATTTGTACCGCGCCGTGTACGCCATCCAGTTATGATTACAGATACTTTTGGCTGGCGCTCGACGGTATTTGTGTCGGTGTCGAGCTTGTTGGCAAATTCTTTGCCTTTGATACTAAGCTTGTAACGTCCAGTACTTATTTTGTCGACGTATCCAAGCTCTACGAGTCTAGCTATATGAAACTTAAAATGATCACTGTCTAGTCCGGTTGGTTTCTGAAGTTCAGAAAAACCACCATTTGGCTGAAAAAGCAGAGCTCTAATTATACTCATTTGGGCATCATGGATTTTTACTTCGTGTGACATTATTTCTCCTCTAAACCAGAGTTTAGGGTTATGAAAGGTAATTGTCTAGGGAAGTGCGCTTCCGTAAGTAGCAAATAGGTTACAATAAAGCGATGAATTATTGGTCGGAACGCAATAAGCCTTACGAGCCTGGGCAGAAAGCTTCATTTAAGTTGTCACGTAGCAAAATAGAATTATATATGCAGTGTCGGCGCTGTTTTTGGCTGGATGTGCGACTCAAAATTAAGCGACCCAATGGTCCACCGTTTCAGATAAATAAGACTATCGACGAACTCTTAAAAAAAGAGTTCGATAGCTACCGCGTAAAGGCTCAGCCACACCCAATGATGACCGAAAACAAAATTAAAGCCATCCCTTTTACGCACCAAGACCTCGATAAATGGCGGCATAATTTCACCGGAGTAGCTACGGTGCACCAACCTACAAACTTGCATATATTCGGGGCGGTAGACGATATATGGATAAACGAGCAAGACGAGCTGGTGGTCGTTGACTACAAGGCCACCTCAAAATCAAGCGAAGTCAGCATAGACGCCGATTGGCAAATAAGCTACAAGCGCCAAATGGAAGTGTATCAGTGGCTACTACGGGCAAACGGTTTTCCGGTAAGCGACGTTGCCTATTTTGTGTATGCCAATGGCCGGATGGATGTTGACGGTTTTTATGATCAAGTTGAATTTACCACCAAAGTAATTCCATATAACGGCAACTCGAAATGGGTCGAGCCAACTATATTGGCAATGAAAAAATGTATGGAAAGCGACAAAATGCCACCTGTAGGAAAGGCGGCCATGGGTGGTGACTGCGATTATTGTACATACGCTCGCGCCCGCACTGAACTAACCCTTAGTCATGTGCAAAAAAATCCTAAATAAAATACTTCCTAAAATTGTAATTCTTTATACTTTGAACGTTCTACTTTATACTTAGTGTTAATGTTAGATATTCAGTTTATTCGGGAAAACAAAGATCTTGTAGCCGAAAAATCTTTGCAAAAGGGTTACAAAGTAGATATAGATAAATTGCTAGAATTTGATAAAAAACGAAAAAGCTTGCTCCAGAAAATCGAAAAAATACGCGCAGATCGTAACGAGTTGGTTAGCCAAACAAAAGGCCAGAAACCAACCGACCAACAGATGGTTGATGGTCGAATGTTAAAAGAAAATTTGTCAAAACTAGAATCTGATTTGGCGCCCATTGACGAAGAGTATTTAAAATTACTGAAACAAGTCCCAAATATGCCGACAGACGACGTTCCTGTAGGCAAGAGCGAAGATGATAATGTGGTAGTGAAAGAAGTTGGTCAAAAACCCCAATTTGATTTTGAGCCAAAAAGTCATTGGCAAATCGGCGAAGCCAAAGACTGGATAGACAAAGAAAGAGCTAGCAAGGTTTCGGGTAGTCGCTTTGCGTATATTAAAGGCAACTTGGCTAGGCTGCAGTTTGCAATTATCCAATACGTAATCGACACTTTAACAGACGAAAAAGTTATCCAAGATCTAATAAAACAAGAAGGATTAAATTTAAAATCAACTCCTTTTACTTTAGTGTTGCCTCCGGCGATGATTAAAACCAGTGTTTTTGACGCAATGGATCGGTTAGAGCCCCAAGACGATCGTTACCGTGTAGGCGAAGACGGTGATGATTTGTGGTTACAGGGCAGCGCAGAACATACCATTGGCTCGATGCATTTAAACGAAATATTATCCGAAAAACAGATGCCAATACGTTATCTTGGATATAGCTCTAGCTTTCGCCGTGAAGCCGGAACGTACGGCAAGGACACCGAAGGTTTGATTCGTATGCATCAGTTCGATAAGTTGGAAATGGAAGTGTTCAGTTCGCCAGAAACTGGTATTGACGAACATAAATTACTCATTGCCATTCAAGAATATTTAATGAGGCAGCTAAATTTACCATATCATGTACTGATGAAATGTACGGCTGACATAGGTAAGCCTAATGTACGAGGTGTCGATATCGATGCCTGGATGCCTGCCCAAAATAAATACCGCGAAACACATACTGCCGATTACATGTCCGATTATCAAACCCGCCGCTTAAAAACCCGAATCAAAAAATCTGACGGAAAAATTGAGCTAGCTCATACCAACGATGCCACGGCTTTTGCGCTTGGTAGGACAATGGCTGTTATAATCGAAAATTACCAAAACAAGGAGGGAAACGTGAATATACCAGAAGTGCTAAAAAAATATCTTCCAAGCTTGGGAGATGAATTATGATAGAACATTTGGAAATTTCTGGTGTTCATACTACCGTTACGCCCGAATTACAAAAATATGTAAACAAAAAAATTGGCAAACTAGACAGGTTTATTCCACGCTATGCCCGCGAAAGCGCTCACTTTGAAGTACATTTAAAAGAATCTAAAGCAAAAGATAAAAAACAATGTACTTGCGAGGTAAAACTGCATATGCCCGGTGAAAGCTTTACCATAAAAGAATCTACTATAAATATGTTTGCAGCAGTTGACATTGTTGAGGCTAAGCTTAAAAACCACATTAAAAAATATAAAGAAAAACACGGCGTAGGGCGATTACATAAACGCGTCTTGACTAAACTCCGCCGCCAAATCTAGAGATGTTGGTAAAAATACCTCGGTAATTTTTATCTGTTATTGTACAATATATCTATTGTTCTAAAGACTGAACTGACCGGAGGATAATTCAAGTGAAGAAAGTACTAAAAAGAGTTCTTGGTGACCCCCAGCAACGTACCCTGAAGCGTCTAAAAAAGCGCGTCAAAGAAGTTAATGGTTTAGCCGACACATATAAAAAGATGAGTGATAAAACACTCAAAGAACAAACTGCTAAATTACAAAAACGTCTAGAAGGTGATAATCTGGATAAAATATTACCAGATGCTTTTGCGTTAGTGCGAGAGGTAGCCACTAGGACTTTGGGTCAAAGGCACTTTGATGTTCAGTTAATGGGTGGCATGGTACTACATGAAGGTAATGTAGCCGAAATGAAAACTGGTGAAGGTAAAACATTGGTTTCGACACTGCCAGTATACTTGAATGCCTTAACTAAAAAGGGTGTTCATGTAGTTACTGTTAACGAATATCTGGCCCAACGTGACGCCGGATGGATGGGACAGATTTATGATTTTTTGAGCCTTAGTGTTGGTGTAATTATTGCCGATGAGTCGCTTACATATGACCCAAACTTTACCAACAACGATCACGACGATGAGCGTTTCAGGCATCTTAAACCATGTACCAGACAAGAGGCGTATGCTTGCGATATTACGTATGGTACAAACAATGAATTTGGGTTTGATTATCTTCGTGACAATATGGTGCGTGAAGTTGATCAATTAAGGCAACGTGATTTGAATTTTGCAATTGTTGACGAGGTAGACTCAATTTTGATTGACGAGGCTCGAACCCCATTGATTATTTCTGCTGCTTCGGTAACTAGTGGTGCGGCCTATCAGCAATTTTCTAAAGTGGCTCGACAGCTTAAAGACGAGAAAGACTACACCAAAGACGAAAAACGAAAGAGCGTTGTTCTGACTGATGATGGTATTGCTCACGTTGAAAAAATCTTAGGTATTGAACATCTTTATGGCACAGAAAATATTCGAAGCATTTACCACATGGAGCAAGCATTGCGAGCTGAAGCGCTTTTTAAGCGCGATAAAGATTATGTTGTAACCACTGACGGTGAAGTTGTTATTGTTGATGAGTTTACAGGTCGATTGTTGGCTGGTAGGAGATACAACGAAGGACTTCACCAAGCTATCGAGGCCAAAGAAGGAGTTCAAGTACAAGAAGAATCAATGACATTAGCAACAATTAGCTTTCAAAACTATTTTAGATTATATGAAAAACTTTCCGGTATGACCGGTACAGCATCGACCGAGAGCGAAGAATTCCATCAGATATATAAACTGGATGTCGTAGAAATTCCGGCCAATCGCCCAGTTGTACGCGATGACAGACCAGACCGAATATACAAAACCGAACTTGGTAAATTCAAAGCCATAATTCGCGAAGTTAAAAAATTGCACCAAAAAGGTCAGCCAGTCTTAATTGGCTCAGCTTCTATTGAAAAAAATGAGTTACTAAGTAGCTTATTAAAAAAAGATAATATCCCACATCAAATGCTTAACGCCAAAAATAATGAACGTGAAGCGGCTATTATTGCCAAGGCCGGACAAAAAGGCGGAGTTACTTTAGCCACCAACATCGCAGGCCGTGGTACCGACATTGTTCTAGGTGAAGGCGTAAAAGAAATTGGGGGTTTGGTTGTTATTGGATCGGAACGTCATGAATCAAGGCGTGTCGACAATCAACTTCGAGGTCGATCTGGACGTCAGGGAGACCCAGGTTTAACACATTTCTTTGTAAGTACCGAAGACGATTTGATGCGTATATTTGGTGGCGACCGAATAGGCTCAATAATGCAACGACTAGGGGTTGACGACGAAACACCAATAGAAAATCGCGTAATAAGCAAAAGCCTTGAGGCCGCACAAAAGAAAGTCGAAGGTTATAATTTTGATGCTAGAAAAAATGTTGTTCAATACGACGATGTAATGAATCGTCATCGACGAGCTACCTATACAATGCGTCGCGAAATTTTGCTACAGGCCGAAATTAAAAAACGAATAAAATTATTTATCGAAGATGAAGTGCGAATTTTGGCGCAATCACCTGACAAATTGAGCGATAAATTCGAAGAAATTATCACAGACGTATTTCCGTTTAATTCATCTACGCTAGACAGGCTATTCGATACTGATGCTACCAAATTTGAAGAAGCAATAAAAAGAGAAGCTAATGAACTTTACGAATCACGCGAACTTGCATTCACTACAGAGGTAATGCGAAAAATTGAAAGAGATATTTATCTTCAAGTCTTGGACAATTTATGGATGCAGCATCTTGAAAACATGGAGCACTTACGTGAAGGGATTGGCTGGCTAAGTGTTGGACAACGCGATCCATTAGTAGAATATCGTCGACAATCACAAATAATTTTTGACCAAATGCAGCTTCAGTTAAGGCGTGACGTGGTTAAGGCCATATTTAATGCTGAACCTGTTGCCGCCGATGAGCTTGACGAACCAATTGAAACTGAACTTACAAGAGCTGCAAGACGATCAGTCGATAACGCCGATAAAATTATAGAACACGACGAATTTCATGAAACCGATTTTGTACCTAAAAAAGCTGGCCAAACAATCAAACGACAGACGGCTGAAAAACGAAAGAAAACCCGAAAAGCCGAACGCCAACGTCGTAAAAAAGGTAAAAGCAGAAAATAAAATTTTCATCAAAACATGAAACATACAGTAACAGAAGTGGTTTTAAATAATGGCGCAAAAGGTTTGTTTGTTCATATCCCGAATGCCACAGTTATGAGCTTCGAAATTAGTTTTCGGGCTGGCGATTACTTGGTCGATAAAACCAAGTGGGAAACACCCCATTTAATGGAGCATATTTTGTTAGGCGCGAATGAACTAGTACCAAAAGCGAAAGCCTTTCAAGCAGAGTTTGAAAAAAACGGTGCCTATAATAATGCTAGCACCAGCGCCTATGATATTACTTACGAGGCTGAATGTGCCGACTTTGAGTGGGATAGAATTGCCGGTTTGTTACAAACGGCGATTACTAAACCGTTATTTTTAGATGAGGAATTTGAAGCCGAGTTTGGGAACGTCCGCGAAGAACTTACTAGCCGGTCAAATAATCATTTTCGACACCTTAGCTTGGCAATGCGTGAAGCGTGCGGCTTTGTTGCACTTACCGACCACCAAAGGGTGCAATTAATGGACAATGTAAATATTCAGGATGTTCGTAACCACTATAAAAGAACACACACCACGCGCAATATGCGTTTTGTCATAGCAGGTAACTTGCCTCATGCTCGTCAACGCCAACTCAGTAATTTGTTCCAGCAAACTGAGTTACCAAACGGCGAGGGGAGGCTAGAAATGCCAACCGAGATCCCAAAATCACTCACAAGCCCTTTGTATATAGCAAACGAAACCGTCGAAAATATTTATTTTAATCTTGATACATTTATGCTTAGGCGGTTGACCGATCCAGAATCCGATGCCCTGCAGCTAATAAACAGTATGTTAACAGAAACACTTTATTCCCGAATCTTAGGGACGGCTCGTGAAAGAGGCTTGGTATACGGTATGAGTTCGGGAATAGCCCAAACGAAAAACAGTAGCAATTGGTGGTTTTGCGCACAAGTAATGCCTAAAAACGCCATCGCTCTAATAGACATTATTAAAGAAGAACTTCTAAAAGTTCGTGCTGGTAAATTATCTGACCAAGATGTTGCCGACGCCAAGCAATATGCTTTGGGTAAATACCAACGAAGCGGTCAAACGGTAAGCGGCACTGCAGCTGGATATAGTAATAGATATTTCTTTGAAGAAATAATTGACGATTATTATAAAATTCCTGCTCGCATAGAAGCCATCCAAAAAGCCGACATCACCTGCATTGTAGAAGCAATGTTTAACGGTAACATTTGGGGATTTGGTGGATTAGGTAGCTGTGGAGATGATTTTTTAGGAGGCCTTCATAAGGAGCTATCTCCGCTTTGGCCCTAAACAAAATCAGCTATAATGCTTCTAGTGGACGAGATTTTAAAACAATTTAATATTCTTTCAAAAGAAATCGACACGGCAACCGATAAATTGGCCGTATCTTCGCTACAGGACCATTTAGGTAAATTGCAGACCACCTCACAAGAATCAGATTTCTGGAAAGACAATTCTTTTGCTCAGGATGTCATGCGACAGATTTCAAATTTGCAAGCTCGTATAAGTCCATGGCAAGAGTTAAAGCAAAAAATCTCTGACGCTATTGAAATTGCTAAGCTGGATGACCAAAGTCTTTTACCAGACCTTAATAAACAGTTTTTAGAGGCTCAATTAGACTTACGAAATTTAAAACAGCAACTCAAATACTCTGGACCATACGACGATCATTCGGCAATTATCAGTATTCACGCCGGAGCAGGTGGGACTGATGCCCAAGATTGGGCAAGTATGCTGCTTCGCATGTATGTCCGGTTCTGTGAAAAAACTGGGTTAATTACGAAAATGATCGATGAATCACCAGGCGAAGAAGCAGGAATTAAAAGTACTACATTAGAGGCCTCGGGACAATTTGCATTCGGAAAATTTAAAGGCGAACATGGCGTACATAGGCTGGTTCGACTGAGTCCATTCAACTCAGATAATTTAAGACAAACTAGTTTCGTGAAGGTTGAAGTTGTGCCAAAAATAGAAAAACCCGAAGAAGTTCAAATAGATGAAAAAGATTTAAAAATTGATGTTTATCGTAGTGGCGGTCGTGGCGGCCAAAGTGTCAACACCACTGATTCAGCTGTGCGAATCACGCACCTCCCAACCAATGTAGTTGTGGCAATTCAGAATGAGCGAAGTCAATTACAGAATAAAGAAACAGCTCTAACCATCTTAAGGTCCAAATTAGCTCAACTACAAATCGAGCAACATGCTGAAAAAATCAGCGAATTAAAAGGTCCAAATGAGCAGGCGGCATGGGGCAATCAAATCCGCAGTTACGTTTTACACCCATATAAGCAAGTTAAAGATTTACGCACTCGTTATGAAACTAGTGATCCAGATGCAGTTTTAGATGGAAATATTGAACCATTTATTAACGCATATTTAGATTTTACAATCGGATCGTAAATTTATTGATCCAATAAAGGCCAAAGTGCTTTCTGCTATAATACTCATGCATGATATTACTCGACAGGGTAACAAAAGTTTACGGCAAATCCAACAACGCGCTTGATCGTGTAAGTTTGCACGTCGAAGCTAAAGAATTTGTAATTATTGTTGGCAAAAGTGGTGCCGGAAAATCTACATTATTAAAGCTGCTTACCCGCGAGGAACGTCCAACTAGCGGTAAAATTGTCGTGGGCGGGCTTGATTACGATAAATTAAAAGACAAAGATATCCCACTTCTGAGGCGAAAAATCGGCGTGGTATTTCAAGACTTTAAATTATTACCAAACCGAAATGTATTCGAAAATGTAGCTTTTGCACTGGAAATTGTAGGCTATGGTAACAGAGAAATTCAGCACACAGTTCCAAGAGTTCTTGATATTGTAGGACTAAAAGGAAAAGAGAAGCGAATGCCTTTGGAACTTTCTGGTGGTGAACGTCAACGTGTGGCTATTGCAAGAGCTATTGTGCGTCAGCCAAAAATATTAATAGCCGATGAACCCACAGGTAATCTTGACCCAAAACACGCCTGGGATGTCATTAAAGTTTTAGAAAAAATTAATCGTTTCGGTACAACTGTACTTTTAACAACTCATAACCAAGATATAGTTAACAAACTCAAACGTCGAGTAATAACTATCGAAGATGGTCGAATTGCAAGCGATCGAGCAAACGCTAAATATTCAAACCAAACAAATCAGGCTAAATTACAATGAGTCATCAATTCATCACATTTTGGCGAATTATAAAAGCTGGTATGCAAAACTTTGCCAGAAGTTTGGCGCTTGCAACCGCCGCCATTGCCGTAATGGTAATCACACTTACAATCGTATTATTTTCGGCGATAGCAAATTCAACCTTTACATACACAGTGCAGGGACTTACCGACAAAATCGATATATCAGTATATTTAAAAGATGAAGTTTCTGATTCACAACGTGACAAATTAGTTAACAATATTAAGCAACTTCAAAATGTTAAGAGTGTAAACTATTTAACAAAAGAACAGGCGTTAGAAGTCTACAAAGAAGATAATAAAAATGACATAGATTTACTTCTTGCGATTTCACAAACAGACAATCCGCTGCCGCAAACCATCCGCATTAAACCAGTAGACCCCGATAAGATCAACGAAATCAAAAGCTTTTTAGACAAAGAAGACATTAAAGCACTTCAGTCAGATGAAACATCTTATTCGGGCGCTCGGCAAGACGCAATAGATAAAATTGCAAAAGCTGCAAAATTTTTACGACGAGCGGGTTTGGTGGGTGTAGTTGTTTTTGCGTTAGTATCGATGTTAATTATCTTCAACACTATCCGAATGTTAATTTTTAATCGTCGAGATGAACTTACAATCATGCGGTTGCTTGGGGCAGGCAGTTGGTTTATAAAGGGCCCGTTTGTGGTTGAGACAATACTTTATGGAATAGTCTCTGCGGTAGTTTCGGTAAGCCTTTGTAATGCCGTGTTTGCTATTTCAGCCAATGCCTTTGAGGCAAGTAGTTTGGGCCTACTAGATATTGGTTATGCAAGCAAATATTTTGCAGATCACTTCTGGTGGATATTGTTGATTCAGCTTGCAATTGGTATACTTATAGGTGCCGCATCCTCCCTAATTGCCACGCGGCGCTACCTGAAATTTAAGACCACGAAATAAAGCTCTAAATATTAATAAAAACCATCAATTAAACCCGCGAAAATGGGGGTAGCTTATAGTCCCCTGGGCTTGATAAAGCATAAGAGGTGTGATATGATAAATATGGCTATGAAAACACAAAAAAAGAAAAATAGCCTAATTCAGATACTCCAACGACTACACCTAGGTGTTGTTGTACTTGTATTAGCTTTTAGTTTCGTGGCTGCTCGTACAGTACTGGCCGACAGATTCACCGACCAAATTAATCAAATCAAGCAAGAAAATAACGTTAAACAAGGCCGACTAGACGTATTAAAAGTCGAGGCCGATGGTCTGCAGGCCACAATTAGTGCTTTGCAATCTCAAATTAATGGACTTCAGGCCCAGATAAATGAAAACCAAGCCAAAAACGACCAGCTTCAAAAAGATATTATCGAGGCCGAAGCCGAGCTAGCCAAGCAAAAGAAACTACTTGGACAGAGCATTAAAGCTATGTATTTAGAGGGCCAAATTAGTACCATCGAAATGTTAGCCAGTAGCAATGACTTAAGTGAATTTGTCGACAAACAACAGTATCGCGATGCAGTTAAAACCAAGATTAAAAACACAGTCGATAAAGTTACAGCCCTAAAACAACAACTAAAAACTCAAAAAGAAGAAGTCGAAAGGCTGTTAAAGGAACAAAAAATTCTTCAGGCAAACGTTGCTTCACAGAAAGCCGAGCAAGACAGGTTGCTAGGCCTAAATGTTGGCGAACAGTCAACTGTTAATCAGCAAATGAAAGATAATTATGCTCGTATAGCTGAGCTTCGTCGCCAACAGGCTATTGAAAACGCCAAAATATTTAACGGTGTGCAGGCAGGAATTCCAGGCGGTGGTGGCTATCCTTGGGGCAACGCGTACTGTGTACACACTGGCCAGGTAGGCGGTGATTGCTGGAATTACGATTGGTATTTCAACGGTAGCCCATGGGATAGTTGGGGTTATGGGTTCAGAAATTGCACAAGCTGGGTAGCCTACAAATTGGCACTAGACGGAAAAAGCGGTTTTACATATTTAGGAAACGCAGCTGATTGGCCATGGGGAGCTCAAGCTCGTGGAATTTCGGTGACATACGGGAACGGTGCTCGCCCCGGAGATGCCGTCGTTAACCCAAATGGTTATTATGGCCATGTCATGTATGCCGAAGCGGTGCTCGAGGATGGTCGTGTGGTAGTAAGTGACTACAACCGAGCAGGTGATGGTTTATACCGCGGTCCAGAAGGCGGTAGCGCAATGGCTGTTTCACAGGCTGGTTTGTACTTTATTCACTTCTAAACTTTATTTAAAAAATTAAAAAAGTTATTTTTATGCGATAATGTAACGACAAGTTATTTGATATTCGGAGGGAAATTTGCAAGTTTTACCACATAAAAATCAAACACGAAAATCTAAAAAAATCTTACAAAAAATTGGACTAGTTCTGGTCGCTTTTTTAATTTTTGTATCAGGCTGGGGTGTGGGCAACGGTATTATCGGTATCCCCGCTAAAAAAATTAATACCAATAAACAATTGCCAAGTGACTTAAATTACAAAACGGTCGAACAAGTTTATGATAGCTTAAAGTCTAACTTTGACGGCGAACTTAGTGAAAGCGAGCTATTAGATGGCTTAAAACAAGGTCTTGCTAAAGCCTCTAAAGACCCATATACCGAATATTTAAATATCGAAGACGCCAAAGAATTTAGCGAAGATATTACAGGCACCTTTACCGGCATTGGTGCCGAACTAGAACGCGAAGAAAAAAATATCATCATTGTATCGCCAATAAGTGGATTTCCAGCCGAAAAAGCTGGCCTGAGGCCGCGTGACATTGTTGCCGAAATTGACGGCAATAGCGCTTATGATATTAGTGTTCAAGAGGCCGTTAAAAAAATTCGCGGCCCTGAAAACACTGTAGTTAAACTTAAAATTGTGCGCTCTGGTTCGCAAGTAATAGACGTTGAAATCACTCGGGCCAAAATTTCTATACCAAGTGTTGAACAAAAAATCCTGGACGGCAACATCGGCTATGTTAAAATTTCTCGCTACGGAGATGACACGACTAGGTTAGTTCGAGATGCCGCACTTAGTTTTAAATCTAAAAACGTAAAAGGTGTAATTTTAGATGTTCGTAATGACCCTGGCGGACTGCTTGATGCGGCTGTTGACGTGTCGAACATTTGGCTCGAAAAAGGCAAAACTATTCTAGAAGAAAAACGTGGAAACGTTGTGGTAAAGCAATTTAATGCAAAAAATACACCGATTCTTAAAGGTGTACCAACAGTAGTTTTGATTAATGATGGCAGCGCCAGTGCTAGTGAGATTACTGCAGGTGCGCTACGCGATAATAATGTCGCTACACTTATTGGTGTTAAATCTTTCGGCAAAGGCAGCGTGCAACAACTAGTTAATTTTGGTGACGGAACGGTTTTAAAAGTTACCATTGCAAGGTGGTACACACCAAGCGGTAAAAACATCGACAAAGAGGGGATTAACCCCGACCAAGAAGTAAAGTTAACCGAAGAAGACGCCAAAGCTAAGCGCGACCCGCAACTTGACGCCGCTATCCAAAGACTGCGTCAATAAAAACTAACTAAGTCGTGGTGATTTCTACGTCTTGAAGCTTAAGCATTAGATAAGGTAGTATCTAAATAATTAACAAGCGGGGGAGATAGGTAGCGGTCGTGCATGGCAAAAAAGTCGACTAAATACATTTTTGTAACAGGTGGTGTACTTTCTGGACTCGGAAAGGGCATCACGGCCGCCTCTATCGGAAATCTGCTTAAAGCTCGAGGATTAAAAGTAAACATCCAAAAATGCGACCCATATCTAAATGTAGATGCTGGGTTATTAAATCCAGCTGAGCATGGCGAGTGTTTCGTAACCAAAGACGGTGCCGAAACCGATCTCGACCTTGGCCATTATGAAAGATTTTTAGATCAAGAGCTCACGCAAAGTAGCTCGGTTATGAGCGGACGAATATTAAGCAGAGTTATAGAAGGTGAACGAAACGGTAAATACGGCGGCAAAACCGTGCAATTTATACCTCATGTAACGTGGGCTAGCCAAGAGGCCATTACCGAAGCAGCCAAAGGTTTTGATGTTCATATTGTCGAAATTGGTGGCACCATTGGTGATTACGAGGGGCTTAGTTTTGTAGAGGCAATTAGGGAATTAGGCCTAAGACTTGGCCCAGACAATTGCGTTTTTGTTCACGTGGTATATTTGCCTTACCTGGGGGCCAGTCAAGAATTTAAAACGAAACCAGCTCAAAACGCCGTCCGCGAGCTTCGAGGTCTGGGTATTGTACCTGATGTTTTAGTTGTAAGGAGCGAATCAAAACCGCCACGTGGCGTAGTAAGTAAACTTAGCTTATTTGCTGGTATAGATTCAGGTGCCGTAGTTCTTTTACCAAATGCCAAAAGTATTTACCAAGTTCCACTAACTTTAGAAGATAGCGGAATCGCTAAAGTAATTTGTACGAAAATTGGACTAAAAACCAAACGTCCAGCCCTAAAAGCCTGGCGAGAAGTTGCTAAACGCGCCGTCAAAACAAACAGTAAAGATATAAGTATTGGCATATTGGCAAAATATCTCGATAACCAAGACACTTACATATCAGTAAGTGAGGCCCTGCATGCAGCAGCCTGGTGGCAAGATTTGAATTTAAATATTAACTGGATAGATACCGAAAATTTAGATTCTACTAACATAAAACAAATTATTTCTTCGTGTGACGGTATCGTTGTTCCCGGTGGCTTTGGGGTCCGTGGGTTGGAGGGCAAAATATTAGCGGCTCGTTTTGCTTTGAAACACAAGGTTCCGTATTTAGGACTCTGTTTAGGCCTTCAAATGGCAGTAATTGCAGCGGCGAGAAATGCAGGGCTCGAATCTGCTACATCAGAAGAAATAGATGCCGATGCCAAAGATAAAGTGATCCACACCATGCCCGAGCAACAAGGCAAACAAAACACTGGTGGTACGATGCGTCTGGGTGATTATCCGTGCCAAATAAAAAAAGGGAGTCTAGTTTATAAAATTTACGGGCAAGAAAATATTACCGAGAGACATCGTCATCGTTTGGAGTGCAACAATGCGTTCCGGGACCTTTATCAACTTTGGGGGATTAAAGCCACTGGCTTAAGTCCGGACGGCGAGCTGGTTGAAATTATCGAGGGAATCGACCATCCGTATTTCGTTGCTAGTCAATTTCACCCCGAATTTAAATCTCGGCCTAATCGTCCACACCCAATGTTTGCAGGATTAATTTTGGCATGTAAATCAAACCATATATTAAAAAAATAAAAGCTTATGGTAGGATATTAATATGGATGACCAACAAAATGCACCACAAACACCAATAGTTCCAAACGAGCCCCAGGTATTTCAACCTGCCGAATCAAGTGCTCCAATTCCAGAAAATAGTCAACCTACAACATTAGCACCAACCCCTCAACCTGTTGTGACTGTTCAACAAACGGCTGAAGCCGCGCAAGTTAACTCAAACAATTTTTCTTCACCGCAGGGCTCAACTCTACCGTCTACAGGTTCGCCATCTGGGGCGGGTAAAAAAATTCTTTTAGTCGAAGATGACGATGCGCTAGCCAATGTATATCAGACCAGACTAGAGTCCGAAGGATTTCAGACTCAGCGTGTAGCAAACGGTGAGGAGGCATTACAATCTGCCTTGCAGTACAAACCTGATCTTATAGTTTTGGATGTAATGATGCCGAAAGTCAGCGGTTTTGATGTGCTGGATATTTTGCGTAATACACCGGATACTTCAGGCGTAAAAATTGTGATGTTAACGGCATTGAGTCAAGATGCCGACAAAGAACGCGCCAAAAGTCTTGGGGTCAATGAATACCTAGTAAAATCCCAAGTTGTTATTGCAGATGTAGTGGAACGAATCAAGCACCAACTCGGCATAGCCTAGAACCAAACGACAGCTCAAAAATATAATTGCTATTAAATAAAGCTTATGCTATAATGTTTAGAGTTAAAAAATAAAACAAATATGTCAGAATTTCCAACCCCAACTCCAGGTGAAGCTTTTCGCCCCTCTCTAAATCAAGAACTAGGTATACCTAATAACAATGACTTTGTTGTACAAAGAAGTGACGGAACCCAAGAAACGGGATGGGGAATAACAGGCACTGTTCGTAATCTGGGTGAGGATTTCGACCGCGTTAGGGTTATCAAGAGAGATCCCCAAAATCCGGATGCATTTTTAGAAAAACTGGTTACTACAGACAGATTAAGGTCTTGGCAGTTGCCGCTTGAAGAAGAGGTTGGAGGGGGTGAAGACTTAATCGGTGGAGTACCTGGGTTTATCGCACCAGAAGCTCCAACCAGAGACGAATCAGGACAGCCATCAGGAGAAGAACGATTTGTAAGAGGCACGGGTTTTATGGGTGATCCAAGACGAGTAATTGGCCACTCAAGCAATCCTAATAATGAAGCAATGCAAGCCCTAGCTGATGAACTTAACCGGGGCGATCCACCAAGTTAAGAGGTTGGTCTATTCGACGGTGACTTCTGTACGGATAACGCTTTTGCCGCTAAACAACCGAACTCGGCGTTTGGCAAAACCCACAATACCATCTTTGGCGGCATGAATAGTAAAATTGCGACTTAAATATGTGCCATTTCCGGCACGTTTTGTTTGGCCAACTTGACGTACAATTACCTGACCCGTTTTGACTTTTTCGCCACCAAAAAGCTTAACGCCTAGCCGTTGGCCAGGACTATCGTGAACATTTTTACTGGATCCACCAGCTTTTACTTTACTCATTATTGTTCCTGCTTAAATTCTTTCCAATACCACGAGTTCGCGGCCGACAAATTGACCTTCGCGGTGATAAATCAGCGCGTCATCACGTGCATGTGCAAATCGAATCCGATTATAGCCTAATTCCTCGAGAGAATCAAGCATTTTAAGGTGTTTAAAGCTATTGCCGACACGCCACGCTGGAATGGCAATGCACATTCTTAAGCCGGCATTTGTTTGCCGTGCAACATTTTGCAGAAACTTTTTATGTATTATGTTGACATCTTGCATGACGTCTTGAAGAACGTCGGGTTTTGGCGCAGAAGAGAAGGGGCGGCCAAGATACGTCTCGCATGCGATAGACTGCAACGGAAATGGTACTCGTTTAGCATCCACAACCAAGCCGTCTTCAACTTTGAATTCTGATGTTTCCCACGTCATCGATGTTGCGTCACCAAGTTGCCAGTTACGACTCAGATTTTCTATCTTCGGGAATTTGCTTGCGAGCCAGTCCAAGTTTGCGCGGGTGTAATTTCCCATTCTTGGGTCGATATCTGACGCGCTTACTGAATATCCCATTAACAATGCTTCCTGCAAAACTACACCAGTACCGCAAAATGGGTCAAGCACAATATTATCATCGTTAGGGCGTGCTAAATTGATGATGATTTGGGCAAGTTTAGGTGGTAGCATGCCCACACGTGCATCACGTTTGGGTCGGGCTTGGTCGCGGGCGGTGTATGCTTCGATGTCTTGCTCGGCAACGGTTTGTGCCAGAAGCGTTCGGTTTCCATCGCGTATAAAGATTAGTTCCCAACCTAGTTCGCCAGTAAGGTGGTTATGTATAACTTGCGGACTAGAAAGTGCTGCGGATTTGTTTGGGACGATGCGAACAGAACGCCCTTGTGTTTTGATGATTTTTTTAAGAATAAGCCCTGTAGCATTGATGCGTTTTGGGTTGATTTGCATATTGTAAGCACTTATCCCCAATTTTAGTTTTCCACCTTCAGGTAAATATTTTAAATACCCCGGTATTGTGTTGACCAAGTAATCTTGAAGCTCATCCCAGTTTGTGGTTTCCAGCCATGTTAATATTCTTGATATCTTTAAAGATCCACCAAGCCGAGCAAATGGCACATCTTTAGCATCGACAGAGCTTAGGGCAAAACCACTACCAAGCGGTAAAATGTTATCAGCGCCAAACAGGCTTTCAAGTTCAGCTAGGCCAAGAGCGGGCTGTCTGCCCAAGATAAATACACTTTTCACCCCTGAATTTTACTCCGAATAACCAATTTCCACCAGCTAAACTACAAACCATACAATTTTATTAACCTATAGTTTAATAAAATTGTATGAGTGGTGGAGTAAATAATTGGTGGGTGATTCGGCAAAAGGAGCGGTATAATATGGCGTATGAGTTCAGATTCTGGCCGAGTAAATTGGCGGTTAATTCTTACGGTTTTTACTTTTTTAGCATTAACAGCTATTATTTATGCTTTAAGGCAACAGATATTTGATACACTCACAAACTTGCGTCGTGTAAATATTTGGGCACTTCCTTTAATGCTTTTATGGCAACTTTTTAATTATCACAGCTACAGCAAGCTTTATCAGGGTACATTCAGCATATTGGGTGAAAAATTAAGGTACAGATCACTTTTTAGGGTAATGTTGGAACTTAATTTTGTAAACAATGTTTTTCCTAGCGGTGGGGTATCTGGATTTTCATACTTTGGAGTAAGAATGAAAGATGCCGATGTACCGGTAGCTAAATCTACGCTGACACAACTAATGCGCTTTATATTCATTTTTGTATCGTTTCAGGTGCTGCTGGTTTTGGGTCTGGTAGCATTAGCTGCCGAGGGCAAGGCAAATAGTTTGATGTTACTAGTAGCAGGTTCGGTCGCAACTTTGGTGGCGGTCGGCATATTACTCACTATATTTATTGTTGGTAGTAAAAAAAGAATCGACGTTTTCTTTACGCTTATCACAAAACTAATAAATAAAATCATTTCGATAGTTCGCCCTAGCCGACAAGAAGCTATTAACATCCAAAGAGCTAGAAAAGTATTTGGTGAACTTCACGAAAATTATGTACTTCTTCAAGCAAATATCAGTAGGCTTCGTGCTCCATTTTTATGGGGACTTGTGGCTAATTTAAGTGAAGTTTTAACTATTTACACTGTGTATATTGCCTTTGGAGAATTTGTAAACCCAGGAGCAATAATATTAGCATATGCAGTTGCAAATTTTGCAGGCTTAGTTTCTGTATTGCCTGGCGGAATTGGAATTTACGAAGCTATTATGACTGCCATTTTGGTTGCTGCTGGAATTCCTGCAGCACTTAGCATTCCAGTGACAATCATGTATCGAGTATTAAATATGCTTATTCAATTACCTCCAGGATACATCGCCTACCACAAGGCCCTTCACCTCGACAGAAAAAAATTGACATGATTATCGAGGAGGTTTTTTCAGTTACGGATTTTGTAGCGGTTTTTAACCAGACATTGGAGTACGCGTATCCTAGCGTTTCGATTGCTGGTGAGCTGGCAAACTTTCGGGTTAGCAAAGGCAAGTGGGTGTATTTTGACCTTAAGGATGATTACTCTATCGTGAAGTTTTTTGGCACGGTGTATCAAATGCCTGGACCGCTTGAAGATGGTCTAATTGTCGAGGTGCGAGGCGCGCCACGTTTGCATACTCAATTTGGTTTTAGTATTACGGTGCATAGTCTTCGACCAGTAGGCGAGGGGTCGATTCAGAAAGCGGCAAATTTACTGGAGGCACAATTAGCCAAAGAGGGCTTGTTTGTACCAGAGCGCAAGCGCGCCTTAACTACACCACCGCAATCTATTGGTCTGATAACATCTGGCGAATCAGCCGCCTATTACGATTTTATAAAAGTTATAAATGCTCGATGGGGAGGTGTCGATATCAAATTTGCAGATGTGCAAGTGCAGGGCGAGCCAGCGGTGGGGCAGGTGGTGCGGGCAATCGATTATTTTAACGCGCACGCGCAAGTGGATGTGTTAGTTATTACACGTGGTGGCGGCAGCGCCGACGATTTGGCGGTTTTTAGTAGCGAACAAGTCACTCGTGCTGTAGCCGGAAGTCGCACTCCTACAATGGTGGCAATCGGACATGAGGTTGATGTAAGTCTCGCCGAGCTGGCCGCAGATCTGCGAGCCAGCACACCCAGTAACGCCGCCGAGTTGATTGTACCAGATCGAGGTCAGATGGCTAAGATGTTATCTGACCTGAGAAATGCACTGCAGTTCGATGTTTCAAGTCAAATTACAAAGGTTCAACAAGACCTTGTATTTGTGGGCTCTGGGCTTGCTCTGTTAATCGACAATACAATGAAACTTGCGACTCAGAAATTATTAGTTATTCGTGAATTAGTCCAAGCATACAACCCAATAGCAATTCTTGGCAGGGGCTACGCAGTTGTACGCGTTAGCAATAAAGTTGTATCATCTGTTCAGACGTTGAAGCGAGGCCAAGCAATTGAAGTTCAGCTGGCCGATGGTAAAATTAGTGGCGACATAACAGCCGTGGAGAATTAGTAAAATACATGACAAAATTATCCAAAACTTATCAGCAAATGCAAACCGAGCTTGATGAATTGGTTGGTTTGCTACGTAGCCAAAATGTCGATATCGACATTTCGCTTAAGCAGTACGAGCTAGCTATGTTGCTTATCAACGAAATGGAAGCTTACTTAAAAACAGCAAAAAATAAAGTGACCAAAATTAAAAAAGATTTTTCGGCGTAGGCTGTAAAGACATGGAAGTATTTTGGATGGTCGCGTGGATTGCTGCGGTTATATTGGTACTTCTTTTTGCTTTGGTGATTTTAGTTGGCGCACCATTTTTGCCAACCTTGCGAGCGCATGTAGACCCCGCTTTCGAACTCTTGGCATTAAAGCCTGGTCAAACCATGCTCGAACTGGGTAGTGGCGATGGCCGGATGCTTATTGCGGCCGCCCAGCGGGGCATAAAAAGTGTGGGATATGAACTAAATCCTTTATTGTTCATGTATTCGTGGCTTATCACTCGAAAATATCGTAAATATGTACTAGTTATATGGGGTGATTACTGGCGAGTTTCATGGCCACAAGCTGACGGAATTTTTGTGTTTTTGTTAAACCCATATATGAAAAAACTGGATAAAAAGATTATTCAATATCAGCAAGATTTTGTCAAACCAATTAAGCTAGTAAGCTTTGCATTTAAAATTCCAGGCCGAAAGCCAATAAAAAAAATCGACGGCTTGTTTTTGTACAAGTACCAATAGTTTACTTCCGTCGCAGACTCCTCAACACTAGCTCTATACAATTATAATAACCTATAGGTTATTATAATTGTATAGCTTCCGAAAGGAGCAATGCAGAGCACAGAAGTGATGATATGTAGGGTGAGAAGTTTATTTATGCTTTATTTGGTAGAATATTGACATGAAACTTTTACTGACATCGGGTGGACTTACTAATGGGCCGATGGTTGAGGCTCTTCAAAAACTCATTGGCAAGCCTTTGTCCGAAGCTAAGATCGCGGTAATTTTGCTAGCTAAAAACCAGCAGGCAAAGGATAAATCGCGCGTAATAACTCAGCTGTATGAGCTAACACAGCATGGGTTTGGGTATGTTGATATTGTCGATCCTTCGGCCCGTGATGTAGATAACTGGCGCGAGCGTCTTGATGCGGTTGATTGTATTTATGTGTACGGCGGCAGTACATTCTTTTTACTTGATCAAGTACGCAAGAGCGGGTTGGATGAATATATATACAAAAATATCGACAAGTTTGTGTATGTAGGCAATAGTGCGGGCACCATTTTGGCCACACCTACAATTCGTGTAGCCAGCATGGATCCGCCAGATGAAAATCCAACAAACATCACCGATTTGAATGCACTGCATTTGCTTGATTTTGAAATAGAACCACACTGTGATGATGAGCGATATAAAATAGTAGAAGAATATTCGCAAAAGTTTGGTGTACAGATGTATGCCATTGACGACAGTACGGCAGTAAAAGTAGACGGTGACAAAATAGAAGTCATCTCCGAGGGCAATTGGAAAATATTCAACTAAGCATCAGTGACGGCGGTGTAACTTTGTGCTAACATAAGCGACAGTATGCCTCCACAAAATAAACCGTTTTCTGGGCCAGGTATTTCGGCACCGCTTCAACCACATTCAGATGTGTCTCTGGGTCCACCACCCAAAAAGGGGATGAACAAACTCATCATTCCGTTTGTGTTAACGCTGATTCTGTTTTTAGGCTCGTTGGCGTTTGCTTTTTATGCCTATGGCGGCATGATAGATTACAAAAAAAATTCTGACAAAAAAGCCGACAAAGCCGTGGCAATTGCTGTAGAAAAAGCTAAAACTGCCAAAGATAACGAATTTACCGAAAAAGAAAAGAGCCCATACAAAGAATATAAGGGTCCATCGGAGCTCGGAAGTGTTGCATTTAGTTACCCCAAAACATGGAGTGCTCATGTGAGTGAAAAGGGTACCGGAAACTCCCAATTAAACGGCTATCTACACCCTAATTTTGTACCAGCTCTAGACACCACTACTGCTTTTGCACTGCGCATCGAAGTTGTTAACAGGACTTTAGCCGAAGAATTAAAATCCATTGATGGCAAAATAAAAAGTGGTAAAGTCAGCTCAGCGCCATACTCGGCCCCAAAAGTAAGTGGCGCACTAGGTTCTCGTCTGACAGGAGAAGTTACTGTTAATCCAAAAACAACCATGATTTTGTTGCCGACACGTGACAAAACTATAAAAATCTGGACCGAATCGGATCAATTTGTTGCAGATCTATACAAAATTATTTTAGCAACGCTAACTTTTTCGCCGTAATTTAAACTTTTTAAAAATTACAGCAGCCGTTTAAGCCCATGTAGTCTTATAATATTATGTAAGAAAGAGGGTAACAACGTGGCAGGCACGCAGCCAGACGATTTGAGTGACCATGGTCGATTGATGTCGGCTTTGGCCGAACAGCTTAAACTTCCTTTGGTACAAATTGCTCATGGGCTGGAAAGCGGCGCCTATAAACCGCAAGCATTAGCTGACAATGCACGCTTAGCGATTAAGTTAATCGACAGTTATTTACTTACAAATACTCACTCTAGGCAAGAATCTTTACTGCTTGAGCCAGTTCCACTTAGTGCGGTACTGCAAGATGTTGCACATCAACTTTATGGGCACGCAAAAAGATATAACTGCCAGGTAGAATTAAATATCGCAGGCAGGTATCAACCCGTTATGTCCCACAAAAATTATTTACAAGGGGCATTATTGGCACTAGGTTACAGTTTTATCGAAGCTGCCAGCAACTCAGATACCAAAGCAACAATAACTTTAGCTGCACACCGAACCAAGCAGGGTATTAGCGGCGGTGTGTTTGGTCTAGAAAATTTACGTAGTGAATTTTTTCGCAAGGCACGCCAACTATACGGAACTGCAAATCAACCGCTTACCAGTGATTCAGCATCGAGCAGTGTAGGAATGTTTATTGCCGATACTTTATTAGGGCAAATGAATACTCCCTTACATGTGGCTCGGCACCAAAATCAAAAGGGCTTGGCCGCTACGTTTATTCCAAGCACACAGCTAAAGCTTGTTTAAAATAAGAATATGAAAATACTATTAGTAGAACCCGATAAACAACTGGCAACTTCGACTAAAAATGGCTTACAAAAACTAGGCTGTCAAGTTAGTGTAATCCGAACAGCCCAATCAGCAATACATGCAATTGATTCTCGATTACCCGATGTGGTTTTACTAGAACTTCAAATCCCTGCACATAATGGAATAGAATTTTTATACGAATTAAGATCTTATAGTGAATGGCAAAATCTGCCAGTAATTATTTACACTTTTATTCAGCCAGAAAAAATTCAAAAATTTTCAAAATCGTTAAATGAACTCGGAGTAAACACTTGGCTTTACAAACCAGAAATTTCTTTGCAGCAGCTATATGATTGCCTTCAGACAAATTTGGCTAAGGCAGCAATATATGCAACGTAATGTAACAACAGCTATTATTTTAAAAAGACTAAATTTCCAGGATGCCGACCGAATTATTACTTGCGTAACTCCGGATTTTGGAAAAATAACGCTTCTAGCACGCGGTGTACGAAAAAGTAAAAGTAAACTCGCTGGCGGTATAGAACTTTTCTGTGAAAATCAAATTACATTTATTGCCGGCAAAAAAGACATTGGCACACTTGTTTCGGCTCGGATGCAGACTAATTTTAGCCAAATTGTGAAAGATGTCGATCGAACAATGTGGGCTTATGAAGCGCAAAAAATAATCGACAATCACACCGAACAAAGAACCGAAAAAGCCTATTACGTTATTTTGTTAGATCTACTTTCTTCACTAAACGAATTAAGCATTGAACTGTCTGTAGTTAAGTCTTGGTTTTTAATGAATTTTTTATTTTTAAGTGGACATGGTATGAACTTAGATACAGATATTAATAAAACTTCACTCCAAGAAGATAAAAATTACCAATTTAGCATATCGGACAGTGCATTTTTTGAAAATGATAGCGGACCATATAATTCTAGACATTTGAAATTTTTAAGGTTATGTACAAGTCAAACTTTACATGTAGTTAATAAAATAAACGGAGCGGTTAACTTGGCTGATGATGTAAATAAACTACTCATGCAACAGATACAATTCATACACTAATTGACAATAAACCATAACCATGAAAAGATGAATGCATTATGGATCAATCACAACCAACCCAAAACGACAATTCATCAACTCAACCGGCAGACCCAATGGCTATGCCAGCTGCTGAACCTGCAATACCAGTCATGCCAGCGGCCGCACCGGCAGGAGAGGCCCCGGTTACAATGCCTCCTCAAGAACAAGAACCAAGCATGGGTGTTCAAGACGCACCAATGGAAGAAAATGGTGCATCCGACCCTGTTGCAATGCCAATGGCCGAAGCTCCAGTAGAACCTGCTGCCGCACCAGAAATGCCAGCAGATCCAAATGCTGCCGCACCAACCGGCGAAGATACAGTAGAAGATTCAGCACTATAAATTAATAAAAGCATCCTAATAAAAACCGCCCCAAGAATTAGGCGGTTTTTTACACATACAAGATACTCATATTGACTAAAAAGCATAAGTATGATAGTATACATACTATGAAGTTACTAAAATCAAATCTAAAAAATGTTGACGACCCAGACAGAGCAGCTGAAATAGCAAGTGACGCAGCGTGGAAAAATCATCATCCTGAAATAATGAAAGGCGTGGGATTAAAAAATGAAAATAGAGAGGCAAATCAACGCAAATACAATTTTGTTCACTTACCGGCGCCGGCTTCGGAAACAGATTCTAAGATAATTCCTGGCAGAACATTGGGTGATGTAGCCGCAGAGCAGAAATCCGAAAAAGCTTGGGAAATGTTAGACAGTGATACTGACGGTAGGGCAAGTGAAGTACAGGATATTTCCGAAACTTTAGGCGGACTCGCTATAGGAGACCCTCTAACCGAAGAAGTACAAGTTTTACCTGACGGTAGCGAAAAATTTCTCTACCACATTAGAAAAATATTTTCTTAGTGTGCATTTTATATACTGCTCAGATATAATATTGCTTAGTGAGCAAGAATGTAAATTTAGAAGATATTGTGTCGCTTTGTAAGCGGCGAGGGTTTATTTTTCAGGGCAGTGAAGTTTACGGTGGCTTGAGTGGCACGTGGGACTATGGCCCACTTGGAGTAGCGCTTAAGAAAAACATCATGGATTTGTGGTGGAAGATGTTTGTTACCGACCGTAACGACATGTATGGTGTAGACGCGGCAATATTAATGAATCAAAAAGTGTGGCAAGCCAGTGGTCACGTAGATACATTTACTGACCCACTCGTTGAATGCAATCAATGTCACAGCAGGTTTCGCGAAGACAAAATAGATACAAACAAATGCCCGACTTGCGGCACCCAAAACCCGTTTGGCCCAGCTCGTAAGTTCAATATGATGTTCAAGACCAATTTGGGACCTGTTGATGATGAGAATTCGGTTAGTTACTTAAGGCCTGAGACGGCACAAGGTATTTTTACCAATTTTAAAAACGTTGTTGATACTTTTTATCCAGATTTGCCATTTGGCATCGCTCAAACTGGCAAGGCCTTTCGTAACGAAATTAGCCCGCGTGACTTTGTATTTAGAGCCCGAGAATTCGAGCAAATGGAAGTTGAATTTTTTGTGCACCCTGAAGAATGGGAAGAAGCCTTTGAAAAATGGATTAATGATATTGATGCATTTCTTGAGGCTATTGGATTGCCCAAAGAATCATACCAAAAAGTGGAAGTGCCAGATGCAGACCGGGCCCACTATAGCCAGCGTACCATCGATTTTGAGTTTGACTTTCCCCATGGGCGTGACGAGTTGCTTGGCTTGGCATACCGAACTAGTTTTGATCTAGACAACATCGCAAAAAACTCTGGTAAAAGCATGGATTACACCGTAAAGGGCACAGGTGAAAAATTTGTACCCCACGTAATAGAGCCAAGCTTTGGCGTAGAACGCACAATAGTTGCCGTTTTGGCAAGCGCCTATACCGAGGACGAAGTAAACGATGAAAAGCGAGTGTACCTTAAGCTGCCAGCAAACTTAGCACCGGTAAAGACGGCCGTATCGCCACTGCTCAAAAACAAGCCAGAACTTGTAGCAAAGGCAAGGGAAGTCTACTACATACTAAAACGTGATGTTGGAGCAGTTATGTGGGATGATAACGGCAACATCGGTAAACGCTACCGCCGCCAAGACGAAATCGGCACCCCATACTGCGTCGTCATCGACTTCGACACACTAGAAGACGATTCAGTAACCGTAAGAGATAGAGATACCACCAACCAAACCCGCATCAAAATCTCCGATCTAGCCAACAAGATTTCATAGATGAGTGATACATTTGTTAAAAATCCATAATGTATAAATTTATTTGGAAGATACAAATAGACCGGAAGTTTACTGAGCAAGAGTTTATTAATTTTTGGCGTGAAACCAGTACTATTTTGCAAAAATACAAAGGCGCTGCTGGTACCATAATTCACAAAGTTGAAGGCGAAGAACGGACTTATATGGCTATTGCTAGTTGGCAAACTAAAGCAGATAGGGATGCAATGCAAGCCGATACCGATAGTGGTGATTCTGAACTGGCTAAACGATGGCAAAAATACCCAAAGAATAGTGAGTGGGGCAAAACTGAATTCATAGGACGAATTGAAGAAATTGACAATGTTAAGCCCGAAAACATCCGAAAATTTTGGAAAAAGTAAGATTATTGTACTAAAGTGTTAGAATAATAGTGTAAATTTACGGAGGCACAATATGTTAGGCGAGAGCACAGTTTTTGCTACGGTGGCGGTCAAGGATATAAATAGTGCAAAAGAATTTTATAGTGGTACATTGGGATTAAAACAAACCGACGAAAACCCAGGTGGGGTAACATTTAGTAGTGGCTCAGGTAAGATATTTGTATATCAAGCACCAACAGCTGGTACTAACCAGGCAACTTGTGCGGCATGGGAAGTTAATGGCATCGAGGCAATCGTTGAGGGTCTAAAAGCCAAAGGCGTTACCTTTGAACAATATGAAGTACCTGGAACTACAAGGGAAGGTGATATTCATATCATGGGCAACATGAAAGCCGCATGGTTTAAAGACCCTGACGGCAATATTCTAAATGTGGTTAGTTTAGGTTGAAATTGTAAGTATATAGCTAAATTTATAAATTGATTGGGGATGATATTTATGAAAAAACTATTACCAATTATAGTTGTTTTGTTAATTGCAATTGGCGGGGGTGGATACGTTTTATTCAAAAAGTCTGATGATAAAAATACTGGGAACCAAAATTCTCAACAATCCCAAAATAATAATTCCGAGTCATCAAAAGAAAATAAAACCGCAAACGAATCAAAATTGTATGATCCATGCACTTTATTTGCATATGAAGATTTTGCCAGAATTTGGAGTTTGGCCGAAGTAAAACAGACAAAAGTCGACAAAGAATTAAAAAATTCCGACCATACGGTTAATAGTTGTAACTTTGAGCAAGCCAATGACGGAAGTGTAGCCGGAATGTCTAATGCCTATAATTTCGTTGTGAGTGTTCTAAAATTTGACTCAGCCGATGCAGCAAAGGCACGCTTTAATGCCGATAAAGATTCTATCGCTCAATTATCTTCCAGAAGAAACGAACTGGAAAGCACAACTCAAGTTGGCGATGGAACTTACTTTAATGTAGCAGCTTCAGGTGAAATAGTAATAAAAACCGAGAGTTACATAGTAGTTTTAAAAGGCAATCATATAATCGAAGTTTCTTCGGTAAGAATTGACGGAGTTGACCAAACTCAAAATCGACAAAACTTAATTACACTAACAAAAGCTAAACTCTAAAATTTTAAAGACTCCATCATTTCGATTTAATTGACAATTGGGCGTATACTTTATTGTATAAATAAGGAGAAGTTCAATGGAAGTACAAGTTAATATATGGGGTGTACTGGCTGGTACTCTGGTAGCTATGCTGGTTGGTAGCATATGGTACGCTCCACAAGTTTTTGGAAATACCTGGAAGAAATTAGTTAAATTAGACGAGAAAAAAATGAAATCCGAGGCGGGTAAAGCGTATATTGGTATGTTAATTTTATCGCTGATTTCGTCTTATGTAATTGCTCATGTAGCATACCTGAGTAGTACTTTTTACAATGTTTCGCTTACTCAAGCAGGCATCACTACCGGATTATGGCTATGGGTTGGTATCGCATTACCGGTAATTGCCGGTAATGGAATGTTCGAACAACGTCCAAAAAATTTAATACTACTAAACGTAGGTAATCAGTTAGTAACTATGGTATTGGTTGGGTTTACGATAGGCGCAATTGGCGTCTAATAAAATATAAAAAGCGAGCTTTATAATAGTTTAAAAAAATTGAGCGAGGGATATTTAGTGGCAAGTAATAAATTTAATTTTAGTAATTTGAAGGCGCTTTATTTTAACTGCACACTTAAAAAATCTCCTGAGCCAAGTCACACAGAGCTACTCATCGATGTAAGTAGGCAAATTATGGAAAAACAGGGTGTAAGTACCGAAGTAATTCGTCCTATTGATCAGGATATTGCTACTGGTGTTTACCCAGACATGACAAAGCATGGCTGGAAGAGTGACGGCTGGCCTAAGATCTATAAAAAAGTACAATCCGCAGATATTGTAGTTCTTTGTGGGCCAATTTGGCTTGGTGACAATAGTTCGGTAATGAAACAAGTTATAGAAAGGCTATATGCTAACTCACACATATTAAACAATCAAGGCCAATACGCCGATTACGGCAAAGTTGGTGGCTGCTTAATAACCGGCAACGAAGATGGTGTCAAGCATTGTGCTATGAATGTGCTTTATAGTCTTGGGCACCTTGGTTACACTATTCCGCCTCAGGCCGATGCCGGCTGGATAGGCGAAGCTGGACCAGGTCCAAGTTATGGCGACAAAATTGCAAACGGTAAGCTAGCAGGACTGGATAATGATTTTACGAATCGAAATACAACTTTTATGACATGGAACTTAATGCATATTGCTGATATGTTGAAAAAATCTGGCGGTGTTCCTGCCTACGGTAATCAGCGAAGTAAATGGGATGCTGGGGCTAGATTTGATTTTGAAAATCCCGAATATCGCTAATTTTACGGTGTAATCGGTGTTTCGGTGAATTTTACGTTGCTTGGCACGCTTAATATTGATTCGTCTACTGACCAACTTCGGCACTTCATGCTGAAATTTTTTCCTGCCGTTTGCGTACTACTGGTGGTTGGTGAACCAGTACTATTTGGTTGAATAGTTTTTGTGTCGAACACGATCCCGAAACTTCCACCATCTGTTTTGGTCCAGCTGTAGCTTTTTTCGCTGGTTACTAATGTATTTGATTCTCCTGTATTTCCTCGCTCGGTAGTTAGATTGAGTGAAATACGTCCGCGACCTTTACCATCGGTGTACATTGTGCCAGTGCCACTACCGCCGCTGTCGCTGTAGCTTAGGTTACATTTTCTTGCCATACCAGCACTTCTAAAAGTTTCCAAGCTGCCTTCGACGGCTTCTTCGGAGTCTTCATTATTACTTTGAGTATTTTGATTCGCCGGTGGGTTCTGTGAACTAGCAGTAGAATTACTATCAGTTTTTTTATCATCCTTGTTTAAAAAAATAAATCCACCAACGGCGGCGATTGCTACTATCACTCCAACCACAATCATAGTCAATTTATTCATAAGTTCCTCCTAATTAATATCATTAAGTATGCTCTATTAATATTCTAAATGCTAGCATGAGCAATTTTTAAAGCTCAATAGTTGGTGTATCATGTTGCGTGCCATGGCAACAAGTGAACCCGATAAATTTAATGAGCTAATGTTTGAGACTTTTGGCCTTGAAGGCGCAAGGCAATTTGCCACTCTGCAAGCCTATACGACTGAACCCTTCAACGTTTCGGTAGCTGACATGGTGAGTATGTTCGAAACTTTGCCGCAAATTGACCCAAGTGTTAAGGACGATGAAGAAGCTCTGAGAGACGGTGTTATAACGGCACTATCTCCGTTACTACCGGTTGATACGGGAGATTTAATTGAATTAAGTCGCGCCCGATCTTATTTAAACGACGACATTTTTTGTCAACTACCCGATGGTGTTAAGATTATCGGCAGCTGGTTGGGGCTATCTGTCGGAACTTGGTTCGATACACCTGTGGATGAATATTTTAACTATCCTGAACTGTATACCCGTGAAGCCGGATTATGTGCCTGCTTGGACCTGGTTACTATTTCTTACTTAGACGAGCAACGCCAGACCGCCGATATTGTGGTGCCCTTAGAACATGGGCTTCCAGAGTGGCGAAGGGTAATAACCCCGTTTTAATAAACCCAACTAGTGTATTATTAAGTAGATGATCAAAAAACGCCAGAGACCCACGGCATATGCTTTTATAGATAGTCAAAACCTAAACCTTGGCGTACAAAAAGTCGGCTTTAAGATGGACTGGCGCAAATTCTATTACATGTTGACAACCAAATATAATGTCAAAAAAGCTTTTATGTTTATTGGCCATATGCCTGAATACGAAGATCTTTACATGCAAATGCACGACATCGGATTTTTAGTGGTGCTTAAGCCAACTCACGAAACTCACAAACTGCCGACTGATCCGAATATGCCGCAAAAGCCCGAAAATTCTGAGGAGAAAAAGATAATAAAGGGTAATATTGATGCCGAATTAGTTCTATGGGCTATGAAAGAACTTTCAAATTACGACAAAGCAATTATAGTGAGTGGTGACGGCGATTTTTACTGTCTGGCTGAGTATTTACACGAAGTTAATAAACTTGGACATATTATGACTCCCAATTGGCAATATTCGGGCCTGCTAAAACCGTTCGAAGACAAAATCATAAGGCTTGATAATTTAAAACGACAGTTAGCCTATAAATCTCGGTCAAAAAAAACAGTTCATAAAAAAATCTAGACAAAACTCGGTTAAACAATGCATACTCTTAGCAGTAAAAGGAGTTTATTATGCTGGTAGAGGTGAATTTATTAGCAGTAATTTTAGCGGCTGTAAGTAGTATGGCGGTAGGGGCTTTTTGGTACGCCAAATCGGTATTTGGCGCCGACTGGCAAACATTAACTAGATTAACAGACAAGCAAATTGCCCCAAAAGCATCAAAAGCTTTACCGGTTGCATTCGTTACTTCGCTTGTCATGGCGTATGTGTTGGCCCACGTGGCATTCATATCTAATTATTTTTTTAGACATTCATTTTTACAAGATAGTGTTACTATTGCAGTGTGGATGTGGCTGGGTTTTCAGGGCCTAAGAGTGATAATGCACGACACATTTGAACAGCGACGTAAAAAACTGACCTTGATAAATATTGGTAACGACTTTGTTACAATCGTTGTTATGGGGCTGATCATCGGCTGGATTGGTATCTGAGCCTCTCGTGTTAGTTTATGATACTGTTTCGTGGCGTAGATCTTAATCTCCACTTCGAGTCCGTTCCTCTTACCGTTGGAGATGCTAGCTCTATCGCTGAATCAGGTATTCGTTTGGTAGCGCTAACAAGATTTGAACGAAAATTACCAATGTTTCCTAAGTAACCAAGAGTCTGAGCTACATCGTATATTTCCGATATACCGGTCGACCCGCTAGCGTTATTTAATTGCCTTAAAGCACGTGTTGCTAGATCATGTGCTTCAAACATTCTAGGAAATCTTTGCTCGTCTATTGGACCAAATGCTCTTCTAATTTGATATGGGATGTCGGCGGAAATTAATGCCGAATCCATACGCTCATGACCATCTTGAAGAATTATTGGGTCTCGGTTTCGGTAACCGTCTATTAATTCTTGAAATTGGGCTGTAACATCACGTAGTAGTTGTGTTGCTTGCCAATATCGAATATTTTTAGGTCCGCGTTTAGTAAGTGTTAAAAATCCAGTGCTTACCAATGATTTAAGCTGGCCTTCTATCATGTTGCGCTCTATCTCAAAACCACCTACTAGATTGCTAACTTTTTCGCGGTCGAAACTTCCGGTTTGGCTGGCTAACATACTCATAATTGCAAGTCTTTTTATATGTGTGTAAGAATTCTCATTTTCGTCATTCGGGACAACATGGTTTCGTTTTCCGATTACGTCTTCAAGTCTTAGGTGCATCGGTGCGCCCGCTATCCTAGTTAGCATTTGACCAGATATAGAGCGAAGTAATATTCCATATGGGGTTAACCAAACAAATTCTCGTGAAGTAGACTGTGACGAACTACCAGTGTCTTGGGTCGCAAAATTTAATGCAGCTGGGCTAAAGAAGTTCCGTAACTGCCTCCTTAAAACGTGTATATTTAAGGGTTCTAGTTTTGTAGCTCCTGTTTCTTCAATTTTGCTATGAAGCTCATTTATACTTTTTGGGGTTTCGCTTAAAAGTCCCGTTACCAAGCAGCGATATTCATTAGTGCAGTGCGACAAAGTCATTTCTAATTCAAACGGAGACATTGTATCCGGTAGAGGTTCATGTAGGCTTGGGTCTTGTTCGTAAAGTCCAATAAAATTTTGTAAACTTTCATGTTGTTGAGGTGTTTGTGATGTCATTGCTCAATATTTTTATCACACAATGTGTTCAATAACAAAAGCGTAATGGCGCGTCTAGGGTATAATTAACATTAATATATGGATAAGCAGTTTTTTCCTGAACATTTTTATTGGGGGGCCAGCACGGCCTCGCATCAGGTAGAAGGTGGTACGGTAAACCAATGGACTATCTGGGAATTGGCTCACGCTAAACAACTCTCTAAAACTGCCGAACAGCGACTAGACTGGCTACCAGATTACAAACACATAAAATCAAAAGTCGAAGACCCACAAAATTACATATCTGGCAATGGAGTCGAACATTTTAAGCGCTACAAAGAAGATTATAGAATCGCCAAATCCCTAAATCTAAATGCGCTAAGATTTGGTATTGAATGGTCGCGGGTTGAGCCGGTGGAAGGACAGTGGGATGAAGAGGTTTTTGAACATTACCGAAAAATGATCTTGGAAATGAAGGCCAAAGGCCTGGAGCCATTTTTAAATTTATGGCACTGGACAATGCCCACATGGTTTGCTGATCAGGGAGGGTTTACAAAACGTGGTAATGTTAAGTTTTTTGAGCGGTTTGTTCAGAAAATTGCCGATGAATTCGGTCACAATTTACGACACGTTATTACAATTAACGAACCAAATGTCTATACAACATTCAGTTATTTAACCAAAGAGTGGCCGCCCCAGGAAGGTAATTTACTGCACGCTGCGATGGTAATTTGGAATTTAGTTTTAGCGCACAAACGAGCGTACAAAATTTTAAAGCGCAAAAATTCTAAACTACTGGTTGGTGTCGCTACCCAGCTTGCTAACATTCAGGCCAAACGACCAAGAAATTTATTTGACGAATTTTCAGTAAAAATTATGCGCTACGTTTGGAACTGGTTTTTCTTAAATCGGATACGTCGCCATCAAGATTTTGTGGGATTTAATTATTATTTTTCGGACTATTACACGGGGTTTTTGAAACGCGACAACCCAAAAGTTCCGGTGAATGATTTGGGTTGGTATATGGAACCCGAAGGTCTTTACCCACTATTACTAAGAACTTGGACCCACTATAAAAAACCAATTTTCGTTACCGAAAACGGTGTCGCCGATGAGCAAGATCAATACCGCAGATGGTGGCTAGAAGAAACCATCATTGCTATGGAGCGAGCGATCAGCGAAGGGGTTGAATTGAAAGGTTACTTTCACTGGAGTCTTTTGGACAACTTTGAATGGAAGTACGGTTGGTGGCCGAAATTTGGTTTAGTTGAAGTTGATCGCAACGACGGTATGAAGCGCAAGGTTCGACCCAGCGCTGTTTGGTTTGCCGAAAAAATAAAGAAAATCTAGGCAATTAAGTCAGTAGCGTAGGTAACAAAAGGCCTAACACCACATATTGTGTTTTATGCACAAGTAAATCAAAGTTGTGGATAACTTTGGCAATAATCTTTTCAATAAATCAAAAAAGTACTTGCAGTGGGTCGGTGTGGGTAGTATATTCATCTCAGTGGGTAAACGTGGGTAGTCCAAAATAGATTGCCACCGACAAAAATAAAAACCACTAGCAGCTTAAACAACAACCAATGGCCACGGTAGACTATTTCGAAAGGAAGCTTGACGATAAGCGGCGGTTAACCATACCGACCGAGCTTCGCGCTGAGTTTTCTACAGGAGTAGTTATTACCAGGGGGTTTCAGGACTATTTACACCTGTACCCTAAATCGGTCTGGGACGAACAAGTAGAGTCGCAACTTCAGGGAAATATCCTTGACGAAAAAACTGCTGACTTAAACGTTCAATTCCGAATGGGCAAATCAGAAAGCGTGCTGGACGCAAAACAAGGTAGATTTACCATCGATCAGCAGCTGTTAGATTATGCTGGCATCAACAAGGCGATTGTTGCCGTAAGAGCAGGAAAATACTGGCGAATATTAGCAGGATAATTCGGCTACGATTCGAAATAGCGAACTTTTACAACTTAAAACCAATCAGATAGAAAACCTGACTCGAGGTTGGCTATCTGGCAGTCAGCAGGTGGTAAAAGGGCACCACCTTTAAAAACCCTCGTACCTTACATCAAAACACCTCCCAAAACTCCACCTCACACATAAGTCTCTCAATAGTTTGGAAGTAACGAGTTTGAAGATTTTTAAAATCTTACACATTTTGTAAACTCGTAACATACGGCCAAACTGTTTAAATCAAAAACAAAAACACCAAAAAAACAAAAAGTTGACTGCTGGATAGGTGACCTTGCAAAAACAAAAAGTAATTGCAAGATAAGCTATCAATGCCCGGCATGGAATCCGAGCATTCATAGTAAACCCTTGCAAAAACAAAAACAAAAAGTTTTTCATGAAAGACACACACCAAAAAAACCAAATCAAACACATTCCGGTATTATTAGAACCGGTTCTGTCATATCTAGACCTAAAGGAAGGGGAAAGCTACCTCGACCTAACGGCTGGCTATGGCGGGCACGCAGGTCAAATACTAGGACGCACCTTGGGTTATAACCATGCCTTTCTCGTCGATCGCGATCAAAGCGCAATTGATTTCTTGCAAACAAAATTTGCAGGTCGAGGCGTAACACTGTTGCACCAAGACTTTTACTTAGCAGCAAAAAAACTGTTAGATGAGGGACATCGATTCGACATTATATTGGCGGATTTGGGTGTGTCGTCACCGCACCTAGAAGATGCGAGTCGGGGATTTAGCTTCCAATCTGATGGTTCGCTAGATATGCGAATGGATCAAAACCAAGACTTAGACGCTGAAAAGTTAATAAATAATAATAGCGTAGAAGAACTTGAAAAAATCATTCGGGTTTTTGGTGAAGAACCAAGGGCAAAAAAAATCAGTCTAGCAATTGTGCAAAACCGTCCAGTAATGTCCACCAAACAACTTGCAGAAATTATATTAAATGCAATCGGTGGTAAAAGGCAAAAAACGCATCCGGCAACAAAAACATTCCAAGCTTTGCGAATAGCAGTAAACAGTGAGCTTGAGCTATTAACAAATGCCTTACCGATTTGGATAGAGCTATTAAAACCAGGAGGGCGAATTGCGGTTATCAGCTTCCACAGTCTTGAAGATCGATTGGTCAAACAAGCATTTAGTGAAGTTTCTGGTAATCGTTACGACGCCAGCTTGCAACTTTTGACAAAAAGTCCAATTGTTGCGGTAGCGGAAGAAATTGCTTTCAATCCGCGTTCACGTAGCGCAAAGCTACGCGTCGCCGTTAAAAAATAAAAACAAAAGAAAGGGAGATCCAAAATGCCAATTCAGGTAAAAAGCCTCTCCCGTGCATACAAAGTTAAAGTCCGCGTCGGCTAAAACTTTGCCTTGCGCTAAAATTGGTGTTTGCTTGTAGCAATACAGGCAAACACCACCAAAACAAAAACAAAAAATGACATATTCATCAAGTGTGGCTATCAATCGGCATCGATTTGGTGGACGCAACCAAAACACAACAACATTTCAAGCCCAGGCAAAAACTCTTGGCCCGGTGAGCAACACCGTAATCTTGATTATAATGACCTGTTTGCTGGGACTGCTTTATTTAACTCAGGTAACTAAAACTAATAGTTATAGTTATCAAATCAGCGAGTTAACAAGTAGGCAAACCCAGCTTAAAAGCGAAAAAGCAGAACTGGAAGTTAACTCGGCTCGCTTGCAGGCTCTGGACAGGGTAAAAGAAAGCCAAGTTGCCAAAAATTTAGTTTCGGTTGCTCCTAGTGCTACTATTCAAAACTAACTGTGGTTAAAAGTGTATGACACCGAACCCTAAAGTCAATGAATTGACGCGTGTTCGTATATGGTACGCGTTGTTGATTTTGATAACGGTGGCTATTGTTGTTAGATTATTTTTTCTTCAAGTTATCAGATACGATTACTATTCCAAAGCGGCTTTATCAAAGCAATTAAAACAATATGAAATACCAGCCGACCGCGGACATATTTTAGCTCACGATGGCCGATCTACAACGTCCCTCGTGTTAAATGAAACAAAGTATACGGTTTTTGCAGATCCCAAATTTATTACCAACCCAAAAGACGCTGCTCGTGACGTTCAAAGAATTATTGGTGGAGATGCTGGTGAAATTGAAAAAAAAATGCAAAGTGATTCCCGTTATGTTGTGTTGGCTAAAAAATTAGACAAGAATCAAAAACAAAAAATCAACGATTTAAAAATAAATGGCCTTGGCACCAGGGAAGTACCTGTACGTACTTACCCTCAATCACAACTTGCGGCCCAGCTACTTGGTTTTGTTGATGATGAAGGAATAGGCAAGTATGGTGTCGAGGAAGCGCTTAACGATGAACTTAAAGGTGCTCCAGGAGAATTAAAAGCAATTACCGATGCCCAGGGTGTGCCTCTGGCATCGAATAAGGACAACATTATTAAAGACCCTAAAGCTGGCGATAGTTTATTGCTCACAATCGATGTTGGAATTCAAAAGCGCCTAGAAGACATATTAAAGCAAGGTTTGGACATAGCAAAATCTAGCTCGGGCAGTGCACTTATTATGGATCCAAACAGTGGAGCAGTTAAAGCCATTGCAAATTATCCGACATATAACCCGGCAGAATTTTTTAAAGTAGAACAAAAGGACCAACTAGTATTTACAAATGCTGCCGTAAGTGCACCTTTAGAAGTGGGGTCGGTCATGAAATCCTTTACGGCGGCTGCCGCCATCGACATGGGAGTTGTTAGCAAAAACACCAGTTATTTTGATCCTTCACAGTTTAAGGTTGGCGATAAAACCATTACCAATATTGAAGAAGACGGTGGTGCCGCACAAAGAACGGTAGCCGACATACTACAACTTTCATTAAATACTGGCGCAACCTGGCTATTAATGCAAATGGGTGGTGGCGAAATTAACGAGCAAGCACGTACCAGGTGGCATGATTATTTAACGAATCACTATCAATTTGGAAAATTAACCGGAATCGAACAAGGTTACGAGGCACCTGGCGTAGTCCCGCACCCAACAGAAGGTTTTGGTCTTAATATTCAGTTTGCAAATACTGCTTTTGGTCAGGGCATGACTAATACGCCACTACAACTGGGGGCAGCCTTGTCATCTATCATAAATGGCGGAAAATATTACAAACCTCACCTGGTAGAAAAAAGAATCAAAAATGATGGAACAGAAATTATTACCGAAAAAAAGGTTGTACGCGAAAAGGTCGTTAGTGATCAGGTTAGCTCTGACATGCGAGATCTAATGGAAAATGTCATCAGTAAGAACTATCTGGTATATGGCATGAAGAACCTAAGGCAAGAATTTAGGGTGGGCGGAAAGACGGGTACCGCGGAAGTGCCAAAACCTGGTGGCGGATATTATGACGATAGATTCAACGGAACGTTTATTGGTTACGTTGGAGGCGACACACCCGAGTATGTAATTATCGTAAGGGTAAATGAACCTAAAATAGACGGTTATGCCGGCGCCAGGGCAGCCGCACCAATATTCGTTAATCTAACTAATATGTTAATCGACAGTTTTGGGGTAACACCAAAAAGCCAATAGCGCTATAATAAGTAGAACTAAACAGGAAATAATATGGACCAAATACTCAGTATCACCGTAGAAATAAACACCGTAATCAGAATTTTACTACTTGGTTTCTTGGGATTTTTATTGAGTATGCTAATTACTCCGTTATACACAACCGCTGCATTTACTTGGACATGGTGGAAAAAACCCCGACAAACTACTACTACCGGCGAAAAAGCCACTATGTTTAATAAATTACACGCCCAAAAACATCAAAGACACATTCCGACCATGGCCGGGATGGTGTTTGTGTTAGCTACTGTAGCTGCTACATTACTCTTTAACCTTACAAGAGAAGAAACGTGGCTACCGTTGGCGGCTTTTTCAGGCGCAGCAGCTGTTGGGTTAATTGATGACATAATTAATATTAGAGGTAGCGGTAAAGGCGTGGCGGGGTTATCGTCGCGACTAAAATTATTACTAACCACAGCAGTCGCTTTAATTGGCGGTTGGTTTTTTTACTTCAAACTAGAGGTAGACACTATCCAACTGCCAGGAGTAGGTGATATTGGACTGGGTTGGTTAATAATTCCATTGTTTGTTCTAGTGGTGGTATCAACGGCAAACGCAGTCAACATTAGTGATGGATTAGATGGTCTGGCTGGTGGACTATGTGCAATAGCATTCGGTACATATGCCGTAATTGCCTTTATCGAACAGCGCTACGGTATAGCGGGATTTTGTATGACTATCGTTGGCGCTCTATTGAGCTACACCTGGTTTAATATTTTTCCAGCCCGCTTTTTTATGGGTGACGTTGGGTCATTTGCATTAGGCACGGCATTAGGTGTTGTGGCCATGCTGACAGATACTGTGCTCCTTTTGCCGATAATTGGTGCGGTTTTCGTAGCAGAAGCAGGCTCATCAATGCTCCAAATTCTTTCCAAGAAGATTCGTCGCGGTAAAAAAATATTTAAAATTGCACCAATCCATCATCATTTCGAGGCAAGTGGTTGGCCCGAAACCAAAGTTACAATGCGTTTTTGGGTGCTAGGACAAGTTGCCGGTTTCTTGGGTCTTATTGGATTTTTGCTCGGAAGGGGTTAAATGTTTCCAAGGCAGCGACGGTCAGTTGCAGTAGATAGATCTGGTGCAATTCGTCGGCATCGACCAGATTATGTGCTAGTTATCATTTCGGTAATTCTAATGGTGATTGGTTTAGTGGTCATTTACGCTATCAGCCCAGGTTTGGCTGTTATTAAAAACGTGGGCGAGAATTATTATGCCACCAAACAAGTCATTGCAATTTTGTTGGCGATTATTTGTTTCTTGATTGCCGCACAAATGCCCATAAATAAGTGGAAGCAACTAGAAAAATCACTCATAATCTTGAGTATATTATCAGTTATTGCAGTGCAACTATTGGGAGAAGAAGTTAACGGTGCCTATCGATGGGTACAAATTGGCGGTTTGTCGTTCCAGGCTGTAGAGCTCATAAAACTGACATTGATAATTTGGTTAGCCGGATTATTTACTAATCGCATACAGGGCGGGGAAATGGCAGATTTCAACAAAACCTTAAAACCAATACTCATAGTTCTTGGGCTGCTAGCAGTTGTTGTAGCAATCCTCCAAAGTGATTTAGGGTCTATGGGGGTTTTGGTAGCGATAGTGGCAATGATGAGCTTTATTGCTGGCCTACCACTTAGAAGGGTAATGACAATCGGAACATTAGTTGGTGTAGGAGCAGTGTTGGCAATTAGTAGCACACCATATCGTCGTGAACGTTTAGCTAATTTTTTGCAACCCGAACGAGACTGCCAAAACAGTGGCTATCAAGCTTGCCAAGCGCTAATAACAGTTGGCTCTGGCGGAGTATTTGGTAAAGGCTTGGGTCACGGTGTCCAAGCTTACGGCTACCTACCCGAAGCAGCCAACGACTCAATATTTGCTATTATGGCCGAAAAATTTGGATTTTTTGGGCTAAGTATTATTCTTTGCTTGTATGTTATTTTGTTTTCCAGAATGCGACGAATTATCGAGCGTACCCCGGATATGTTTAGTAGATTCATGGTATCCGGTATTTTGGCTTGGTTAAGCACCCAAAGTTTGATAAATATTGGTGCTATGACGGGCCTGCTGCCACTCAAGGGAATTACTTTGCCATTTGTGAGCGCTGGAGGAACCAGCCTGTTATTTATTGCGCTGGCTATTGGAATAGTTTTTCAAGTATCACGCTACACTAGTTACGGCGTGGCATCACTAAACGATAGGGAAGGAGGTAGGCGTGAAGATACTTCTGACTGGCGGCGGAACCGGCGGCCATATAACTCCGCTGTTAGCCGTCGCCCATGAGTTAAAAAAAAGTAACCCTGATTGTGTAATTACATACATCGGCGAAAGGGACGGAAAGTTTGATCACATCGTTGATGGTGATGCTAACATAGATGTCGTTAAACGCATATTCGCCGGTAAGTATAGACGATATCATGGCGAATCCACCATCAAGCGCTTAACAGACATAAAAACCTTGCTATTTAACTTCCGTGATCTAGTTTTATTTGTAATTGGCACTTTTCAGGCAATTTTTTTGCTGATGCGCCAACGCCCTGATGTCATTTTTCTAAAGGGTGGTTTTGTAGGTGTACCAATTGGGCTTGCAGCAGCCTTGTTGCGCATACCTTTTGTTACCCACGATTCTGATGCTATCCCTGGATTGGCTAATAGGATTGTTGGACGCTGGGCTAAAATTCACGCCGTCGCACAAAAGGTCGATATGTATGCGTATTCACCAAAAAATACCGTCCAGGTCGGTGTCATTGTAGCTGAGGAATTTGATTTAGTTGATAAGCAAGTGCAAAACCATTTCAAGCAACAGCTAAATTTAAATATTACAGACCCTCTACTTGTGATTACTGGTGGCAGCAGTGGGGCACAAAGGTTAAACCAAGCCATGGTAAAAATTGTGCCAGACTTAATTTCCGATTTTAATAATTTAAATATAATACACCAAGCTGGGCATGGAAAAACTGATATTTATGGTGAATACAGTAGTCCTAGGCTTAAGGTTATAGATTTTATGAAACCAATGCATCAATTTACGGGCGCAGCCGATATTATTGTCGCACGATCTAGTGCAAATACCTTGGCAGAATTAGGTGTTCAAGGCAAAGCCACAATTGCTGTGGCCAACCCTTTATTAACCGATGGACACCAAATTAAAAACGCCGAAGAACTTGCAAAATTGGATGCCGTAATTTCGGTTAACGAAAATTCTAAGGAAACTGATCAGGTTCAACTCAATTTGGCTATTCGTGAGCTTTTAAGCGACCCTGTAAAACGAGAAAAAGTGGCTGCAAACCTACACGAAAACACAATTCAGGGCGCTGCCAAAGTGCTGGCAAAAATACTTATGGAACAATCTAAAGTAGGCCACTAGGTTGGGTAAATTTTCATTAAAAATAAAGAAGAGTCATTCCCGAAATAGCGGGCGAACTTCTTCCTTTTCCTATTATCGTACCAGCGTTAATGATAATCGAAATATTGATCCATCAAAAATTACCAGAGAAAGGTTAATGCCCTCAAAACGCCGTTCAATCAATTTATTAAAAAAAATACCACAATTAGTTATCGCTATATTAATCTTTTCTTGTATAGCCTACGTGTTTTCGCTATCTGTTGATCCAAGGATTGTAATAGCCGATCAACAGAGTTTGTCGCTTCAACCGGTTGAAGTATATAAGAGCGAAATTTCTAAGATATTAAAAAACTCACCCTTAAATTTCACAAAAATTACTATAAATACGAAGTTAGTTGCAAAGCAAATCGAAGATGCTTTCCCAGAAATACAAAGCTCCTCGATAGCCTTACCGCTTTTAAATAGGAGACCAATTGTACATATTAGGCTTTCGACTCCGGCTGCGATAGTGCATACTTCAAATGGCGTTTTCGTAATGGATAGTAGCGGCAAAGCCATAATGAACGATAATCAATTAAATTTATCTGAACGGCAAAAATTACCTAAAATTCATGACCAAAGTCAGCTTCAAATAGACCCCGGGAAGGGGATAATGAAATCTGGCGACGTTACATATATTACAACATTTATATCTGAACTTGAAAAAAATAAATATAAAATAAAAGAAATTATTCTGCCACCGGTTGCTAATGAAGTGCAATTTCATTTAGCCGATAAACCTTATTTTATTAAGGCAAACCTGAGTCTAGACCCCTATCAACAAGTTGGTACTTTTTTAGCATTGCAAAATAAGCTCACCACAGATAATTCGTTGCCAACTAGTTATATAGATGTCCGAGTAGAGGAGCGGGCTTATTATCTCTAGTCAATCGAGCTTTACTTACATCCTTCTTCCAGACAGAATGTATTTTAAAGATTAATACGTATATTAATTTTACTCTTCCACTCTACCCTAAATGTTCGTAAATTGTTCATTTTTTATAAACACTTATATTTATTTGAAAACTATACCAACATATCAAAGTAGGGAAAAAGCAAATATATTATAGTAATTATGATAGTAGGGTAAAATATATTTTACGAAACGAAATATGTGAAAAAGCAAGTGTTTTCACAAACAAACTGTGGAAAAGTCAAATTGTTGTAAGTACTTACAACATAAAGCATTGAGGTTTATAGCTAGTGTTAAGGAAGTTATATGATAACTAAATAGAGAATGTAGTAACAATTGCGAAGCTTTTTTACAATGACATGCTTCTGCCCCTCCTTAGGGGACATATATTGTTTCACAGACAAACATTATTATAAGGGTCGTAAAAGATATATTGTGCGACGTTGTATGCGTAGAGCGTTTGCATGCTCTGCTACTACATTTATGATTGCTGTTCCTATTTCATCCTAATATTTTGATTAAATTTTTTTATTTCTCTGCTGGGTCTACATAGCTTAATAAATAATTTAATTAAGCCTGACCCTGTTTATAAAAAGTTAAATAAAACGTGTTCGTAAAATGTATATCATTTATTAAAACATTAATAACAATTATTATAAAACTGATTATTATTTTAATAATAAGACTTATTTCTATTCAGCGAGAGCGTAGGTGGCTTTGGCAACACGCTTAAACTGTTGCTTGCCTTGCAGGTTCAATAGAATAGTCGTTTCTTTTACGTAGCGGCTTTTAAGTACACGCTTGACGATTTCGTCACGGTGAAGGGGTTCACCTGCCTTTTTAAGAACTTCACTGATGATATCGGCAACAGTTCCCTTTTCGTAGCCCCATTCTTTCAAAGCGTAAATTCCACGTCCAATTAAAACAAAGCGTTTGTCTTTGATCAGTTCGTTATGAATAGCCTGTGTAGTTACATCTTTACGTTTAAAATCGCTCTTCTTGATCGAATCAGAGATTTCGTTAAAGTGCATATGCTTACCCTGCTCTTTTAGGATAACGTAGATTTTATCGCGGATGTTCTTGGGGTTGACCAGCGGCCATTTAATTAGTCCCCAGCGGCCATTTAGGGTAGCCAAGTGTTTGCTGGCGCCTGCAAGAGCTTCGGTATTTTTGTGGTCGTCGTGACCGGCTTTCTCGGCAATCTGTTTTACATCTGTTGGCTCACCAATACCTTTAACGGCTTCAATAATACCGTTAACCAAATCCTTGATTTTCTTTTCGTTATGAATACTAGTTATGCCAACAGAATGGTGGAAATGATCATTATCTTCTACTATGGATAATTCTGGGCACAATGCAGCCAAAAATGCAATCCTTGACTGATTTAAGCGTGAATTCTCTTTTGTAACTTTTGCAGTTAGGTCTTGAACACGAGCGATGTGACCCATGGCTATAAGATGCTGTTTGAGTAAAGCCTGCAAATCTTGAACGTGTGGTAATTGTTTTTGCTCAGCCATAAGCTTTAATCGGATAACTACAGCTTTTTCTAATTGACGTACACGTTCTCTGGTAATTCCCAAAAGTTCACCAATTTGTTCTAAAGTTTCTTTTCGGTCAAACAAACCAAAACGGCGAGAAACAATTTCTCGTTCTCGTTCTCTTTCGATCGTATGTAAAACGTCAGAAATAACTTTCTCGATGTCTATTGCTACACTACCAGATTGTGCCATAGTCTTTCCTTTTTACCTTAGTTAATATGCTATGCTTACTATAATTGTAAAACATTAATATTTAAAAGTCAAGCTTTGTTGCCTTATAAGCTATTTTAGCATAATTTAGACGATCGGGCGCAATGGTTGACTGGCAATATTACTACAATATGTGAGTGACAAGAGAGCAAAATGTGGATAAATAAGTTCTTTTTCAAAGAACCAAATCTTCTATTCCATTTTGCCGATCCAAAATGGAATAGAAGATTGCTCCGCTGTTCAGCGGATTGGAAAGAAGAAGATTACTTCTTTTTGCGGCGGACAAACTTCTTTTTGGCTGGAGCTTTGGCAAGCATGTCTTTGCATTCTTTCTCAGTTAGTTTTTTTGGATCGGTATCTTTAGGTATACGGGCGTTTTTTTTGCCGTCAGTAATATAAGGACCATATGGACCATTAATAATTTGTATGCCGCTGGCAAACTGGGCGATGTATTTGTTCTTTTCTTTCTCAAGCTTTTCGGTGTATAGCTCTAGTGCTTCTTCTAGCGTAACTTTCATTGGATCGTGTGGCTTTATGCTTACAAATAATTTACCCACTTGGATGTAGGGGCCAAAGCGGCCAATGTTGGCTTTGATTTCTTGCCCGTCGTCTGTTTTGCCCACCACACGGGGTAACTTAAACATTTCTAGAGCTTGCGCGAGCGTAACAGTGGTAATACTTGCTCCATCTGGCATGGGGGCAAAGTCGGGCTTTACATCTTCTTGGCCTTCGGGTGGTTTGGTTTCGCCCTTTTGGAGCATAGGGCCATACTTGCCATAGCGTGCAAAAATTGGTTTTCCGCTGGTTGGGTCGGTTCCAAGCTCACGGGCTTGCATACTATCGCTACGACTGATGTCGTCGGAGCTTTCAATAAGTGGATGAAAATTTTTATAAAAATCGCTTATCATATCCTGCCACTGCTCTTTTCCATCGGCAATGTCGTCAAACTCTTGCTCTACCCGCGCGGTAAAATCGTAGTCAACAATGCTGGCAAAATGTTTTACTAAAAAATCCGTCGTAACATCGGCCAAAGGAGTCGGCAGAAGTTTATTTTTATCGGCTCCATAATTTTCTGAAGTTGTATCTTCACTAATTTTGTTGCCGGTTAGTGCTATTATATGCACATCGCGTTGCGAACCTTCTATGTCTACTTTTTCGATATAGCCACGAGTTTGAATGGTGCTAATGGTCGGTGCGTAGGTGCTGGGGCGACCAATACCAAGTTCTTCCAACTTTTTAACTAATGCTGCTTCGGAATATCGGGCTGGTGGGCGCGAGTAATTTTGCGTTGCGCTAAGGCTGACTAGATTAATTTTTTGGCCGACTGTAAGGGGTGGCAAAATTACATCATCTTTACCGCCGCCGTATACTTTAAAAAATCCATCGAATTTTAACATCTCGCCTTTTGCAATCAATAACTCTTTTCGGCTACTTATAGTTATGTTTGCTTCGGTTCGGTCAACTTTAGCCGATGCCATTTGGCTGGCCAGTGCCCTCTTCCAGATTAGCTGGTACAACTTTTTTTGCTGTTCGTCGCTTCCTGCGCTGGTTTTAGTAAAATTAGTTGGCCTGATCGCTTCGTGGGCTTCTTGGGCTGAGCTATTTTTGGTTTTAAATTGACGAAGGTTGTGATAATTGGCGCCAAATTGATCAATTATATAGTCTTTGGCTGCCGCAATAGCCTGGCCCGACAAAATTGTGCTATCGGTTCGCATGTAGGTGATATGACCACTTTCATAAAGTCGTTGAGCTAGCGTCATTGTTTGCTTAACGCTGTAGCCTAACTTGCGCGATGCTTCTTGTTGCAGGGTACTGGTTGTGAACGGCGCACTGGGGTTACGCTCGCTAGGTTTTGTCTCTAGGTTTCTTATAGTAAATGTGGCGCCGATGCAGTCATTTAAAAACTTACTGGCTGATTCTTTAGTGGTTAGTTTATCGGGTAGTTCGGCCGGTAACTCGTGAGTTTCGGCCGTAAAGAGACCAGAAATCTTATAAGATGCTTCAGCTTGATGGGCACTAATTTCGCGTTCGCGCTCTACAATCAGCCTAACAGCTACAGACTGCACCCTACCAGCACTAAGGCCTGGACGGACCTTTTTCCATAGTACAGGGCTTAACTCGTAACCTACCAAACGGTCCAAAACACGACGAGCCTGTTGTGCGTCAACCAGTCGTACGTCTACCGTGCGGGGGTTTTGTACGGCATGCTCGATGGCCGACTTGGTAATTTCATGGAAAACTATTCGCTTGGTTTTTTTAGTTTCCAATTTAAGTGCTTCACAGAGGTGCCATGCAATTGCCTCGCCTTCGCGGTCTTCATCGCTAGCTAGCCAAACAGCGTCGGCAGTAGATGCAGCTTTTATTAACTCGGCTACAACTTTTTTCTTATCATCACTTATTTGATAGGTAGGTGTAAAATTATTAGTTATATCGATGCTCATACCTTTTTTTGGCAGATCACGAATATGGCCAAAACTACTCTTGACCGAGTAATCTTTACCTAAATATTTTTCGATAGTCTTTGCTTTTGCAGGAGACTCAACAATAACTAAATTTTTGCTCATTCCGAATTAGTATACCGCATGTGTTAATTGATTCTATGCTATAAGTTACAAACGCGGAGTGTACAATAGCTGCACACTTTTAGCAAATTCAGGTTTTAGTTACACTTTTCGCTGTTTTCAGCTCGTCAGCGCACACGCACATGTACGGAAGTGTTGTTGCAGCTACGAAAATGGCGAAAGGCCGGGGTGCGGTTTACCACTAGTTAGCGATTGCCGCACCCCATGGCCTTATTCGCTTGGGATCATGTTCATGGCAGTTACCAGGAAAGTTGGTGTGCCGACTGCAGCCGCCAGGAATACATTGACCGCTCTTCGGGGTCCATTAACTTTATAGGCGCCAATTGTGCCTGCAATTGTAGTGGCTGATGCCAAACCCAAAGTCCACCGAACCCATGATCTCCACTCAGCATCGGTCATGCCACCTTCTTCTTGATCAACTGCGCAGTGTGCAAACCATGCCGTTGCCAGAACTGTTGTAACTGTTGTGAAACTGGGTTTCTTCATGCGACTCACCTTTCTGGTCTTTCGATGTATGCTGTGGCTGTAAGTGCTGCCATAATGCATGCCACTACTGTCACTGTTGCACCAATTACGCGTGAAACAGTGTGTTTCGAGCGGACTGCTGAAATTCCACCACCGATAATCACCAGGGGAATTCCTAGACAGTACATAGTGTCTTCAACCATAGTTTCGCCTGGCAAGTGCGCAGAGTCCGGAAACAATTCGTACGACAAAATGCTCCCAGCAATCATAGATCCACCAGCTACGGAAATAGCAAGTGGATGCTCTACAATTAAACCGAAGGGATTCATGGTTCCTCTTTTCTGTAGCTGCAAGGTACGTGAAAACTATCATCAATCCATTGATTGGCTGGGTTTCATCCCTAAAAAGATTTCACTGATCGCTAACTATATCATAATTACGGTAATAATTTTAAGACAGTGTCCAGTTACCACCGCCAAGCGGACGGATTTTGCCACTGATTTCTAACATAGTGATAGTTTGATTAAATACTCTGGTCTCGAGCTGTGATTTTTCCAAAAGTTCTACCCCGTCGTTTATTCCTTGTGCAAGTAAACTTATAATGACTGCCTCCTGTTCGTCGTCACCAAGTATGGCTGCTTTTTGCGTGTTTGGGCTGACCCCTAACGCTTGCCAGATATCATCAACCGATGTCACCGGAATAGCGCCACTTTTTATAAGCTGGTTTGTGCCTGCGCTATTTGGGCTGGTTATATTGCCAGGAACTGCCATGACAGTTTTGCCTTGCTCTAGCGCAAAGTTGGCGGTGTGCAGGCTGCCGCTGCGCTCGGCTGCCTCGGTAATCAAAACCACATCCGCCATTGCCGCAATTAAACGATTACGGGCAATGAATTGATATTTTTGCGGCAAATCGTTGCCAGAGTATTCACTTAATAATGCCCCACCCTTGGCTAATATTTGGCTCGCCAAGCTATGGTGTGACGCTGGGTAGATTTGAGTGACTGCGCTAGGTAGTACAGCAACAGTAACCCCACTACTATCTAAGCAGGCTTTGTGTGCCAGGCTGTCTACCCCCAAGGCTAACCCGCTAATTATTATTGCTCCACCGCTGGCCAACTGACTGGCAAGTTTTTCGGTGATAATTCGTCCGTAAGCACTGACTTTTCGGCTACCAACAATGGCGACTTTTGGATAATCTGCCAATTTATCAACCGACCCATTATAAAATAATTGCTTCGGTGGGTCGGTAATATTTGCAAAATATTTTTGATAAAGTTGGGAGTTAAGCTTTAGCTTATTGACAATCATACAAAATATGTTTAAGTATTGACATAATGTAACAAATTTGCTAAAATAGCAACTGTAAGTCCGCTGTATAGCGGATTTTACGCACCTTATACCCCCATTCTAACCGCTGTTGTCTATTTTAGAAAACACGGTTTAGAAAATTTGTTAGATTGTTTTAGAGCGTGCCTACTAAAGTTGTTACCCTCCACTTATGTTCGCGCGTTGATTTATCAATAAGCGCTCTAAAACAGACTAATCCCTTTAAGTCATTCGCAGCAATGCGAGTGGTCCTAACCCAAATAGAGTGAGTCATTTTCAGATTGCTGCCATAGCGCGGCAGGCGCGTCAGCTGCTTGATTGAGTTGCACGACGCTTCACTGGGTGGGCTTAAAGGGTGTATTTGGTCCATGACTCGTTTCGTGGACAAAAAGAGTCTCAAGTGGTGCCCACCCCCTCTTGAGGCTCTTTTTGTTGTGTTGAATTTTGCCCACCTGTGCGTCATTTTCTGCTAAAAATGCGCACAGGCCTGCCTCGCACCGTCGTGCTCCGGCTCTCCAAAACGTCGCAGGCGTTTTTCGCCCTCTAGAGATCCTTTTTGTTTGGTGGCTTAATTATATAAGCCATTTTCGGGTTTCGTCGCTAATATGGCCGCTGGCAATTAATTCATGCAACACTGATTCGACTTCATTTAATAGTTGATCAATTTGCTTTTGTTGGCTTATGGTAAATTTTGAAAGTACAAAGTCGGCACTGTCTATTTGTTGGGGCGATTTTGGCCCAATGCCCACACGCACACGGCCAAAGTCTTCACCGCACTGCTGCATGACCGATTTAATTCCATTGTGCCCAGCATCACTACCACCAAACCGCATGCGTATTTGCCCCCAATCAATATCTAGATCATCATGAACTACCAAAATATCTTTAGTGGCAATTTTATAAAATTGGGCTACTGTCTGAACAGCTTGGCCGCTTAGGTTCATCATGGTAGTTGGCTTTATGGCAAGTACCCTTGTATCGCCAATATTAAGTTGTGCTAAAGAGCATTTAAGGTCTTTTTTTTTCTGCCAGTTTGCGCCTAGGTTTTTGGCTAATTTATCAACAGCTAAAAATCCGATGTTATGCCTTGTGCCGTCAAATTCTTTGCCTAAATTTCCTAGCCCAACGACTAATATTGTTTTATGCATACCCAGGCTATAAAGTGGTGCGGCGTTTCCGGCATTTGTGCGTTTAACAAACAATCCCATATGGCTAATAGTATACGATAGATTGCCGACTTGTTGCCGATTGTTCAAATCCGATTTTCGAAACTAAATCTCGGTAACAAGGGTAAAACAAATCAGATAGGTGCATGGGCGGAGGGGTGCCAGAGAGGCAAACATTAGAAGCAGCCTTAGCTACAACATGTTACCTCTCTGGCACCAAACTCACACCTTTTTACCCCTTGGGCCCTTGGGCCGTCTTGCCAACATCGACCACATTACGTAGCCGCTAATGGCAATACAACTGTAGACCCACTTCCATGTTGTCACACCGTTACGCGGCGACGGAGATTGTGCGTTCCGATGCCGATGAGTGTGGCAGCAATGCCAACCATTGCCAGGGGCAATGTTGACGATCCTGTTACTGGCAGCTGACCCTCGGGGGTCGGCGGCGTGGTGGGTGGGGTGGTTGGTGGGACCGGACATTCATCGGGGTTGCCGACGATGGCCAAGTCAATCGGTACTTCATTGCCGTTTGGGTCGAACAGCTTGATGTCGACTGGCTGCGCCAGCGACTTCAAAACAAGTTCGTCCCCTTCGACAATGCTGTGAATTTGCCCTTCGATGACGACACGGAAGTTGCCTTCCAGGCCATCACGGTCGATAACCAAGATTCCGTCGAGCCGGTCGAGGCAGTTGGGCTGCCCGTGGAACACGGCCAATGGAACTGGAACGTGACACTCGGCTTCGCTGGGTGAGGTCATCGTCTTTTCATCGACTACTTCCTTGCCCTGGATGAGTTGGAGCATCACAGATTGCCCTACAGCCACCGAAATCGGTCCGACGACTTGGCTGGAGTTGGGCTCCAACTGTCCGTCGAACAAAACAGTGTCTGGGAGTGCAACAAGTTGCACTTGGGTAGGGCGATTGCCGTCGCCGGTGTTGATCGTGGCGTTGCCGTCACGGTCCTCACAGTTCAGGCTCTCAACCGCCAGGTTGATCGATGGGATGATCGGGACAACGCAGTTTTCTTGCTTCGTGTGGGAAGCAATGTAACGTTTGTTGTCCTCGATAGTCCGCTTTCCGTTGGTCCAACCAACGAGAACGGATGTTTCAACCTTCGTTCCAACCGGACCTTCGATAGTGATGGCCTTGCTGTTGATCGAGTCGCCGATGGCGACTTTGGTTCCCTGTACGAACACGCCAAGCGTGTCGTTCAGGACGACCATCTTCCAGGGTTCTTTATTCCAGTCAGCGACTGGATTCGTCAGAACCAAGACGGCGCTGTATACACCAGTGTTGGTGTCACAATTGCCGTCGCTGGACGGGTCGGGGTGCCACGCGAATGCGGCACCGGCGGTAAGTGCAATTGTCGTAACGACAACGGCACCCATGACGGAAAATCTAACGAAAAGTTTCACAACTTTCCTTTCAGGTTTGGGCTGGTTGGGGGGTGTGTGCAAAAAACAGTGCTCAAGTAGAGAGCGCCAGAACCATAAAATACTAGACAATTTAATTACTAGTATTACAATGCTAGCGCTCACTACGAACGTATCTGTTCTTTACTAAAAATACCTATCTGATTTGTTAAGGTGCTAACATTCGCTGTTTAGCGAAAAAAATCTGGCTTCCTAAGGGGTAGCCAGATATAAAAAGAGATTCAATTTACACCGTTGGCCGACCCGGTTACGCTACTAGCTCCCCTTACCTTAAGCGTCCAAATACAAGGTAAGATTCATCACTGTCGCCTGATTCAATTGTTAACAGTAACATTATAGCATCAGACCGTAAGAAAGTCAATACTATTCTGGGCGGGTGCCGTGTTTGTGGGTGACGTGCTTTTCGATAAACCAAAACTTAATTGGAGTGCCGGCAAAACCGTATTCTTCGCGTAGTAGTCGCTCCATATAGCGTTTGTAACTCCAGTGCAAAAACTTGGTGTGGGCACCGAATACTTTAAAGCTGGGGATTGGGTTGTCGTCTTCTTGCACGATGTAGTTGAGTTTTGGCGCGCGGTTTTTGAGCCCGGCTGGAGGGTGCTTGTATGTAACGCGTTTTAGCCAGCGGTTTAACTCGGTAGTTTTAATTCTCTTCCCTCGTTCTTCAACTATTTCTAGAGTTTGCTCGAACAGCTTAGTGATATTTTGGCCAGTAACCGAGCTAGTGATAATCATGGTAGCCCAAGGCACAAAGTCATAGGTGTGACGTAGCTTGGCGGCTAGTTGGTCGCGGGTATATGGTGTTTTTTCGTCCAAGGCGTCCCATTTACTTATAACTAAGATAAGTCCCTTACCCGCTTCCTTGATCATTCCGGCGATTTTTTGGTCGAGAGCTACATTGAGCTCGTTTACGTCCATAAGTAGCAAGCAAACATCGGCTTGTTCGATGGCGCTAATGGTGCGCATAACACTGAACTGCTCAATGCCCCGCTCTATCTTGCCGCTTCGGCGAATGCCGGCGGTGTCGAGCAGTTCGATTTCTTTGCCTTGAAATTTAATAATGGTACGGTTGATATCACGCGTGGTGCCAGCGCGGTCGGCTACTATTGCTTGCTGTTTTTTAGCGAGTGCATTAAAAAGCTGGCTTTTACCTACGTTGGGTCGACCCAAAATGGCCAAGTATAAGCGGTCGTCGGCCTGCTTGATGCTTGCTCTGGGCATAGCATCGGTACTTTGTTGCAAAAGTTCGCCTACCCCACGATTTTGACTGGCACTTGTTAGGATAATTTGTTTGATGCCCAGCCGCTGAAAGTCTTCGGCATTACTCTTTGGTAATTTGTCGTGTTTGTTGACCACCAAAAATACAGGCTTTTTACTTTTGAGGGCCAGTTTGGCTACGCGCCGATCTTCTTCGCTAATGGCTGCATCGGCCTCGATAACTACCCAAATAATATCGGCGCTATCTGTTGCCTGAGTAATTTGCTCTTGAATTGTGAGCTCGAACTCATCTTCTGCCGATTTCATGCCGGCGGTATCAATAATCCAAAAATCCTTGTTGTTAAAGCTGGCCTTGGCCCAAATAGCATCACGAGTTGTCCCAGCCTCTTGCGCAACAATAGCCTCACGGCGCCGTAAAACAGAGTTGAACAGGCTACTCTTGCCAACATTGGCTCGGCCTACGATTGCGACTATTGCTGCTTTATTAGCCATACTACTTTCTGAACTAGTGGTGTAGTGTTACTGTCCGAACACATCATTAATTGATTATTTTTCATTTTCATTATACAATATATCGAATTAAATTAAAAACATGACTCCATTATACGAGACAGACTTCGCGTTAAGACTTGATTCAATCAGAGCTGAAGAAACTTTTAACCATGTACTAGACATGGCACTAGATTTTTGCTTGCGAGATAGAGCCACATTTGACAGTCACCTCAAGGCAATACAAGAAGACTCCGAAAACTACGATCCAGTGATGTTGACGCTGGGTACTTGGGGGTTTCAGTCTATTTTAAATAATCAGGAATTAGAGAACGATTTTGAACCTTTGTCTAAGTTAAGAGTAGATGATGCTCTCAAGCACCCTCTACGCTATTCTGATCCACTCGATAAAGGTATTCTTGAAAGGATTGAAGCATTTGGCAGATCGGTGATTGATGAAGCGTTTGTTAGCCTTGGTGAACCGGCTGCGGAGATTATTGAAAGTTATAAATTTCATCAAGATGACAAGAGAATCCTGAATGAAATATACAAATTAGTAGCTAACGCTAGAGACAAAGGAAAAGAAAAACAAACCGTAAATAACGAAGAAGATACTGAAGATTTAAGTGGAATAATTAGTTTACTAGATTTGACCACACACGAGGATGTCGTTTATGTAGCTGATCTACCGGGTAATAGCGAGATAGCAGATGCCGTAGAAACTATAGAAATAGCACTACACGGCACAGAAGAGCCACAACTTTCCGAACCTAGTTACGAATATCATCCATTTCAAAGTTCTCCTCGAATGTATGGCATTTATCCAAATTTTCAACTTTTGCCAAATTGTTTGGGTGTGTCTATACTGGCTGCTGCATGTTTAGAAAAAGCAGGGATTCCTTATCTACATGCTGGTGTTGTTATGTCAATATCGGAAGTTATATCAGTAATAACGAGTACGATAAGTGAACAACTAAAAAAGCAAGTTTCTGTTAATGGAGTGGTGTCAGACGAACATGTAGCGTCCGTAATTGAAAGAAACTTAGCTAATATGAAAAGTGAAGATAATGATCAACCTGTTCATGACGTTGTGGTGGCAAAGCTAAAAAATGCTTATCCAGGTCTAGATTTAATATGGCGAATTTGTGACCCTAATTATATGACTACAGGTACTTATATTCACGACGAACAAGAAAAAATTAGTAATATTTATAATAATGTAACATCACCAAACGCATTAATACCCAATACCCAAATATTAAATATTAGCAAACGAATTGTGGAATTAGTTGATTTATCTATTGCGCTAGACATGCTGACAGAAATAAACACTCTAGAGTCTGCTGAATCGTTTCTTGACACTCTAGTTGAAAAGTTTGATTCTGGTAAAGATTGGCAAAGTCACTACTATACATATATACAAAGTATTTTTAAAAGTAAAAATGGGTTTGGCGGTTTCGCAGACTATTTGGTAAGCTTTTTGACTAAAAATAACACTAGAAAACAAAAAAATGAAGAACTAAGAAGATTATATAGATCATCAATGTTAAACTTTTTAAGTGAACAAGAACCTAAAGAGGTTTTCGATAGGATTAAAAAAGATTCAGCTTACAGAATAAGGCGTATCGAAGATCTGTATGTTATCCCTCATGTTATTTATTATCGTATGTATTTGCTGTTTGCTAATATGGTTCGTGATGGATATGTTGATGGTCCTCACCCAGCCCTAGAATTTGGTCAACCACATTTCCGAATTGGCGCGGCAGTATTAAATGAGTATGCTACACGTTTGAATTATCAATTTCCGGCAAACTTTTGGAACAACTATTTTCCAAGCAGTGCTAGCTTTACAGATCATATACCTAAACCAGAAGACCCTAATCATCAGCGCTCGAGAGCCAGCCATTTAGGAAAGTTGGTTATGGCTAGAAGATTGCAATATCGTGGTAAAAGTGGTATTATTTCGAAGTTCCTAGAGCAGGAGCGCCGCTAATAGCGGAAAGTGAGAGGAATCTCAAAAAATGGCTGTCAACAAAGCCGACTTGGAACGGCTCATGAACGAGGCCGGTGTCGGAGAGCGTACACGCAAAAAGTTGCGTGAAGCAAATGCTTCCACTGACGCAGTCCCCAGCTCTGCAGCACCCGTGGGCCGTGGTTCTGACCACGACACAACCCCGGGGCCAGTCCAGCTGTAGATGTTTCGACAATGTCGGAGGTGCTTTTGAGAAAGTGATAGGTGAAGTTAATTTGCCAAGCAAAAATCACAAAATCCAAAAGCACCTCCACATTGTCCATTATACTTGGCACACCCTCTCCCACTTCTTCTTGCTCTAGGTTCTTTTCTTTTAAAGTACATTCAACAAATTATTACGAAACAATAACACGTTCAGAATGTAAAATATCGGGTTCAGTAGCTACTAAATCTATCATGTGCTGCCATAGATTTGGCAATAGTACTTCGCTGGCCGGGCAATAGGCGTAATCACCATAATAACTTTTTTCTGCTCGTGGGCATTGCCTATATGCTTGGTCCTCAAGTTCTTCGTCGGGATAAATAATCAATTCACCATTCGAATTTTCAGATATGCGAAACGGACTGTAATTACCATTTCCACGATAATAAGCAGTTACAAGTGAATATGATTCTTCAAAGATACGATTAATTTCGTTCGGCATTTTCGCTAAAAATTTTACTAATTCATCGTAAACTTGAGGGGATTTTAATAAATTAATCAACTCGTTAATATTATTCTGACGATTACCTTTTATGCAAAACTCTTGGTAAGCACGAACCGAATAGCCTAATATTCTTCCGCAAATCATGTATCCATTCCTGATAGCATCTGATTTTGTGCCTTTGCTTTCTTGAACAAATCTGCCATAACATTTCATGGCCATTGTTTCAAATGGATCAAGTTCACTTGGTAAGTAAGGTGATGCACTGATGTCTGGTGCTGGACCGTGTTTTATAGCTAAATTTCCATAGCGTCCAACCAAGCGCTGTTGCGCTTCGAACATATCTTTAGGTTTAGTTTCAAATTCTGACATAAGGAGTTGATTGTACTACAAAACAATAAAAGTACCAAGTTGCAAATTCTTGAGTGAATACGTACCAAACTGGGTTCGATGCAATTTTTTAACCGAATAACCCAATGCGCCAAAGGTTTTGCGAATTTGACGATTTTTGCCCTGTTTTAGAGTGATGCGCCACGCTGTATCATCGCCTTCATTAAGGCGTGCGATACTAAATTTACTGACGTAATCATCCAACTTAATGCCTTGTTCTTGTATTATTTGGCGATGAATTGGTTGCAGTGGTGTTTTTAACGTCACTTCGTAGACCTTGGCTTTTTCGTAGCGTGGGTGTGTAAGTTGATTCGCTAGCTCGCCGTCATTAGTTAATAGTAAAAGGCCGGAGCTGTTTTTATCGAGTCTTCCAACAGGTTTTAGGTGTCGGTAATCGGAAGGCAGTAATTGGTAAACTGTCTTGCTACCCTGCCCATTTCGGCTGCAAACATAGCCGATTGGCTTATTAAGCATGATGGTAATTGTTTTATTTTGCGCCAAAATCTCTTTGCCATCAACAGTCACTATACTTCGTATACCGACTGAGTCTCCTGGGCTGGCAATTTTGCCGTCAATTTCAACACGGCCTTCGATAATTATTTTGTCGCCTGCTCGCCTGCTCAGTCCTGTTGCCTGTGCTAAAAATTTATTAACTCGCATCAGACCTCAGTATAAATTACTAATTCAAAAAATATATGATAATTATCAAATGATCAATGAAAAATAGTTATAGCGCTATAGCATTTGGGTCTGGGCCAATTGTGGTGCCGGGTGGTGATGTAGTTGGAGGAGCATCAGAATCGTCATCTACAGATGCGAATACCGGCCCTGGTTCTGGTGCGGCTGCGGCCTGTACGGCTTCTTGAACCGACTCTTTATCGTGTTCGGCCTGCAAAAGCCTGTTCATGTCGACTGGTTTGGTAAGGTCATTCAATGGCATAATTACTTTTTTACCACTTATATTACCGTCGGCAGGTTCTTTTGTTATTGGGGCTCGTGGCTCGGCGGCCTGTACAGTTGGTTCGTTATCTTCAGTTCCCGCGACCTCAGTCGGAGTAGTAACCACCGGTTCTGGTGATAATGATGAAGTCGCTCGTAAAGGCAAACCAGTGTTTGGTTGTGTAGTGTCAATCGGGGCTTCGGCTACCTGTATTTGTTTGACGTTTGCCGATGAAGCAGCTATTGGATTCAGTGGTGAGGTGTTAGAGTCGTCACCATCCAGTTCTGATGAATCTGCAATAGTTTGGCTTGGCGGTTTTTCTGTCTGTGCTTGTTCGGAAGCAGTGGCTGGTTTTTCTGTTTCGCCCTCACCGTATGTACTTTGGACAAAAGCATCAATCTGCTTTTCGATGTCAGCCTCTTCATTAGCAGTGGTTTGTGACAAGTTAGGATCAATACTCGGGTTTGAAATCGCTGCCGTTGCGGCAGCGTTATCAGTCTTGGGCGGTTCTTTAGGGCCGTCGGGTTCGTTATCGGGGGGAGATTCTGGTGGTGGTTCTGGAGGATTCGCACCGTCTGATGAGTCATCTGCTGGTGGATCAACTACAGCTACCGCAGGTTCGCTGGAATTTTCATCTGCAGTCGGAGAACTATCTACAGACACCTGATCGTCGTCTGTTGAGGTTGATGGAAGTTCGGTCGCTGGATCAGTAGCTGAATTACTTGTGTCGGCTGGGGACTCTGGGGCAACGGTTGCGCTGGCAACTACAGCTTCTGCAGCTGGAGTTGCTGGCACAGAACTGTCGGCTGGTGGGCCGCCTTCTAGCATTTCTCGGGCTACTTTAGCAACGTCTTCCAGGGTAACTTGTGATTTTACCAAGTACTTGTCAGCGCCTAGTTTATTTGCGCGTTCACGATCTTCGACCTGGCTAAGGGCGGTCATCATAACAACTTTTGTATTCTTGGTTTCTGGTGTTGTTCGCAAAATATCTAACATGTCAAAACCACTAATTTTTGGCATCATAACATCAGATATTATCAGATCGGGCTTTTCTTTGACGGCCACAGCAAGCGCCTCTTCACCGTCGTGGGCCGAAACAATCTCGTAGCCCTCGGCCAAAAGGCGTGCTTCGTAAATTTCGCGAAGATTGTTGTCGTCTTCGACTAGCATAATTTTTGCCATCAGAATTTTCCCTCGGTCATTGTATAAAGCTTATGTCTAGCGATAATTGTACCATGTTTTTGCATGAATCAAGTAGATTTACGGCGTCGATGGCGCCAACAACTCTTTACTTTGCAGTTCGGTTGCTTTTTTAGAATCAATCCTCGGTAGGTTTATATAAAATGTACTACCTTGGTCGACCTTGCTTTCGACCCAAATTCTTCCCTGGTATAGTTCGATAATTTTTTTACAAATAAATAATCCTAAACCTGTACCACCGATAGTGCGGGTGGCCGAATTATCAACACGGTAGAATTTCTGGAAAATGTGATTAACGTCTTCAGTCGGGATACCATGCCCAGTGTCTTTTACATATAGTTGAACAACCTTGTCGTTGCCAGTAAGTCCGACCGAAATCCGACCTTGGTCGGTGTACTTTACGGCGTTATCAAACAAATTAGTCACTACCTCACGCAACCTATCGGGGTCTAGGTAAGAAAAGTAAAGCGGTAAAACGTTTTTTGTACTGCCGTTTGCGTGGCCGGAATCGCTGGCACCAATCAAGAATTCTACCTGTAAACCACTTTTCTCTGCCGAAAACCTTAGGCTGTCGGTAACTTGTTCTAAAAAGCTACCAATTTCTACCACAACTGGGTGGCTAACTAGTCGGCCATCTTCGGCTTTGGCGCTGGTAAGTAAGTCTTGAAACAGTTTTCCTAAATGTTGAGTTGAAGAATGGGCCTTTTCTAAATAAACTCTGGCCTTACCGTCGATGTTGGAAACCTTTTCGTTTAATGCTAGTGCTAGGTATCCTTCTATGGCCGCCACGGGTGTGCGCATCTCGTGGCTGGCTGTGCTAATAAAGTCGGCTCGTTGCTGTTCTTGTCGTCTTTCAGCAGACACGTTTCTAAAAATTCCAACCACCGCTTCGACTACACCGTCTTGGCTGATAAGTGGTGAGACACTTAGGTTTATAGGAATTTGCTGATTTGTTTTGGTTAGTAAATAAGCTGCGTTATCGATGACACCGATCTTTGAATTAAATACCATTTCGAACGGATTTTTATCGTCTGTGTATGGAACGTTATGCTCATCAATAAGTTGCAATACCGACTGGTAGGCTAAACTTACCGCGTCTTTGGCTGGCCATGCTGTAACTTCGCTAGCTGCACCATTAAACACCTGGATTATTTTATCAGCACCAATTACTACAACTCCGTCTTGGATAGCGCTAATGATTAAATCGGCTTTAACTTTTTCACTATGGGCAACTTTTTGCCCTTTAGCCAAAAGTCCTGCCGTAGTGTTTTGCTTTTTGCGTAGCCTAAATACATAAGCCCAGCTGGCCAAAGCAAATAAAATTAAGAATCCGACGATTCCTAGTCCGATTATTTCAAATCGAATTGCTGCTGCGAAATTCTGGTGAACCGTGTTAGTAATTAAGTTTTCCATATGAAATAAAGCAAGCGTAAGCGCTTTAGTATTATTATCGGGCTTTTGCTAAGGTTTTACAACTAGACTATTCACCCCTGTTATGATAAGATACGTCGGCATATATTGGTCTCATCGTCTAACGGTTAGGACACCAGGTTCTCATCCTGGCAATCCGGGTTCGATTCCCGGTGAGATCACCAAAATTGCATTTTTATTCCAATAGTGGTTCTATAAGAAAATGTCGGACTTTGTTAAACCATTTGTTGAGCCAGCCGAGAAACTTGCTGAGCAGATATATGATCTTTACGACACCACAGGACAATTCAGTCTGCTTAGTGCAGATGAAATTGGTACCTCAGTCAATATCATAACCTTGAAGTTCGATATAGTTAATAGTAGTGGTTTTAATCGTTTGAGTATGGCAGGCTTGGTAAGCCTTACTAGTGGGGTTTCGTTAGAGGGTGAAGATATTGCCGCAGAAATTTGTGAAAAAATAACCGAAGACATTGAGCCAGACGAAGATGAAATAGCCTTAAGTCAGCCTCGACTTCAAGGTTTTTTTGAATTTGGAACCGATACCACGACATTTGAAGGCCAAGTAGTCCCGTTTTTAAATGGAAGAAATTGGTTTGTAGGTGCCGAACATTATCCAATTCATTATGACAACAATCTTGATTTTAAAGAATTAAGTGATTTTTTGAACAGATTTTTTAGAGTTTTTGGAAATGTTGTAGTTACATTAAGCGACGTCGTGCTTGATCGCAATATAATTGCATATGAAGACGTTGAATATTTAAAACTAGTTGCAGATATACCTAAAATAACTAGGTCTGTCGAAGCTCATACATTACTAGAAGGTTTTGATTCTTTTATGGATTTTGCAGGTATAAATTATATTTTAGATGAGCTACGTAATTTTGTAAAAATAGCTAACGTGCCACAGGAACAGCTTAGGAAAGCTGGTGTTGAAATGCCGCAGGCTGTATTGCTATACGGGCCTTCTGGAGTCGGCAAAACGGACTTGATGCATGCAACAGCAGTACAATTAGGTGCAGAAGTTATAGAAGTTAATTTCGCAAGTTTGAGCAATATGTATATAGGTCAATGGGCTAAAAATATTGATGAGATTTTTGAAGGTGCTTATTCAAGTAATAATAAGGTGATGATAGTCATGGATGAATTCGACGGCTTGATTCAAACTGGAAACCCGCAGTGCAACAACAATATCATTACTGTCCTTAAACGTCAGCTTGAAAAAAATTAAGCAATATCCAAATGTATTTTTTGCCGCAGCCACAAACAATGTTGATGCAATTGTTCCTGAATTAAGGTCGGCAAAAAGATTACCTCTTAAACTTGAAATTACCCTTCCTGGCGAAGTCGAAAGAGTGGAAATTATTGAGCATTTAACTATTAAAAAGAGACTGGCAGACCTAGAAGACGGTGATATTGAATCTATGGTTAGATTAACTACTCAAAATAGTGTAATAAACTATCAAGCGCTCGCCCAAGTCACAGATGGTTTTAGTGCCGGAGATATTAAATGTGTTATAGATACGGCAAATCGACGTCGGTTGTTGGCTGCAATATCAGCAGATGATGAAGATTTTCAAAATTTACTCACTCAACAAGAAATTTTAGAAGCCATTAATTACACACGTCGAACAAAAGCTTGATTTTATATTCAGTCGACTTTATATATGTGTAACGTATAAGGTCCAAAACTATCAGTAAATTTACTCGAAGTTATTGTTACGGCTCTATTTTCGTTGACGACAGTTGCTACAGAAGCGTTGACTCCGGTTAATGTAATGACTTGCCCAGTTAGATTTTGATTAGTTTTATTTAGCACAAAAAAGTATTTTCCGGTTGGAGTATTTCGCCAAGATACCTCTAATTGGGTTGAGGTTGTCGCTCCAATGCTTGCAGGATCAATCTCGTTCTGAAGTATTTGGGCATGCTGCGTGATTATCGCGCTTTGTTTTGTTAGTTCGGCAACTACATTCGCCGGAGTGTTATCAAAACTAAATCCAGGACTAAGTGGGTGTAGAGGAAAGTAAGAAATGCCCCGGGCGCCATGAATTATTGTATCCCAAATTTCTGCCCTAAGTTGATCTGGAGTTGGTCCAATAGTTTGCCACGATTGCGCCCCAATTATCCCAGTTTCAAGATGGGCAAACGTCGGTTTATTGCCCGACCAAGATTGCAGTGTATCGATCATCCAACCGTTAGAAAACAAACCACCTCGGTTGATAGTTACTGTTTTAGTTTGGTTATTTACGGGGTAAAAGTCCCCCGATATGAAGTCACCAGCCGTCATCCACTGTACGTAAGTAGCTTGTGGGACTTGATTTAAAAATCCGATGAAATTAATTATTACTTTCCGATTTGGATCGATTGCTTTCCAAGCGTTATATTGGTCAATTTGATCTTGAGGAGTTAAACCCTTGCTCGGATTATCGGGCTCGTCACGCTGTGCCCAGGCAAGTAATAATTTTTCACCAATGTCTTGGCTTGCATTGCTGCGGGGTTTTCGAATTTGATATAAACCGGCTCCATTTGCAGCAGCAACCCAGGCATCAAGATCGCTTCCGGCGGGATGGTTCCAGACCGTATTTATACCGCGGGCCTTCCATTTTGTGAAACTATCGATCGGTTGATGACCCGTTGAAATTGGGAATATTCCATCCAAAAATAATTTACTGACAGAAATAGATTTGCTTGCACTAACTACACCTGAAGTGTTTTTAACCCGTGCACTCAGATTGTAATTCCCGATAGCCAAATTTTGGGTGTTCCAATTAAGCTGATAAACGGTACTAGAAATTTTTGTCCCATTGCCTATTTTGGAGTTGTTAGCATAAAACTCTACGCCGTTTGCAGCGCCAGAAAGTGTCGCCTGAAGCAAGCTCGTATCTTTTAAGACACTGCCATTTACTGGTTGACTGATGTTGACTGTTACAGTCGTGTCAGCTATAAATGTTTGAATTATCAACTTGGCAGCGTTAGCGGCTGAAGATTCTTTACTATAATAAATAATTCTGTGGGCGTCAGAACTACTTATTTTAAATGAATAAATACCATCCTTAGTAATACTGCTAGTTGGAAGTATAAAATCTACAAAAGTTTCGCTAGCAACGTTATTTTTTGAGGCTAGAATGGGGTTAGATGCAACGTCTGGCCTTGTGTTAAAAGTAATATCATTCTCGGTCCAATTGTTCGAGGCTAAACTAATATTTCCGCCGCTACCTGTTACAGTCGTTGGTCCACTACCAACCTTAACCTTTATTCTAAGTTTTACAGAAGTAACTTTTGCTGTAGCTATGCCTTTTACACTAAACTTTAGATAGCTAAAATGGTCTTGCGATCCATCACATGGCGTTCCTGAGCAAGTTCCAGTTTTGCTATGAGCCATCAATTCTGTTGGATATAGTGTACTCACGGTTTTGTCTTGATCGACTCCTGCATGCACAAAACCATCCGCAATTGGCGCAAAAGTTAAGGTATTTGTAGCCGCTCTTGAATAAAAAAGCAGTAATAAACCTAAGGCAGCAAACAGTATAAAAAACATTGCCGGGATTAATATTTTCTTTGATTTATTTTTAGTATTTACTTTTTTAGACGACTTATTTTTTGATGTGCCAGATATACTAAAAAATTTAGCCACGGATTTCCCTCGCTTCCTTTTATAAGATTTAGCCTGCTTAGACTTTGCCAAAGTAGAGTCCTTTTACTATATGTTCAGTTATATTTAACCACAACCGTCAATATTCTTTAAATAACCTTAGTGTTGTTGTTTCTTGGTATTTTTACAATTGGCAGTTCGGACCAGTTGCTGACATAGCGTGGGCTACGCAAATGATACTTGGGTTGCCAGGTTTTACCCAGGTCTTCGGCGGCTAAATGCACGGCGTGGCGGCCATATTTGTTGTTTAAATGGTCAATGGCCTTAAGACGTGCTGTGATTTTGTCGAACTTCTGAGTATTAAATACGCCGAGTAAGTCGGTCTGTAGAACGTTACTTGGAACGAAATCGTACAAAAACACGCCAGCCCGGTGATAAGATCGGTTAGGGCTGTATACATCGGTAAATAGACTCATGACTTCGCCTAGCAGTGTACCGGTATCGGCAGTTGGTACGGACAACTTCACTTCTCTGCTCCAGCTAGTATAGCCAGGTTTATGTTTGTTAGTGGTAATAAAAAAGCCAACGCGTTTGGTCAGTTGGTGTTCACGGCGCAGCACAAACGATGCCCGAGCGCAAAAAGTGGCTAAAGCAGCCTCGATTATATGGGCATCCGAAGTGTCTTCGCCAAAGGTGCGGGTGCGAGCAATACTCTTGCTGATGTGTCCCTCCGGCTCTAGCCGATAGCATGAAGTGCCGTTTAGTTCGGTAATCATTTGTCGTCCGCGGATGCCCATTAGCTGCTGAGCGCGCTGTGGTGATACTTGGGCTAGCTCTAGGGCATTACTAACTCCTTCAGCTCGCCATTTGGGCGCTCCACGCCAACCGACGCCCCACACATCGCTTATGTATGTTTTTTGCAACGCACTATCCTGGTATTCTTTGTCTAGGCAAACGCAAACACCGTCTTTTTCGGCATCTTTTTTACCGCGTTCGCTAGCCAGTTTGGCGAGGCTTTTGGTGGGCGCAATACCAATAGATACCGGCACACCTACCCACTTCAGAATGCCTACTCGCACTGCCTTGCCCCACGCCTCGTAATCTTTAATTGCCAACTGGCTGAGGTCCAGAAACGATTCGTCGACCGAATAAACTTCGATGCGCGGTGTTATGGAACTTAACAGTGAAACAATACGCTTGCTGATGTCACCATATAGTTCGAAGTTAGCCGAAAACTTTATGATGTTATGTTTCTTAAATAAATCTTGGTATTTGAATACTGGTGCGGCCATAGGTATACCCAGAGCTCTGACCTCGTTACTGCGAGCCACTACACAACCATCGTTACTAGATAGGACTACCACCGGTTTGCCTTCCAGGTCGGGGCGGAAAATTTTTTCGCAACTTACGAAAAAGTTATTGCAATCAATCAGCGCAAAGATACTTTGCGGGCTTTCGTAGTTGGTCATGGCGTTTCTATTCTGTGTTGGTATTGGTGGGTTATAGACGTAACTACGCCCCACTGCGGTGTGTCGAGGGGGAGCTTGTGCTTTGGCCCAATAATAAATAACTCGCCTTGCCACCAGATGACTAAATCATTTGGTTTTGGACTGACGACTCTGTCAATAATGGCAATATCGCCATCAAAAATACCTTGCGTTGACCAGTCGCTACCGCTGATGCGCATAAAAAAAGTGCCTGAAGGGTGTTTAATGAGCAGCTTGTTTAGATCTAGGTTATCTAGGCTGGCATCGAGGGCGGGGTTGGGAAAACCGGTGTGTACACTGACTCCTTGATTTTCTTCGGGTAGAATTTGATGGCTCATGACGACAGAGCACGCACGTTAACCAACGTCCACTCGTTGTCCTCGAGGCGCAAACGGAATTGTTGGTGGCCGTCACTAAGGTCGAACAAGCGAACTAAGTGCTGTCCTTGCTGTACCAAGTATTGCAAGCCGGCATCAATAAACGTGTAATATTGGTTGTCGATAGTGACGGCGCGTGGGACGCTTTTGATGCCTTTTTTGTTTATAAACCGAACGGCGTTAACTTCTACATTTTTCATATCTAAACTCCTTGAGAAACTTGGTATAAAAATTACAAAAAACTGGCAAAACAACTACTACCAGTGAACGGATTTTTCCGCTACGCTTGGGCGGATATATAAGCTGCTTGCTCGGGGTCAGTAACCGTTCTGTTTTACCCTGAATATGCAAGAAACCGAGTTTGTAATTTTGGACTGCCAGGGACCTAAGTTTAGTAATCCGAAGTTTAGATAAGCCTGCGAGTGGAAATTCACCGTTTGCGGCAAAAGTACTCACATGACTAACAATATTGTAGTCCTACATAGTGCTTACGACAATAGTTTTAATTATAATTTCTCGAGGAAGGCTACAACTTCTTTGGGGGTTAAGTCGGCTTTTATTAGGTAACCATCGGCCAATTTTTCGAATTGAGCACGGCCCTCGTCGCCTTGGTCTAGGTTGGTTGTAATTATAATTTTGGCTTTAAGTTGAGGCATTTCTTGACGAAGTTTAGTTAGTATATCGGTGCCCTTCATATTTGGTACCATAATATCTAGTAATATAATGTCAAACTGATCGGTTTTGGCGGCTTCATAGCCTTCAAGCCCGTCGAATGTCAGCGCAACTTCGTAGCCAGCTTTAACGAGTGCCCGTGAATACAACTCACCAATAAAATGCTCGTCTTCGATGCATAGCACTTTTTTTTGATCTGATTTTGCTGGTTGAGTGTTTTGTTGGTCCATGATCATTGCCTATTAAGTGAATGGTTTTTAATCCAGCCGTGGGCTTGGCGAATTATGCCTTTTTCATTATCGATCTTCTTTTGAACTTCAGCAAGTTGCGAGTATGGCAAAAGCGTAAAACCAAATGTGCTTCCCTGGCCTTCTTTAGATTTTACCCAGATCTGGCCGCCATGGGCATCGACAATTGCTTTACATAAATAAAGTCCCAAACCCGTGCCACCCACCGAACCTGCCGAACGATGACTGCGGTAAAATTTGCTAAACAAGTTAGCCATAGCAGATGCGGCTACACCAGCACCGTCGTCACGCACAGTAGTTTCGACCATACCCGAACTGTCCAGTTGACAATTCACATCTATATGTCCACTTTCTGGACTGTATTTAATTGCGTTATCGATAAGATTATTAATTACCTCCAAAATACTTACAGGGTCAACACCGACCGGGGGCAGTCCTTCGGCAACTGTCACTTGCATAGTTCGACCATGTGTTTTGACACGCATTTGTAGCTCTTCACAAGAGCTGGTTAAAATTTCAGCCCAATTGGCTTCCTCTAATTTAAGGGTGAGTTGATTTTGTTCAATTCGCGCAACATTAAGTATATTGTTGAAAAAGACATTAAGTTGTTGGGCACTAACCTTCATTTTATTCATAAAACTAGCTAATTCATCGTCGAGCTTACCAGTTAATTCATCGTCAAAAACTTCAATATAGCCACGTAGCATTGTTAGGGGTGTCCTTAGCTCATGTACCGCTAGAGCAACAAAGCTTAAGTCTTGATCGTCTTTTGTGTAATGCTCTGTTCTGTCGAATATGGTAACAATGTACTCGGCACCGCTAGGACTATCTTTTTTAAATTCGGCTGCGATGTCGCAAAGTCGCTGTGAGCCGTCGCTTAAAACAACACGGGCTCGCTGCCAATAGGCCAAATCGTTTATTTTGTTCTGGCAAGAAACGACCCACTTTTCTAAAGTGTCTTCAGATGGGAATTCTAAATTTATAATTTCGTAAAGTTTTTTGCCAAAAAGTTGCGAGCTGTCGATTCCTAAGTATTTTAGTGCAGTTTCACTAGCGTTAGTTATGGACTGTTCTTTATTGAATACAAAAAGTGGTATTGGCATGCGGCTAACTACGTTCGACGCCTGAATTATTTCTGCTCGGTGTTTAGCTAAATCTTCGCCGTCTTGTTGGCCTGCGTATCGATAAAGCATTGTTATGATGTTGCTCACTACATCATTACCTAGTTTTAATTTAGTCATATCTGGTGGTCTTACCGAGGATTGATTAGGGTCCATATGGATTGCAGCACGCCATACATACTCGAGCGGTTGAAGTAAGTTGTTGCTAACAAACTTTGCGCTTATAACCCCACTAATTAAGGTAAGTAATAACCAAACAACAGCCGATAATGGTGCAGAAAAGTTTAATATCCAAAAGCAAGCGGCAAATACACCAAATCCCATAACACTGATTGCAGCAGCTAAAACCATCAACCTTAAAGTGGTCTGTGACTTTAATCTTTGAAAGTGGTCCACCCTCTTTATTACACCCTTGTTTAAGGTTGATAAGTTACGGCGCTGGCTTGCTTTACCATAGAGATCCAGGCTTGGCCGGCCTGTACTTTTATTGGCGTGCCGGCACTATCCAAAAAACTAAACATGCTCTTTCGGTCGGCTTTATTCCAGGTACCTTCGATTACGGTACCGTTTTGAAATATATAGGCCTTGCCACTACCAGTCATTCTGTAGACACTATGAACTCCATCACTGTGAATTGAGTAATCACTAACCAGAGCGATTACAGCATTTGGAGAAAGCTGAGCTTCGGAGGCACCATCATTATGTGGCTTGCCACCAAGGCTGCGCTTGTATGAATTTGTGGCTGTGTCATAGGTGTAACCAACATCGTACAGCGCACTGGATATATCGATGCTAATTGTTTTTGCTGTTGGGGTGGCAACTGGTTTACCTTCTTCTCGAACAAAACTAACAAACGAACTTGTAGTGAAATTTTTAGCCTTCATAAGCTCATTAAGTTTGTCGATGCTGGTGTATAAATTATGTGGAGCATAACGAAAATTAACCCTATCATATGGTTTTGAATTTGCAAATTGATCTAAGTCTTTTAATCCTTGGCTTCTGATTTGGTTTAGTGCTTCAGAACTGCCACCGGCATGGGCAATGCCGGCATCATAGGCAGCAGCAATATCTAAGTAGTAAGGTCTTACTGATCGCACTGGGCCGATCTGAGCTGGCTGCCCAGATTGCTGGTATAGCGCCATAAATCTAGTAATTCCACCCTCGGCAATGGCTTCAAACACCAACCCAGCTTCTTTCAAACCCGATTGCGGCCTAGCGTCCGGACTATTTTCGATCATCGAGGCTACTATAGGTAAATTATTAAACTCCGGATTTACTTGCGCACCAGTAAGGCGCGAAGCTTCTGTTAGTGGTTTTGGTGGTTCTTGTTTTACAGCTGGCGCTGGCGGGGGTGGGGGTGGAGGCAGCGGACTTTTTTTCAGCTTTACCCAAGCATAGGCACTAATAGAGCTTATCAATATTATTGTAATGGGTATGCCAATGATAAGTTGTTTTTTGGTTGGTTTTTTTAATATTCGCTTAAACCAGCCTTTATTATTTACTGTTTTGTTTGGTGTTTTTCTGTCATCTTCAATCTCGGTTTTTCCGTCCAAATCTTTAGCGGCGACTTGTAGAGGTGTTTGAAATGTTGGCTCACGCAAATTTATTGCTCGTTCTTCACTGCTTCGCCTGAGGTATGGCTTCTTAAACCCAGGGGCCGTTGGCCGGCGCTTTTTGGGCGCGTTAATATCGTCGATCATTGATGATTATTGTACCAAAGGGCTAATGCTTGTTACAACAGTTTAAGCTTATTTAGTAACACTTAAAGACTCGTGATTAATTTCTTAAACCAGAGCCATAGTTATTTATTGGTAAAATATCGTCTCCAAAATGTACAATTGGAATAGATATTTTGTTGTGTCGCCAATCAATGTCATTTTGAGGTGGTACTTTTGTTTCATCCAATTCTGCTCGCCACAAATCTAATTGCGCTACAAAGGCTAGCCAATTTGCTCTTTTTCTTATTACCCCTTTTGATTTTTCGGCCATTTGGGCAATTTTTGTCTGGGCAGCAGAACAGTCTTCTTCAAGGGCACAGGCCTCGGTGTAGTTTTTGTCATTAGTTTTAATAGTGGCCATTGTTGTTTCGGGGTAAGCTGGTGGAGGTATTTTCGCAGCTTCTAATGCTTCAGAAAATGCCCTCTCGTTGTTATTAAATATTTTACTTACATTGTTTTGCCATTGCATAGTTTTTAATTTGATTCGCTCCCCTTGGCCATTAATTTCGTCAAATACAGTCATGCGGTCATGTAAATGTTTGCTGTAAGCATATATGCTGGCCAGCTGGTGCGCCTGCTCTACCATGTATGCTGGACTACGATCATCTGTTTGGCGACGAACGCCTTCGCTCATGTAGCAGATTATATCTTCAACAATTTCCAGGCGCCGAGCAAGTTGTGGTTGAGTGGCTATCCCTAGGTCAAAACTGTCAGGCAGTTCGGCTTCGGGGATCTCGAATTGTAGTTTAGTATATCTAAAATTCAACTCGGGATTTTTAAATTGGCTTTCGGGATCTTGTGTAATTTGTAATTTTTTTTCCTGCCAGCCGGCATTTTGTATTGGCTTAAACTGCGCATCCGCCAATACCGAGACAATTTCGCAATTAGGCCAATTATAGATGTGCGACATCGTCAGGATAGCCTGAAAAGGATCGGCTGTATCAGGTAACAACTCAATAAAAGGAGCTACTAGCTGGTCAAGGTTCCACACCTGATGAATTTTGAGCAATTGGTTTAGTTCGGCCGCACCACGCACGAAAACTTTCTCTGATTCTGATCTTTCCGACTCAAACCTTGATTCTGTTTCTTCCATGACTATTGAGTATGGGTTAATTCAGCGAGCCGAAACTGGTTGATTATTCCACCAATTACTTGTTCGTAGTCGGGTGCGGTGGCATACATCGGTGGTTCGTTAACTAGGCCATGTAAATAAGCCTGCCAATTAGCGTGATTTACTTCGGCGTCTTCATACCATTCTGCATCCTGGATCATGCGACCATACTCATTAAAGGCTTCTTCCGGGCTAGCAAATACCTTAAATGTGGCTGTTGTCTCGTAACGATTACCGTTTTCGTCGTACTCGAACGTATGCCATTCTTGGGTTGGCCCAGTCCAATTTTCGCCTGCTTTATTGCCAAAATAGTTAAAGCCATCGGCGTTTTCACCCCAAGTACTTTCTAATATCGCTTGGGCTACCATTACGGCTGGATTAATGCGGTAATTATGTGCTGTCTTTCGAGCTTCAATTACCATTTGTTTTAAAAAGTCTTTTTTATGCTGCTCTAGGTCCATAGAGTCTATGATGGCATTTTCTTCGGCGCTGAGTTCGATAACTTCAGGAGTGGTTTCGATGGGTTCGCTAGATGTCGGCTCCTCATTTGCTAGATGGACCTCACCATCTGGTTCTATTTCTAAAAATTCACCTTGTTTTTGGTCAACCATGGGGTCGTAACCCATAACACTGAAGTGAATGTGGTTATCGTGGTTTCGTAAAACTTCTTCACTGTAGCCGTATGCCTGCCCGTGTTTAAGATTTGCGGTGCCTGCGGGCGGGGCACCAAGTATAAGCTCATTCAGCCCAAGTATTTCGCGGTTGATATATAAATCGGTAAAGACGAATCCGGCTTGATCATTAATTGCAATGTCAACAGCAAGCCCTTTGTAATGATTGCTGGTTTCTACATGATCAAGTCCTGTGGTCACCGATGTTATTTCAATTTCGTAACCCTTATCTGCTAAAAATTTTAGGGTTTGAAGCAGGCGCGGGCTAAGTTGAATTTCATTTTGATTGTCGCGGTCGACATCGTAGTTAAATGTTTTGCCGTCGTCGGTGGCATCTTCGATGCTGCGTTCTACCCTGTTATTTGGTGAATCTTCGATAATGATGTTGGGGTGCTCTAAGACTTGGTTAGCCAAAATTTTTGGATCGGTATTCATCGGCTTTTCTTTTTTTGGCTTATTTGAGTTTTGTTCTTGGGCTTGGGGTTCATTGCTTTTTGTGTTTGGGCTCTCTGCGGTGTTTGACTTTTGTGGTACATTGCCGCTACCACTTTCAGTATCCTGCAATCGGGCGTAGTGGGATATAAATTTTAAAGCACGCTTTAATTCTATTTGGCTGGTGCCGGGCAGCCGAAAACTGTCGCCAAGTTGCAACTTTTCTGGCACCATGTTTGGGTTGGCAGCCAAAATTTTCTGTAATGCTTCTTTTTGGGTGGTGCCCTCAATTGCAGCCGTAATGTGCGAGACAAGCCAAGGTGTATGCTTGACGTGTTTTACGGTCCATACAGCATTTGGCTCGTCAGTTGGACTTTCGGGAAAGCGCACAGTTTGTCGCATCTCTACAGGCTGGGCGACGCGTAAAGTTTGGCCTACGAATATCTCGTCCTTATTCACTATTTCATTTATGTTTGCCGTTGCCTCGATGCTTTTAATTAGATCTTCACCTTGAGCCCCAGTTTCTTCGCCCACTATTTCCCATAAAGTGTCGCCTTCTTCTACAGTTACGGTGCCATCACCATTATCTATATATGCTTCAGCGTTTTGGGCTGCTGCACCCAGTGCCGTCGATGCTAGCGCTAATCCTACTGTGCTACGTACAGCAAGAAGTCGCCAATTAAAATTATTATCTTGCTCTGGGGTTAATGATATTGCCATGTTATTGCCTTTCATTTGTAAGTGGCGCGACCAATTCAGGACAACCTACTCAGACAGAGTGATATTGAAATTTGAGAAACACGAGATTGGGTGGGTTTAGTTGTGCGAGGAGCGGCAGTGTTAGCATGACGAATCATACTAGGCTGGATCCTGCCGCTCCTCGCGATCTACTTGCTGCGTCGTGAAACTCGGTTCAACCTGGGTCGAAAGACGTTGATCGCAATCGGAATCACGAAAAACAAGATCAACACCAGGCATGCCCGACTGACATCAACAGCAGCTCTGCGTTCGGCTTTTGTGACTTCGCCACCGAGCTCGAAAGCGCCAAAGTACTTGATGTACACCCACGCGATATACCCTGCTGCCAATCCGGCGCACAGTTTCATGATGGTGCTGCGCTTGATCAGTCCAAACAGGCCTTTGCTGTATTCCTGGACCTCGGGGGTGCGCGGGATTTCTTCCCAGCCACCGGGGTCTTCTTTGTGAAATCGGTGCGCCTTCATTGGCTACCATCCTCTTTCTTGGTAAGGAAACACATCTCGTGTTTCTCTGTCTAAGTAGGTTGTAAAGGTACAAAAAAACAGTCTATTAATTAGTCGTTGCCACCTCCTCTCCATCTATTAATTTTTCGTCCAGCTTCAAATTATCGAGTGAGCTTAATTCAACCTGACCAATATCGTTAAAACAGGAATCTTCTATTGGCTTACCGCCGCCACTGAGGTACTGAAAATCGAAATCTTGCAAAATTTCACTTGGATCTTCGGGATTTTCATAATTGGCATATGAATCTAAGGTTTGCTTTAGTAATCTTTTTGTAGATTCGTCAGATTTTCCGATTTTTCCACCGACAATTTCTACATTTGAAATCGGAATTCCCAGATCACCAGCTATCAAGCTTTGAAGATGTGAATTAAATTGAGTCGAAGTGTATTCTGAAAGTTCATCTATAGGGCATGGTGCAGCTTTTGCCTGAGTTTCGACTGCCCCAGACACAAAACTTACGAATCGTCCATGAAATTCTGCCGAAGTGTCGTCTTGAGCAAATGCCGCATCATTTTCTTCAGAGTGACGTAAGATCGCATCACAAACAAATATGTCACCAAGCTCAAATTTTGCAGTAATTTGACTTTCGCCGTTATGCGGTTTTGTTGTCGATTTTTCGATCAATCCGCCGGCACAGTAGCGCATCTCAACATTTAACTTGGCAGGTTCATCGTGATCATCTGGATCTCGGACAAAACTGGTCCCGTTTGTTCCCTGGAAATCACCACTAAAAAGCCCACCTTTTTTATCATGGTTTTGTTTGGCTTTGGCTGCAACAATTGCATTCCCTCGGCCAATTTCAAACATTAGTTCCGTGCTAGCCGTCTCGGCTGTTTGACCTTCGTAAAAAACGTCACCTTTTGGTGCCTTGTCACTTTTGCCACCATCAAACCAGTCGATTTGCGGCAGCATATCTAATTTAAATGCGCCAAAGGCAAGACCACCAATGGCGGCCATAGCTCCGGTTTTGTAAATAAATGCTGGCAAGCGTCTGGCTTGTTCAGCGTTTGCTTCTGCTGGCATATCTGCACCTCTTTCTAGATGGGGTGCACGGGCCGGGAGCATGCAGTGAGGCGAAAACATGAGTCAATGTCGATACACTGGTCGCGCTTTTGTTAATTAAAGCTGCATCGAAAAGCCTTGCTAGCTTTCACTGCATGGCTCGACCAGTGACCCATGTTAAATATTTAAAAACAAAAAGGCTTTTTCGGCTTTTTTACGGCCGAGCCTTTCTTTTTTCCAAGAAGAGGTTCGGCTGTCCGGTTACGCTAGTGACTCCTCGTAATCCAAGCGTCCATATACGGATCACGACTCAGTGTCTACAGCCCTTTTGCAATTCTCATTTTATACTACTAACATAATTTGTCAAATATTTTTACAAGCATGTGCTTTTTATGTTTGCATTTCAGGTATAATAATCTTATGGTTTTTAAAAAGCGGGTCGTCGAACACACCCCAGGCGTGGTTTTGCTGTTGCAAGTACCTCGAACGAATGAAAAGAAAGAACTGGCCGCCGAGCAGATGTTCGCCAGCTTGCATGGTCTGCTGCATACTTCTGTGGGGCGACGTGATTCTCGTCAACACATTAGTCTCGAAATAGCCGTCCAGAAACGTCTAATAGGTTTTTATATCTGGGTTCCCGAAAGTTTAAAAAGCTTTGTCGAAGAACAAATTTATGCTCAGTATCCCAACGTGCATATTAGCGAAGCCGAGGATTATACAAAATCGCATCCCGAATTTGGTACTCAGTTAGCAGCTCAAATTAATTTTACGGCTAACGAAGCATTGCCAATAAAAACGTTTCCAAGTTTTGAGGTTGATCCTTTGGCGGCTATAACCGCTACACTTGCCCAATTCAACGACGAAGAAGAAGCATGGATACAATTTGTGGTGCGGCCAGCAACCGAAAACTGGTATAAAAGAAGCGAAAAATACGCCACTGGTATAAGGGGTGGCAAAACCTCTACAATAGGTCTAATGAGCACCCTATGGGCACCGCCCGAAACCAAAACCGAAGCGCCAAAACTAATGGAACACCAGTCGGCACGAGCTAGTGCAGCCGAAGAAAAGAGTCATAAATTAGCTTACGAGATGCTGCTTCGTGTAGCCTATCGTGGTAATGTGCCGTCAGCCCAAGCGCGGATGCGAATCCAGGCTATAGCAGCAACCTTCAAACAGTTCAACACTACATATTTAAACGGATTTAAACATAAAGTAACCGGCCAGGACCAGCGCTTTTTAATGCCCTTTCACGCCAGAAGTTTTAGTGGCAAAGGCGTAGTTGTTAACATCGAGGAACTAGCCAGTTTGTATCACCTGCCACACACTAATGTCGAGACTCCAAACATCTTGTGGGCAAACGCTCAAACCGCTGAGCCACCAGCTAATTTGCCAATTATTAACGAAGAAAATCGCGAAAAAATTAGCCCAGTTGGCGTCACAAACTTTAGGGGTCATAACACTATGTTTGGCATCCCGCGCGATGACCGCGGACGGCATCTTTATATAATTGGCCAAACCGGCACAGGTAAATCAGGTTTACTAGAGCTATTAACAATTTCGGATATTTACAGTCCGTATGGATTTGCCGTAATTGACCCCCACGGCGACTATGCTATAAGTATCCTAAAGCGCATCCCCGAACACCGCGTTAAAGATGTAATTTATTTTAACCCGGCAGACGTTGATTTTCCAATTGCCTTCAACCCCATGGAGGTTCTTGACCCGAAACTAAAAACTCACACCACATCTGAAATTATCGGTGTTTTAAAAAGAATGTTTGAAAGTTGGGGGCCACGGCTGGAATATATTTTGCGCTACAGCTTGTTGGCTTTACTCGACTATCCTGGCTCAACCATGCTCGACATCACGCGTATTTTGACAGATAAAAAATTTCGTATCGAAGTATTGAGCTATGTCCAAGACCCTGTAGTTCGTAATTTCTGGGAAGTCGAATTTGCCAGTTGGAACGATAAATTTGCCACCGAAGCTGTTGCGCCGGTGTTAAACAAAGTCGGTGCATTTACGGCCAACCCAATTGTCCGAAACATAATAGGCCAGCCAAAAAGTAGCTTTAATATCCGTCAAATTATGGATGAGCGCAAAATTTTACTGGTTAATCTTAGTCGCGGGTTAATTGGTGAAGACAATGCCGCCCTGTTGGGCGCACTTTTGGTAACAAAAATTCAACTTGGCGCCATGAGCCGAGCCGACATCGATGTAACCCAGCGGGTGCCTTATTATCTTTACGTCGACGAATTTCAGAATTTTGCCACCGATAGTTTTGCAACTATTTTGTCCGAAGCTCGCAAATATGCTTTAAACTTAACGGTCGCTAATCAATATATTGCCCAGATGATGCAAAGCGTCAAAGATGCTGTTTTTGGAAATGTTGGTTCAATAATTTCGTTTCGAACTAGTGCCGACGATGCTCGTACCATGTTGAAATATTTTGAACCCAAATTTACTGAGCACGATCTTGTACACATGCATAACCGACACATTGTACTTAGCATGACAATCGAGGGCGAAAAAGTTCAAGCCTACTCGGCAACCACGCTTAACTTACCACCTCAGCCACCCGATCACAGCCAAGCGATCATTGATCAAAGTCGCCAACTTTATGCCGTGCAGAGGGGCGACATCGAAACTATGATGCACGATCGCTACCTGGCACCGACCAAAAATTCACCAAAACCAACCTTGCTCCCAACAAAACCACAACAATCTACTTCCGAAGTAGGTATTCATATGGCTAAAATAGTAAAAGATGCTATTGAAAAACCAGTTTCAACTGAACAGGACAGGCCCAGGCGCAAACGCAACCGTAAACGTAAAAAAACATCAGAAATTGGCACCGAAACAAGAACCGAGTCCAAACAAGAAACAATTAAAGACGTTGGCAAAATTAGCGAAAACGAAACTGTCATTCGCCTACGCTAATAACATTAGTAGTTTTCACATCTATGTCCTGGGCGTATAGTATCAACAACTATGGCAGATCCGGATAATCCAGAAACTAAATCTTCTTTAATCGATTTTCAAAATAATACAAATCCTGACGAACGGCGTGTTATTGACGCCATAGCACGAAATTTATTAGACCAATCATTTACCCAAGATATATTGTCAGATCTAATTGAGCCACCAATAGATTCTATTAGTCTATGTCGTACAATAGCAAAACTTGCTGTTGGTGGTTTAGTCATTACCGATTATTCTGATAAACCCCGAACATTAACTGCAAGTGAATTATTCAAGAAATTATATTTTACTAAAAATGCCCAAAATTCTAATAATAAATCTCCTGTGCTAGAACGAATCGAATTATCGAAAGGCTCGATGACTTTACTTAGAGTCATACATCATGTTTTTAACACCAGTCAATTTACAGTCGATGAACTTCGCGGTGCAATAAAAGATAATATTAGCGATCATAAAATTTGGGCATTTTTAAATTTGCTTATAGAGAGAGGTGTAGTTACTAGCGATCAACATGATGATCCGCTACTCTGGATCAATTCCGAACTATTAGAGCGAGTATATCGGTTACCAAAAACCGCCTTATATCCAAAGAGTTTAAATGGTAATAGTAAGGAAGCAGACGAAAATGATGCAACAACTACAAGACGAAAAGTATTATTGGTCGAAGGCGATAAGGATTGGATGGTGGGTGCCGTGTGTGATGGGTTAGATCAAGATTTATTTTTTCCGGAACGCGGTGCGTCTAACAAGGAAGCGAAAAGTATTTGCCGGGGATGTGAGGTAAGATTTGAATGCCTGAACTTTGCTATAGAAAATCACATAATATTTGGGATTTGGGGCGGTTACAGCGAAAGTGAACGTAGTAGGATAAGGCAAAGCCGCGCGATTGGTGCTAAAAAATAAGTTTTACAAATAAATTACTGTATTGAATCAATTTGAACATGAAGTCTCCGCAGGCCTTGTTGTTTACCTAAGACAGCCAATGTTTCGGCTAGGCCGGGGCTGGATGGGGCTTGGGTTGTAGCAATGCGTATTAAACTAAATAAAATTGTTGGTTTTTGGCCGGTTTCTTCGAGTAATTTGTTTAGCCGGTCGGTCAAATCCTGTAGGCTAAAATCACTTTGTTCAAGGCTGGCTTTAATTGTTTCGAGCAAACTTTTTATCTCGCTACCGGCTAACTTATTTAATTGTTTGTTGCCGGATATTAATTCAGGATTAACTGGCAAATCTACAAAGAAAAATTTAGTCAAAATTGGCAGTTCGGCAAAATATTTTAGCCGTTCTTGCACTAGGCCGAGTATTTGCTCTTTATAGCTTTTGTCAGCGTCTTTTGCTTCTTCGCCCCAATAGTCTTTGACTCGCTCGAACAATTCGTCTAGCGGAAGTTCTCGGACAAAATAGCCGTTCATCCAAAGCAATCGGCGCTCGTCAAATCGTGCGCCACTTCGTTGCACACGGTCCAGGCTAAATTTCTGAATTAGCTCATCCATAGCGAAAATTTCTTGCTCGGTGCCATCGTTCCAGCCCATGCTGGCAATAAAATTCACCAGCGCTTCTGGCAAATAACCGTCACGAATGTAATCAAGAACGTCTTTGGCCCCATCGCGCTTACCAAGCTTTTTATTGCCTTGTTCGTTCATGATGTGGGGCATGGTTGCAAATTTTGGCGGAGTTAGTCCAAGCGCTTCATAGATGTTTAGATAGTTTGGTGTGCTAGCTAAAAACTCTTGACCACGAATGATATGAGTTATTTGCATTTCGGCGTCGTCGATGATGTGCGCAAAGTTATAAGTGGGATAGCCATCACTTTTAATTAAGATAATGTCATCAATAACTTCTGGGCCGGTACTTAGATCGCCCATTACTTCGTCGTGCCATTGATAAGCCTTTGGGTCAGACATGAGGCGCAATGGCTGGCTGCCGTCCCAGAGTCTTGTTGATTCTGGCCGATGATTACGGTATAAAAACGGTTTCTTTGCGGCTTGGGCTGCTTTTCGATACTCTTCTAGTTGTTCTGGCGAGTATGGGTCGGCATAGGCGCGGCCAGCATCAATAAGCTTTTGGGCCCATTTTTTGTAGCTTTCTAGGCGTTCGCTTTGGCGGTACGGGCCATATGGTCCATCGATATCCGGACCTTCATCGTACTGCAAGCTAAGTGCTTTTAAGCTTTTCATTAGATGCTCATCCGAGCCAGCTACCTCTCGTTTTTTATCGGTATCTTCTAGCCTAAGAATAAACTTTCCACCAGCTTGCCTTGCAACTAAAAATGCAAATAAAGCAGTACGGATACCGCCGACGTGCAAAAAACCGGTTGGACTTGGCGCAAAGCGAGTTCTAACTGTCATTGTGACAAGTATAGCAAATTAGGGAGTTGTTATTTTCGACTAGTCCGTCTTAAGTGCGTGCCCCAATACGCTCCACCGATAGCTGCTATGATGAAAGCAGCTGCTAGCGGTGCCACTACAACTAATGGCAAATCTTCGACTCGCATTGAATCTGGCGGAATGTCCGATTCGTTGGCAGTCGAAGATGTATCGGACAACCTTTGTGGTTCAAGTGTAGCCGGAAATTCGTAGTTTCCTTGTGCACTGTTAAATACAATAGGCTCAAACTCAGAACGGAGAGTACGGAATATAGTAGGACACTCACTAACAAGCCAGTAGCTAAAATGG